>OGCH01000587.1_pt1 | contig 17743 bp, 17 predicted proteins | sample 1570111 | NCBI WGS metagenome assembly OGCH01 (sample SAMN03436243, study PRJEB24508) | hot springs metagenome | biome: Desert Springs; feature: Hot Springs; material: Water | place: USA: Great Boiling Spring, Nevada | collected 2008-12-01 | depth 0 m m | reverse complement strand
AGACTAGAAAAATGAAAAGATTTATCCGAAAGGCCCTGAGCAAGGGATTTTGGGAAAAAAAGAAAGTGCAAAATCTGAAGCTGGAAATAACCCCTACATTGTGCTTGGAATAAAGAGAGCTATTTGGGGGAAAATAATTATTATTAAAATACCGACAAGGGCCGCTATTAAGAAAGGAATGGCTCCACGGAAAATAACTCCGACTGATATACCTGTAACACCTGAAAGTTGGTATGTATCAAGTCCTACGGGAGGCGTTATTGATCCAATTTCTATCAGAATAACAACTATAACGCCAAACCAAATTGGGTCAAAACCAAGTATTTTTATAATAGGATATATTACAGGCATGGTAAGTATCACGGCTGATATAACATCTAAAAACATACCCAGTATCAGGTAAAGCACAATAATTGCTGTTAATATCCCATATTTTGATACTCCTATTGTTTCTACAAAATTGGCCAACCAAGTAGTTAAACCGCTTACAGCTAAAAACTTCATTAAAATGTAAGCCCCTACTATCATGAAGAACACAAAACCCGTAGTTTCCGTAGCGTTGAGAAGGGACTTTAAAAGCCGTTGTAAGTTTAATCTACCATAAAAGAATGTTATGAGAAGGGCACCAAAAGCTCCAATTGCTCCAGCTTCAGTTGGTGTAAATAAACCAACGTACATTCCTCCCAGTACTACAATAAAAAGGGCCAAAGCAGGCCAAATTAACTTCAGTGCTTTAATTCTTTCCGAAAATGAATATTTAGGACCTTGAGGTGCTATCTCGGGCTTTAAGGTAGTCATAAGTGTGATAGTCAGTATATAGAGAAAAGACAAAAGCAAGCCGGGGAGAATTCCTGCCATTAATAGTTTACCTACGGATTGCTCCGTCAAAATCGCATATATAACGAAGACCACACTTGGAGGGATTAAAAAAGCAAGGGTACCCGCACAGACGATGGAACCTGTCGAAAGGGTATCACTGTACCCTCTTTTCTTCATCTCTGGATAAGCAACCCTTCCCATAGTAACGACCGCGGGTCCGCTCACCCCACATATGGCCGCAAAAAGCGTACACGCGAAAACTGTAGCCATAGCCAACCCACCTTTACGATGTCCAACCCATTTATAGGCTGCTTCATACAGATCCGTCCCTATTTGGGTCTGGGCCAAAATTTCTCCCATTAAGATGAAAAGTGGCACTGTGGTTAACGTGTAATTGGCAACGGTAGTATAAGGAATCTGAGAAATAACCGCGTACGCGGGTTTAAAACCCATTATAAGGGCATAACCCATAAACCCCACAAAAGCCATGGCAGCTCCGATCCACATTCTTAGCATTATCAGGATTACAAGAACTACTAATCCAATCCCTCCCAAAAGTTCATGAGACATCCTGCCCCTCCCTTTTTTTGGTAAAAAACGTAACATCCTCAATTATGAGCTTAATTAAAGCTACACATAAAAGAAAAACTCCTATACACATAATAAAATAAAATGGAGCTTTAGGAATTCTTAAAACAGTACTCACTGACCTTTGTTGAAAAACTTCAACCCACATCCTCCAAGCCATAAAACCATATACAAGCAATGTGGGCAAAAGCAGGGAAAGTTCAAGCCCCTTTTGCACTTTTTTGGGAAACTTCTCCACTAAAATACCAACTGCCACATGTGACCTTTTGTCGGCACAATAAACCCATGTAAGAAAAATAACAAAAATCATTAAAAACTCAGCAAGCTCAGGAGCACCAGGTATTGTATGCTTAATTATGTATCGCATAACCACATCTATAACCGTGATCATCATCATGACAAACATTCCGGCTGCTCCTATATAAACAAATCCCTTGCTTATCTTAGATGCGAGTCTCACGATACATCTCCCCCTTTCTTCTTTTTTCCTTACGTCTCTAATTTAAGCAAAAAATGTACCACTTCATAAAAGCTCTCTCATTTGGGAGATGCTCCAAAAGGAGTATTACGATTTTCGCAAAATATTGCACTTAAGCCTTCTCACTCTCTTCCTTGAACCTTTTTAAACAGGGTAAAAGAAGGACCAGGGTAAGGAAGGTACTAAGTGCATCTGATATAGGAAAAGTGAGCCATACGCCTTGGATGCCCAAAAATTTTGGCAGTAAAAGGACCAAAGGAATGGTAAAAAGCAAGGGCCTCGAAACTGAGGTAATAAAGGCCTCACGGGCCTTACCCATTGCTTGAAATATAAAAGAACCCACGATGGCAAAACCCACAAGGTAAAGGGCTAAAAACATCCTTTTGGAGGCAAAATGGGTGATGGCTATAAGTTTATCTTCCGAGGTAAATATCATTATGAAAGGCTCAGGCCAGAAAAATATCAACAAAAAGACAACCCCACATATTACCTCGGAAGCAATAAGACTCAACCATATGGATTTTAAGGCCTCTTTTGGCCTGGAAGCACCATAATTGAAACCCAATACCGGCATAAGCCCTTGACCAAGGGCCATTGTGGGCATGATGGCCAATTGAGCTAAACGATTAAGTATCCCAAAGGCCGAAACTGCCAAATCTCCTCCATAAAGGATGGCGATGCGGTTTACCATAACCGCCGAAAAAGAACCAGCGAGCGTTCGAAAAAAGGCCGATACCCCTAAGGCATTCATCTCAAAAAGCACACTTTTATAAGGCCTTAAGGCCCAAAGGTGAAGTTTAACGAAACTTTTCCCAAAAAGGTAATAAGAAAAAAGCCAAACCGTCGAAACGATCTGGGAAAGGACGGTCGCCAAAGCGGCCCCTTTAACCCCCAAATTCATCTTTATGACGAAAAGGGCATCGAGACCTATGTTGAGCAACGCCCCTCCAACCATACTAACAGCAGGTACAATGGCATTGCCCTCAGCCCTTATAAGGCTTCCAAATACAAGAGGGGCAACTTGAACAAAACTGCCCAAAATTATTACCCCCAAATAATCCATCACATAGGGGAAAAGCGACGTAGATGCACCGAGAACAAGGCCAAGCCAGTCCCCTTTCCAAAGCCCTAATAATAGAAAACACCCGGAAAGAAAAAGCGTCTCAAGCAGAGCGTTTCCTAAAGCAAAATTAGCCCTTTTTAAATCACGAGCACCAATTGATCTGGAGATAATGGAAGAAGCCCCGAGGCCTATCATCTGACCTACACCAACAAAGAACATCTGAATAGGGAAAACCAAAGAAAGGGCCCCTATACCCTCGGAACCCACCCAATGTCCCACAAAGATGGTGTCAACGATGTTGTAAATGGTCATGACAAACATACCGATGAAAGCGGGAAGTGAAAGCTTAAAAAGCAAAAGGCCTATACGCCTGTCATCTAAAGGGCTATTCTTCATGTTTTTGTCCAAACGGATAAAACTATAAGGAAACCGTTTTGTTTATCCTAACCTTGGCTCCTGCCTTTAGGTTCTGGCCTCCAGAAGTTACCACTAATTCACCTTCCCTTAAGCCCTGTTTGATCTCCACGAGATTCTCTTCTCTTATGCCGGTAGCAACCTCCCTCCTTTGGGCCCTCTCGTCTATGACTACAAAACAGTATTCGATACCCGTTCCAGGGGCTCTTAAAAGGGCATCCCGTGGAATGACTAGGGTTTCTTCTCTTCCCAAAAATACGCGAGCATTAACGAACATGCCTGGCTTAAGGATTCCCTTTTGGTTATCCAGTAAGACCTCAACCCTAAAAGAACGAGTGTAAGGATCGATCTTGGGATAAATCCGATTGACCTTCCCCTCAAGTTTTAGATAGGGAAAGGCATCACTTCTTATCTCCACCTTTGCCCCCGGCTTAACGAAAGGAAGATCCCTTTCCGGAAGGTCAAGCAGTATCTTCACCTTGGAAATGTCCACAAGTTCAAGGATATCGGTGGGAGGCATGGTATAGGCCCTCTGTCCCGGATCAACGAACTTAGCGCTGATATAACCGGAAAAAGGAGCATAAATAATGGTGTCCTTAAGTTCCGTCTGAGCCTGCTTGAGGGCTGAGGAAGCCGCCTTAAGTTGAGCTTGAGCAAGTTCATACTGGGCCTGAGCAGCTTTAAAATTGGTCTCTATCTTCTCATATTCCTTTTGGGAGATCACCTTCTCCTCAAACAGGACCTTCGCCCTTTGGTAATCTCGCTCCGCATCTTGAAGTTTTAATTTCGCCTGCTCAAGTTGCGCCTCGGCGCTTTTATAAGAAGCTTCCGCCTTTTCAAGGGCTAAAAGAAAATCCGTCTGATCGAGTTTCACCAATGCCTGCCCTTCTTTAACCTGATCACCCTCCTTCACATAAATGGCTTCTATCTTACCCGGAACCTTAGGGGTAATCCTTACACCTTGATAAGGAGAGACATTACCAACTGCTTCTTCCCACCTTTCAAGGCTCATCCTTTTAACAGGTGTAACTTCAACCGGAAATACCTCTTCTTGAGGTACTCGAGGAGCCTCTTTCTTACAACCCAATAACACCGTAAAGCCCATGGAAATAAAAACAAACATGGACATAAACCTTCTCATCTATCAACCCCCATTGCCCTCTTTAGCCTTCCAAGGGCTAAATGATAATCGCATAAAGCTATCCAATAGCTATTTTGAGCCCTTACCAAAAGGGACAAGGCATCAAGCACATCGGAACTTGTTGCCGCTTGAACCTTATAACGTTCTTCATTTACTCGAAAGTTCTCCCGGGCCCCTTCAAGGGCCTTCTCCGAAGTCTTAACCTTGTTGATCGCCTCCTTAACGCTTAAATAGGCTTCCCCCAATTCAAGGGTAATGAAATCCTCAATCTCCTTTGCCTGATTTTCGGCTTGGACTATACGAGCTTGTTTTTCTTTAACGCCAAAATAACTTCCTCCAAAATCCCACACTTGCCACTGCAGAACGGCCATAAATTGCCAGCTGTATTCCTTTTCCCTATAAGGAGACCCACTCACCAAAGGATCATCACCCTGCCTTTGATAATCAAAAATTAAACTCACCTTAGGCAAAAGCTCAGCTCGGGCGATCTTAAACTCCTTTTTTGCCGCCTCAATTTGAAGTTTTCCAAGTTTAAGTTCAGGCCGATTCTCAAAGGCTTTTTTCAAAAGGGAACCGAAATCCTCCTCAAACCCTACAAGCTCAAGTCTCTCATCCAAAATCACTTCCTCAGTAAGAGGTCGCTTCAAAAGGATATTGAAATAATAACAAGCCATCTCCAAATTTTTCTGAGCCGCTATCACGTCCTGCTCCCTTTGGGAAAGCTCAACCTCCACTTGTAAGAGGTCATTTTTGGGAATGATGCCTTGTTGATAAAAGACTTGAGCTATTCTGTAATGTTCTTTTAAAGCCTCAACAGCTTTCTTAGCTACCTCAAGAAGCCTTTTGGCTTTGATTACATTGTAAAAAGCCTCCCTCACTTTCAAAATTAGATCGAGCCTCAAAAGCTCATATTGAAGTTTGGAGCTCTCAACCCCTAAACAAGCCAAACCATAACCACTCCTCAAAGCGCCACCCGTAAAAACCGGAAGACTCACCGAAAGATCAAGCCCCCAGTTATCTTTTGTCCCAACTTTAAAAAAGAGGGGATAGGTCAAAACGTCTTCGAACTCCCTAAGGGTCATCCCTTTTAAAGGTGGTATGACCATTTTGGGTGTTTCGTCTAAGCGCAGATAATAGTATTTGGCTTCAAGCTTAGGGAAAAACTTCGAGAGGGCTTCTTTTCGTTTGTATTCGGCCTCCCTTATCACCTCTCTCTGGGCCGCAAGGGTCGGGCTTTTTTCAAGGGCGATTTTTATCGCTTCATCAAGCGTCAAGGGACCTTGGGAAAGGACAAAAGTCGGTAAAAATACAAAAAAGAGTATAAAAAGTAGCTTCTTCATCCTACCACCTCCTCACAATCCCAGACAAAGCCCCTTATGCCCGGCCTTCGGGTTAAGTTTGAGATTTTGCCTTTTACCTCTTCCCATTTCTCATCGGAAAGAACGATCATCATCAATCGATTGAACCCAGGCCAAGCAGAAGTGTCTAAACGAGGGTCACTCCTTGCACCTTTTCCAAGGACCCTTTCCCACAGGGTATATTCCTTAAGACCCGCTTCTTTTAAGGTCTCTTGGACCTCTTCTTCGAAATCCACATCGTAAACGAGAAATAGAAGCTTCATCTCCTTCGCTCTTCGACAAGGGAATAAACCACAGGAACAAGCACTAATGTTACAAGCGTTGAGACCGTCAACCCCCCTATCATGGTTATGCCTAAAGAGGACCACATCTCCGAGCCCTCGCCTCGCGAAAGGGCCATGGGGATCATTCCGAAAAGGGTCGTCAAGGTGGTCATTAAAACGGGTCTTAATCGCGTTCTTCCTGCTTCTTTTATGGCTTCCCTTAGAGGAAATTCCCTCTCGCGTAAAGTGTTGGTGTAATCCACAAGGACTATGGCGTTTTTGGTGACAATGCCAAGAAGCATTATTAAACCCAAAAATGAATAAAGGGAAAGGGTGGTTCCCGTGAAAAAGAGGGCAAAAAGGGCTCCGCTTACCGCAAAGGGCAGAGAGAACATTATCACGAAGGGGTGCCTATAAGATTTAAAAAGGGAAGCCATAACCATATAAACCAGGATAACTCCTAGGGCAAAAAGGGTTCTCAAATCCTTAAAGGCCTTCTGTTGCTCCTCGGTTTCTCCGGCGAACCTTACTCCTATTTCCGGAGGGATCTTCATTCCCTTTATGACCTTTTGGATATCAGCCACCACATCCCCAAGGGGTCTTCCTCTCACATCAGACTCCACCTTAACTACCCTTTGTCTGTCTCGGCGTTCGATTGACACAGGTCCAAAGGCCTCCCGAATTTGGGCCACATTTCTTAAGGGAATTACCGCTCCACTTAAGGTCTTTATGGGAACCTCCCCGAGGGTCCTTATGCGATTTTTATCCTCGTCCCTTAAACGCAAAAATATATCGTAGTCCTCCCCTGCCTCTCGGTATTGAGTAGGGGTAAATCCGTAAAAATACTGTCTCAACGCAGAAGCTATAAGGCCGGTGTTTAGCCCCAGTTGGGAAGCCTTCTCTCGGTCAACCTCAACCCAAAGTTCAGGCCTCGGAGGCTTCTGGCTTATAGTTACATCAACGGTTCCGGGTATTTTTTCCATATGTTTTTTAAGCTCATTCGCATAAGAAACGAGAAGATCCAAATCCCTCCCCCACAGCTCAACCGAGATTCTCCTCGCACCCCCTGAAAGGACCTGGCTTATACCAGGGGTGCTTGAGACATAAAGCTCACTTATACCCGGGATCTCTAAAACGGCTTCCCTTAAGGCAAGACCCACCTCTTTTGCCGATCTTTTTCTCTGTGATTTCTCAACAAGCCTCAACCCCACACTTCCCACATTCGAACCCTCTTCAAATCCCACGGCTGTAGCTATCCCTTTTTCGGTCTGTCCACAATGACCGTAAAAATTCTTCCGTTCAGGAACAAGTCGGATTACCCTTTCTTGGATCTCCTCAAGGACCCTTTGGGTCTCCTCTACCTTGGTACCTTCTGGTAGCCTAAAGTTAAGCCTTACTTCTCCCGAATCCATCTCAGGTGTAAGCTCAGTACCTATAAGGGGAATCAAAAGAATCGATATAAAAAACACAAGCCCCGTTACCCCTATTACCTTAATTCTATTTTCCAAGGCCCATCCAATGACCCTCTTATAACCCTCCTCAATTTTCCTAAAAGCCCTTTCAAACCTCTGATCAACTTTACCCCAAAAGCCCTCCCCCATCTTATGGGGAGGTCTTAAGAACTTGGAGGAGAGCATAGGCGTTAGGGTCAAGGCATTGAAAAGGGAAGCCATTATAGTTGCTGTTATCACAAAGGCAAGCTGTTTAAAGAAGATGCCGGTTAAACCGCTTATGAACATCAAAGGCACAAATACCACCACGATCGTAAGGGTTGCAGCAGTAACCGCCAGCCCAACCTCTGAAGCCCCAAATATGGAAGCCATTTTGGGCCTTGCCCCTCGCTCTATATGACGCATGATGTTCTCAAGGACCACGATGGCATCATCGACCACCATTCCCGAAGCAATGGCCAAGGCTGATAGGGTTATGACATTTATGGTGTAACCGAAAAGAAGCATCAGAATGAAGGAACCGATCAAGGAAAACGGGATGGTCAAAAGGATTATCGTACTTGCCCAGAAACGACGGAGGAAGAAGAAGGTGACAAGGCTTACGAGAAAAAGCCCTATGTAAAGTGTCTCCTTAAGGTTTTGAAGCGAGATCCGAATGAACTCCGAACTGTCAAAAACTATAACCATATTGACATCCGGAGGTAAAAACCTTTCCACCTCTTTGAGCTTCTCTTTTATCCTATCAACCACTTCCACAGTATTAGCGCCCACTTGCTTTTGGATCCCCAAAACGACCGAGGGCTTTCCGTTGCCATAGGCAATCATGGTAGGCTCTTTGAAATCGTCAGAAACCTCCGCCACATCTTCAAGCCTTATAAGCTTTCCCGCTTTGACTCCAATTACGGTCCTTTTGACCTCCTGGGGGTCTAAAAATCTACCTGGAATTCTTATGGCATAAGCCAATTTCCCTGACTTTATCTCACCCGCAGGAACGTCTAGATTCTCCGATCTTAAAGCCCTTCCCACTTCTTCTAACGAAATCCCATATGCCTCAAGGCGCTTTGGGTCAAATTTCACGTTAATCTGCCTTTTAAGGCCTCCATAAATCACAATGGTCCCCACCCCTGGAATCCTTCTAAGCTCATCGGCCACAACCTTATCGGCCAGGTGATAAAGTTGGGGGTAACTCTCATCGGCATTAAGAAACATGTAAAGAACGGGCATCATGGCCGTTGAGAACTTGAAGATCATGGGAGGCTCTATATCAGAAGGAAGGTCTCTCTTCGCTAACTCCAAGGCATCACGAACATCATTTGTCGCCGCATCAAGATCGGTCCCCCATTTAAAACGACAATTTACAACGGAAAGCCCATCCAAAGACTTCGAAGTAAGCCTCTCAAGGTTTGCCACTTTCGTGAGTTGATCCTCAATGTATTTGGTAACGCTTCCCTCCACATCGGTGGCCGAAGCACCGGGCCAAAGCGTTATAACGCTTACCTGAGGAGGCTCTATATCGGGCATAAGATCGATCTTTAATCTTGTGAGGGAAAAGGCCCCAAGGAGAATGATCCCAAAAAAGATCATCACCGTCATAACGGGATTCCTTACGGATATCTCTGGCAGCTTCATCCCTTAAGGCCCCTCAAACAGAACTCCAAAACGGCTTCTTTTAATTCTCTCGACTCAAGCCTTATCATGCCCCTGTGAATATCATCGTCGTAAAGGAATAAGGCCCCTATCATAATGGCCCAGCATAAAACCGCAAGCCTCCAAGGATCATCCTTCTTAAAAGACCCTTCTTCAATCCCCTTTTTTAAAAGGTTTGAAAACCTTTGCAAATACTTCCTGCCCCTTTCAACATTGGATTGAAGAACTTCCTCGGGAATAAAGGAAACTTTTCTCCGACCAAAAACAAAAAGCCTGAAAAAGGCCTTATTATCTTCATAAAAATTCCAAAACTCCTCTCCAACTCTTTTAAGAACTTCCTCAGGTTCTCCTTCTTCCTCCAGTTTCTTTTCAATCCTCTCAAAAAGTTCATTAACCCCTTCTTGAAGAAGGGCTAAATAAAGCTCTTCTTTACTGCGAAAATAAAAATAAATAGTCCCTTTCCCCAATTCACACCTTTTAGCAATCTCCTCCATCCGAGAAGCCTCAAACCCCTTATCTAAAAAGACCTCCTTCGCCGCCTCAAGAATCGCCCTTCTCCTTAACTGCCGCTCCCTTATGCGCCTCTCATAAACCCCCATGGTTTCAACTTATAGCCGATTTTTGACTAAAAGTCAATAAATTTTGGGTTATAATTGAGAAAAACGAAGGCAGGAAGTTTTTATGGCTAAGGATCCGGGGATTAGTTTGAGGGCGATAGGAGAGGTTATAAACGTAAAGGGAAAGTGCAGTGCAGGTCATTATGCGGGGAATTGATAGGGTTAAGTTGTTATGATTCAGGAGGGCTCTGTGGTTTTTTCTATCATGACATTTTTCCCATGCTTTCTACCTTTCAATTTGGTGGTAATATGCCCTGGTGGGAAGGGGATGAGATTATCCTTCCTTGTCCCGATCAAGAAAACCAGGTTTCTCTCAAACGGTTTCCAAGATGAACTTGGTGCCTGGAGCGGGCCTCGAACCCGCACGGGGTGAAAACCCCAAGGGATTTTAAGTCCCTTGCGTCTGCCAATTCCGCCATCCAGGCCTTCTAAAGTTTAATTTTCCCTTTCCTTTTAAAGGTGTCAAGTATCTCCATTAGGTTAGTTTTATAGGAGTATGGTATAATTTTTGCTTCTCGAAACTGAGAGAGCGATGAGTTTTTTGAGCATAGTCATTCCGGTTAAGGACAATTGGGAGTATACGGAGCTTTGTCTTAAGTCAATTTTCAAGTATACGGATCCTCCATATGAGGTCATTTTGGTTGACAATGGGTCAAGGAATCCTTTATTGGAAAAACTTCTCAAGCTTAAGAACAGAAACCCACAGGTAGATTTGAAGTACATAAGGTCTGAAGTTAATCTCGGCTTTGCCGGCGGTTGTAACAGGGGCATTGAGCTTTCAAGGGGCGATTTTGTGGTCATTTTAAATAACGACACAATTGTGAGTCCCGGATGGCTTTCTGGGCTTTTGAGGGTTTTTGAAAAAGAACCCAAAATGGGAATCACTGGGCCACGGAGCAATTACGTATCTGGCCCCCAATTGATAAGGGATTGTCCCTTGTACTTTAAAAATCCTTCAGATGTGGATCTGGAAAAACTTTCCCTCTATTCGGAAAGTTTTAAAAGGGAAAACGAAGGTCAATACGTAAAGCAGGATTTTGTTATTGGTCTTTGTATGTGTATAAAGAAGGAAGTGATTGAGGCCATAGGTGGTTTTGATGAGAGGTTTTATCCCGGAAATTTTGAAGATGATGATTTCTGTTTAAGGACAAAACTTGCGGGTTTTGAAATAGCAATGGCCTGCGATACCTTCATCTATCACTTTGGGGAAAAGACCTTTGAAGGAGAGAGGTTTGATTACAAGAGGACGCTTTTGGAAAACTTGATGCGTTTTATGGAAAAATGGAATATAGATCAAGTCAACGAGAAAGGCGACCTATACCGTAAAGTCCTAAGAAGGAGATTAATCCCCACGGAAAATTTGATCTATCCACTTTTTAAAGACCATCCTTATATATTGCTCGAATGGAACCGAGATGAAGAGGAGGTTTTGAGTTATTTAGTCAAGCATTTCCGTCTCAAATCCTTACCCGTCATCCTCACCACAAAAGAAGACCCTGAAAAAGTTATGATGAAAACCCAAGAGCTTCTCGGAAACCTGAACCTTTTGGATGACCCCAATATCAACATCACCATTTTAAAGGGGGAAACCTCACAAGTTTTAAATGAGTTTAAGGGTAAGTTTTATTTATTTCGAAAATTAAAATCCGAAAATTCCAAGGCACACGAAGGATCCCACGTAATCCAAGTATTCGTTTAAGAATTTAAGGCTTTTTCAAAAAGTTCTTTAAGGACTTTGGCTCTTTCTTCTGAAAGGGTCCCCTTTCCTAAGGCTATAGGTATGGTCTGAAGGCCCAAGGAGGCATAAAGCTTAAAAACCTGAGGATCCCTTTCCCTTAAAGCCTCAAGGTGTTTCTTTATAACCGTTATATCCCCACGGGCAATGGGGCCGGTTAGGCAAGTGGGAAGCCCTATATTTTGGATGTTGTTTACAGTTCCCCAAATCAAAGGGAGTAACAATTTGGTGCCCTCCTCTTTCCCTATACCTATGAAGTCAAGTAACTTAAGGGCCACTCCCACAAGGGCCACAAGATAGTTACTGGCAAAAACAGCTGAAGCATGATAAAAAACCTTCCCCTCCGGAGGCACAAACACATAGGAACCGCCCAAATCAAGGGCCATTCTCTCAAGTAAAGTTCTCAATTCCTCAGAAGAGGCCTCAATCCCAAAGACCGAACCAGGGATGTTATTAATAGCCTGGTCTATGGTGGCAAAGGCTTGACAAGGGTGAAATGAGCCAACCTCCGCTCCCCTTTTCCGAGCTCCTTCAAGGACATCAAGGGAAAGGGCACCGCTTGCGTGAACCACTTTTTGCCCTTTTTCCCAAGGTAGAGAGGCTACAACTTCTCGGATAGCATCATCCGGAACGGTCACGAATATAAGCTCAACCTCCTCTAGGAGGGCCTCAGGGTTTTTAAAACCCTTCGCACCTTCCACGTACTTAAGAAACCTCCTTATGCTCTCTTCACTTCTACTTGAAACCCCTACAACGCTATACCCAACTTCCTTCAGTTTAACTGCAAGAGCCGTCCCGACTCGCCCTGCTCCTATAAAGCCTATTTTTATCGACATAAGAACCTCCTTTTTGGAAATTGTAACAAGAAAAAAGGTTTGTTTAAATTACTCCTATGAGAGAAAAAATCCTCACATTGATAGGTGCTTCTTCGGCCATCTTCTGGCCAGGAAGTTTTGTATTTGGACTTCCAGGAGTAATGGCACCTTATTGGATAGAGAAGTTGGGAATCAGTAAAAGCGAACTCGGAAATGTTTTATTTTTTCTCTTAATCTCCCTTGGCATATTCATGTTCCTCGTGGGAAAATGGCAAAAGAGGCTTGGCTTTTCGAAGATAATCTCCTTGGGAATTTTACTTAACGCCTTCGGCCTCTTTTATCTTAGTGGGGTAAAATCATCCTTGGGACTTCTTTCTTGGGCATTTCTCATAGGGATGGCCTCATGTTTTGTCTACATACCAGGTCTTACGGTGGTACAAAGGGCATTCCCCGAGAAAAGGGGTCTTGTCTCGGGAATAGTCAATATGGTCTTCGGTCTCTCGGCAGCTATAATGGCTCCAATTTTCCGGCTCTTACTGCAAAAATGGGGTTACGAAAATATGATACTTCTGCTTTTGGGGCTTACCTTAGGTTTTGGCCTTTTGGCCTCAAGTTTGATAAAGGAACCTAAAGAAACAAAGCTTATGCAAAGCCTTAGGGGGTTTTCCTTAAGGCCGAAAGAGGCTTTAAAGACTTCCTCTTTTTGGGTTATATGGAGCATATGGGCCCTCCAAGGAGCCGCAGGAATAAGCATGGTCATCCTCTCAGTACCGTTTGGACTTTCTTTGGGACTCGGGATGAAAGAAGCGGTGTTTCTCCTTTCAAGTTTTAACATAGCAAACGGATTGAGCCGCTTAATCTCAGGGTTCTTATCGGATATGATCGGTAGAAAGCCCGTAATGGGGTTTTCCTTCTTAGTCTCCGGATTGTGTTACTTTCTTTTGCCCCAGGGCTTTTCTTTCGTAGGAACTAGTCTTTTCTGTCTGGGAATAGGCTTTGCTTTTGGAACGCTCTTTTCGGTATCTGCCCCCTTGGTCTCCGACTATTTTGGCCTCGAGCACTTTGGAGCCATTTTTGGGCTCGTCTTCACGGCTTATGGATTTTTAGCCGGTTTACTCGGCCCCTCTTTTAGCGGTTACTTACTGGACCTTTCGGGGGATTATCGATATGTGTGTTACTACTTGGGAACCTTTTCGATGATATCTTCATTACTTATAGCTTTCTTAAAAAAGCCAAAACCATAAGGATATGCTGATTTTAAGCATCGAGACATCCTGTGACGATACCGCATGTAGCATCTTTAGGGGACCAAGGGGGCTCATCTCTTCGGTTGTCTCCTCCCAAGAGGAGGTGCACAAAAAGTACGGGGGTATTGTGCCTGAACTTGCCTCAAGGCGTCATCTCGAAAACATCGTACCTGTAATAAAAATGGCCTTGGAGGAAGCGAGGGTAGAACTTTCACAAATAGAAGCAATTGTGGCCACCCGAGGACCAGGACTTCCCGGATCGCTTTTTGTGGGTTTCATGATGGCCAAGGCCATGGCCTTCGCCTTAAAGGTGCCTTTTGTGGGCGTAAACCATTTGATGGGACATTTGTTGGCGATCTTTTTGGAAAGGGAAGTTGATTTTCCCTTTATAGGGTTGGTGGTATCAGGAGGACATACCTCCCTTTATTTGGCCAAGGGTTTTTTGGAATATGAGCTTTTAGGTGAAACCATGGATGATGCAGCTGGAGAGGCTTTTGATAAGGTGGCATCTTTGTTCGGTCTTCCTTATCCCGGAGGCCCCATAATAGATAAGCTTTCTCAGGAAGGCGATCCCAATTTTGTGAACTTTCCAAGGCCCATGTTAAACGAAGGGCTTTCTTTTAGTTTCAGCGGGCTTAAAACGGCTGTTAAACATTTTCTCTCCACAAACCCTTCGGCTGTAAATAGACCCTCAGATGTTTTGGCATCCTTTCAGGAAGCAGTATGTGACGTTTTGGTGACAAAAACTTTAAGGGCAGCAAGCCTCTATAACACTAAGAGAATCGTAGTGTCTGGGGGAGTGGCCTCTAATAGAAGATTGAGGGAGAAGTTCCTTGAAGAAGGGATAAAGGGAGGTTTTGAGATCTATTTCCCTTCACCCAGATTCTGTACCGATAATGCCGCTATGATCGCTTTGGCAGGATATGAATTACTCAAAGCAGGAAAAAGGGATTCATGGGATACGGGGATACTTCCCCGTTGGCCTCTAGGAAAGCTTTAAAAGATGTTTGACCTTAAGGAGCTTTTAAAAGAGGCTAAAAGCTCAGGGATAAAACCAAAAAAATCCTTGGGCCAGCATTTTCTCATAGACCCAAATTATGTGGAAAAAATCCTCGAAGCCTCACAAGTAAGTTCTGAGGATACGGTTTTGGAAGTTGGTGCAGGGCTTGGAAGTTTGACCTTTCCCCTTTCCCTTAGGGCAAAAAGGGTCATCGCCGTTGAGATAGATAGCCGACTTTGCGAGTTTTTGAAAGAAAAGGCCTCTAATTTACCAATAGAGGTCATTCAAGGTGACATTTTGAGAGTCTATTTAAGGGAGTTTTATCAAAAATATGGCCCGCTTAAGGTCCTGGGAAACCTTCCCTATAACTTTTCGATTCCCATATTGTTTTACCTCCTCTCTTTTTGGGAAGTCCTCAAGGATTTGACCCTCATGTTTCAGAAGGAAGTGGCAGAAAGGATCGTTTCCTCTCCGGGTGGGAAGGCTTACGGAGCATTAAGCGTTACGGTAAGAACCCTCTGTGAGCCCAAATTCCTTTTCAAAGTGCCTCGGGGAGCCTTTTGGCCTCCTCCGGAGGTAGAAGGAGGCGTGGTGTTTTTCCGGTTGCACAAAAACCCTAAAGGGGATATAGAAAGTCTAAGGCGTTTTGTGACAAAGATCTTTTCGAAGAGGAGAAAGACCATTTTAAACGCCCTTGTGGAAAGCGGGTTTGGAAAGAGGAAGAAAATCGAGGAGATGCTTTTAAGTATGGGAATTGATCCGAGAAGAAGGCCCGAGACGCTCGGGGTGGAAGAGTTTTTAAACCTCCATAAGCGTTTGGAGGAAGAAAGGTGTTAAAGAGGCCAAGGCGTTTAAGAGAAAACCCCATCTTAAGGGAGATGGTTCAAGAAACAAGGCTCTCCCTTAAGAACCTCATATATCCCCTTTTCGTCAGACCAGGAAAGGGAATAAAGGAAGAGATCCCCTCGATGCCGGGCCAGTTTCGTTACTCCGTAGATATGGTCGTAAAAGAGGTGGAAGAGGTCTTCAAATTGGGGATTCCAGCAGTTTTGCTTTTTGGCATTCCCGAGAGAAAGGATAAAATCGGCTCTGAAGCTTGGAATGCCGAAGGGATCGTCCAAAGGGCCATTAAGGCCATAAAGGAAAAGGTACCCGAGATACTTGTCATAACGGATGTGTGTTTATGTGAATACACAAGCCATGGCCATTGCGGAATCCCCAAGGGCGAAAGGATCTTAAATGACCCAACCCTGGAACTTCTTGCCCTCTGTGCCCTTTCTCATGTTCAAGCAGGAGCCGATATGGTGGCTCCTTCGGATATGATGGATGGAAGGGTCCGAGCCATTCGAGAAGCCCTTGACCAAGAAGGTTATTCCCATATTCCTATTATGGCTTATTCGGCCAAGTATGCCTCTTGTTTTTATGGACCTTTTCGAGAAGCTGCCCAGTCCCAGCCTAAGTTTGGAAACAGAGCTTCCTATCAGATGGACCCTCCAAATGCGAGAGAGGCTTTAAGGGAGATGAGCCTTGATGTGGAAGAAGGAGCTGATATTTTGATGGTAAAGCCCGCTTTACCTTATTTGGATATAATAAGGCTCGCCAGAGAAAGGTTCGATCTGCCCATTGCCGCTTATAGCGTCTCGGGAGAATACGCGATGATTAAGGCTGCCTCTTCCCTTGGTTTTTTGGACGAAAAAAGAGCGATTTACGAGGTACATACAGCCATAAAAAGGGCTGGGGCTGATCTTATCATAACTTATTTTGCAAAAGACTTAGCAAAGGTACTCGGATGAAAGCAGAGCTTCGCCTTTTAGCTTGGGAACTTACCCAAAGGTGCAATTTAAAGTGCAAACATTGTCGAATGGATGACCAAATGGAAGATAAGGAACTCTCCCTCGAGGAATCCCTTTCTTTAATTGATCATCTATCCCCATGGGCCAACCCAACCCTCATTTTAAGTGACGGAGAACCTCTTCTGAGAGAAGACCTTTTTGAGATTATCGAACATGCCACTTCCAAAAACTTAAGGGTCGTTCTTGCGACGAATGGTACTTTGCTAAATTCAGAGGTAGCAAAAAAACTCAAAAAGTCAGGTGTAAGAAGAGTTAGTATAAGCCTTGACTTCGCTCAGGAGGAAAAACAGGACGAATTTCGAGGAGAAAAGGGAGCCTTTGGAAAAGCCTTGGAAGGGATAAATTACTTAAAGGAAAACAAGCTTCCTTTTCAAATAAATATGACCCTTACGAAGGAAAACCTGGTGGAACTTCCCTCCCTGTTACGTTTGGCCGAAGAAATGGGAGCTCAAGCGTTCCACGTATTTTTTCTGGTTCCTACAGGTATAGGGCGAGGGTTAAGGGGGAAGGAACTTTCTCAGGAAGAGTATGAGGAGGCTTTCGATTTGCTTTATGAAGAGATGAAAAAGGGAGCTATGGAGATAAAACCAACCTGTGCTCCCCATTTTGTGAGGATTCTTATACAGAAGGGAGAGAACTTGAAAAGTCTTGGAAAAGGCCCCTTTCACACCTTTTCAAGGGGCTGCCTTGGCGGAATAAGTTTTTGTTTTCTTTCCTCACGAGGAGAGGTTAAACCATGCGGTTATTTTGAACTTTCCTGTGGATCTATAAGGGAAAAAGGCTTAAGGGAAATATGGGAAACGTCCCCGATTTTTTCCCTTTTGAGAGACCCTAATAATTTAAAAGGGAAGTGCGGAAGGTGTGAATATCGATTTGTCTGCGGAGGATGTAGGGCAAGGGCCCTTTCTTTAAAGGGTGATTTTTTAGAAGAAGAACCCAATTGTTCTTATGAGCCAAAGGTTGGATAAGCCCTTCCAAAAGCTTTATCTGATTGATGGAACCTCTTATCTTTACAGGGCCTTCTTCGCCCTTCCTCACCTTTCTACCTCAAAAGGGTTTCCAACTAATGCCATCTTCGGATTCACCTCTATGCTTCTTAAGCTTTTGAGGGAAGAAAAGCCCGAAGGGTTAGCGGTTGTATTCGATGGACCAAAGCCAAGCTTCAGAAAGGACCTTTTTGCCGATTATAAAGCCCATAGGCCCCCTCCTCCTCAAGACCTTAAGCTTCAGATCCCTTATGTGAAGAAGATCCTT
>OGCH01000585.1_pt1 | contig 17781 bp, 16 predicted proteins | sample 1570111 | NCBI WGS metagenome assembly OGCH01 (sample SAMN03436243, study PRJEB24508) | hot springs metagenome | biome: Desert Springs; feature: Hot Springs; material: Water | place: USA: Great Boiling Spring, Nevada | collected 2008-12-01 | depth 0 m m | reverse complement strand
ATATAAAATAATAGATATATAGTGCTTAAAATGTGAAATATAAATATTTAAAGTATTACTTAAAAAAGATTGAGATTAGGGCATAGAGGAAGACTATGCAAATAAGCTTTATTTTCTTATAGATCCTTAAAAAACTAATTAAATCCATCGTTATTTAAAAAAATTCCGATCAACCGACATAGTAATTTTAATGATACAAGCAAAAGCAAATTAAAAACTGCCATTGTGGCTCCGATAGCATCTTTAAAATTAACAATTTTAGAGGAAGGCCTGCTATAAGTTTGACCGTTCTTAAAAATTATATTATAATAAATTAATTGCGGTTAGTTGGGGAGGCTTCTCATGACAAGAATAGCGCTTGGCAAGGAGTTGCAAATCTTAAAAAATCTAATAACTGATATGGCAAAAAATGTAGATGAAATGGTAAATGGTACCATTTTAGCTTTAAATAAATTAGATGCAACGATAGCTGAAAAGGTAATCAAAGCAGATGACCAAATAGATTACTATGAACATATGGTATGCCAAACAGCACTTGAAATCATAGCCTTACAACAACCAGTAGCAAGAGATTTAAGGTTTGTAATCACTGCTATAGACATAGCCAGGAACTTAGAAAGGACAGCAGATCAGTCGGTTAATATTGCTTACAGTGCTCTCACTTTATCAAAGCAAGAAAATCGAGCCTTTCCGGAATGTAAAGTAGCCATAGAAGAAATGGCTAACGAAGCTTTAACCATGCTTCATTCAGCCATCAATGCCTTTGTCACTGAAAATACTCAAAAAGCAAGGTCAGTGATTGAATATGATTCTATAGTAGACCGTTTACAAAGGGATCTTATCGAGGATGTAAAAAATTGCATGAAAAGAAGTCCTAACAATATAGATCCAGGGATAGAATATATTAAAGTAATAGAAAATATAGAAAGAATAGCTGATTTAGCAACGAACATCGCAGAAGGGGTCATTTTTGTAACTGAAGGAAGAATGGTAAAACTGGAAGAAAGAACTATCTCTATAAAGAACATCAAAGAAGAAATTTTAAAAGACTTGCCTGTATTTGAGTTATTAAGGAAGCATGCCCGTTTAGTGATAGAATGTGTTGAAAGGCTTTCTCTTTCTTTAGAGGCTTATTATAACCTTAATCAAGAAAGGCTTGAGGAAACGGCTAAACATATTTTTGAGATAGAAAAAGAAGCTGATAAACTAAAAAGAAACATCAGAGGACACTTACCTAAAGGACTTATCTTACCGGTAGAAAGGTTTGAGCTTTTTATGTATCTCAAAGAACAAGACGCCATTGCTGACGTAGCTGAAGAAATACTTAATTGGCTTTCCTTTAAACATCTCCCTGTCTCCTCAGACCTTTTTAAACATATAGAAGAACTTCTAAACCAAAGTATTAAGCCTCTTGAATTTTTAGAAGAAATGATCCTATATTCTGCGGATTTTATTTTAACTAAAAATGAAGAAAGCAGAAACCGTGCCAAAGATTTGATCAGAGAAATTAGGTATGGACAGTACTTAGCTGAAGATTATGGGAACAAAGTTAAAAAGGCCATTTTTAACCAAATAGAAGATCCTTTAGCCCTTTTTTACTTTTTAAAACTAGTAGACCTGATTTTAGGGATTTCTCATCATGCAGAAAATACTGCAGACCTTATGCGGGCTATGATAGCTAAATAAAATAATGTTTTTTAAAAGATTTATTTTATTACTTGCCCTATCCTATCTAATCTTATTCGAAAATGTTCTGAGTCCCAAGAAAAATATATAATCAGAGCCCTACCTTTAAGATATTCTATCGGAACAAAACCCCAAAACCTACTATCATAACTTTGATCACGGTTGTCTCCTAAAACAAAGATCTTTCCTTGAGGGACTTTTATCGGTCCCAAATTGTCTCGAGGACTAACCTCACGAGGGTAAACCTCGGGGTCTACAAACTGTACATAAGGCTCATAAAGAAGTTGACCATTAACATAAACTTTTTTGTTAACTATCTGTATAGTATCCCCTGGAAGCCCTATAACCCTTTTTATAAAGTCTAACTTTTTGTCTAAAGGATAGGTAAAAACTACTACTTCTTGTCTTTTAGGTAGTTCCCTAAAATAGATAAATCCTCCTTGAATCGGATTTTTAACTCCGAATGAGAGTTTGTTGACCAAAAGGTAGTCTCCTATTAATAAGGTAGGTATCATAGAGCCAGAAGGGATTTTATATGCCTGCACTACAAAGGTGCGGATAAAAAGGGCTAAAATTAAAGCTATGACTAAACTTTTAATCCAATCTAAGACCTTTTCTTTACCTGTATTCATTTCTACTCCTTTAGTGTTTAGATTTTTAGAATTGCGAGAAAGGCTTCTTGAGGAATCTCTATTTGACCTATAGATTTAAGCCTCTTTTTACCTTCTTTTTGTTTTTCTAAAAGTTTTTTCTTTCTGGTGACGTCTCCTCCATAACACTTTGCAAGCACATCTTTTCTAAGTGGAGCAATTCTTTCTCTGGCTATAATTTTACTACCGATAGCCGCTTGGATAACGACTTCAAAAAGTTGTCTTGGTATTACCTCTTTTAATTTAGTCACAAGTTCTCTTCCTCTATAATAGGCCTTGTCTTTATGGACTATTAAAGATAGAGCGTCAACAGGTTGTTTATTGATTAAAATATCCATTTTTACTAAATCTCCTGGTTTGTATCCAATAAATTGGTAGTCTAAAGATGCATAACCTTTAGAATAACTTTTAAGTTTATCATAAAAATCTAAGACTACCTCGCTAAAAGGAATTTCATAGACTAAAACGCACCTTTCTGGGGTGAGAAACTTAAGTTCTTTTTGGATTCCTCTTTTTTCTTCACAAAGATTTATCAATTGGCCTAAAAATTCCTTAGGAGTATAGATTTCTGCCTTTATGTAAGGTTCAAGCACCTCCTCTATCAAGCTTGGATCAGGCCACTTTGCCGGATTTTCTACCTCTATTTCCTTTCCGTTTTTAAGTCTTACCTTGTATTTAACCGAAGGGGATGTAGAAATAAGGTTAAGGTTATATTCTCTTTCCAAACGTTCCTGGACGATTTCCATGTGTAAAAGCCCCTGGAAGCCGCACCTAAAACCAAACCCTAAGGCTGCTGAAGTTTCCATTTCATAAGAAAAAGCTGGATCGTTTAACCAAAGTTTTTCTATAGCCTCTTTTAGGTCTTCAAAATCGTCGCTGTCAACCGGGAAAATACCTGCAAAAACCACAGGTTTTTGTTCTTTAAAACCTGGTAAAGGTTCTACCTGAGCCTGAGATTCGGTAATAGTATCACCTATCTTAGCCTCTCTAACCTCTTTTATCCCCGCTGCTATAAAACCAACCTCTCCGGCTGAAAGTAAATCAACCGATGTTGGCTCAGGAGCAAACACACCCACCTTTGTAACCTCGTATACCTTACCTGTAGAGAAAAACCTTATTTTCTGTCCTGTATAAAGCTTGCCATCAACCACCTTTATTAAAACGACCACCCCTAAATAAGGGTCATACCAAGAATCAAACACCAAAGCCCTGAGAGGTTTTTCTTTATCTCCTTTAGGAGAAGGAATCTTCTTAACGATAGCTTCTAGAACTTCCTTAATTCCTATTCCAATTTTAGCGCTTACCAAAATAGCTTCTTCTGCCGAAAGCCCGATAACTTCTTCTATCTCTTTTTTAGTTTTTTCTATGTCTGCTTGGGGAAGGTCTATCTTATTGATAACCGGTATAATTTCTAAGTTGTTTTCTAAGGCTAAATATACGTTAGCTAAAGTTTGGGCTTCAACTCCTTGAGAAGCGTCTACCACCAGTAAAGCCCCTTCACACGCAGCAAGGGCCCTTGAAACTTCATAGGTAAAATCTACATGTCCCGGAGTATCTATAAGGTTAAATTGATAGACCTCCCCGTCTTCACTCTGATAATAAAGCCTTACTGCCTGAGCTTTTATAGTAATTCCTCTTTCTCTCTCTAAATCAAGGCGGTCTAAATACTGGTCCCGCATCTCTCGGGCTGAAACAGCACCGGTAGCCTCTAAAATCCTGTCGGCAAGCGTAGATTTACCATGGTCTATATGAGCAATAATACTAAAGTTTCTAATTTTTTCCTGTGGAAAAAGCTTCGGCTCCTTTTTCATAGCAATTTAAAAATAACAAATTTGTTAGAAAAAACAAGATATTTACTCTATATTTACTCTCCTATTTTAGGAAGCTTTCCCTTTTCTTTAGCTAATCTTAAAGCATAAACAAAAACTAAAGAACTAACTACTAAATAAATTAAGTTTAAAAAATAAGATTTAAGCACTAAACCTATATCCCATTTTTCCGTTTTTAAAATTTCTCTCAAGGTTTCAAAAAGATACGAAGCGGGTACTAATTTACCAAAAGTTTTTATAGGTTCTGGTAAAACCTCTAACGGATAAAACACAGCAGAAAAAGGAAGAAAAAACAAGGCTAAAGCCCAGGCAAGAATTTCTGCCTCTTGACCAAAAAACAAAATAAGTGCCATTGTAAGTAAACCTATACTCCAGGCAAAGATTAGTAAACCATAAACCAAAACAAAAAATTGTAACCCTGTTAGCCAAAATTTAAAATTAAACACCGTACCGGCAATAAACACCATAATAACCGAAGCAATAGCCGCCTTAAAAAGGCTATAGATCATCAAGCCTGCTAAATATTCATAAACTCTTATAGGAGAGACAAAAATATGTACCAAGTTTCTGGACCATACATCTTCTAAAAAACCTACTGCTAAACCTTGTTGAGCCCTTATCAAAATATTCCAAAAAATTAAAGCCCCGATAAACTGAAAAACCCAAAAACCTTGAGAATAAATCTCCTTTTGTAAGTATATAGTAATAAAACCCCAAAGTAAAAGGTCAACCGTTGGCCAATATAAAAGGTCTAACCACCTACTTGGACTGTGTTTTAAAAGAAAAAAATGTCTTAAAACTACGCCATAAATCCTTTTAAAGCTAAAGACCGTCTTCATGAAACACCTTAAAATATAATTCTTCTAAGGACTCCACCTGAAATTGAACCAACAAATGTTTTAACTCACCAAACCCAACCACCCTACCCTGCTTAAGAAGAAGTATTTTGTTGGCAACCCTTTCTAATTCTCCTAATTGATGAGAAGTAAGCACAATCGTAGTCTTTCTTAAGGCTACTTCCTCTTTTAAAACTTGAGATACATATTTTACATATTCAGGGTCAAGGCCAGCAGTAGGTTCATCTAAATACACTATTTCAGGACGATGTAAAAAAGCTCTAACCAAGTTTAACCTCATCATCTCTCCTGAAGATAAAGAACGAGTTAAGGTTTTCTTTTTATGGGATAACTTAAAAAGAGCTAACAATTCTTCTATCCTTTGACTAAGAGAGGGCACTTTATAAAAATAACCAAAAACCTTTAGGTTTTCTTCTACAGTAAGAGAATAAGGAAGACTAAGATACTGAGAAGCAAAGCCAACCTTAGCCAAAATTTCTGCTCTATGTTTTCTGAAATCTTTACCAAAGTAAAAAATCTTTCCATAAGTAGGAACTAAAACATCTAATAATAAATAAAGTAAAGTGGTTTTACCCGCACCATTAGGACCAATTACCCCCAAAACATCGCCTCTTTTTAACTCAAAAGAGACATCTTGAAGCACTTTCTTAGAACCAAAAAACTTAGAAAGAGAAACTGTTTGAAGAATAAAATCCATATGTAAACCCCCTAATCCAAATTTTGATTAGGGGGATTAATAGCCTAAAAATTTGATTTTAAACGTTAAGACTAAAATAGCTTAAGATATTTTAGCCTTTTCTAATTTTGATAAGGCTTCGTCTAAGGTCATAATACCCTTAGCTACCGCATAAGCTATATAAGAATAAACTGTAGTATCATATCCTTCGGGACGAGGAAAAAGGCCCTTAGCACGAAGTTTAGCTAATTTTTCCCTTCTTCTTCTCCTTCTTTCGATTTCTCTCTGCCTTTCTATCTTTTTATGTCTTGCCATCAGTACCTCCACCTTGAAATGATAAAGTTTTGGTTAAAAATATATAGGTTTTTATTTTTTTGTCAACCCCAAACAGATGGTTGTGTGGTTACTATTTTAAAATATTGCGACGTAATTTCTAAATATAATTATCATGTTAATTAGCTATCCTTTCAACCTAATATCCAAACCTATTTTAAGGTTTAAGAACAAATCAAAGAATAACTAAAGTCAATCGTATTTATAAACCGGAGAGAAAGAAAGGCGAATTTAATCGATAAAATAGTAAGGATTACAAGTTAGGTAGTTAGGTAGTTAGATAATGGTTGTAGTTATAAAATTTGAGGTTTAAAATAAATATATCAACAAACCTACCCGGAGGATATAACCATGACTGAGAAAAAAGAAGACCTTTCTCACATCCCTCAAGAAGTGATAGAGCGGGTTAAAAAACTTAGAGAAGAAATAGAATATCATAACTATCGTTATTATGTGCTTGATTCTCCGGTTATCTCAGATGCTGAATACGATGCCTTAATGAGAGAACTCAGAGAGTTAGAAGAAAGATATCCCGAATTGATTACCCCTGATTCCCCAACCCAAAGGGTAGGTTTTAAGCCAGCAGAAGGATTTAAAGAAGTACCTCATGCAGAGCCTATGTTATCCCTTGATGACGCTATGAACGAAAACGAGGTGTTAGAGTTTGATAAAAGAATTAAAAAATTTTTAGGATTCCCAGAAAATACCTCTATAGAATACACTGTTGAGCCTAAGATAGATGGACTCGCAGTAGAGTTGGTTTATGAAGAAGGGATATTAAAGGTAGGAGCTACCCGAGGAGACGGATATGTAGGAGAAGACGTTACCCTTAACATCAAAACCATTAAATCTATCCCCCTAAAACTTAAAAAATTTGACGAAAATTCTCCTGAAATTCCACCAAGAATAGATGTAAGAGGGGAAGTTTACCTAAATAAAGACGAATTTGAAAAAATTAATCAAGAAAGAATACGCCGAGGAGAACCACCTTTTGCTAATCCAAGAAACGCTGCAGCTGGTTCACTTCGCCAGCTTGACCCATCGATAACAGCCAAAAGAAAGTTAGACATATTTTTCTATGGCATAGGCAAAATAGAAGGTTATACCTTTAAGACCCAATGGGAAGTACTTCAAACATTACCTAAATGGGGGCTAAAAGTTAATCCTTTAGTAAAGTTAGTAAAAAACATCCAAGAGGCGATTGCTTATCATCATGAAATGGAAAAGAAAAGACAAGAACTTCCTTATGAAATAGACGGTATAGTTATAAAGGTAAACGACCTTTTTTTATGGGAAAAACTTGGAACTAAGGCCAGGTCCCCAAGATATGCCATTGCTTATAAATTTCAACCTACTCAAGTCACTACCAAACTTTTAAATGTAGTTTTTCAGGTAGGTAGGACTGGAGCCATAACTCCGGTAGCCATTTTAAAACCTGTCCAAATAGGAGGCGTAATAGTAGAACGGGCCACCCTTCATAACGAAGATTATATAAAAAACTTAGACATTAAGATAGGTGATTGGGTGCTTGTCCAAAGAGCAGGAGACGTAATTCCTCAAATTATTATGCCGATTAAAGAAAGAAGAATAGGCGAAGAAAAAGAAATAAAATTTCCTACAGAATGTCCAAGATGTGGCACCAAACTTGTCAAAAAGCCCGGTGAAGCAGTTTGGAGATGTCCTAACCCTAACTGTTATGCAAGCTTGATAAGAAAAATCTTACATTTTGCTAGCAGAAATGCAATGAACATAGAAGGCCTAGGAGAAAAGGTAGCTAAAGATTTGGTAGACAGAGGATTGGTAGAAAACATAGCAGACCTTTATTACCTTCGTTTAGAAGATTTCTTAAGACTACCTGGTTTTGCCTACAAAAAAGCTAAAAATCTTTATGAAGCCATTCAAAAAAGCAAAAAAACTAATTTAGCTCGGTTTCTTTATGCTTTAGGTATAAGGCATGTAGGAGAAGCAATGGCACAACTTTTGGCTCAAAAATTTAAAACCTTAGAAAACCTTATGAACTCCTCTATGGCTGACTTAATGACAGTAGAGGGTGTAGGTTATGAAGTGGCTAAATCGATAGTAGAATTTTTTAGAAACGAACAAAACAGAGCAATTATTAAGAGATTATTAGATGCTGGGATTATTTTTGAAGAAGAAAAAACCGAGGAAGTAATCCCCAAACTTCAAGGATTAACCTTTGTGTTTACCGGTGCTTTAAAATCAATGACCAGAGACCAGGCTAAAGCGAGAGTTTTAAGCTTAGGAGGGAAAGTTTCAGACCATGTATCTAAAAATATAGATTATGTAGTGGTAGGAGAAGCACCTGGGTCTAAATATCAAAAAGCCTTGACCCTTGGAGTAAAAACCATTACTGAGGAAGAATTTTTAAAGCTTATAGGTGAAGCCTAATAATGCGTTAACCTCTTCCATCGTTTTCTTAGCGATAGCCCTTGCTTTTTTTACTCCTTCTCTTAACATCTCTTCCCAGTCTTCTTTTTCTATCTTAGTACGTCTTTCCCATATCTCCGTTAAACTTTCTATTATTTTATCAGCTAACTTTTTTTTACATTCTACACAACCTAGTTGAGTATTTTTACAACCCTCTATCACCTCTTTTTTTTCTTCTTCAGAAAAATAAAATTTTATAAGATTGTAAGCTACACACCTTTTTTCCGGGTCTCCTGGATCTGATTTTCTTGGTCTTTGTACATCGGTTACATAGGATAAAACTTTTTTTCTTACTACTTCTGGTGGATCGTTTAAAAAGATGGCATTACCATAACTTTTACTCATTTTCCTTCCGTCTATTCCTGGTATCTTGGGGACCTCGGATAAAAGGGCCTCAGGTTCTGGAAAAAATTCAGTACCGTATAAAAAGTTAAATCTTCTGGCTATTTCTCTGGTTAACTCTAAATGGGGTACTTGGTCTAACCCCACAGGCACTTTTTCTGCTTTATAAATTAAAATATCAGCTGCCTGTAAAACTGGATAACCTAAAAATCCGTAAGTGGTAAGATCTTTGTTTTGAAGATTTTGTATCATATCTTTATAAGTTGGGTTTCTTTCTAACCAAGCTACTGGAGTAATCATAGAAAAAATTAAAGAAAGTTCAGCATGTTCTTTTACTAATGATTGTAAAAACAATACACTCTTTTCTGGAGAAAGCCCCACAGACAACCATTCCAAAAAAAGTTCTTTCACAAATTCCTTAATCTTTTGAGGAGACTCATACTCAGTAGTAAGGGCATGCCAATCTGCCACAAAATAAAAACATTCATGCTGCTCTTGAAAGGTTAACCAATTTTTTAAAACCCCATGAAGATGCCCCAAATGAAGAGGACCTGTAGGACGCATACCGCTTAAAATTCTAAAACTTTTCACCTTCATCACCCTTTCTAATTTTTTTTGATAGTTTTCTAAAATTACCACAAAATCCAAAAATTTGGAGTAAACCATCTTTTAAAATAACTGATTTTGGATAAAATATTTTTCATACAGGTAACTGTATCAAAAGGGAGGTAGAATTAAAATGGAATGCGAGAGATTAAAAAACCTTATTAGAGACTGGTACCAAGAAGTAAGGTCCTTTACCCTTTCTCCGGTTAAAATGATGGAACTTGTAGAAAAACATGTACAAAACTGTGAAATTTGTCAACAAGATGAAACCCTACCTTTAGAATTGGAACAATTAAGAGAAATTATAAGGGTTCCTCATAAACCTCCAAAAGAAAACGAATTTAAGTTTTCTGAAGAGGTAAAATATATATATGATGAAGATTTAGAAGAAATAGAGGAAGAAGAAATTTAAAAAATATGCTTAGTTATTAGCTATCCTTCTTTATCAACTAAGACCTCTTATGGCAGTCGTTACACTTAGTAGGCGCCTGTTTAGCCTGTTCAGCATTAACTTTTTTATGACATTCAATACAAGTTTTATGATAAGCATCCATAGCTTTTAATATCTTATCTTGAGCCTGAGCGATATCATGACATTCTATACATTTTTTTACTTCTTTATTAGGGTCTGCGTCTGCGTGATGACAAATCTTACATTCTACCTTGTATTCATCTATGTGTTTAGCATGATTAAACTTTACGGGAGGAAACTTCATTCCCTCCCACTTTAACTCTATTTCTGACGGCAAGGCAAAAACTAAAGCACCTCCAAATAAAAAGCTCCCTACTATCAAACCCCCTAAAATCTTTTTCATAACATTACCTCCTTTATGGTTAATTATGTTTGTGTTCCTCTGGTTCTTCTTCATAACCAGTAATCATAGCTTTAATATGTGCTAAAGGAGTATGTCCTAAGGTACTTAAATAAATATGCACAAAAAGGAAAAATCCATAAAATATCCAAAGCCCATTATGGATTAAAGAAACTATTTGAATACCTCCCATCAACCGTTCTAACCAACTAAATTGCACAGGGTCCCAAAGCACAAGACCGGTTAAAATCTGTAAAGGTATACAAAAAACCATAATAATAAAATAAAAGACCTGTTGTAAAGGATTAAATTTATTGTCTGGGGTTGGATGATGAGGGTTTTTGTCTCCTACCATAATACCATAGGCATAATACTTGGCCTGATTAAAAGCTCTCTTTATGAAATCTATAGGCCTCCAAAAAGGTGGAACATAGATTTTAAAAATTTTCCCGGTAACCAGATAGTAAACTAACCAAATAAAATAGTTGGCAAGAAGGATAAAACCTAACCAACTATGTATTTTTACCGCCGTATGAAAGGACATAAGGGTTAGCTTGTCAACCAACCTAATTTGTAAGCCAGTAATAATAAGAACAATAAAACTTAACGCATTTACCCAATGCCATATCCTTATAGGTAAAGGATGGAGATATACCTTCTTCATTATTTACCCTCCCTTCTTTTTCTTCTAATAGGTGTAGTAATAATCCTTAAACCTAAATGACCTAAACCAAAACCTAAACCGCAAACTACAGCTAAAACAAACAACACATCTAATACACTAATCCTTGAAAGACCTAAAACGTAAAAATCTTTTACATTAGGTATAGCGTAAAAAGAATTTAAAACCTTTCTATCAACCGAGGTCTTAAGAGTTTTTTCTCCCTCTTTGTTGATTTCTAAAACACCGACAAACTTAGCCTCAGAACTATGACAAACCGCACAATCTTTTATAGCCTCTTTCTTAGAAAGGATCTTATGCGCATCATTAGGATTGGTTATATCTATTCTACCCTTTAACTCTACCTTAACTTTTTGTTTAACCGTACCCAAAAATTCCCAAAGTTCTTTTTCCTGAATCAAACCATCTTTATTAAAATCGATTTTCTCTACTACCTGTTCAACATCCCAATTAAGGACTTTACTTAACTCATCTATCGTAAAAGGTGTCTTTTTATCCTTATTTACTAAAGTAAGTATTACTGCCTTTTCACCTTTAGCATGACAAGCACTACAAGAAGAACCTTTAAAATGCACGTCTACAAAAGATTCCAAGGTAAACGGAGGATTGTAGAGCCATTTATTATGAGCTTTTTTAGAATCTTTATGACAGGCCAAACAAGAATCGTTTAAGTTAGCCATATTAATAGGCAAAACATCGTGGGCCTTATGGCAATTAGAACAGTTAGGTGCATTAGGTTTCGCTTCAGATAGGGCTTTAAAATGGATACTTTCTTTATAAGCTTTAGCTTCTTCTCCATGGCAGCTAGCACAAAGGTTTAATTTAAGTTCATTGTTAGGCAAAATCCGAGCAACTTTATGGTAATCATGACATTTTAAACAGTCTGGGGCGTTTTCTTTTCCTTGATAAAAAGCTTTAGCATGAATACTTTTATTAAACTGCTCAGTCTCTTTAGTATGACATTGTTTACATACTTCTATAGCTTGCTTTCTATACTCTTTCAAAGAAGCTATCTTCTTAATAGGATGCTCTGTTTTAGAATAACCTTTATGACAATCACTACATTTAAGGTCTTTATGGACGGAGTTTAAAAGATGTGCTCCATCCACTCTTACTGAAAGTACCTCCCCGTTTTCAAACTTTTTGGTTATGTTTCTGCTATGGCAGGTCAAACAATACTGATTTTCTGGCAAGTGTTTTGCTATTTTAGCCGGTTTAACCCCATGGTATCCATGGCACTCGATACAAGAAGCAGTTTTAGAAATGTTGTAATGTACCGGATTTCTCTTTAATGAGGCATCGGTATGACACTTTTGACAGATTGTTTTGGAAAGAGTAACGGCATATTCTCTTTTATTTTTAAAATTATAAGTAGGGTGTTTAGTCTTTGAAAAATCAGAATGACATATTATACACTGAAACTTGCCGTGGACCGATTGTTTAATTTCGTTTAAGTTTACTTTAAGGTCTAAGGTTTCTCCACTTTTAAGGTTTTTCTTCAAATCTATCTTATGACAAGACATACAATATTCATCAAAACTTGCCTTTTGCTTCCATTCTTTAAGACTAAAGTCTTCTTTAGAAGGTAAACTCCCTACAACCTTTTTAGAGGTAGCGGCAACCAAACTGGTTGCTAATAAAAACAAACTCAGTATTAAGAAAGAAAAATATAGAGTTTTTCTTTTCATTATTTACCCCCCACAGGAATATTGGTATGATATCCGTGGCAATCAATACACATAAATCTTTTATCTTTGGCTACTATAGCATGACCTGGATGTTTAGATATACTTTCATAAGTATGACATTTAATACAACGAGAGGCCATTTCTTTAGTATAATCTTTTAAAGATTTAATGTTTAGAGGTTTAGGATGAAAGTCCGCGTTATAGATGTCATAATGGCAAGCAAAACAACCTGTTTTAGCATGAGGAGTAAGAGCAAATTTTTCTGGATCTACATAAAGATACATCTTGTCTCCGTTAGCTAAAACCTTTGGCGACCTTTCTGCTTTATGACACTGAATACATTCTTGGGTCTGTTTTTTCACTAACTTCATATTTTTTACATAGTGAGAAGTATGACATTCAGAACAAAGGACTTTTCCTTCTTTTACGATGTTTTGATGAAAAGAAGAAAGTCCAGAAGATGGATGACAGATAAGACAATTTCGATTTATCTCTTTTGAATAAGCATAACGGCTTTCTATTTTGATAGGTTTGGGATGGGTAGACTTATCGATATCCTGATGACAGAACAAACAGTGAACCTTCTGGCCATGGGCAGATTGATAAAATCTTTTTTCCTCCACATAAAGCGCCATCTTTTCTCCATTGGGTAAAACCTTATGAAGCCTCTCTAACCTGTGACACTTCAAACAGTCCTTAGCTACTTTGTTAAACTCTTCTTTTATAGGCTGGATGTAGTGCGAACCATGACATTCTGCACAAGAAAGTTTGTTTTCTCTTACGATGTTTTTGTGAATAGGAGATAAGCTCTCTGTAACATGACAGCTTACACAATTAGCAGAAACCTTTTTCCTATATTCTTTTTTGCTTGAAATTTTTATCGGTTTTGGGTGTTCTTTTACGTTAATATCAGCATGACAAGAAAGACAGTCTATACTTCCGTGAACTGAAGTTTTAAAACCTTCAGGGTCCACATAAAGCGCCATCTTTTCTCCATTGGGTAAAACCTTATGAAGCCTCTCTAACCTGTGACACTTCAAACAGTCCTCGTTTGAACCACTACTACTTGCCACCAAAGCTTTATTAAAAGTTAATGAAAGAAAAAAACTTAAACATAAAAGCACTCCAGATAAAAACAATCCAAGAAAAAAATATCTAAAACCTTTTCCCATTATAAACCTCCATAAAGAAAGATTTTTACAATAATCCTAATCTCCCTATTGAATATAGATATTATACAATCTCAATCTTTCAGTCAAGCCTTACAAAACCTAAAAATATAGGTTTTTAGGGATAAAATTATATTAATCACCATGTTTTTATAGTTTTTTTTTTATTTTTTCCTTTTATCTATTACTCTTACCGCTTTACCAGGAACTCTTTGAATGGTTCCTTCAGGAACTATCTGGATTTTGCTTCTAAATCCTAATAAGTCATAAAGTTCTAAGTTTAGTTTTTCCATCTCTTGATCAGTCAATCCACCATCGGTTTTTTCTACGATGATGGTCATTTCGTCCTTACCTTTTATGTTTTCTATAACCAGCTGATAATAAGGAGCAAGTCCTTTATATTTTAAAAGAATAGCTTCTACCTGAGAAGGATAAAAGTTTACTCCTTTTACCTTTAACATGTCGTCTGTTCTTCCTTTTATTCGGTCTATCCTCACATGGGTTCTACCACATTCACATGGCTCATAGCTTACTATCCTTGAGATATCTCTTGTTCTATATCTTATAAGAGGCAAACCTTCGCGAGTAAGAGTAGTTACTATTAATTCTCCTTCTTCCCCTGGAGGCAACACCTCACCTGTTTCAGGGTTTACGATTTCTATTATGTAATGATCTTCCCATACATGGATACCCTTTCTAGCCTCACAATCTATTCCTAAACCTACCCCCCCTGTTTCTGTCATTCCTATGATATCAAAGGTTTTAACTCCCATTAGGTCTTCTATTCTCTTTCTATATTCATCTGACCAAGTCTCAGCCCCTAAAATAGCTACCCTAAGCTTAGTTTTTCGGAAATCAAAGTCGTTTTCTTTAGCCACCTCTATAAGCCTCGCAGGATAAGAAGATATGGCTCCTATGGCAGTTACCCCTAAATCTTTTATAAGTTTAAGCTGCATAAGGCTTCTTCCAGCCCCTGCGGGCACGATAAAACATCCTAAAGTTTCTGCTCCATAATGAAAACCAAACCCTCCGTTAAACAAACCAAAAGAGGGCATGATCTGCAATCTATCCTTTGAGGTAAGCCCAGCACAAGCTAAACAGCGAGCCATAATCTCACCCCATTGATCTACATCATGCTTAGTCATAAGGTTTAAAACCGGTATCCCTGTAGTCCCTGAACTCATATGCATCCTTACACAATCTGAAGGATCTACCGCAATGTGTTCAAAAGGATAACAGTCTCTTAAGTCATCTTTGGTAGTAAAAGGTAAATACTTCAGATCATCTAAACTTTTAATGTCCTCAGGATGAACCTCTTTTATCTTTTCTTTTAACCTGGACTTAGAATTCTTAAGAAAGGCTATGGTTTTTCGTAGTCTTGCAAGTTGAATTTTTTCGATTTCTTCTCTGGGAAGGGATTCCATTTTGGGATTAAACATCTTCTCCTCCTAAAGTTATTATAGAAATATTTATAATAGTTTTTCCATACTCAAATAGGCCTTTAAACGACTATCGCATATAAGACAAAAATTTTTACCTTTTCTGTCTGTATCTCTGATGGTATTAGAAAAAGCCATCACACATCCTGGATTAAAACAATGAGGGAGAAAAAATAGATGACCAATCTCGTGGGTAACCTCTTTAATAAGTCTTTCAGTAAAAAGTTTTTCGTCAAACTCTAACCCATAAAACTCTGGATTCAGCCTAACAAAAGATACCACCGCTATTCCTCGCCTTAAATCTGCTTCTCCAAAAACAAAGTTTAAACCATAGGCATAAAGGTCTACGTCCACCAAAACTACCCATTTTTCTCTTGGGTTTTTTTTGTATTTAGAAAATAGATCTATAATTTTGGTAGAACGGTATTGATTTCTTTTAGGATTATAGGCTTGAGAAAAATCAAAAACCAATCCATAAAAATTAACAGGGCAACCAAAAACAGCTTCTAAGTGAGACTTTAATACTAAAAGGATCTCGTCTTTTAAGTCCGTATAAACTAAAAAAATAGAGATTTTTTTCATGTCATAGTTAAAATATCAATTTTAACCATGATGTCAAGTTCTTTAGAAGATTTTTTCTTATAAACCAAACCCTGTTAGATTTGAGAGTCTAACAAGGTTGGCTAAAAGTTATTTATTAAGGGGGTTGTTTATATAGACCTGACCATAGGGTTGACTTTGGTTTTAAACATGATGTTTCTCAGAAATTTTTCTTCAGACCTACTCATCAAAGAAATAGCTGTGCCTGTTTGACCAGCCCTTCCGGTTCTTCCGATACGATGGATGTAAGATTCAGCATCCTTTGGTAAACCATAATTAATGACCAACCCAACGTCTTTGATGTCTAAACCTCGAGAAGCTACATCGGTAGCTACTAAGATTTTAAACTCCCCTGCCTTAAAACCTCTCATCACTGTTTCTCTTTTTTTCTGAGGGTAGTCTCCGTGGATAGCTTTTACTGAATATCCTTTCTCCCTTAAAGCTTTGGCTAAATCTTCTGCTTCTAACTTGGTTTGTACAAAAATAATAACCTTTGGTTCTTGCCAAAGGTCTAAAATTGCTGTTAGTTTTTCAAACTTCATGTGGGAAGGAACCTTATAAACCTCTTGGCTAATTTGTTTTAAAGTGATTTCTTCTGGCTTAACCTTTATGGTTTTATAACCCTCTCTAAGATAATTTTCTGCTAAAGCCCAAATATCCTTAGGCAGAGTAGCAGAAAACAAAAGGGTTTGCCTTCCCTTAGGTGTTTTTGAGATTATATAGTCTATGTCCTCAATAAACCCCATGTCAAGCATCCTGTCTGCTTCATCTAAAACTAAAATCTTTACTTTATCAAGTTTAAGATAACCTCTGTTAATAAGGTCCTTAATCCTTCCAGGCGTTCCTACTAAAACTTTACCTATTTTTTTCTGTAAAAGCTCTCTTTGCTTTTGCAAAGGTTTCCCACCGTAAAAAGTAAGCACAAAAAGTCTTTTGTTTTTTCCTATGTTTCTTATTTCTTCACTTACTTGAATAGCAAGTTCTCTAGTAGGAACAAGCACTAAAGCCTGAATTTCCTTAGCTTTAAGGTCTACTTTTTCTACGATAGGTATTCCAAAAGCTGCGGTTTTCCCAGTTCCTGTCTGGGCTTGACCTACCAAGTCCTCTCCTGCTAAGACTAAAGGTAAGGCCTTTTTCTGAATGTCTGTAGGGATTGTATACCCCATAGAACTTAACGCTTCAAGCGTTCCCTGAGAAAGGTTAAAACTCTGAAAATCTAACATAAATCCTCCATGATTTATTAATTTTGTTTGCAGAGAAAAGAAGTCATTTTGAACTTAAAATGAACTTTTGAGAAGTTTAAATAACCTCTTTTTTACTGCTTTTTTAAAAAATAACATGGAATATAAAAAAAACAAGTTAACAAAAGGCAGATTATAAAAATTTTAGAAACTAAAATTGCCCTTGACTATTTAAATAAATTTTTTTATTAAATATTTTTAAGTAATCTAAAAACAGGAGGGTAGGTTATGGGGGTACCTAAGGTATTAACGATTTTAGGCCAAACCGACGCAGGAAAAGCAAGACTTTCTGAAGCCTTTTGTAAAGTTTGTGGAGAAGCCATCAAGGGACAAAAAAAAGAATCAAACTTCTATCTGAGAGTCTATGGATTTAATTACAAAGATACACCTTTTTATCTTTTAACCACTCCAGGTGATGAAAACTTTTTAGGAGAGATTAAATGGGCACTTAAGGTGTCTGATGCTGCTATTTTAGTGGTTGATTCTTCTAACCCCATCAAATATCACACCATAAGAGTGTTTGAAATGGCAAAAGAGATGGAAGTTCCTCTTTTTATCTTTATCAACAAATTAGACGAAGAAAAAAGTAACTTTGGTCAAACCATTTGCGACCTGCAAGATAACTTAGAAATTTTACAGGTCCCTATAATCTATGCCTTTGGAGAAAAAGAACAGCCTCTTTTAGTTGATTTGATAGAAGATAAGGCCGTAGTAGAAAAGGGT
>OGCH01000584.1_pt1 | contig 17785 bp, 18 predicted proteins | sample 1570111 | NCBI WGS metagenome assembly OGCH01 (sample SAMN03436243, study PRJEB24508) | hot springs metagenome | biome: Desert Springs; feature: Hot Springs; material: Water | place: USA: Great Boiling Spring, Nevada | collected 2008-12-01 | depth 0 m m | reverse complement strand
TCTGAGGAGAAGGCCTACAGCGAGCTCGGTCAGATGCTGAAGATCAAAAGGAAAAGAAAGCTCGTTGTGGGAGTTGCGGGTTGTGTCGCCGAAAAGGAAAGAGAGAAACTCCTGGAGAGAGGAGCCGACTTCGTCCTTGGAACCCGCGCCGTCCTGAAAGTGACAGAGGCGGTGAAAAGGGCGCTTCAGGGGGAGAAGGTGGCGCTCTTCGAAGACCATCTCGACGAGTACACACATGAGCTTCCACGTATCAGATCCAGCAAGCATCACGCCTGGGTCACGATCATATTCGGCTGTGACAGATTCTGCACCTACTGTATCGTTCCGTACACGCGCGGCAGGGAAAAGAGCAGACCGATGGAGGATATTCTGGAAGAGGTGAGAGAGCTCGCGAAACAGGGCTACCGCGAGGTGACCTTCCTCGGTCAGAACGTAGACGCCTACGGAAAAGACCTGAAGGACGGCTCTTCCCTCGCCAAACTCCTCGAAGAGGCCTCAAAGATAGAGGGAATTGAAAGAATCTGGTTTCTCACTTCCTATCCGACGGACTTCTCCGACGAACTCATAGAGGTGATCGCCAGAAATCCGAAGGTGGCAAAGTCCGTCCACCTCCCCGTGCAGTCCGGAAGCAACAGGATACTGAAGCTCATGAACAGAAGTTACACGAAGGAAGAGTACCTCGCCCTTCTTGAGAGGATCAGATCGAAGGTGCCGGACGTTGCCATAAGCAGCGACATCATCGTCGGTTTTCCAACGGAGACGGAAGAAGACTTCATGGAGACGATCGATCTTGTGGAGAAGGCGCAGTTCGAACGCCTCAACCTCGCGATCTACTCTCCACGAAAAGGTACGGTGGCGTGGAAACACTACAAAGACGAGGTGCCCTACGAAGAGAAAGTGAGGCGCATGCAGTTTCTCATGAACCTCCAAAAGAGGATCAACAGAAAGCTGAACGAGCGCTACAAGGGAAAGACGGTGCGCGTCATCGTGGAGGCTCAGGCAAAGAACGGCCTCTTCTACGGCAGGGACATCAGAAACAAGATCATCGCCTTCGAGGGTGAGGAGTGGATGATCGGCCGATTCGCCGACGTGAAGATCGAAAAGATCACGGCCGGTCCGCTCTACGGAAAGGTGGTATGGATTGAAGAAACTCCTTCTCCTGTTTCTACTGATAAATGAGATAATTTTCTCGCGGGTCTATTTCAGCACGGTGGACGATCTTTCACAGCTGGTTCTCTCACACCTGAACTCTGCAAGCGACATCACGATCGTTGCCTACTCGATCGACCCGGAGTATCTCGGATTGAAAACTGCGAAAATGGCTTCCGAGGTGCCCGTTCAGGGTGCTTTCGTTCACGTTTCAGAGGGTCTTCTTCACTCGAAATTCATCGTTCTCGACCACGAAACGGTGATCTTCGGTTCTGCGAACTTCAACCGCTCCAGCTTAGAAGAACATCTGAACAACCTCATCGTCTTTCACTCCAAAGAGATAGCGGACTTTTTCGAGGGAATTTATGACTGGCTCGTTTTTGGAAAAAGACCGGAGGTTCAGCTCAAAACAGAAGAAGGTGAGTTCTTTTTGATTCCCGCGGTGGATGTTGAAGAGATCGTCTTGGATTCGCTCTGGAAGGCGAAAAAGTACGTTCTTCTCTGCAGCTACGCTTTCACAGATGAAGACGTCTTTGCCACGCTGAAATTCCTCTCCTCGCAGGGTGTGGAGGTGTACATCATCACGGACGAGTGGTTCGAGTCTTCAAAGCTCAGAGAACTTCCACTTGGAACCTTTCACGTTCTCGAGGTGAGAGAACCCTTGATGCACCACAAGTTTCTTGTCGTCGATGGAAAAACTCTGATCACGGGCTCTGCGAACTTCACAGAGAGTGGTTTTCACAAAAATGTGGAGGTCGTGTTCAAAACGAGTAACAGAGAGTACGTAGAATCTTTCGTGGAAGAGTTCGAAAGGATCTGGAGGGGATACTTTGTACAGGGTGTTCGTTTTTGATCTGGACGGAACGCTCCTGAACGACAGCCTGGAGATCTCGGAAAAGGACAGAAAAGTGATCGAAAGGCTCTCGAGAAATTGCCACGTCGTTTTTGCAAGCGGCAGGATGCTCGTCTCGACGCTGAACGTGGAGAAGAAGTACTTCGGCAGGACTTTTCCCACAATCGCATACAACGGCGCGATGGTGTACATTCCAGAAGAAGGTGTGATTTTGAACGAAAAGATTCCACCCGAGGTCGCAAAAGACATCGTGGAGTACGTGAAGCAGTTCAACGTGCACTGGCAAGCGTACATAGACGACGTGCTTTACTCCGAGAAAGACAACGAAGAGATAAGGGGCTATGCGAAACACTCGAGTGTGGAATACCGGGTTGAACCGAAACTTCTGGAGCTTGTCTCAAAGGTGGGAACAACCAAGATCCTTCTCATCGATACTCCGGAAAAACTCGACGAACTGAAGAAGATCCTCTTGGAGAAGTTCAACAATGTGGTGAAGGTCTTCAAGTCGTTCCCGACGTACTTAGAGATCGTTCCAGAGAACGTAGACAAGGGAAAGGCGCTGAGGTTTCTCCGGGAGAGAATGGGATGGAAGAAAGAAGAGATCGTCGTCTTCGGCGACAACGAGAACGACCTGTTCATGTTCGAGGAAGCGGGGCTTCGCGTGGCCATGGGAAACGCCATCGACAAGGTGAAGGAGGCGGCGGACGTTGTCACGCTCACTAACAACGATTCTGGTGTGTCTCATGTTCTTGAGCGCATTTCCACAGATTGTCTTGACGGATGAGATTCCAGAGAACCCCACGGGTCTGGTGGCGGTGAGAGTTCCTCTTCAGAACGTTTTGAAAGACGTCTCTCTTCTGTGCCTTGGAAGTTCTGGAAATTTGACCCTCGCAAAAGACGTCGGAATCGCTGTAGGAAAGATCCTGAAAGAAAAAGGTGTGACCTACTACGTCTTCGGCAGTTTCGACGTTTTGAGAATAACCGACACAGATCCCCTCGCAAAGGTCTCAACTTCCCCATATATCACCGCTCAGGTGCTATCTCTTCTCGCGGAGGGACTCTCCACAGCGGGAGTTGTGCCCGTTTTCAGCGCAGCTGGAGAGGTGAACGAGCAGGTGATCAGTGCTCTCATCACAAGAAAGGCCACCTATCCCATGATGGTGGAAAGCGTGGAAAAGTACGAACGGCTGAAAAGGCTCGGCTACACAACAACGCTCGTCATCGACACGGAAGGAAACGTTCTTGTTGGAAAACCCTTGAGATTCTCCTGGGCCTATGAAAAAGAGATAGACTACGAATCTCTCAGAAGGGAAGTACTGGAAAATTCTATCGTCCTTCTTGATAGAAACGTCAAAAAAATCAGTGTGAACGATCCGTGGAGCGGTGGAGTGCTCGTTTTCTCTGATGAAGAATGGCTTTTGAAGATCGCACAGGACGTGCTCGATGGGAGAAGAGCCCCTACAGGAAGGACACCTTGATTCACATTTTTTCTGCAAGCTCTTTAAGAAAATCTTTGAATTCGCCTATTTCTTCTCTGAAACGTTCGTAAACAGTCCACGCTCTTTCCAGAAGAGGTTTCATCCTCGCCCATTCCAGAAGATAACCGTACACGTTCCTGAAAACATGTCTGAATCTCAGATATTCATCAAGAGTTTCCCTGAGTTTTTTTGAAATCACAGCGGGACGAACCCTCGGGATCTCAAGCGACATTTTGTTCAGTAACCTCGCTCCGTTCATCTCATAAGATATCAGTTCGAAGGAGACTTCCGAGCGCCCTCAAGATGAAACGGTCTGGCTCTTTATTGGAAAATTCTCTGCTTTACTCTTTCATCTCTTTCACAACCACATCAAGGGCATCTATCTATCTCTGTTATCAGTGAGAGAATCTGTTCTCTTTTCAATCTCTATCCCCTCTCTTTCGATCAATCTTTTGAGAAACTCGGGACATCCTTCAAGATCGATCAGATCTATCTCGAACTCAGAGAACCTGTTGATTTCAGAAAGCACCCTGAAATATTCCTCTTTCGGGAGGCCTTCCACCGCAAGATCGATGTCGGACCTTTCTGTGAACTCGCCTGTTCCTCTCAGGTACTTTGCAAGAGAGACAAAAAGAACCACTTTTCCTACGCCGTACTTTTCCCTCAGCACTTCTGCGATCCTCTTTGCCTCTTTGAGGGCCTTCTGAGATAACACCTTCATCTTTTCTTCTTCTTTCTTTTTTCTCTCTACCCAGTCCCTTATGTACTCTTCGTACATTCTTTCTCCTCCAAAAGGCACACCGCGTAAGCTGAGATGCCTCTGCCCTCACCTTCGAATCCCAAGGTGTTTCCGCTTTTGAACTTCACGTTCACGTGGGGTGTTTTCAACACGCTCTTCAGATTCTCGACGATTCTATCCCTGTAAGCTGACATCCTCACACCGGAGAGGACAACCGTCGAGTCAACGTTTATCACCTTGAACCCTCTTTCTTCTATCATGCCCATCGTCTTTTTCAGAAGCTCAAGGCTGATTGCGCCTCTGTACTCTTCCGTCTCCGGAAACCACGTTCCTATGTCGCCAAGGCCAACGGCTCCAAGCAGAGCATCTATTATCGCATGTGAAAGAACATCACCGTCCGAGTGGCCGAGACTTCCAACAGGAGAGTCTATCTCCACACCCGCCAGAATAAGCCTTCTTCCCTCAACAAGGGGGTGTCTGTCGTATCCAAAGCCGATGAACATAAAATCATTCCCCCTGATAGTGCAATTTTTCCCAGTAGACTTCTTTCCTTTCCACCACATCTCTCACCTGTCTTTCTCTGGTGGACAGATTCCCTGTTTTTCCCGTTTTAACTTCCACGAACACTATCTTCTTAACGTTTCCCTCACTCAAACCATCAAAGACCACGAAATCCACGGGTGTTCCTATAAACCTCGCATCTTTTGAATTGTACTTGAAATCCGGAAAGTACGGTATGAGATGCTCCGTGACCTGTCCCATGATCACGCTCCTGCTTTTATTGATAGCATCCTCTCTGATCTTTTTTTCTTCCGCCAACTTCCACTCCTGAAACCTCACTTCGTATTCTCTTTTCAAATTTGCCTCAAGAACTTTTCTCTGAAGTTCCCACTCGTTCTTCTTCCAGTCTTCAAACATCTTCATAGCCCTGCTTTCGGCTGTTCCTTTGAGCTCTTGAATCTCGCGTGACATTTTTAGAAGATTCCTCGCCAAGATGAAAACTACAATGACGAGAATTACAATAATTACTATCATCATGCGAATCCCCCCTGTCTTAATTCTACATGTTAAAATCCCAGAGGGTGATAGCAGTGAAAGAAAGTCTCATCAGTTTCATAAAAGAAAAGATAGAAGAGTACAACTACAGAGGAGCGGTTGTTGGAGTGAGCGGTGGGATCGACTCCGCCGTCGTTCTTTCTCTGTGTGTTCAAGCGCTCGGAAAAGATCGTGTGTTTGGTCTCATTCTTCCAGAGCGCGACTCTTCAAAAGATTCGGTGAAAGACGCCGTTGAACTCTGCGAAAGCCTGAAAGTTGAGTACAAAATAAAACCCATCACTCCCATCTTGAGAAAAATAGGTGTCTACAGGCTCTTTCCACCAAAACTCTTTTTTCCAGAATCGGTCGTGAAAAGATACGTCCTCAACAAATGGAACTCTCTTTCGAAGGATCCTTTCCTGGACGACCTCAGAAACTCCGGCCCCAACGAATTTCTGAAAGGCCTCGCCTACTACAGAATAAAACACAGAATCAGAATGTGCCTTCTCTACTTCGAAGCAGAAAAGAGAGGCTACGCCGTTGTGGGGACGACGAACAGAACGGAGTACCTCACAGGCCTGTACGTGAAGTGGGGTGACGAGGCGGTGGATATAGAACCCATCATGCATCTCTACAAAACGCAGGTTTTTGAACTCGCAAGAGAGCTGAACATCCCGGAGAAGATCCAGAAGAAACCGCCGTCTCCAGATCTCATTCCGGGTGTCACAGACGAGATGGCCTTCGGCATGAGCTACATGGAGCTTGACCGCATACTGATGAAGATCGACAGGGGAGAGAGTTTGGAAGACGAAGACCCAGAAAAAGTAGAGAGAGTGAAGAAGATCCTCGAACTTGCAGAAAAGCACCGCCGTGGGATTCCAATCAGCTTTGATAGAATATAATCAGAACACACCAAGGAGGGAAAGCTGTGGAAGAAAGAGAACTAACGCTCGGCGATATCCTTTTGATGTTCAAAAGAAGGTCAAAACTCTTCTGGATCGTTCTCGTTCTGACGGTCCTTGCAACGGGGATTTATCTTTTACTCGCCACGCCAAAATACGAAGCCTCCGCGAAAGTGAAGGTCTCAACACAAAAAGGCATGAGTCTTGGACTTTCCATTGAAGGTCTTCTTGGAGGTCTTTCCAGCCTTCTTGGAGGTGGAGGAAGCCTCGAAGACGAGATACAGATCATGCTTTCTCGAAGAAACATCGCAGCCGTGATAGACGAGCTTGACCTTGCCCACAAACTCCTCGATGAAAAAGACATAAAAAAAGCTATGGAAAACGGCCTCACAGAAGACGATTTGAAACTCTCTCTTTACAACTACATGGTGGAAAAGCTCATAACCGTCGAGCCTGTGAAAAATTCGAACATACTGGAAGTTAAATTCACCTGGCAGGATCCAAAGCTCGCCGCCGAGGTGGCGAACAAGATCGTAGAAAATTACGTCAAGATCAGTGAAAGCATCGCCAAAACCCAGCTTGGGGCGAAAAAAGAGTTCCTCGAAGAACAGATCCCGAAGGTGGAGCAGGAGCTCAAAGAAGCGGAGAACAAACTCAAGGTTTTCAAAGAAAAGAACAAAATCTACTCCGTCGAAGCGCAGTATCAAACGCTTATAGAACGTTACGCTTCTCTTCTTCAAAAGAAGGAAGAATCTCAAATCGCCATGGAAGCGGCTCAAAAGCAGACTGAATTCTTCTTAAACGAGCTCAAGGATCTCGATGTTGAGATAGAAAAGCTCAGAGACAGCATCACGTTCGATCCGATCATCTCCCAGCTAAAAAGCAGACTGATCAACATCCAGATAGAACTCGCAGGGCTCATGGAGCGCTATACCGAATCGAACCCCAGTGTGGTTCAAAAGAAAGCAGAACTCGAAGAAACCCAGAAACAGCTCAAGACAGAACTCGAAAGACTCCTCACATCCCAGGTGAAAAAAACAGGCCACACCATCTACGGAGAAGCGCTCAGCAGTCTCATAAAAGCCGAATCCGAGAGAATCCTCTACCAGACGCAGTACGAGGCTTTCAAAAAGCTCTTCGAAGACTTTGAAAAGGAACTTTCAAAGCTTCCAGAACTCGAACAGCAACTCATTGAACTCGAAAGAGACTACAAAGTGAAAGAAACAATCTACACCACTCTTCTTCAGGCAAAGTATGAATCTCTCATATCTGAAGCAGCGATCACGGCCAACGTCAACGTCATAGACTGGGCAGTTCCACCGCTCTCACCCTCAAAGCCAAACAAAAAACTCACCCTCGCGGTCGGAGGGGTGCTTGGAATATTTCTTGGCATCCTCGCCGTTTTCTTTGCGGAGTTCTCAGACAGAAGAATCAAATCAGAAAGTGAGGCGGAGTACCTCCTCGGTGTGGAAAAGATCGTGGCGAGAGTTCCTCTGACAAACAAAAGTGAAGTGATAGAAAAAGCCCTCGGAATTCCCGCAATGAAAGCAGGAAAGGTGGTGTTCATCACCGCAATAGAGGACGGAGCGGGTGTGAGCACCATAGCAAAGCACATGGCGCACCTTCTCTCGAAGAAGGGAAAGGTGCTTCTTCTCACTGAGGAGAGCGTCGATGGCCCATTCGACAGAAAGGACGTCTTCGACCTTTTGAGGAACCCGGAGATCCTCGAAGAATTCAAAGAACACTACGACAAAGTGATCATCGACGCACCTTCGCTGAAGAGAACACCGGAGTTCCTCCCGGTAGCGGAAAAAAGCGACACCACGTACATCGTGATCAGACTCGAACACACCTACTCGGAAGATCTAAAGATGCTCCACTCTCTGAAGAAGGTAGACGGCTTCATCCTGAACGGCCTGACGAGGAGAAACTCAACGTACGTGGAGGAAAAATGAGGAGGGGATTTTCCCCTCCTTTTATTTTTCACTGCAGCCAATACACCAGAAATTCATCCCACTGTGTGTCGTTGGGGAAGGAGAGAGTCATGTAGTCGTTCTCATATATTCCATACACACTCCTGCTTTCAGGCATGAAGATGCTGACTGGAGCCAAGAGTTTTCGATCACCTTTTTCACCGTAGGAATGAACAACAAACGAGGATGGATCGGGAGCTATAGAGAGTTTTGTCACCCATTTGTCTATAAAATCACCGAGATCAACAAGAACGGGCCGATTGTAATAGTCAATGTAACTCTTCACCACATCAGAATAAACCGCGTCGACCTTGCTCAGATTCGCTTTCAGATCATAAGTGAATGAATCTAAAGCAGAAACAAAACCTTCTACTTGCGAAGTGTCGTACACCGCAAGGCTCAGTCCATCTTGACGGTAAGAATCGTAAGCGGGAGAAGAATAGTAATCCCTGTAACTGTCAACAATCATCTCTGCCACACTGAACTGTGTACTATCGGGAGTTATCTCATCCAAGAAACTGTAATTCCATCCATCCGCTGGTTCGTTGAAACTGGAAGCCACAATGTAATGAGCCGTGTTTCTGAGTTCGTATATCACCTCCAGAGAACCCATAAGGCACGCATCGAACCCGAGAATGTCGAGCTTCTGTCCGTCAAGAGCGCCGTTGATCACGTTTTCAAGCGCCATTCTCAGATCTTTCACTGCTATTGCGCTTCCGGAGGTATCATCAAAGCTGATTGCTTTTGAAGAATCGTACATTGAATCACCTATCCACGCACTTCCGTGATCCCACATGATCAGCGCTCTGTAGGTTGACGAGAAGTTCTCAAAGACATACTTCAACCAGTATTCGAGGTCTTCGTAAGAACCGCTGTTGAAGTCTACCCCCGTTATTCCCATGATTGCTTTCCAGTTTCCATCATTGTCGAGAACCAGAATTCCATCGCTCGTACCTCCCCCATCGTAAAACACCACCACGGAGACGTTTTTTTTGTTGGTGTTTCTCATCTCTTCAAGATCTTGATCACTGTATCCCCACAGATTGTTGTCCCCGCACATCCACACCACAAAGAGCCATTTTGGAGAGATAAAATCAAGGGAAAAGTTTTCCATAAGAAAAGGATTTCCCTTCACCTGAACGTAAAGATCGCACTCACCTTCTTTTGGAGAAAAAAACGAAAGTTCAGCCCATCCGAAGGAATCCGTTTTCGCTTCATCTTCTTTCACGTAGTAAGAACCGTAGGAATTTTTTATCTTCCTGTAGAGTTCCACCGTCACGCCAGAAACAGGATTTCCACTCTTATCGAGCACCTGAACATCGATCAGCGCGTACCTTCCCGCAACGGGTTCCCCTCTCGTTTTCACCACAAGAGAATCGGGGGTCTGCAAACCACTTGTCAAATCAGGCAGCGTACATCCAGCAACAAGAATTACCACACCTGCCACAAGAAGAAACCACCTCATCTCTTCGCCTCCCTCAGAATTCCCATTTCATGCCGAGTCCCACACTCGCGCTTCCTTCAAACAGCTCTAAAGAAAAGAGAAAATTCTTCACACTTCCTCTTATGCTCAAACCGGGTACTTTTTTTGTTTCTCCCTCCTCTTCCTTCGGATACTCCGACTGCAGTGTGTTCGGCCCTTTCACCAGGTAGAAAGCGTTCACCCCAAGGTTCAGATCTTTTCCGAACAGCTCAAGCGAGGCGTTGAAGATCCTCGCATCCGGTCCGAAGGCAAACCCCACCGGATAGTCAACGATCGTTCTGGAGGGAGGAAAATTGGTGAGATAGACGAATCTGTTGTTGAACTTCAAGTAGGGAAGGAACGTGTTGTACACGAACTTTGTAGCCAGAGCGTACTCGACACCCAGAACTCCTTTCAAGCTTCCCGCAGAAAACACCTTTCTTGCTCCCACGTTGAAGGCGTAGGCTGTTGGTTTCGATTCGTTCTCAGTCGTTCCCACAAGGTCGTCGAGAGCAAACTCTCCGTGGATCTCCCAGCCTTTCAGCGGAACGTAAGAGAAGTCAAGCACCGCCATAGAGTTCGTGTAGCCTTCGTTGTAGTTGTTGTGCCAGATTGCGAAGGGACTCGCTGAGAAAAGATCGGGGTACTTTCCGCCGATCATCGTGAGCTCTCCCGCACTGAACCTGAAGTTCTCAAAGGGGTGAAAGTCGAGCCTGTGGGCTACCAAGGTTTTCACCTTCTCGGTGTACGGAGAGAGGGGATCTGCGTTCACAGGCCTGAAAGTACTCTGTTTTTCCCACTCTTCAGTTGTCAAAACGGGATTTATCGAGATCAGGTGGAACGTGTACTGTACCTGGGCCTTCGTTGAGAACGTGAAATGGCTGAAATAAGGGCTCACATCCGAGATCACAACGGGAAACTCGGAGCTTCCCCATCTGATCTTCGATCTTCCAACGGCTACGTAAAAATTCTCACCATCGTAAACACCGTAAGCGGTGTACGGAAAAGTCGAATCGGCGCTCGAAAGCTCTTTCCAAATTGGCGGAACGTTGCTGTGAAGGTCCAGATAAAAGTCGCTGTAGTTGTTTGTGAAGGGGATCTCTGTGTAAAACGAAATCTCTCCCACGAAGCCTTCGAAAGAAACGTTCAAAAAGTAAGGAGTGTTCTCGTACAGGTAGAAGTTCTCCCAGGGAGGATCAGAGAGGACGAACCATCCCGTTTTTGTCTTTCCCTGAAAATTCCCGAAATAAAAAAACGGTGAGACTTCAAGAGAAACTCTATTTTCTCTCTCACCAGAAGGCATGGGAAGAACACCGGGAAGCGCTTTTCCTTCGAGAACGTACTCGTAAACCATCTGAGGTGCGAGCTCTGTGATCAACGGCTCTGAAAACAAAACAGAAGAGACAATCACAGCAAAGAAAACCCACCACTTTCTCACGATCATCCCCTCACAGTTCAATCTTTAGCTCTCTGACCAGAATTTCCTTCAATTTCGAAGGCTTTTCAAGACGAACAGCTCGAAAACCAATCTCTCTTGCAGTCTTGACATTTTCCGGTGTGTCGTCTATGAAGAGGCTCTCTTCAGGTACAATCTTGTATCTTCTGATCAGCTCGAGGTATATCTCTTTCTCAGGTTTCAGGTAGCCTACGTGAGAGGAAATCACCATGCCGTCGAAGAGTTCGAAGAAATCGTACCTTTCCCTCACCATCTCGAAGTAGATCCTCCCGTAGTTGGAAAGAGCGTAGAGTTTGAAGGTCCTTTTCAGAGCTGGAAGAAGTTTCACGTTCTCTTCGATGGGTCTCAAAAGTTCTGGAACTTCCCTTTCAAGCCTTTCTACGTACTCTCTGAACCCAGAAAGCTCTCTCTTCTTCTTTTCCCACAGCTTGTTCTCAGGAAGAACACCTCTGTCCATCAACTTCCAGTCCTCGTGTTTGAAGATCTCTTTCTCGAGAACTTTTGCCACCTCTTCCGGGAAAGACTCGAGCAGGTATTCACAGGGTCTCCAGTCGATCAGAACCCCTCCAAGATCGAAAACGATGTTCTTCACTTCAAAAGCCAACTTCAAACTTCACCTCCAGACCGATCCCGTCGAGACTGTTCCACCAGACATCCACGTTTCCTCCGTACTCTCCAAAGAAGGTGTTCAGAGACACCTTCACCGTGTGTTCTTCTGTGAGATCGCCGATGAGCCACTTCGTGTCGGGGGGCATCTGTTCACCGTGCCAGGGCTCCTCTGGTGTTCTGTCTCCATAGACGAGGTAGTGGTACATAACACCGAGAGAACACCAGCCAAGAGAGCGTTCAAGGCCGAGCTTCAAAGAGAAGGAATTTTCGCCGTATTTGTATCCGATCATCCTATCTTCGATAGCTCCTTCGGAAAAGTAAGTGTACTCGTAGGGAACGTTTGAGCTTGTCCTCTCGAAGGTGTACGCGCTCGCACCGGAGGCTTCTCCGTAGAATCTCCAGGGACCCGTTCTGTATTCACCGCCGAGAAGGAGTGCTATCTTGTCCGGGTTCAGATATCCTCCTGTTCCAAGGAGCCTGTTCAGGCTCATGTCGTCTATCAGTGCCTCGAAATAGACCCTTCCCGCACCGAAGTTCCACTCGACCCATCCACCCATGAGGGCGTTCGCGTTCTCTGAAGGATCTCTCCAGGGAGCCCCCTCCTGGTACTGCCAGATCTCCTGTACAGCGATCGTTGGGATAGGAACAAAGAAGTAGTAAGGATTGAACACCTCGTTCAGATAAACCACGGCGTCTTCGTAGGCGATCTTCAAGAGTCCAAGGTCGAACACTACCGTTCTGTAGTTGAAGCTCTTTTCGTCGTTTATACGAAGCCAGAGTGATTCAACGTGCCAGTTGTTTCGGGAGTAATTCAGAGAAAAACCGGGAAAGCCGTAAAAGCGGGAGTTGTTGTCCAGAAAGAGTTTGTCGATTCCGGGTCCTCTCTCCTCGTTCAGGATCCCCGCCTTCAGCTTAAAGGGGCCTACCTTCCCAGAAAGGTTCGCCTCCGGGATGTAGTAGAACTCCACTAACTTTTTGAGTTCATCGATGATACCGGTGTGGACGATCCCGAAGCCCTTGCCCACACCGGCTCTGCAGTTGAACTGCCAGTCCTCGTCAAGCCACACACTCTCGGACAGCTCTCCCGTCCATTTGAAGCCGTTCTCATAAGAAAGATCCAAAGAAACGTTCGTGCTCGCGAAGATGAGAACCGGCAGAGCTATCAAAATTGAAACCAATCTCCTCACACTACCACCCCATCACGTCCTTGACGTTGCTCACCGTGCTCAGTATCGTGTTCACTATGGAAAGCGCCTCTGTGACCTGTATGAGCGGGTTGTCGGGAACGAAGACCACATCACCCGGTGCGACGTTCGGGTTCACACCTCCACCCTTTCCAGAAAGAACTCCTGAGAGATCGCAAACGGTGACCTCTCCCTGAGGTCCTCCCTTGAATAAGAATATCCTGCTTGTGGCGGCTCTGTCTGTGAACCCACCGGCCCTCATCACCACATCGAACACCGTCGAGTACCTGTCCACCTTCACGATACCCGGTGTCCTCACGTTACCGAGCACGTACACGTAGTTCGTTTCAACGGGTGGTACGTACACCACGTCTCCTGGCTCTATCTTCACCTTCTGCACCTCGTCTATGTTCGTGAAGTCGTAAGTCGTTTCATTCTCTCCCCTTCTCAGGATCACCTTCGTCTTCAGGGCCCAGTTGCTCAGCCCACCGGCCTGTGCTATGAGCTTCAGAAGTGTCACGTCTCCTTTGAGCTCGTACGCACCGGGTCTTACCACCTCTCCCACGACGTAGGCGAAGTTCTCCGTCTCAAGAGGCACGAAGACCACGCTTCCGCTCTCAAGAACAGGCCCACCTGTGTTGATCACGTCTTCATAATACACTTCTTTCTTCTCACCCGATGGACTCACAACGACGATCCTGCTCGATCCCGTGCTCTTTACACCGCCCACCTTGCCCAGGACGTTCCTGAGCGTTGGTGTTTCCTCGTCTTTGAAGGTCACGAGCGTGTTCGTGATGCCTTCTCCGAAGACGTAAACGTGAGGTCTTTCGGTGTATTTCACGTACACGAGGTCACCGTCCTTCAGCTCGAACAAGCTGAGCTGGTTTTGAGGAACGGTGATCTCACCGCCGTTTCTCAGAACGACCACGTCTCCCGCTTCAAAGAGAGCGTCTTCTTTGTACCCTCCCGCCTTCACAATGGCTCTATCTAAGAGAGCCGACTCATCGGGCTCGAAGACAACCATCTGGGGCACCTTCACAAAGCCGTCCACGTAGACTCTGACGGCTTCTTTCACATCCACCTCGACAACCGCACCGTCTTCGAGTGAAAGATCGGTAACTTCCGCCAATTCCTGCACCTTTCCGTTTGAGTGAACTTTCAATCCCGCTATGTACTTCTTCTGTATTTTTCCGAACCTCGCGAGGGCTTTCTCGAGTGTGATGTCTTCGTCTTTCGCAAAATCGACGTATCCGTACACGCCCCCGGTGAAATAGACCCTTTTTGTTTGTATCGTCTTCACGAGGATCGTGTCGCCTGTTTTGAGAGAAACATCCTCCGTCAATACCTTCTCTGGATCGAAGATCTTTTCCTCGCCGTCTCTCAAAAGTGAAAGACTCTTCACAAGAGAGAAATCCTCGATCCCGTACTTCTTCAGGGCCGTCGAGAGTGTGAAGGGTTCGTCCTTAGCAAAACTCATCCTTCCGTTCCTGACAGCGTTGTCTCCCACCATGTAAACGAACCTGTCCGTGTATTTCTCCACGTAGACGAACACTCCGTCTTCGAGGGGAATCTCTTTTTCCACTATCTCCTCTGGGAAGTATTCCTTTCCAGACAGTTTCACGGAGACAACCTGACTTTCGTCGACGAAACCACCGGCCTTCGCTATGAGGTTTCTCAGCGTGAACGCCTCATCCTTTCCAAAGGCGTAAAGCCCGGGGCTTCTCACGTACCCGAGGATGTAAGCCTTCTTTGGAACGAACTTCTTCACGTTCACTACGTCGCCGGGTTTCACAAGAAAGTCCAACTTGTCTGGTGAAAGCTCCACAGTGCTTCCGCCTCTTGTGATGACGATCGAATCGATTTCTTCAACACTTCCTATGAACCCTCCTGCCATCGAGAGGAGCTTTTCCAGGGTCACCGATTCCTTCGGAGAGATCTCGTAAACACCTGGTCTTGCCACATATCCTGATACATAGACTCTTGTCTCTTCGTATTTTTTTATCTCAACGACATCTCCGACATTCAGCTGAACGTTCTCGTTCAGCACTTCCGGTGCGTACTCCGTGGTTTTTCCATTCCTTGTGATCAGAACCTTTTCTATGTATCTGTTATCAACGGAGACTCCGCCGGCTTTTGCGATGAGATTTTTGAGCGTGAGAGACTCTTCTCTGGAGAAGGTGTACATTCCCGGTCTTGCCACCGCTCCCACAACGTAGGCGAACCTCTCGTCGAGTTTTTGGACGTGCACCGTGTCCCCTGGTTTCAAAAGGAGGTTCTTTTGATAGATATCTTTCTCTGATATCTCAACCGTTTTGTCTTTCGAGAGGACGATTATCTTTCCCGAACTCTCCTGCGTGGTACCGCCCGCTGCCGCTACGGCGTCGAGCAGGGTCATCTCCCTTCTGTAGGGGTAAATACCTGGTTTTGACACAGCTCCAACGATCTTCACGAACTCCGTGTAGCTCTTTTCTGGGAGTATCACCTGATCGTTCTCCTGGAGCATCACGTCTTTCTCGGGAGCTTCACCCCAGAGAAGCGAAGAGAGATCCAGTTCAAAAACCTTCCCATCTCTCAAAACCTTCACCTTCGAAAGATCAACGGAGGAAAGATCCACAGAAAGAAGAGAGAGAAGCTCAGAAACGCTGAGATCTTCTATTCCCATGTTCACCACTCTGTTCACAACGCCGGAGACGTAGACGTTCCTTGGAGCAATCTGCTGAAGAGACACGATCACCTCAGGTTCAGAAAAACTCCTGGAGAGCCTTTCCTTGAAAAGCTCTGTTAACTGGTCCACGCTGAGGCCTTCCACCTTCACACGTCCCACGTACGGAAACGTGATCGCACCTTCTATGTCCACCGCACAATTTCTCGTCAGATCTGGGTATCCCACCACTTCGATCCTCAGAACGTCTCCCTTTCTTATGGTGTAAGACAGAGAAAACACCGCAATCAGAAGAAACAGAAAGATCAGCGCTCTTTTCATCTCGAACCCTCCTCTTCGTCTTTTCTGTTGAAAATTATACCTTACGTCTGAAGAAAGATCGAACCAGAAATGATTCGCTTAGCGATTTTTATTCACTAATATGTTGAATATACAAAATTTTATATGTGATTTAACATCCCTGTCAGGACTTATTTATTGGAGGGACTGCGCAGTCCACAAAAAAACTCACAGGAGGTGTTACTATGGAAAAGGCCCTCAGGATCGTGTGGGCAACAGGTGAAGTGGACGAAAACGGAAACCCTGTGACGAGAAGACAAACCATCTCCGTCAGTCCGAACGCGACAGCACAGGACCTTGCGAACGCGGTGAACACCCTCGACTCTCTCTCGAGCTACACTTACGTTTCCGCTCAGCTCGTCACGTACGAAACCATATGAGGAGGTGAAGTGGTATGAAGAGACTGTACATGGATTTTTACAATGAGGCAGAGGGAAAGAAAAGGAGAATCATAGTGAACAGCCCAGCTGACGGACTCACAGCGGATCAGGTTCAGACAGCCATGCAGACGCTTCTGGACTCAAAAGTTCTGGAAGGCTACGCGATCGACAGAGCAGTGATAGTCGAAACGAACTCGAACGAATTCTTTGATCTCATTCAGTAACGAAGGGAGGGCGTCTGTATGATGACAATACTTCCATTTCTCAAGGACGTCCTCCCGCTCGCCGTCTCCCTGGTCGAAAGACCGGGGGACGGTGAGTCCAAGAAGGAGGAAGTGAAAGAGATCGTCTTCGGTCTCTTCGATAGCTTCGGAATCGACCTTCCCTTCGACGACGATATCCTGGATCACATCCTGGACTACGCCATAGACTTCGTGGTGGACTTCTTCAACGATCGGGTGTGGAACAATGCCTAAGAGAAATACGAAGAAACTGAAAGACGAAGAACTCACCATCGATGAACTCTACGAAAGATACCAGAACGAGATAAGAAAGAAAGCAGGATTCTTTTTCGAAAAGTTCAGGGAAAAGATTTCTTCCTTCGAAGATCTCTACCAGGCGATATGCTCTATCTTCTGCTATGCTCGTAAAACATGGAACAAGGACAAAGGAAGCTTCTCCGCTCATTTGAAATCCACCATAAACAGAAAAGTGATCGACCTCATTCAGGGGATCCCTCTCCCGGGATGCAGCGACGCTCCGTTCGACATTCTGAAAACAGAGTACAAATCTCGATGCAGGCTGGAAGACTTCGAAGAGAAAGATCGTTGAACAAAAGCGGGGTCATCCCCGCTTTCTCTTTTCCGGAGGTGATAAGATGAAAGAGAAGTTTCTCGGAAGATTCAGCGAAACCGCCTTTCTTCTTGGAAAGCTCACCGGGATGGATCCGAAGATACTCCTTGCCCAGTCCGCCCTCGAAACTGGCTGGGGAAGACACACGGTGGGAAACAACCTCTTCGGCATAAAGAAACTCTCCTGGCTCGAAGGAGGAGTTGAAGCGGAAACGAAAGAGTTCGATGGAGTGAAAACGATCGATACGTTTCAAACTTTTGTCAGTCCAGAAAACAGTATGATCGCCTACTTGATTCTTATAAAAGAGTGTTATAATAAGGCCTGGGAGTGTAGAAAAGAGCCAGAGAAATACTTCAGGCTTCTTCAAAGATATGGGTACGCAACAGATCCAATGTACGCGGAAAAGTGCATAGGAGTGTATGGGTGTTTCTAAAAACAGGTTGAGGAGGGTGCAGATTGAACGGGTTAATCCTCATAGATTTCCTGGTAGTTTTCTCATTCAACCTCCTCTTTTTTAACTGGTTCTCAGCGATCCTGTTCACTGTAAGTTTGACACTCTCTTTTTTTGCCTTCAGGCTCTACGACACAGAAAGCCTTCAAAGTTACAACGAACAGCTGATAAGAACCGTAGTGGGAACGATAGCTGGTTTTATCATCGTTTTGATGTTCTACCCCTTGTTTGAAAACGAAATAAACAGATACCATTTCTTCG
>OGCH01000575.1_pt1 | contig 18081 bp, 15 predicted proteins | sample 1570111 | NCBI WGS metagenome assembly OGCH01 (sample SAMN03436243, study PRJEB24508) | hot springs metagenome | biome: Desert Springs; feature: Hot Springs; material: Water | place: USA: Great Boiling Spring, Nevada | collected 2008-12-01 | depth 0 m m | reverse complement strand
GGTAGTATCGGCATACAGGCGGTGAGTTGTTGATGATGGGTGCGAGGGGCGAGCCGAGCGGGTACTATCCGAGTGACGCAGCCGGTCTTCATACACAGTCGGTACCCATAGCCTGTGCGTGCTTAGCTGAACCCCAGGGGATGGTTGTTGCCTGCGCTCCGTTGGAGAATTGTGGAGCTACTTGCGACATAGCCCTCGCGGGTGGCTTAGGTAACCCCGATATGCCCTACTTGAACCTCAACGGGATGGGTGGAATACCCAAATTGGGAATCAAGACAAATAGTTATCAACCTCAAGCCTTTTTGCTGCTGTTGTGGCTCATCATTCGGTATATCATTCAGCAGTGCGCCGAGGGCATGCGAGGTTCTGTCCTTGGTAACCTCATTGAGTGGCTTGGCTGCATCTTAGGAGCGCTACTTAGAGGTCATTCTTTGAGAGGAGCTATTGATGGTTGTGGAAGAGTGCCAGTGGATCCATGCGAACTTTTAGCGGGATGTATCGGGGGTATTCTGGGTGGTCCCCTGGCTAAGTTGATTCCCAAACTGGGGGAATTGGCAGAGGAAATTTCTGGATGGATTACCTCTGGTCTTTGTCGTGGTTTGATGTTACCTCTGCCACTGTGTCCTGAACCTCATTGAGCGTGGGGTAAATGTGGAGAAGTATTTGCTTGCTAAGCCCAACCCCAAAAGTGAACACCTTCACGCCTGCTGATGCTCATCTGCCACGCTTCCGATGTTCCGCAGGTGTTCAGCAGCCTCCTCAGGCGCGGTGATGTTGATGTAAATCCCGGTGCCCATCTCGAAGCCAGCGGGGATGCTGAGACGCGGCACCAGCACCAGATGCCAGTGGAACAGCACCTCCCGCTCCAGATTGATGGGCGCGGTGTGAATCATATAGTTATAGGGCGGATCTTCCAGCAGGTGATAGAGCCGTTTCAGCACCTCCTGCAGGATGGCAGCGAACGCCTGCAGCACCTCCGGCGGCTCGTTCGCAAAGTGCGCCGCGTGCCGCTTCGGTAGGATGCAGATTTCGAACGGGAAGCGCGAGGCGAACGGCGTGAACACCAAGAAATGCTCATTCTCCAGCACCACCCGCTTGCCGAACGCACTCTCCTGATAGAGCATATCGCAGTAGATGCAACGCTCGCGATAGTCATAATAGCGGGCGATGCCGTCCAGCTTCAGTTGCACATCCATCGGCACCATCGGCAGGGCGACCAGCTGGGAATGGGGATGTTCCAGCGACGCGCCCGCCGTCTTCCCATGATTGCGGAACAGCAGCACATATTTGAAGCGTGGGTCGCGTTGCAGGTCGAGCGCACGCTCCCGATACATCCAGATGACCTCTTGCCACTGGTCAACGGGCATCGTGGCGGGGTGCAGGTCGTGGCGGGGTGTCTCGATAATCACCTCGTGTGCGCCGACGCCGTTCATCACATCGTAGATGCCAAAGCCGCGTCGACTTAGCTCGCCCTCGGTTGAGAGCGCGGGATACTTGTTGGGCACGGTGCGCACCCACCAGCCGGGCGTGTCGGGCTGGCTGCCCGCCTCGCGAAAGGCGCAAATCTCTGGCGGCGTTTGACTCTCGTTGCTTGGGCAGAAGGGGCAGCTCGGCAGCCACTCAGGCTTCGGCGTGCTGTTCGCCTCGCTCCGACGAAAATCGTGCGGACGGCGGCTCCGCTCCGTTGCAATAATCACCCACTCCCGCGTGACGGGATCACGGCGAAGTTCTGGCATCGAGCGAATTATTCCACAAAGCCCGCTGTTTTTTCAAGGTTGGCGAACGCGCTTTTTGCGCGACGGCTGGGTGATGCCCGATGTTCGCCTCAGCTGCTCCCATTGCTTCTGGTCGACCTGTTTCACATGCCCATCCAGAAAGGCGACCCAACGCTTGTTGGTGGCTGGGTCAGGTTGCATCTGATAAAAAATCACGATATTGGCTGGGTTGCGAATGCTTTTCATCGATTTGCGCGACAGCGAGGTATTGACCCCAAAAAGGGTGCCACTCGTCGGGTCGATGAAGGAGGTGGGATCCTTGACATAGGGCATGAGCAAGGGCTGGAGCTGGGTCGCACTGCGCATGGGAGGCAGTCTCATATCGTAGTCCGCCACATACATCTGGATTGCCTTCGCAAGCCATTTCAGTCTGGCGTCGGGCGTGGTGGCTACGACAACCCGAGCTGTTCCCCCTGGAGGCGCTCCGATGCCGGCCCTTACAATAGGATTGTGGCCGCTGCTTATTTGCTTGGCAGCGCTCCGAATCCAGCTGGTCAACAAAATCGCCACGATGAGAATGCCTGCAATCAACGGCAGCAAATCCCTCAGTCCGCGCATGATAATTATTTTAGCATGGTATCGCAGCCGATGCAACAGTCGGGGTGTGGATTAGGTATATTTGTGAGCGATTCATGGGACAACCACCAGCGTCTTTGCAGGGATGGACTCAGCACGCTTGGGAGAAGTTTGGTGCGATTTTAGGTACTACGCCGAGTGACCAGCAAATGCGTGAACTGCTCCGATTGTGGCAACGGCAAAGTAGGCGGGCTTTTTTGAATCGGCATGGACGATGGCAGGTCAAGGTTTTCTCAAAGTTAACCAAGCGACGCCTCTGGTTGGTTGCGGGTCAGGATCAACACGGGCAGTGGTTGCTATGGACGGTGTTCGAGGTGTGGGGTAAAATGATGGTGTGATTGGCATGCAGCCATGGCCTTGGATACCGTGGGCTTGCCCCTATTGCCGATGGGAGCGCCCAATTGAGCGGAACCTGAAAACCCTGCTCGATGCATACTTGCTGACTCCTGAACCGATGATGGAGCGTTCGTTGGTTCAGGAGCGTCTTGTCGCGATGCGCGATTCGCGGCTAAGACCCTTTCTGGAGTGGGCTGGGCTGGATGAGGGGGGCGCAACTCTGGATGAGCCGCAGTACCGTGAGCGGCTTTTGCTTCATCGCTGCTATCTTGCGGAACCCGATAAGCCCTCCCAAAAGCTGCTCCAGCGCCTCAGGTTCGCCATCAAACTCCACCATCAATTGGCGCGCTTTTTAGCGGGGCAGCAAGATGTAGTCGAATTGGATCGTACTATAAGCCCGCTGTGCAAACAGATTGCCCTCCACGCACCTGAGCTCCGCACTCTGTGCTACGCTATCGCCGAGCAGATGGCACTGGTAGGTGAACATTCCCCCGAAGACCCTCATCGCCTGCACGCTGATACGGAACAAAGCTGCTACGAGTGGCTTCATCGCCTGCACAGCTACTGGCATGCCTTATTGGGTTAGGGCTTTTTGCCGTCCGACTTAGAGCCATGTGCCACACTAAAGTTGCTCCCAAAGCAGGCGCACGATTTGGTCTTGCAGGGTGCGTGCCTCGCTGCCAGAGGCGTTATAGGCGTTCATCATAATGGCGAAGACCAGCTCGCGCCCGCTGCGCGTGGTAAGATAACCGGCGATGGTGCTAACACGCAGCAGGCTACCCGTCTTGGCAGCGCCCTTGCCCTGCACGGGTGTCTCACGCAGTCGATTACGCAAAGTGCCATCCACCCCGAAAAGGGGAAGCGACTGGCGATACAGCTCTGCCTGAGGCGAGCGCGCCATATAAGTCAAGAGGCGCACGAGATTCTCTGGGCTGATAGCGTTTATGCGCGACAGCCCGGAGCCGTCTACCAGATAGACCGCGCCCATCTCCAGCCCTGCCTGTTGCAAAAACTCCCGTACGGCTTCTAATCCCGCTTCGGTCGTGGCGCGTCCGCGCTTCTCGCGCCCAATGGCTTTTAGCACAATCTCGGCGAGCAGGTTATCGCTCGGCTTGTTAATAAGCGCAACAATTTCGCTTAGCGGTGGCGAGCGATGCTCGGCGATGAGCTGTTCCGTGCCTTCCATGGGGTGCAGCATGGGCGCTATTCGACTGGGCACTTGAATACCTACCTCTCGCAACGCATCCCGAAACAGCACGGCAGCAAATCGCGACGGGTTCTCCACCGCGTAGCGACCGATTAGCACCTCATCTGAGCCGATGGGGATAGTGCCCGACACGATGAGCCGATTGAGGGCGCGTTGGCGCGTGGCTGTGAGCCGTGCTTGGGTGGCTCGCTCCTCTACGGTGCGCGTCAGGTTCACAAGCTGCACATAATCGGTGGGTGGCTCCACGCGCAGCTGGGCGGGTTCGCCGGGTTTGTCGGCAGGGCGCGCATAGAGGCGCACCGCATTCCGCTCCACGCAAAGCGCGCTCATCTGGGCTTGATAACCGAACGGCTCGTCGTCGATGTTCCAGCCGAAGCCGTAGCGTTCTGCGTCCAGCCACGAGTCGTCATACAGCAACAGCCCTTCCACACGCTGGATACCGGCGGTACGCACCTGCTGGGCAAGCTGTTTTAGCGCGTTGAGCGTGAGGGTGGCATCGCCCCCGCCCTGCAGAATAAGGTCGCCATTCAGAGTACCCTCTCTGTCGAGATGCCCGCGCATCCAGACGCGTGTGCGGAAACGGTAGTCGCTGCCCAAAAGGTCAAGGGCGGCAGCCGTCGTGATGAGTTTGGTGGTGGAAGCGGGGGTCAGCACCCGCTCTGCATCATGCTGAAAAAGGGTCTCGCCCGTGCGCAGGTCGCGCACCACAATCCCACAGTAGCCGTATTGCAGCCATTCGGCACGCAGGAGCCGATTCAACTCCTGCTGCAAGCTGGGCGACTGCGCTAATCCCAGCCCATAGCAGAGCCACAAGCCAACAAGCAGCCTGCGTACGCTTACAGATGTTTTGCCCACCATTCGAGGTAGCGTTTGAGGCGGTCGGCGCGAAGGTCGGGTGGACCGCTGCGGGATAAGCCGTGGCTGGTCTCCTGAGGGTAGCGCACATAAAGCACCTCGCGTCCCAGTCGCTTGAGCGCGGCGAACAGTTGGTCGGCTTCGCTGATGGGGCAGCGCAGGTCGCCCTCGCTATGCACAATCATCAGCGGGGTGCGAATACGGGCTGCGTAGGCAAGCGGCGACTGCTCCCACAGTTTCTGCGGCTCGTCCCAGAAGTTGCCCTCCCAGTAGCGGTTCGGGATCATCGGGAAGTCGGAAGTGCCTCCCATGCTCACCAAGTTCACCACGCTGCGGTCGGTGATGGCAGCCTTAAAGCGGTCGGTGTGCCCCACAATCCAGTTGGTCATGTAGCCGCCATAGCTGCCACCTGCCACGCCCATCCGCTCCGGGTCAACGAAAGGTAGGCTCGCCAGATAGTCTGCCACATGCATCAGGTCGCGAAAGTCGCGATTGCCCCAGTCGCCCTTGATGGCGCGAGCGAACGCCTCGCCATAACCCCAGCTGCCGCGCGGGTTGGTGTACGCCACCACATAGCCCTGCGCCGCGGTCAGCTGAAACTCGTGGAAAAAGACGCGCCCATACTGGGCATGAGGACCACCGTGAATCATCAAGATAGCGGGATAGCGGCGCGAGGGGTCAAAATCGGGTGGCTTCAGCAGCCAGCCATGAATCTTCACGCCGTCGTCCGCCTCTACCTCGAACTCTTCGGGCGACACGATTTGCACCTCGTCCAGCAAGGGCTGATTAAGGGCGGTCAGCGGGCGGATGGTGAGCGTGTTGCCTTGCAGAGTACCCGCGTAGATTTCGTGGGGTGCGGTGGGCGTGCCATAGAGGAACGCGCCCTGATGCTCGCCCTTCGCCAGCGTGAAGGCGGCGATTTCGAAATCGCCTTCCAGCAGTCGCTCAAAATGGCTCCCATCCACGCTCACGCGATAGGGATAGACCCCGCCACGCTCGCTGACCAGAAAATAGAGGAACTTGCCATCTGCGCTCCATTGCACGCCATCGCCGCCGCCGAACTCGCGCACATCGGTCAGCGTGGCGACACCGATGAGATTGTCCAGGTGGGGGGTAAGATTGGTAGCGTCGCCCCCTTCAGGCGACACGCGCCAGAGATGGTCGCAACGCGGGTAGGGGTCATCAGGATAAGGGTGTCCCAGATAGGCTAAGTAGCGTCCATCGGGCGACCAGCGCAGCGTGTATTTGGGTCCCTCCGGGGTATCCACTCGCTTCAGCTCGCCCCCCTCCGCCGGAATCAGCCAGATATCGATGCGGTCAGGGTCGTTATCGGGGTCGGGTCGGCGATTTGACAAGAAGGCAATCCAACGCCCATCGGGCGACCAGGTAGGACTATATTCTGCATAAGCGGGGTCGGTTGTCAGCTGTTTGGTCTCGCCGGTGCGCACATCGACCACATAGAGATGGTAGCGTTGGTCAACGAACGCGCCATCGCCATCCAGTCGCCAGTAGGCGCGAGTGATAATGCGGGGTGGATTGGACAAGCCCTTCTCCTTGCGCTCCTTGACCGCTTGCTCACGCCATTCAGGTGCGGTCTCGCGATAGGTGAAGGCGATGCGAGTACCATCGGGCGACCAGAAGAATTCGCCGATGCTGCCCTCCTCCAGATTGGTGATGGGGCGCGCCTCGCCCCCATCGGCGGGGATCACATAAATCTGCGCTTTGGGCTTCTGGCGATTGCTCACGAAGGCAATCTGTTTGCCATCAGGCGACCAGCGGTGTTGCGACTCGCTCCATTCGCCATAGGTGAAGGGGCGCGGCTCACCACCCTCAAAGGGCACAAGCCAGAGGTTCGAGAAGTACTTGTTTTTCTCCACATCGATCCACTTGTGGACGAACACGATTCGGCTGCCGTCGGGCGCAATCTGTGGGTCGCCCAGCATCCGAATCCGAAAAAGATCCTCAATCGTGATGGTGCGCTTCATCGTCGTTCCCTCCAAGCATCCGTCGGACAGGTCCGACCAGTCGGACAGGTCGGGTTTAATTGCGCAGGGGCTTGCCTTTCTCCAGCATGTGGCGCATGCGCTCCCAAGTTTTGGGCTGCTGCGCCAGGAAGCCGACCACCTGCACCTCCAGATTGTAGAAGTACGATTCGGGCATCTCGGTGGGTTGCGTCAGCTCGCCCCCTGTTAGCACATAGGCGAGTTTGGAGGCAATGAGCAGGTCGTGGTCGGTCATGAAGTTGCCACGGCGCAGGTTATGCAGCTCCACCAGCAGGCGGGAATAGAGGGTGTCACCATACGCCATTATCTTTGGCTCTTCGGGGGGCTGATAACCCACCTCGTCAAGGTGCAGCACTTCCTGCTTCGCTGTCCAGAGGATACGATCAGGATTCACCACGATATGGTCTATGCCTTCGCGCAGGTAGCCCAGCTGGACACCCTCCAGCGCACTGGTGGCGACTTTGCCGAAGCCAAGCGTTTCCAGCACGCGTCGAATGGCGGGGTAGGGATCGGCATTTGGGGGTAGTGCGCTCAAGGCACGGCGCAGCATCGTGGTTGTGCCACCTCCAGCGGGAATGATGCCCACGCCCACCTCTGGCAAGCCGATGTAGGTCTCCGCGCTGGCGACTACCTTGTCGCAGTGCATCGCCAGCTCACATCCACCGCCCAGCGTGTAGCCAAACACCGCAGCGACCACCGGCACCTTGGCATAGCGCAGGCGCAGCAGCGAATCTTGAAAGGCTTTGTCGCCCAGCATCAGCTCATCGAAGTCGCCCGCACCTATCATCATCAAAAACAGCTGGATATTGAACCCGACGGAGAAGTGTTCGCCGATGCCTGTAATTACCAGCCCGCGTGCCTCACGCTCAGTGCGCTCGATGCTGCGGTGCAGCATCTCCATTACACCTGGACCCAGCGTGTTCATCTTGGTGTGGATTGCCATGCAGTAAACGTCGTCGCCCAGATCATAGAGGGAGGCATCGCTGTTGCCTTCCAGCTTGGGCTTATGGCGTGCCATATTGACGGGCGTGAGGAACTCCTCGTCGGGGTGGTATGGGGCGATTTGTCCGCTGCCTATCCAGACATAGACGGTGGTCTCGCCCGTGTCGGCGGTCTCGTAGAAGCGGGTGCGTCCCTTCTGTAGCACCTGCTGGATAAGCGGCGGCAGCGCCCATCCTTCGCGCTGGAGCCGTTCGGCTGTCTCGGCGATGCCCAGCGCGTCCCATATCTGGAAAGGACCCAGCTCCCAGTTGAAGCCCCATTTGATGGCGTGGTCGATGGCGATGGGGTCGTCCGCCAGTTCGGGCGCGTGCTGAGCGACATAACATAGCCCCTCCGCGTGCAACCGCCACAGGAACTGTCCCTCACGACTGTCGTGATTGACAAGCGCGCGCAGTCGCTCCTCCAGCGGAAGCTTCTCCAACGGTTCCAAGTGCGGGAATTTCGGCTTCTGGCGCGGGCGATACTCCATGGTGTCAAGGTCCAGCGTTTCGATGGTGCCGTCGGCTAATCGGCGATAGAAGCCTGCGCCCGTCTTCTCACCCAACTTGCCCTCGGCTATCATGCGTTGCACGATTTCGGGCAGGGCAAAAACGGCTTTCTCCTCGGAGGTGGTCAATCGCTCGTGCAGGTTGCGAGCAACGCTTGCCATCACATCCAGCCCCACGATATCCGCTAAGCGGAAGGTTGCGCTGCGCGGATGCCCAATTAGAGGCCCCGTCAGCGCATCCACCTCCTCGATGGTCAGTCCAAACTGTTGCATCAGCGGAAAGACAATCATCATGCTGTGGATGCCGAGCCGATTGGCGATGAAGCCGGGCGTATCGCGAGCGATGACCACGCGCTTGCCCAGCACGCGCTCGGCAAAACGCACCATGCCCTCCACCAGATCGGGATCCGTCTCACGGCGTGGGATAATCTCTAACAGCTTCAGGTAGCGTGGCGGATTGAAAAAGTGCGTGCCCATGAAGCGGCGCTTGATGTCCTCGCGGCAATCGTCGCTCATCTCGTGGATGGAAAGCCCGCTGGTGTTGGTCGAGAGGATGGCGTTTGGGTTCACATAGTCCTGCACGCGTGTCCACAGCTCACGCTTGATGATGGGGTCTTCCACCACTGCCTCAATTACCCAATCGGCTTCCTTGAGGCGGGGTAAATCGTCCTCAAAGTTGCCGATTTCGATACGGCGGGCAAGTTCTGGCAGATAGAACGGTGCTGGCTTAAGCTTGCTAACGCGTTCCAGCCCACTGCGGGCGATGCGATTGCGCACCTCTTTGTGTTGGAGGGTCAGCCCCTTTGCCTCCTCATCCGGGGTAAGCTGGGTGGGCGTGATATCCAATAGCAGCACTTGCCAGCCGATATTGGCGAGATGCGCCGCAATCTGGGCGCCCATCGTGCCCGCGCCCAGCACCGCTGCCCTGCCCGTGGTCGAATGTTCATTCAGCATCATCCGTTGCCTCCTTCGCTTTAACTCGCTGGTTAGAACTGCAAGGAGATTATACCCACTGGGTTTTTACAGAGCTGCGCTGGACGGGCAGGGAGAAGTCGATTGGTACAGAAATTTCTTTTTATGCGCAAAGGTAGGGCTAAAATCGACTTTGATAGTGCGTGGAAATTTGCTGTGGAAACCTTCCTGCAGCAGTGCCTTGAACTTCTGTTCCCTGCTCTGGCTCCCCTCATCGAATGGAACCATCCGCCCACCTTCCTCAATACCGAGTTGCGCAAGATTCGCCCCGAATCCCAAACCCATAAACGGTTCGTCGATGTGTTGGCGCGCGTGATGTTTCGCGACGGGCAATCGCGCTATCTCTACCTGCATATCGAAATCCAGGCGCAACCCGACCCACAGTTCCCTTTGCGGATGTTTGTTTATCACTATCGCATTTTTGATAGCATGCGCTTTGGTGAGGTAGTGAGCCTTGCTATCTTGGCAGATGCAGACCCAAATTGGCGTCCTGAACAGTTTAATCGCGCTTTGGCAGGCTGTGAACTCACTTTTCGGTTTCCGACAGCCAAGCTGCTGGATTTGGACGAGCAGGAATTGCAAAACAGTAGCAACCCGTTTGCGCTGGTGGTGCTGGCGCACTTGCGGGCACTCAAAGCGCGAGGGGATGCGCAATTGCTGTTCACGGAGAAGGTCGCGTTAATACGAGCGGTGGCACGGAGCGGGTATAATCCTGACGATGTGGCAAACTTGTACAGGGTGGTGGATTATCTGATGGCACTGCCGAGGGAACTGGAAGCACAGGTAGAAGAGATTGTGCGGGAGGTAGCACGGGAGCAGCGGCTACCGAAGCTGACCAATTTGGAACGATTCGCGCTGGAGCGCGGAGCGCGTCAAGGGTTGCAGGAGGGTTTAGAAAAAGGCTTGCAACAAGGCTTGCAACAAGGCTTGCAACAAGGCTTGCGTGAGGGCTTGATGCGCGCCACCTTGAAGGCACTGCAGGTGCGATTTGGCAAGGTGCCTCGTCGCGTGGAACGCTTGCTGAAACAGATTAACTCGCTGGAATCGCTGGACGCACTCAGCGTGGTGGCAGTACAGGCAGAGAGCTTGGATGCCTTTGAGCAGGCACTCCAGCAGATGAGCCAGCCGTCAACAAACTCGTCGGAACCCACCGAAAAGGGGCCGTCTTAGGGGGCAGGGCTGTCGGACGCTCGCAGGCGCTGGATAGCTTCTACGCTATGGGGGTTCTCCAGTGCGCTCAGGTCACCTGTCGGTTCGCCCAGATAAGCCGCGCGTAGCACCCGTCGCATGATTTTGGCGTTGCGCGTTTTGGGCAGTTCTGGTACGGCATAGACGGCTTTGGGCATCAGGGGCTTGCCCATCCGTTGTGCGACCAGTTGAAGCAGTTCCTGCGCCAGCGTGTCGTCCCATTCCACACCGGGCTTTAGCACGACGAAAGCGACCGCTGCCTGCCCTTTGATTTCGTCGGGTATGCCGATAACGCCTGCTTCCACCACCGCCGGATGCTCCACCAGCACGCTTTCGATCTCGGCGGGACCGACGCGCTTACCCGCGATTTTAAGTGTGTCATCGGCGCGCCCCAAGATGTACCAGAAGCCGTCGGCATCGATGAGGCACAGGTCGCCGTGATCCCATACATCGCTCCAGCGGCTCCAATAGGTTTGCAGATAGCGTTCGGGGTCGCGCCAGAAGCTGCGCGTCATGCCGGGGTTCACATTGCGCACCACCAGATAGCCAACCTCACCCCGCACAGGCTCGCCCTGCTCGTTGAACACCGCTGCATCCACGCCAGGCACCACCGTGTTGAAACTGCACGGCTTGAGCGGGCGCAACACCACACAGCCCAGAATGCCACCCGAAATCTCGGTGCCACCCGAGTAGTTGATAATCGGCACACGCCGCTTGCCCACATGCTCAAAAGTCCACAGCCACGGCTCTGGATTCCACGGCTCGCCTGTAGAACCCAGCAGGCGTAGGTTCGGCATTGGATGGCGGTCGGCATAAGCCTCACCTTCGCGCATCAAGGCGCGAATCAGCGTCGGCGTGATGCCCAACACCGTGATACCATGCTGCTCCACCAGCGACCAGAGGCGGTCAGGTGCGGGATAGTCGGGCGAGCCGTCGTACATAAACACCGTTGCCCCCAGTATCAGCCCGCCCATAATCAGCCACGGTCCCATCATCCAGCCGATGTCGGTCAGCCAGCTGATGGTGTCGTCAGGTTTGAGGTCAAAAAGATGATACATGTCTTGCGCCGCTTTGATGGGGAAGCCCGCATGCACATGGAACGCCGCTTTGGGCTTACCTGTCGTGCCCGATGTGTATATCATCATGCAGGGATGGTCGCTGTCGAAAGGTGTAGGGGTCAATTCGCCTTCCTGGAGCAGTTCCGTGTAGGGTAGCTCACGGCTTGGGTTCAGGCTCAGTTCGCGCCCCACACGCTGCACCACAATCACTCGCTCGATGGTGTCAACTGCCTCCAACGCAGTGTCTGCCACCTCTTTCATCGGCACGATTTTGCCGCGTCGCGGGAAGCCATCCGCCACAAACAGCCAGCGCGCTTCAGCATCCTGCAAGCGTGTTTGCACCGGTTCTGGTCCGAAGCCCGAAAAGAGCGGCAGGGCAATCGCGCCTAGGCGCGAGACGGCTAACAGGGCAATCGCCACCTCTGGCACAAAGGGCAGAAACAGCCCCACGCGGTCACCCGGCTGGACGCCCAGCGCGAGCAGCCCGCGCGTCAGCGCATTCACCTCCTCCAGCAGCTGGCGATAGGTGTAGCGGCGTGTGGTGCCTTCCTCGCCTTCCCAAATTAGCGCAAGCCGATCGCCTCGCCCTGCCTGCACATGCCGATCCAGCGCATTATAAGTCCAGTTCAGTTGCCCACCGACGAACCACTTTGCCCACGGCTTGCCCTTGCTCAAGTCGAGGGTCTGCTGATAGGGGGTATGCCAGTGGAAGCCGATATCCTCAAAAAAGGCTCGCCAGAACCAGTCGGGGTCGGTGATGGAGCGTTGCAGGAAAAGCTCGTAGGAATCGATCCCGTAGCGGCGCATCTGCGCGGTGATGTTGGCACGCGCAATGACGCCCTCGTCTGGTGTCCACGCAATGGGTAGGTTGAACTCCTGCATCGTTGCTGCCCTCCGACCGGGAATCATACCCGCTCGCGGCGCAGAATCAGCCCACATGCCAGCACCAGCCCTATCAGATTGGGCAAAAAGCTCGCCAAAAGGGGTGGGATGGCACTGCGCCCCAGAATGACCAGATAGCGCGCCAGCACCCAGTAGAGGAAGATGATGGCGATGCTCAGCGCGAAGCCTACTGCCGGGCTGCTGCGTTGCGGTCGAATCGCCAGCGGCGCGCCCACCAGCGCAAAAATCAGGCTCGCCAACGGCACGGCAATTTTGTTGTAAAGCTCCACCGTCATCTGGCGCACCATCATCGGCTCCACGCCCTCGCGCTGATAGAAGCGAATCTGCTGGCGCAGCTGGCGAAAGGAGCGGGCATCCACCTCCGTCAGCAGCGCCTCTATCTGCAGCGGTGTGCGCCGTATTTGCACACCTGCCACTGGCTCGGCTCGAAACGCCCGAAATCGCCCAAATTGCCCCTCCGCCGTGCGCCACCAGCCATCATAGAGGATCCACTCGTTCATGCCGTTCCATTTCGCTCGGCGGGCAAAGGCGACCACTTGCGGCTCGCGCGTCGTGCCCGCACGATACTTGATAATCGTCACCTGAAACAGCTCTTGGGTTTGCGGGTCGCGCCCCCCCGCCACAATCACATACGAATCAAGCCGCCCATCCTGCCATTGCGGGAATCCGAACGCCTGCTGCTCAGTCAACTGTAGCCGTTGAAGGATGTTGGCACGAATAGCGTTCGCGCGTGCCGTCGCCCACGGCACCAGCGTCTCGTTGCAGCCTATCGCCAGCAGGCTCACCACCAGCCCCATCCAGAACACAGGCATCATCATCCGATACAGGCTGACGCCCGCCGCACGCAGCGCGGTAATCTCCCAATCCGAAGAGAGCCGCCCAAACCCCAGCAGCACCGCCAGCAACATGCCCATCGGCAGCGTCTTGACCGCTATCTGCGGCAAATAGAGCGCGGCAAGCTCCACCACTTGTGCCAGCGGGATGCCCTTGACTGCATATTCCGTAATCATAAAAACATAGCCACCCGCGAAGATAAGGGTGGTGAACAGTCCCACGCCAAACAGCAGGGGTGGTAGCAGTTCGCGCACAATCAACCGGTCCACTAGGCGCATCGACTAAAGAGGATACCAGACTATCGCTTACCCTTCTCGCGCAGCAAGGCGTCTATCCACTGCAAATCTTCTTCACTGAAGGGCGGAGGAGGTGGTTCACGACGGTAGTCCACCCTCAGCTCATACGCCCCATCCTCATAACACTGTGCCACCACCGCTTGCAAATCCAAGCGTGCAGGCTTATCCTCCCCCGCCAACGGAATGGGTATCACCGGCAATCGCTCCCGAACCGTGCGCGGATAGAGATAATAGCGCATTCGATCGTCCCAGCAATTCACGCTGACCAAATAGTGCCATTCATTCGTCAGCTTCGCCTGCAGCAACTTCGACGGCGGTGCAAGCGTATATTCCCCGCCTCGCAACAGATCAATCTCCACCAGATGCACCTCGCTGCACAGGATTTTCTTTTGCTTACGCAAATACGGTTCGCGCCCTTTGGAGTGTGCCTCTTTGTTAGAGGGGCTTAGTACCTCAATCACTGTCACGAGGCGCATATCGTTCTCGCGGTCATAGATATGGACGATGCCTTCGGTGTGGGGCACCTCGTCGAGTTGGACGATGAGGGGAGCATCGCATTCGGGTTCAAGGAGCGCAACGCCTTTTTCTGCGCTTGGTGGTTTCCGACGCAGGATGGCGACATCGGGCACGATTTCACGATCGACGAATTCCAGATAGAAGCGTTCTTCGATGCTGGCGACATAGCGCGGGCGCAGCTGTGGTTGCAACTGATTGCTGATATGCACAATCGCTCGCGAGTGGAAGTCGCTCCACAGGGAGCGATCCTCCAGATAGGGGTCCATGCCAGGAAACGGGCTTGCCATGTTCTCACCTGAAGCGATTATACCTCTTGGTCGCTGCGATGTGTGCCCCTATCACGAGGAGCGTCCAAATGCTCGGCGGGAGGATGGTTTCAGTGTGAGCCAGATGCCGCTCATAATCAGCCCTGCGCCGTACCAGACCGTGGGATGCAACGGCTCCTGCAGCAGAAAGTACCCAATCAGGGCGGCGGCGGGCGTCTGCGCCAGAATCGACACCCCCATCCCGCCTATGGGCGCACGCTCCATCAGATAGAACCAGACCGAGAAAGCGAAGATGGTGCAGACCCCTATGAGGTAGGCGAGCGCCCAACCCTGCGCCACTGTCAGCTCGGAAGGTGGCGGTCCTGCCACTAACAAGGCAATCAGGGTCAGCGACAGCCCGGCAAACAGCGACTCGATCCACAGCACCGCCACACCCGAATAGCGCACCGCCAGCGACTTCGCCAGCACCACATCGATGCTCTCTATCACCACGCCCATGAGCACCAGCAGATTGCCAAGCGTTGCGCCCGAAAATTCGTGCAGCACCAGCCCCTTGTTCACTATCACCCATGCGCCCAGCAATCCAATCCCGATGCCCAGCGCTTTACTCAGCGGGAACGGTTCTTTGAGCCACCAGCGCGCCAACAGCGCGTAAAAGATGGGCGAGGTCGAGACTAAAATGGTGGCTTCGGTCGCCGTGCTAAGTTTGGTACCCCAGAAATAGCAGATGTAGGTGCTGGAGACACCAATCGCACCTATCCCCGCTGCCAAAAAGAAATCCCGTCGGCGGTTGGGGAAACGGTTCGCCACTGTGCGTCGAAAGGCAGGCAGCAGCAGAAGCAGCCCCAGCCCCAGCGCCGTGCCCACAAAGCGAAAGGCGGCAACCCATTCCGCACGATGAGTCTCCATCACCACGCGTGCAGCGGGATAGGCGCCCGCCCACAGCACATTCAACCCGACCAGCACCAGGAAAAGCCCCGTGCCCGCACTCCCCACCGAAGACGCAGATGCTCGGCTCAATATTTGCGAGTATACCCCCCCTCACTGATCCCAGCCCAGATGCCCATTAATGGAGATGGTGTAGACCGCCTGACCCGTCACCAAACGGTAGATAGCCAGTGGGGTGTCCACGGCGAACTCGGCTAAAATCACACCAATTGCCACCGCCCGCAACTTCTCGTAGCCCGACAGACCCCAGTAGCGGTTCACAAAGAGCTTCACCATCAGCACCACCATCAAGCCGAACCAGATATAGTCGATGCCGAAGTTCATCGAGAGTGCATAGCCCGCTGGGTGAATGGGAAAGCCAGGCACACGATAGCGAATGAAATCGAGCAGCAGCACGAAGCAGAAAGCACCCGTGAAAAACGCCATCGCGCTCACATTCGGCGGGTAGCGATTATCAGCCAACTGCGTGATGACGCCCGCCATGCCGCCTCCCCAGTCGGGCGCGCCATCCCGATAGAAGCGATTCACGCTGAACAGCTCGCCCAAAAAGATGCCCGCTATCACCGCCAGCGCAATCACGAAAAACAGCCCACGCTGATTGAGCCGCGCAATCTCGCCCATCTTCATCGACTCCAGCTGATAGGGCATCGGGTGCGTGCGGTGCAAGCGATTCATAAAGTGGAAGGTGGTCATCAGCCGTGCGATGGTCGACTCGGACAGGTTCTGCGTGCCCGTGAAGGCAATCATCAGCTGATGGGGTCCCATAAACGCCATCTCGTGGATGGGCGCGCCCAACTGCGCCCGCAAGCGCGCCACAATCACGCTGAACGCCATATAGAGCAGCACATAAATCGTCACCAGCCACCAGGGCAGCCCGACCGCCACGCCCAGTCCTATCAGAAGCCCCAAGCTCGCTATCAGCCCGATAAAAGCCCAGCGTGCCGAAATGGCATAACCCGCATCGGGGTTGAACCCTGTGCGAATCTCGTGCCAGATTTCGCGCAGGTAGCCTCGCGACGCCCACACCACGCTCACAAACAGCCCCAAAAACGCGCCCCACGACTGCTCGCTGAAATAGGGTGGCTGCGGCACCAGGTAGCCCCCACCAAACACCCCCTGTTCATACCCCATCGCCGCCGTGATGACCTGCATCCCCTTGCGCACAAAGTAGAACAGAATGCACGAAAACAACAAATCGTTCGGCACGAAGACCCCTATCGCCGTCATGTAGGGAAACAGCCCCATCGGAATCCAGCCCACCTGGTTCCACGGAGGGCTGTGAAGGTACTCGTTCAGCCGCGCCAGAAAGCGCACCTTAATCGGTGGGATCCAGGGATAGAAGAAATTGAGCGCGTTGAGCGTGTCGATGGCTGCCATCACAACAAATCCGCCCCAGAGATAGCGACTGCGCCACAGGGGGGCTTGCGGCTGGCAGAGCAACATCGGCACCTGCAGAATGGGGAACGCCAACCGCTCCTGCTGCGTCCAAAGACGGCGCATCAGCGCGTTAATGCACAGCATCGCCATCGCCGCCGAGCCGAACAGTCCCATCCAGCCCAGAAAAATCGGCAGCCACAGCGGCAACTTCGTCAGCGTGTAGCCCAACCACTGCCCCCCCTGACCGTAATCTTGAAGCGACTCCCCGCTTTTGAAGAAGAGCCAGCCCGCCACATGGGGCAGCACGCGCGTCTTATAGGCATTATTCTGCTCGGCATACAGCCCGAAAGCGTGCCACAGCGGCGACACCACCGCCATCCACTCGGCGGACATCGCCGTGCCCACAAACAGAATACTAAACAGCACCACCAAATCGGGCGTGCGCAAGAACCAGCGACGGGTGAGCCAATACCCAATTGCGTTCAGCAACGCCACCGCCATCAACGCCGACACGGGCGGGATAATCAACGAGAAAATCACGCTCACTACGCTCTCCACTGCCCAGTAGGTGGTGAACGGCAGCAAACCGAACCCAATCAGCAACGCGCGAAGCCGAATTGGGTTCGACGCCTCAGAGTGTGGAGCCTTGCCGGTTTCGGGTGAAACCTCTTCCAATCTGGGCTGCGTCTGCATCGATGAAACCTTTCATTCGACGGGCAGCCTGAGCGTCCTGCTGCTTGGCGAAGTGACCCTCAAACGGCTTTGCTGAATGCTTTGGGAGAGGTATACTGCCGCTGGAGGTGTGTGATAAAGATGCGACGGCTGGATACGGTCTGCTTGCTGCGTCCCGAGGATTTACCTCCCTCTCACGAGAGCCTGCGCGTGATCGGCGTGTTTAATCCCGGTGTGGCGCAAGTAGGGGATGAGATATGGCTGCTGGCGCGTGTTGCCGAGGCCCCACGCGCCGTGCGCCCCGGCTTCGTCGGGCTGCCCCGCTATGAGCCAAGTTCAGCAGAGCCTGTCATCGACTGGCTGCCCGAAGAGGCGGTGGAGGCAATCGACCCGCGTGTGGTGCGCCTCCGCGCAACGGGGCACATCCGTCTCACCTTCGTGTCGCACCTGCGCTTAGTGAAGCTCGCCCCATCGGGCAAGCGCGTGCAATATATTGCCCCCAAGCCGACTATGCGCCCTGAAACCGCCTGGGAAACCTACGGCGTGGAGGACCCGCGCATCACCCCGCTGGAAGGACGCTTCTATTTCACCTATGTCGCTGTCTCCCCTCATGGGGCTTGCACCGCTCTTGCCTCCACCACCGATTTTGAGACCATCACCCGACACGGCATCATCTTCCCGCCCGAAAACAAGGATGTGCTGCTGTTTTCGGAGCGTATAGGGGGCGAGTATGTGGCGCTGCATCGTCCGAATCCGAACACCCATTTTCAGGCGCCTGAAATATGGCTCGCTTATTCGCCCGATCTCATC
>OGCH01000571.1_pt1 | contig 18176 bp, 15 predicted proteins | sample 1570111 | NCBI WGS metagenome assembly OGCH01 (sample SAMN03436243, study PRJEB24508) | hot springs metagenome | biome: Desert Springs; feature: Hot Springs; material: Water | place: USA: Great Boiling Spring, Nevada | collected 2008-12-01 | depth 0 m m | reverse complement strand
CATAGCGCTCGTAGGTGAGGTATTCCCAGATGGCTCGCAACATGTCCTCCTCCTTTCGTTAGGATGTCGAATGGGCCGGTTTCAATCCCATGCTGGTTCGATTGAGGCTGTTTCCGGGCGGTGCCCTCTACCTGGCAACCCCCGCGTTTCAATCCCACGCTGGTTCGATTGAGGCCCGGATGGGGAAGGACGTCGACCGCTCCACTGTCCCCTCGTTTCAATCCCACGCTGGTTCGATTGAGGCGTTAAAGAGTTGGAGCGCCAGTCGAGTCGAATTTTGGTTTCAATCCCACGCTGGTTCGATTGAGGCCGGTCAGGCGGGATTCGCTCCGGATTCCGAACGCCGCGTTTCAATCCCACGCTGGTTCGATTGAGGCCCGGTGATCATTGTGCAGGTCATCAGCGATTCTGGGTTTCAATCCCACGCTGGTTCGATTGAGGCGCCGGGAGGATCATATCCACGTCCGCATCCGCTTCGCCGTTTCAATCCCACGCTGGTTCGATTGAGGCGCAAAAATTGCGAACGTATCGCTGTCCGTTTGCGCATGGTTTCAATCCCACGCTGGTTCGATTGAGGCGCCATTTCTCACCTTCACCTTCCCCTCCTCTCTACCCCGTTTCAATCCCACGCTGGTTCGATTGAGGCTGCCGATGGACGGGTCGGCCTCTGTCCTTCATGCCTTGTTTCAATCCCACGCTGGTTCGATTGAGGCACCACCAGATCCGGATGGCGCTCCGCCAGCCGCCCGGGTTTCAATCCCACGCTGGTTCGATTGAGGCACCGTCACGCGAAACCGCGCCCCGCCCGGCAGCTCAAGTTTCAATCCCACGCTGGTTCGATTGAGGCGCTGGGAGATGATGTTAGAAACAGCGAATTGTAGAGGTTTCAATCCCACGCTGGTTCGATTGAGGCCCGTGAACGCAGGCTGCGCCAGGAGCGAGCCGATATTGGTTTCAATCCCACGCTGGTTCGATTGAGGCGCGGGCCGGAGGGTCCGGGGAAGGGGAAGGTCATCAGCGTTTCAATCCCACGCTGGTTCGATTGAGGCTTACAGCGTCTCCAAAGACTCTGTGATCAAAGTTACAAGTTTCAATCCCACGCTGGTTCGATTGAGGCCTTCCATGCCTCGACGATTTGAGGGACCGTCAAACGTTGTTTCAATCCCACGCTGGTTCGATTGAGGCCTGATCATTGATCATCGCCCAAATGCTTTCCAACGTGTTTCAATCCCACGCTGGTTCGATTGAGGCCATCCCTCACCTCCTTTCAGATCCAGATTAACTCTCGAGTTTCAATCCCACGCTGGTTCGATTGAGGCTTGTTTGAGCGAAAGCGGTGGGTGCAATGTATTCGCTGGTTTCAATCCCACGCTGGTTCGATTGAGGCAAAGAACCCGCTGAAGGGACCCATCACGCCGTCCTGTTTCAATCCCACGCTGGTTCGATTGAGGCCGGTTACCGTCGAGCAGACGTCATCCGGTTGGTGAAGGTTTCAATCCCACGCTGGTTCGATTGAGGCGACCCGGACCGGGACGCTGCTTACGGCCGGCCAGGTGGGTTTCAATCCCACGCTGGTTCGATTGAGGCGCAGATCCTCTCCGGCTCCTTCCGGGAGCCGATGCCGCGTTTCAATCCCACGCTGGTTCGATTGAGGCGGGGCTCACGAAGGACGAGATTGACATACTGGTGGAGGTTTCAATCCCACGCTGGTTCGATTGAGGCGCCATGCGTCTCGTATGGGTTGCAGAGCGAGAGTTCTCGTTTCAATCCCACGCTGGTTCGATTGAGGCAGGAGTAGCCCCAAAAAGGCCGAGGCCGCAAAGCCTGTTTCAATCCCACGCTGGTTTGATTGAGGCTTGAGGCGACGACGCTACTGCTCGCGCGCATGCCAGATGAGTTTCAATCCCACGCTGGTTCGATTGAGGCCCGCTGGTTGGCGTATAGGACCAGACGGCTTGTCAGGTTTCAATCCCACGCTGGTTCGATTGAGGCCCATAAGCCTATCTCCCTCAATAGAGGTATAAATTTCAGTTTCAATCCCACGCTGGTTCGATTGAGGCATACCAGGATCCGCTCAGCGGATGGAATCACGAAGTAGTTTCAATCCCACGCTGGTTCGATTGAGGCTCGAAATCATTTCGCCCAAAGAGATTTCCGAGTTGATGGGTTTCAATCCCACGCTGGTTCGATTGAGGCAGTGGTCCAGGCTGATGGCCAACACAACGGAATTCGGTTTCAATCCCACGCTGGTTCGATTGAGGCGTGCAGGATCTTGGATTCATTACGCCGGTTCGGATCCTGTTTCAATCCCACGCTGGTTCGATTGAGGCGAGGCCCGAAGGGGCCGAAATGGTCGGGCCGGGGGGAAGTTTCAATCCCACGCTGGTTCGATTGAGGCCCGCTGCGCCGCGGAGGAGAAGACGAAGCAGGCCGTGGTTTCAATCCCACGCTGGTTCGATTGAGGCACTGCTCCCAAACCGGCCAAGGCGCACAAGATGCCCGTTTCAATCCCACGCTGGTTCGATTGAGGCGCTCTCCGGGACCCCGGGCGCGCCTCCCCCGCCATGGTTTCAATCCCACGCTGGTTCGATTGAGGCACGTCATCCTGGCCGCCCTGGCCGACGCGGGGCTGGGTTTCAATCCCACGCTGGTTCGATTGAGGCCGCGGTCACCGCCACGTCCAGCCGGGGGTATTCCGTGCGGGTTTCAATCCCACGCTGGTTCGATTGAGGCCCAAAAGTCCCTCCACTATCTGCTCGATGCTTGCATCGTTTCAATCCCACGCTGGTTCGATTGAGGCGCGATGGCGTTAGAGGAGGGAGAAGGATGTTGATGCTCAAGTTTCAATCCCACGCTGGTTCGATTGAGGCCGTGTTGTCTGACCAAGCGTGTGGCAAGCGTTCTGCTGGTTTCAATCCCACGCTGGTTCGATTGAGGCCCTGCTCGGACATCTGGGCCGTTGGGTTTTCCTCTCGTTTCAATCCCACGCTGGTTCGATTGAGGCCCTTCCTCCGGAACGGCGATGAGGTCCGGGTCATCAAGTTTCAATCCCACGCTGGTTCGATTGAGGCTCCTCTTCCTCGTCGTGGCCTTCCTGGGCGTGGTCCCGGGTTTCAATCCCACGCTGGTTCGATTGAGGCTGGGTGTTTATAGGGAAAGCAGGGCGTGGTGGATATGTTTCAATCCCACGCTGGTTCGATTGAGGCGATCCGCCCCATCCGAAAATCCCACCCGGCCCCATCAGTTTCAATCCCACGCTGGTTCGATTGAGGCGAGGAATGGCTTTTGCAGGGATTGTTGGATTGATGGTTTCAATCCCACGCTGGTTCGATTGAGGCTTGTGAATTGTGTTTGTGAATTTTGATTTTTCCCTTGTTTCAATCCCACGCTGGTTCGATTGAGGCGCGATCAGCTGATCGCCCTGATCCCACGAAACACAATTGTTTCAATCCCACGCTGGTTCGATTGAGGCGGGCGTGCGGATCGATCAGTGGAGGGCCCTTCGCGATGTTTCAATCCCACGCTGGTTCGATTGAGGCTTGGCCGGGAGGTGGGCAATTCCATCGTTGATCTCAATTTCAATCCCACGCTGGTTCGATTGAGGCCCCGATTCTCCAGGCCCCGGGAGCCTTCACAACGCCATTTCAATCCCACGCTGGTTCGATTGAGGCGTCCGCGTCTCCTCGATCACGTGACGAAGCCGCTCGCATTTCAATCCCACGCTGGTTCGATTGAGGCTTGGGCCTCAAGATGCGGGAGATCTCCGCCTCCTCGGATTTCAATCCCACGCTGGTTCGATTGAGGCGCCCTTCCTCGAGCCCCAATTGCTTCACCTCCTCTTCTGATTTCAATCCCACGCTGGTTCGATTGAGGCAATGGCGAAATGGACGAAAGTTGACATGGATTATCCTATTTCAATCCCACGCTGGTTCGATTGAGGCGTCAAGTAAGAGTTCGGTGTAGGCTTGGTAAATTGTATTTCAATCCCACGCTGGTTCGATTGAGGCAACCTTCACTGCCTCGCTGAAGGTGATTTTGCGTGGTGATTTCAATCCCACGCTGGTTCGATTGAGGCGCGGCCCTCTTGGGCCGCCTCCACGATGGGAGCGGCCATTTCAATCCCACGCTGGTTCGATTGAGGCCTCGGGCCCTCTCCTCCAGCCGGGCACAGACCTGGTCATTTCAATCCCACGCTGGTTCGATTGAGGCGTGATATGGAAACTTCTCAAGTCCAATGTCGGTTGGAATTTCAATCCCACGCTGGTTCGATTGAGGCTATCGGAAGACGACGGGGGGCTGGCAGTAGAGGTCCGATTTCAATCCCACGCTGGTTCGATTGAGGCCGGATGCAGCGGGCCATGCGGCATCCCTTCCTGTCGTATTTCAATCCCACGCTGGTTCGATTGAGGCCCAATTGTCGTCGCTGGACAATTCATGATGAATGCCATTTCAATCCCACGCTGGTTCGATTGAGGCGGGAGAAGGGACGGCCCGTGATGGTGCGATTCGTCAATTTCAATCCCACGCTGGTTCGATTGAGGCTCTCGCAAAGCGTCCCGCCGGGTGAGCCCGCACCCGTATTTCAATCCCACGCTGGTTCGATTGAGGCTCCCAAGGCTTTTTGAGTTTCCCCGTCCTGGTGGAGCTATTTCAATCCCACGCTGGTTCGATTGAGGCTCGGAGTAAAAGAGCGCGTGGACTTGGGATACCCTTGATTTCAATCCCACGCTGGTTCGATTGAGGCGTGGGGTTCTTCCTTCCGTGTAGGGGCGGAGGATTTATTTCAATCCCACGCTGGTTCGATTGAGGCGGGGCCCAACTTGGGGCTGGCGGGTTCGATTCCCGCCATTTCAATCCCACGCTGGTTCGATTGAGGCGGGCGGTGCACTATCACTTGCTCGGTCTTTGCTGGATTTCAATCCCACGCTGGTTCGATTGAGGCGCTCTGGATCGAGAGTGAGGCTCGCCAAGCCCAAGCCATTTCAATCCCACGCTGGTTCGATTGAGGCGTGCCTTGGCCGCTTCCCATGGCTGGGGATGGGATCATTTCAATCCCACGCTGGTTCGATTGAGGCGAATATGAACAAGTGCAGCTTCTGCGTTTTCGTTGTATTTCAATCCCACGCTGGTTCGATTGAGGCAAAATAATAACGCAAACAATAATGTCGTAAAAGCAAAATTTCAATCCCACGCTGGTTCGATTGAGGCAGGGACCGGAACGATCTCAACATCCTCACCGACATCATTTCAATCCCACGCTGGTTCGATTGAGGCAAAACGTCCCTCGCTTTTCGTCTTGCAAGGCCGTTCTATTTCAATCCCACGCTGGTTCGATTGAGGCAAAGCTATCGTTTGCTGTGGATCGAGGGGCGTTTTGGATTTCAATCCCACGCTGGTTCGATTGAGGCTCGGGGTTGCCACGAACACGCGACTGGGCCATTGGACAAATTTCAATCCCACGCTGGTTCGATTGAGGCCCGACTGCTCCAGCAGGTGGGAGGTGACGGGCACGAATTTCAATCCCACGCTGGTTCGATTGAGGCTCCGCATCCCACTTCGGGCCCGCGCTGGGGTGCGTGATTTCAATCCCACGCTGGTTCGATTGAGGCTCCCCGCCTGGTGGAGCCGGGGCTTCGCCCCGGTTGGATTTCAATCCCACGCTGGTTCGATTGAGGCGTGGCAGGCTAATCAGGGGGGGTGGCTTGTGGCCATTGTATTTCAATCCCACGCTGGTTCGATTGAGGCCTAGTCTCGTGATGGCGCGACGTCCGTCCGCGAAGATTTCAATCCCACGCTGGTTCGATTGAGGCGGGGGGTCTTTCGGCGTCCAGACGGTCGGCTTGCTTAATTTCAATCCCACGCTGGTTCGATTGAGGCCATCGGTGTAACGTTGACGTATGCTCCTGCTTTTTGCATTTCAATCCCACGCTGGTTCGATTGAGGCGCCGCCGCGGGGCGCAAGTTGGTCCGGGTGCGGAACCATTTCAATCCCACGCTGGTTCGATTGAGGCCCTGAATGCGCCGGGTGGGCGTGAGTTGATCGAATTTGATTTCAATCCCACGCTGGTTCGATTGAGGCCACTCCCGCCGGACGGTAGCGGTGGATGCTACCGTCATTTCAATCCCACGCTGGTTCGATTGAGGCACATCTGAAGTGCAAACACTCTGGGAATTGAAAGAGTATTTCAATCCCACGCTGGTTCGATTGAGGCATAGTTTTACGATTTTGGATTGCAAACTCCACCCACGATTTCAATCCCACGCTGGTTCGATTGAGGCCTTATTCCGTCGCTGCGATGGCCTTTGCCTCACGTGGATTTCAATCCCACGCTGGTTCGATTGAGGCCAGCCAGCGCTCCCGCCAGTAAGCGGCCAGATCCTCAAATTTCAATCCCACGCTGGTTCGATTGAGGCGAGTCAAGACCCCGATGACCTTCATAGTCCCTCCTAAATTTCAATCCCACGCTGGTTCGATTGAGGCTCTCGTTGGATTAACCGTTCCCAGCGGCTCCGGCTGGATTTCAATCCCACGCTGGTTCGATTGAGGCTGAAGTCTTCCTATCTGCAAGCAATCACCGCCGAAAAATTTCAATCCCACGCTGGTTCGATTGAGGCGCACCGAAGCGGAACAGGCCGGCCTGGTCGAAATGGCCATTTCAATCCCACGCTGGTTCGATTGAGGCCCGGTCGGCGGGTTCAACTCCCGCCCGGGGGAGTAATTTCAATCCCACGCTGGTTCGATTGAGGCCCAAGCCATAATCGAAGCATTCAAGCGCGCCCAAAAAATTTCAATCCCACGCTGGTTCGATTGAGGCGATTCGTTGTCTTCGGTGCCAGACCTGGATCGATGAAATTTCAATCCCACGCTGGTTCGATTGAGGCCGGACTCAGGATTAACCTGGATGCTGTGTTCTTCATTAATTTCAATCCCACGCTGGTTCGATTGAGGCCCCTGGGTGCCGTGCTGGGAGGCCTTGGGTTGATGGGATTTCAATCCCACGCTGGTTCGATTGAGGCGTGAGGTTCTTTTCTGCTGAGGGCCATCCCGTGAGGGAATTTCAATCCCACGCTGGTTCGATTGAGGCAGCTTGGTCGCTCTTTGGTGTGGCCGCGCAGGTCGTATTTCAATCCCACGCTGGTTCGATTGAGGCCCACCGTGTGGTTCCCGTAATTGTCTCAATGAGTAAGATTTCAATCCCACGCTGGTTCGATTGAGGCACGAGGGCTGGCTGGGCCTCGTGGCGGTCCCCATTGACATTTCAATCCCACGCTGGTTCGATTGAGGCCACGCCACCACAGTCCTACAATGTAATGACCAAGCACATTTCAATCCCACGCTGGTTCGATTGAGGCCCCGGCATGCCTCTTCGACCGTTAGGTCCTTCCTGGTAATTTCAATCCCACGCTGGTTCGATTGAGGCATGGTACACCGGGTCTGATGTGGTTATGGCATTTCAATTTCAATCCCACGCTGGTTCGATTGAGGCTTGAGCCGAAATTGGGTTGTTGACAAATAACAAGCGTATTTCAATCCCACGCTGGTTCGATTGAGGCCCGCTCTCAGGACCACTCGAAGCCACAAGATCTCCAAGATTTCAATCCCACGCTGGTTCGATTGAGGCTGTTTACCTCCTCCGGGCTGGATTTCACAAATAAAAATTTCAATCCCACGCTGGTTCGATTGAGGCCCAATGAGGCAGCCATTATCGTTTTGCGAACGCCCATATTTCAATCCCACGCTGGTTCGATTGAGGCCCCACTGGCCCTCAGCTATGGGTATGGATGGGCCCGATTTCAATCCCACGCTGGTTCGATTGAGGCCACCCAATGCGAGTATGACAACTAATTGCCACCGCAATTTCAATCCCACGCTGGTTCGATTGAGGCACCCCGGGATCTTCCTCTCGAAATAGGCTACACACTTATTTCAATCCCACGCTGGTTCGATTGAGGCGACCGAACAAATAGTGATTTTGTTAACGGCCATTATGATTTCAATCCCACGCTGGTTCGATTGAGGCTTGTCAAGTAGAAATTTGGTGTAGGTTCGGTGAATTGTATTTCAATCCCACGCTGGTTCGATTGAGGCCGTCCACCATGATCCTCATCGAGAGACCGGAGCCCTATTTCAATCCCACGCTGGTTCGATTGAGGCTATCTGACTTTAAGAAATGGGCTTTGTGGGCGAGGGATTTCAATCCCACGCTGGTTCGATTGAGGCGATCATCAAGGTCACCGACCCCAAAATCGTTGAAGCCTATTTCAATCCCACGCTGGTTCGATTGAGGCGGCTTCCGGGAGGCCTTGACGGCGTTGAAGAACGCAAATTTCAATCCCACGCTGGTTCGATTGAGGCCCCGTTGCCGGACATCCAGCGGGCGCTGCTTGAGCAATTTCAATCCCACGCTGGTTCGATTGAGGCCCAGGCCGAGGCGGTCTCGAAGGAGCTGCGGACCTACGATTTCAATCCCACGCTGGTTCGATTGAGGCCAGCCAGCGCTGGGCGCGCGCTGAGCTTCGCGTAGAATTTCAATCCCACGCTGGTTCGATTGAGGCTCTCCGATGCGGTTATGGAGCTCCGGAACTATTCCATTTCAATCCCACGCTGGTTCGATTGAGGCAAGCCAAGCCCCATCAGCCAGTCGATCACTCGACGCATTTCAATCCCACGCTGGTTCGATTGAGGCTTTGACCCGGTAGGGAAGAGGCTGAGGTTGTTCAAGAATTTCAATCCCACGCTGGTTCGATTGAGGGCTAAGGGAGTTGGGCATATGGTGAGCCTCAAACCAGGTTTCAATCCCACGCTGGTTCGATTGAGGGGTAATGCCATGGAGATGGTGCTTGGTCGCGATTACAGTTTCAATCCCACGCTGGTTCGATTGAGGCTCGGGCGTCGAGCCACCCGACGGAATTGTGGGTCGAGTTTCAATCCCACGCTGGTTCGATTGAGGATCTCCGTGATTGTCAAGTGTGAATCCGGTGTAGGCTGTTTCAATCCCACGCTGGTTCGATTGAGGCGAGCCTTCACACAGGTGCGCCCCATCTGGATCTTGAGTTTCAATCCCACGCTGGTTCGATTGAGGCGGACATAAATTTAACCAGAAAACGCCCATCGAGCGCGTTTCAATCCCACGCTGGTTCGATTGAGGAATGCCTCCTCGTTGGGAACGCTCTCCTCATTGAGGGTTTCAATCCCACGCTGGTTCGATTGAGGCCCCGCCTGGCGGGGGAGGGAGTGGGGATTATGGGTCGGTTTCAATCCCACGCTGGTTCGATTGAGGCATGCCGCCCTCTTTAGTCCCCGAGTCGCCATCCTCGGTTTCAATCCCACGCTGGTTCGATTGAGGTTGATGATGGATGAAGGATTGGCACCAATGATTTGGAGTTTCAATCCCACGCTGGTTCGATTGAGGCGAGGGGAGATCGGGCCATCTTTTTTGCCCCCAAAAAGTTTCAATCCCACGCTGGTTCGATTGAGGAATCCCAAATCCCAAGAAAGGAGGTTGCCATGAGCAGTTTCAATCCCACGCTGGTTCGATTGAGGTCAAAGGATGATGCGGGGCATCCCATGCCTAAAAGGGTTTCAATCCCACGCTGGTTCGATTGAGGCCCAACTGTGCTCATAGCCTTGGGTGCTGTGCTGGGGTTTCAATCCCACGCTGGTTCGATTGAGGTCAGCAGGCTTTGGGATTGTTATGCGGTTGAATGCTGTTTCAATCCCACGCTGGTTCGATTGAGGTCTTGTAGTTTGGATAGGGTAGGAGCCAGGAGAAATAGTTTCAATCCCACGCTGGTTCGATTGAGGATTGAGGCCCCGCAGGGGGCGAATTGCCCCCGGTGCGGTTTCAATCCCACGCTGGTTCGATTGAGGTTCCACCACCTCCTGTGCCGCGTCTAGCTTCTCATTCCGTTTCAATCCCACGCTGGTTCGATTGAGGGCGGAGGAACATCGTTTAGGAACTTACCATACTCAGTTTCAATCCCACGCTGGTTCGATTGAGGCCAGTCCACCTGATAGCGCTGCTTACCCTCGCGAACGTTTCAATCCCACGCTGGTTCGATTGAGGAAGTATCCACACAGAGCCCTTGTGACAAAATGAACAAGTTTCAATCCCACGCTGGTTCGATTGAGGCCGCATGGGGCACAAATGGGACCTTTACCGACTCAGGGTTTCAATCCCACGCTGGTTCGATTGAGGGATACTTCCAGTTTTCACTTACATCTTTAAATTTGTTGTTTCAATCCCACGCTGGTTCGATTGAGGCAAATGCCCAACTCCGCGAAGGCATCTACCCGCTCGCGTTTCAATCCCACGCTGGTTCGATTGAGGCCCGAGAGGGACATCGCATCCCCGTCGGGAGTTGTGCGGTTTCAATCCCACGCTGGTTCGATTGAGGCCCACGATTTTCTCTGCCTCGTCGAGGGAAACCTTGCAGTTTCAATCCCACGCTGGTTCGATTGAGGACAAACCAAGAAACCATATACACGCCCAGAAGCGCAGTTTCAATCCCACGCTGGTTCGATTGAGGCGTTGAATCCCCCCTCCCCCCGGGGGGGATGCATCTGTTTCAATCCCACGCTGGTTCGATTGAGGCTGCAAGGAGAGGAGTGGCTCTGATGGCATACTAGGGTGGTTTCAATCCCACGCTGGTTCGATTGAGGGTGATGAGCCCACCGCCGGGGGCTGGGGCGAAAGCCTGTTTCAATCCCACGCTGGTTCGATTGAGGAGGTTCTCGTTCGGGGCGTCATTGCCCAAGGAGCGGCGTTTCAATCCCACGCTGGTTCGATTGAGGCAATGCTTATTGCTCCCCCGGAACCCGATTGGGCTCGTTTCAATCCCACGCTGGTTCGATTGAGGCTTGCACAAGCCCAACAGGGCGTGGGCTTCGAGAAGAGTTTCAATCCCACGCTGGTTCGATTGAGGCTACGCTGGTTCCGGATCCTGAACATGTTGTTCCCGCCGTTTCAATCCCACGCTGGTTCGATTGAGGCCCAGCCCAGCTCCAACGCCACAGCTACCGCCTCGACAGTTTCAATCCCACGCTGGTTCGATTGAGGGGGAGTGAGATCGCATCGGGAGGTGAGTGATGAAGGAAAGTTTCAATCCCACGCTGGTTCGATTGAGGTTCACAGGTTTATCATTGGGTTCTTGAAATCTAATCCGGTTTCAATCCCACGCTGGTTCGATTGAGGCCGTTGGCGTCTTTCCTCTTTCGGCTATTCGGATCGGTTTCAATCCCACGCTGGTTCGATTGAGGGGCGGATAACCCAAGGGACATTGATTTCATCGATGAAGTTTCAATCCCACGCTGGTTCGATTGAGGTGTGCAGGGATAGGTCCGGTGCATGTGAACATTCCATGTTTCAATCCCACGCTGGTTCGATTGAGGGCTTTGCGCCCTGGCCCCCATCATCGCCCAATTGGGATGTTTCAATCCCACGCTGGTTCGATTGAGCCTCCCATTGCCCCCGATGATTTGATCATCTTCGCCATGTTTCAATCCCACGCTGGTTCGATTGAGGCCCGGTGGGGCTAAAATTGCCCCACCGGGCTGTGGATGTTTCAATCCCACGCTGGTTCGATTGAGGCGGTTCCCATCAACGCCGATGAGCTGGTGGAAAGGGATGTTTCAATCCCACGCTGGTTCGATTGAGTTGGCGGTGTCGACGACTCGTGCCAGGGTTGTGGGAATGTTTCAATCCCACGCTGGTTCGATTGAGCCCTCGCCGGCGTGCCCGCTGAGGTGTGCACGCCGGGGGAATGTTTCAATCCCACGCTGGTTCGATTGAGTAATTCTGGCGGTTGGATCCCTCTAATGTTGGCGGTAATGTTTCAATCCCACGCTGGTTCGATTGAGCCTGCGATTTCAGGCGGTGAGAGGGAGAAGAGAGAGAGCTGCCCTTTCCTGCATCCGGTTCGCCATGAATATAACACAGGACGCGTTGGTTGTCAAGGGGTTCGGGTTCCTCCATGCGCCAGAGGACGAAGGGGGGTCCGCGGAAGCCTTTTCCGAAGAAAGGCATCTTGCTCATCTAAATATCTCGTTTCGGGCATAAATCAAACCATCATCTTCCTGAATGGGAGAAGAATGGTGGATTCTAAAGGCTCATTAAACAAACCTTCCGCGGACCCCCGGTGGCCGGATTTTCCATGGGGGTCCGCGGAAGGTTTCTGCGCCCGGTGAACGCAAGGTCGAGATCCGGCGCCTCGGGCCGGCGGGCTAAAAGCCCCGCACCTCCCGCCACAGTCGGTCCAGCTCCGGGATCCGCGCCTGCTCCCGCTCCCACCACTCCGGATCCAGCTGCGCGTCCAGCTCCTCCACCGTCTTGCCCTGTTGCTCCACCCACGTGAAATACTTCAGGTTGTGCCACCGCCGCCGGTTCTCCTGCGTCCCCTCCTGGATCCAGTCCAGCCCCTGCCCATGGAAGATGTGCACCAATCGCACCGTGGCCTCCACCTCGTCCATCGGCCCACACTGCCGGGTGAGCTCCGCCAACACCGACCGATACCGATCCACCCCGTCCGTGGCCACCGTCACGATGACGTCCTTCGGCCCGAACCGGTAAAACTTCGCCGCTTTGATCGCCCCCAATACGTTGGCGATCCCACTGATGCCGAACATCTGCGACAGCCGCATCACCTGCCCCTCCGAAACCCCCCAGCGCATCAGCACCTTCCACCCCACCTCCTCCGCCAATAACTGCAACCCCTTCTTGCACGATAGATCATCCACGCACACCAACGCATCCATGTTCATCACGTGATGGATCCACGTCACATGCTTGTCCCCGATCCCCTGGATGTCGTGAACCCCATACCCGTTCAGATACAGGGTGGGGCACTGGATGGGCTCCACGCCCACCACCCGACAGGTCGGCCAGACCTGCTTCAGCCGATCCCCCGCCCCGATGGTCCCCGCCGAGCCCATCGCCGAGACGAAGGCCGCCACCTTCCCCTCCCCGATCCCCCGCTCCCCCAACTCCGCCGCCAGGTCCACAATGGTGTTGCCGGTGACGTAATAGTGAAACCGATAGTTCCCCATCTCGCTGAACTGATTGAGCACCCGCACCCGCGGGTCGACCGCCATCAGCTCCTTGCACTTGTCGTAGATCTCCTTGACGTTGCTCTCCGAGCCCGGCGTCCGGATCACCCGCGCCCCATAGGCCTCGATCCGCTCGAAGCGCTCCCGGCTCATCCCCTCCGGCAGGATCACGATCCCCTCAAAGCCCATCCGTCCCCCCACCCAGGCCCCGCCGATCCCATAGTTCCCTGTGGACGGCCACACCAGCACGTGCTCCCCCGGCCGCAGGCCCTCCAGGAGCACCTTCTCCATCAGGATGGAATAGGCCGCCCCGACTTTGTGCGAGCCGGTGGGGAAATCCTTGGCGTAGATCACCACGATGGGCGCCTCCACCCCGGTGAGAGCCCGGGGGAGAACCTCGTAATAGATCCGTCCCTCCGGATCCCGCCAGGTGATATTGAAAAGATTGTATGGATCCATGGGGTCGCGCTCCCGTGCCGCCAGGGCCCGCGCCCGCACCTCCGGAGGCTGGCGCGAGGGATCCCGCATCTCCTCAAAGGTGGGTCCGAAGAACGGCGCGCGCATGGACATCTCCTCCCGTGGAATCATTTCTTGGGCTTCGATCTTAGGCCCGCGAGCGCCCTCCGGCAATCCTGCCGGAGACCCCCGTGTTGCACGACGCCGGGCTGCGCAGTAGGATGAAGAAGACCCGGCGGCGTTGCCGGGCGGATCCAGGGAAAGGAGAGACGCTGATGTCCTCCCCCGCGTCATCCCCTCTCACCGCGGCCGCGCCGGATCGAGCCAGTCGCCGGAGCCGCTGGCTGGCCCGGGAATGGATCTGGGCCTTCGTCCTCCTCTACGGCCTCTTCGTGGGGCTCCCCTGGCTCGCCCCCATCCTGATGCACCTGGGCTGGGAGACCCCCGCGCGATGGCTGTATGCCTTCTACAGCCTCTTCTGCCATCAGCTCCCCCAGCGCTCCCTCTTCCTCTTCGGACTCAAACCGATGTATTCCCTCTCGGAGCTCCGACAGGTCTGGCCCTACGAGGATCCCCTCCAGCTGCGCGCCTTCATCGGGGACCCGGTCTTCGGTTACAAGGTCGCCTGGTCGGACCGCATGATCTCGACCTACACCAGCTTCTGGCTGGCCGCCCTCCTCTTCGCCCTGAGCGGGCGCCGCTGGCGGCCGCTGCCGTGGTGGGCCCTCTTCCTCCTCACCCTGCCCATCGCCCTGGATGGGACCTCCCATCTGATCAACGACCTGCTGTATGGGATCGGCGAGCGGGGCTTCCGCTATGACAACGCCTGGCTGGTCGCCCTGACGGGCGGGAGGCTGCCCGAATGGTTCTACGTCGGCGACGCCCTGGGCTCCTTCAACTCCTGGATGCGCTGGATCAGCGGGGTCCTGTTCGGGTTGGGCGCCGGCGGCTTCGCCCTGCCTTACGTGGACCGATCCTTCCGGGAGCTGGGGGAAACCGAAGCGTGAGCGAAGAGGACCGATGAAGGCGACGGCGAGGATCCGGGTGGCGTTCCCTCCCTGGGTGACGGGAGGGTTGCTGGTGAACCTGGCCACGTTCACCTGGGCCACCAACATGATCCTGGGGCGGTGGCTGCGGGAGAGCATCGGGCCCTTCACCCTTTCCGCCCTCCGCTTCGCCCTGGCGGTCCTCTGCTTCGGGATCCTGCTGCGAGCCCGGCCGCCGACGGAGCGCCGGCCCGGGCCGGACCTCCCGCTGCTGCTCGCCATGGCCTTGACCGGTGTGGCCTTCTTCGCCCCCACCCTCTATGGGGGCCTGCGCGAGACCACCGCCGTCAACGCCACGCTGATCAACGGCCTGGGCCCGCTGATCACCGGCCTCCTGGCGGCCCTCCTGATCCGAGAGCCCTTCTCCCTGCGTCAGGGGATCGCCGCCCTCCTGGGGCTGATCGGGGTGGGGATCGTGATCTCCGGCGGCTCCCCCACCCGATGGGGCTCCCTGCGGGGCCAGCGCGGCGATCTGATGGTGCTGGCCGCGCTGACCCTGTGGGGGCTTTACTCGGTGCTCGGGCGCCGGGTCATGGCCCGCCGCTCCGCCCTCTCCGCCACCGCCCTCTCCATGGCCCTGGCGCTCCCCCTGCTCATCCCGGCCGCGTTGTTGGAGCAGCGCTTCCTCCCCCTGCAGGGGCGCCCCGAGGTGGCTCTGGCCGTCCTCTACATCGGGATCAGCCCCACCGTCCTGGGCTTCCTGGCGTGGAACGCGGGGGTGCGCCGGCTGGGCCCGGGCGGCGCGATGATGTTCTACAACACGCTGCCCCTCTACGGGGCGCTGCTGGGACACTTCCTCCTCCGGGAGCCCCTCGGCCTCGCCCATCTGATCGGCGGGGCCCTCATCCTCGGCGCCGGGTTGTGGGCCGCCGCCTCCCCGCCGGCAAGGGCCCCTCGCTCCGAGCGAAACGACCAGATGGACTATGCTTCATGAGCGAACACCGCTTCGTTCCCGGCATCCGTGTTCATGGATCCTGTGTAAGAAGGAGGAAGCCCAATGGCCCGTTCCCTTCCGCCGGAGGCCCTGCGCCGCACCGTGGATCCGAACACCCTGCCGCTGCGCTCCACCGAGGAGCATCCCCCCCTCGCCGGCCTGATCGGGCAGCCCCGGGCGGTGGCCGCCCTGGAGTTCGGGCTGGACATCCCGGACCAGGGTTTCAACATCTATGTGGCCGGTCCCCCCGGCGTCGGCCGCATGACCGGCGTCCAGATGTTCCTGGAGGCCCGGGCGAAAACCCAGCCCACGCCCCCCGACTGGTGCTACGTTTACAACTTCCAGGACCCCTCCCGGCCGCGGGCCCTGCGCCTGCCGCCCGGCCGGGGCCGGGAGCTGCAACGGGACATGCAGCGGCTCATCGAGGGGGTGCGCCGGGAGATCCCCCGCGTCTTCGAAAGCGATGAATACAACGCCCGCCGCGAGGCCATCCTCAAGGAGATCAACCAGCAGCGGGAGGAGATCCTCAAGCGGCTCAACCAGCGGGCCATGGCCCAGGAGATGATGGTGGAGGTCACCCCCATGGGCATCGCCGTGATCCCCCTCCTGGGCGGGCGGCCCATCACGGACCAGCAGTTCGCCGCCCTCCCCCCGGCCATGCAGGAGCTGCTCCGCCGCCGCCGGGAGGCTTTCGAGGAGGAGGTCAAACAGGCCCTCAAGGAGATCCGTCAGCTGGAGCGGGCCGCTCAGGAGCGGCTGCGCCGGCTGAACCGGGAGGTGGCCCTCTTCGTGGTCGGGGGGCTGATGGACGACCTCTTCGAGAAATACCGGGACCTCCCCGAGGTGATCGCCTACCTCCAGGCGGTGCAGGAGGACATCGTCGAGAACGTGGACCAGTTCCGGAGCCGCGAGGAGGGCGCCCCGGGGCTTCCCTTCCCCCTCCCCCTGCCGGCCCTCGGGGAGATGGCCCTGCGCAAATACACCGTGAACGTGCTGGTGGACAACGCCGAGCAGCAGGGGGCCCCGGTGATCATCGAGTGGAACCCCACCTTCCCCAACGTCTTCGGCCGCCTGGAGAAGGAGAGCCTGCTCGGGGTGCTGCACACCGACTTCACCCTGATCCGCGCCGGGGCGCTGCACCGGGCCAACGGAGGCTACCTGGTGATGCCCGTGGAGGGGGTTCTGGTCAACCCCTTCGTCTGGGAGGGCCTCAAGCGCGCCCTGCGGCAGCGGGCCGTCGAGATCGAGGAGCCCGGGGAGCGCATAGGGTTGCTCACCACCCGCACCCTGGACCCCGAGCCCATCCCCCTTCACGTGAAGGTCATCCTCATCGGCAGCCCGCTTCTCTACCACCTGCTGTATCTCTACGATGAGGAGTTCAGCGAGCTCTTCAAGGTGAAGGCCGACTTCGATGTCGAGATGCCGTGGGACGAAAACGGGATGCAGGATTACATTGCCCTCATCGGCACCCTCTGCCGCAAGGAGGGGCTATGCCATCTGGACGCCGGGGCGGTGGCCCGGGTGATCGAATACGGCGGGCGGCTGGCCGAGGACCAAACCCGCCTCTCCACGCGTTTCGCCGAGGTGGCGGACCTGGTGCGGGAGGCGGGCTTCTGGGCCCGCAAGGCCGGCTCCCCCCTGGTGACCGCCGAGCACGTCCGCCAGGCCCTGGAGGCCAAGGTCTATCGCTCCAACCTCATCGAGGAGCGCATCCGCCAGCTGATCGCCGAGGGCACCCTGCTCATCGACGTGGAGGGCGCGAAGGTGGGCCAGGTCAACGGCCTCTCGGTGCTGGACCTGGGGGACTATCGCTTCGGCCGGCCGAACCGCATCACCGCCACCGTCGCCCTGGGACGGGAGGGGGTGATCGACATCGAGCGGGAAGCCCGCCTGGGCGGCCCCATCCACACCAAGGGCGTCCTCATCCTCAGCGGCTACCTGGCCTCCAAATACGCCCAGGACAAGCCGCTGACCCTCTCCGCCCGCCTGGTCTTCGAGCAGTCCTATTCCGGGGTGGAGGGCGACAGCGCCTCCTGCGCGGAGCTGTGCGCCCTGCTTTCGGCCCTCGCTGACGTCCCCATCCGCCAGGGCATCGCCATCACCGGCTCCATCAACCAGAAGGGGGAGCTGCAGGCCATCGGGGGGGTGAACGAGAAGATCGAGGGCTTTTACTACACGTGCAAGGTCAAGGGGCTCACGGGGGAGCAGGGCGTGATCATCCCCGAGGCCAACGTCCGCAACCTGATGCTCCGGGAGGAGGTCGTCGAGGCGGTGCGGGAGGGGAAGTTCCACATCTGGGCCGCCCGCACCGTTGACGAGGCCATCGAGATCCTCACCGGCATCCCCGCGGGGGAGCGCGGGCCCGACGGCCGGTATCCGGAGGGGACGATCAACGCGCGGGTGGATCAGCGGCTCCGGGAGATGGCGGAGACCCTGCAGCGCTTCGGCCGTGAGGAGCGTGGGGAGCGCAAGGCCCCCGAGGCCCGCGAGGAGGGGCGGGGCAACGCCGGAGGCGGAAATATGTCCGTCGAATGAATTCGACCTCAGAAGGCCTTCGGCCAACGGTCGGCCGGCGCCGACCGAAAAGGCATCCTTCACGTCGGCGAAGGCCGACGCCTGGCGCGCAGCGCCTCGGAAGGCCGATTTCCATCGGCACAAAGGCCTCCGGCCCATGGTTGGCCTGCGCCGACTGAAA
>OGCH01000565.1_pt1 | contig 18343 bp, 20 predicted proteins | sample 1570111 | NCBI WGS metagenome assembly OGCH01 (sample SAMN03436243, study PRJEB24508) | hot springs metagenome | biome: Desert Springs; feature: Hot Springs; material: Water | place: USA: Great Boiling Spring, Nevada | collected 2008-12-01 | depth 0 m m | reverse complement strand
AGCACCCTCTTCCCCATTTCCGCCAGGGCTGCTCCCAACGAGAGGCAGGTCGTGGTCTTCCCTACCCCGCCCTTGTGGTTGGCCACAGCATACATCTTTACCATCATAACATTATAGCATTTTACTTCCTTAACGTCAAAGCTTCTAAACGTTTGTACGTTGTAATGTTTTGACATTTTACCTTGCTAATGTTGCGCTGGCCGGTCAGAAGAAACTATCCAGCCGGCCATTTTTCCTAGGGAGTCGGGGTGTGCTTCCCTCTAGGAAACCGTAGGGCCGTTTAGTGGTTAACAAACGAACATGGAGCTTTGGTATGCGAGCCGAACTTCTTCGCCGTTTCCTCATTCCTCATGGTCATCATCTTGTTCCGGAATCTCCTACAATGTCGCGATGAGCAGGCTTTTTCTAGGGGTACTCAGTGTTATTTTGGCCTTCACATTGGGGTGGGGGGTTCCTCAAACCCCATCCATCCAGATCGGCACCTTCAACCTGGAGTTTTTCACGGATTTCGATCGCACCACGGGCACATGGTGTGAGCAGCATAACCCTCGCACTCCACAACTGGTGGAAGAGCTGGCGCGGTTCATCGACTCTCTGGATCTCGAGGTTTTGGCTCTTCAAGAGGTGGAAAATGCCCAGGCTTTAGAGTTGCTCCTTTCCTTTATGCCGCCCGGGAAATACGCGTATATCGTCTCCCCTCAAACCCAGCCGGAAACCTGCCAGCGGGTGGCCGTCCTCTACCAAAAGGACGAGGTGTCCTTGCAGTTCGTTGGGGAAATCCCGCTGAGCCTCGGGCAATACGGGCTTCGCAATGGCCTTGTGGTATGCGGGAAGGTTTTGCCGGATGGGTTCGACTTCACGCTGGTTGTGGTCCATCTCAAGGCCTACACGGACTTAAGGAGCACGAGCATCCGGGAGGCGCAGCTTTCCCTTCTTGGGGAGTGGGTTCAGCGCTACATTGAGGATCCCACTAACGACCAGGACCTCATCCTCGCCGGGGACTTCAACGAGCGCCTCCTCACCAACACAAGAGCATGGTCTCTTCTAGACCCAAAGGGCCTCCTCTACCTCGTGACCAAGGATGCGCCCGACAAAAGATGCCGAACCTGGACCGACCCCATCGATCACATTGTGATCTCCCAAGTTCAGGAATACGCAGGAGTGGTGGTTTTCTACGACTTTTTCCGGGACCCGGCGCTTCCGAATCGGTATCTCTACTCGGACCACTGCGTGCTTTGGGCGGATTTCTATACCGAGGATCTTGATCCCTAGAGGGGGAGACGATACCTCAAAGAAAAGGCGACCCTGCCCGCGGAAGAGCAGAGCCGCCTACAGTAGGTTTCGGCGTTACTTACAGGGGCAGAAATCCGGGCAAGGGGTACCGAGGACTGCGGCGCGGATTTGGCCAGGGTCAGTGGGAAGGATTTCCGGTTTGCCCTGGTATTCCTTCACCAGGCCGTACACGCACACCACCTGGCCCTGGAGTTTGTTCTCCCAGCGGGGACCAAAGCGGCTATCGAAAGCTGAGGTGTACTTCTCATCGATCATCACGGTGAAGACCTGGTTAGGGTAGGGGCGCACGAAGTTCAAGAAGATCCGGCCATAGGTGAGGCGGCTAACGCTTGCCACTACTCCACATACCCAGATCTCCTTTCCGTAGTAGCGGTTAGCCTGCTCCGCGGGCACGCATACCTGGGGCGTGGGCGGAGCCCCGCAGGTGGAGCATTGCGGAATGGAGACATCCGCCTGGGTGAAGCAGGCGTTGTAGCGCGGGGTGTTATCGAAGGGGTAGGCCCGGTACAGGGTGCTTGTGACCAGCGCGAGGTTCACCATGAAGTAGCCGTCCTTATCGAGGTAGACATAGGCGAGGAGGCGGCCGTTTGGGTCGAATGGGGTTTGATCAAGCTCCAGATACACCGTCTTTCCCTCGACAAGGAGGCGGTTGATCTGTTTGGCTTCCTCGTACCCCGGTTCGTTCTGCTCCGGAGCATTTACCCCGATGTACCGAATCGTGACCTCGCTTCCCTCAAGGAGGGTGGTTTTAAGCTGGGTAGGAACGTTCAGGATCTTGACCACGATCGTGTCACCATCCACCACCCGTAGCACCTGGGCGGTGACTGAAGGTGCAGGGCAGGGTGGAAGGGCGAACCCCCCTAGACTGACCAAGCTCAGTAGAACCACTAAACCGATCATCGCTCCACGCATAGACCCCTCCCTTGCACACCGCTGTGAGTTCCAACAATTGGAAGTATAGACTTTTTCGCCTTGACCAACCTTGTGTCTATGGGGTGGTGAAGGAATACCAAGGAAAACCTGTGACCCTCTTCACCGATCCGACACAGTTGAGGGCTGTGACCTCGGGAGTCCTCTGTCCCGAAATCTGCCTCTGTCAATAGGGGAAAAGGAGGCGGGCTCTTAAAGGGCCCGCCCCCCATCTTGTTTTTATAGCTCAGCGAACAACACGTACAGGGTCAGCCAGTAGAACTTTATCCCCCGGTAGCGGTCCAGCCATGGTTTACCTTCCGGTGTGTTTAGTATGAACACACCGCCCCTACGTTCTTTGACGAGCCGGTTGAGTTGCCGCAAAGCTTTCCAAGCCCAGAGGCACTGGCGGGCATAAACAATGAGATTCCAAATGTGAAAGTGAATTTCCCGTGCAGGCTCGATCCGAACAAAAGCCCCATGATAGTAAATGCTTCCTCTGTTGGCTAAATGCTTAATGGCCAGTTCGCGGAAGGAGGCTAGAACCTCTGGACAATTCAGGTCGAGCACTCCCTGACAGCAGACTTCCTCGGCCTTGACCACCACGGGGCCTTTTAGTTGGGAGAGAGGTACAAGCTTGGTTCCCGGAATTTGACCGTCCCTCAGGCCCAGCTCAATGGGCCTATCCTCAGCAAAACCATACCGTACAGTAATAGGTATACGTAGCATTCCTTCATCACCTCCTTTGGAATGAAGAAGCCGCTTTGCTCACCCTTTGGCGGGAGCAAAGCGGCTGGGAAATCACAATCCAGCAAACTAAAGGGTCTTCTTTCCTTTCTAATCCAACCTATCTATCCAGCCTTACTTACCAACCTTACTTACTCCCCTTCCCTCCCTTCCCTTACCCTTCCCTCCCCTCCCCTCATGGAAGGAGGAGTCCCCGGGGATGCTGCGGAAGACCGTGTTCGGTGCCGGTCGCAGATCCGGGTAATAGCCCCCCGGATGACCAGGTGTGGGTCTGCACCCTGGCAGCCCAGGCCGATTACATTGTCTCCAAGGATGAGCACCTCCAAAGGCTCCAGGAATACCATGGGATTCGCATCCTTCCTACTGAGGCCTTTTTGGCCATCCTTACTGGGGAAACGGGGAGCTAACAAACCAACGAACGTAACATTCGTTAGGCCCCTCTCGGCTGCTAGGAAAGGGATCCGAAATACTCATTAAAGCGCATTTTTGTTACGTTGGGAAAGAGACGGGGTTGGGGATGACGACACGGGAAAGAGGCGGATGGAGAAGCTACCCCACGTCGGGGCCGACTGCCTGATGAAGTCAACGGCTCACATGGTCTCTGGCCACGTCTCTTCTTTCAGGACGGTATTGGCTCCAACCTATGGGAGAACCGTTTCAAGGAAGTGTTAGGACGTCTGTGGAATTAACAAGTGGCTTTTACACATCTTGACCGGGCACAATAAACAAGGTACCTTACCCATAATCAAAGGAGAAGTAATGTTTGGGCGAGGATTCAGAGGCATAGTGTTAGCAATAACTTTTTTAGTAAGCGGTCTTTCGGGCGAACTAACTATCTTTTGGCCAGATGTCGAACAAGGGGCATGCATGCTCATTATTGGACCAAAAGGGGATGCTATTTTGGTAGACGCCGGAACTCTTGGGAGACGCGACCCTGATCAGCCAATTGTGCCTTGGTTGATAAGTGTGGCTAAGGAATATCCGGATTTCAAACTCCGCTATATTGTAGTTACTCATTATCATGAAGATCATATCTGCTGGATTGACGAGATTATTAATGCTGGTCTTCTCGAACCTGATGGCCTAGTCTACGACCGTGGCGGGTCATACTCTTCAAATGCGTATTCGCAGTATTACTCCTCTGTTAGTGATCGTCGGAGGGCGATCAAGCTAGGAGAGAGCATCGACCTTGGTAATGATGCTAAGCTAATCTGCCTGGCTGTGGGCGGCACGGTCTGCTCAGCCGGAAATATCAGCACTTCGGACGAGAACAATCTCTCAATTGGCCTTTTGCTCTCTTATCAGCAATTCCAGCTTTGGATTGGTGGGGATCTCGGAAGCCAAGTTGAGTATTTACTCAAGAACGTAGTACCTGATGTGGATGTTTACGTAGTGCACCATCATGGAAGTGCAGGAAGTAGTAGCTCGTCCTTTCTCTCAGCTATTAAACCCGAGGTTTCTATCTGCCAAGTGGGAAACAACCCTTATGGACATCCCGCAAACGCAGCTATTCACCGCATTCTCTCGACCCCGGACACTGATCGCGACCCCAACAATGGAACACCATTGGTCATTCTTCAAAACTGTGGTAGCTTTCAAGAAATCTTGTCAAACGTGTATATAGCTGATCCTGATGAAGAAGGGCCGCTACCAGGCATGATTAAACTCACCACTGATGGCAGAATTTACACAATCACAGCGAGTGGCATTCAGAAACCAATTCAGCTTGCCACCGATGGCTTCCCTTCACCAAAATGTCAGGCCTCAATAATTTTGGAAGAGGTTCAACTCGTCTACAACAACTCTGTAGGCAATGAGTGGAGGCTATTCATTGAGATCAATGACAAGGAGTTCCCAGGCCCGTTTTATGAGTTACCAAAGACAATCGAGACTTTTCAATTTACCCACCCCATTGATATCACTGTAACAGCCGTTGCGATAGAGAAAGACAAATATTCAGACATAGGACGGGCTTCAGCTTCTTTCCGCCTTAGCTGCCCGCCTTCGATCAGTTTTTACACAACCACGTTGGAAGTTCTTGTCGTGGAGGATAGAGGCAGATACGCTGGGAACACTGCGCTGTGGCGATTCAAAGTAAAAGTGGAAGTTCAAGTCACATCACTTGAGGGTATTCCTAAAGGGGACTGTTACAAATGATCCTTTTCCTCTTTGGTTTAAAAATCAAGAGAAGCCAGGAGTTTTTGGCATGCTCCATCACGTAATAACCTCAAATTTTTCCTGCTTTTCCCGCCCAAACCGGTAAATACGGAAGTGCATATCAAAGGTAAAAGCCTTCTTTATGCCTAGCCTTTCCATCGCCGCAAAATTGACGGCATCCACTAGGGAAAAGTCTTGGTCGAGGTAAATCTGAATTCTCCTCTTAGCCACGGTTTGATGTTAACTCAAACACAAGGCTCATCCTAGTTTGCCTGTCATTTCGCGTCTGGAGGTCCATTAATCCATTCTAAATTTGGCCATCAATTTTACCTCTTTAAGGGCGAAGCTGGCGCAGGACTTTCTCCAGTTCTTGCCGGGTAATTACGCGCAGGACATAGATAGCCTCTTCGGTAGCGAGAAATACCACGCGATAATCACCGATACGTAAGCGGTAAACTTTTTCGGCATAGCCCTTCAGCCTGGCGATGTCCATTCCTTCCACAATAGGCCAATTTTCCAGCGCTCGCAAAGCCTGAAGAACTTGGGAACACCGGTCCTTGGGTATGCGGGCAAGATCCTTCTGTGCTGTGTTAGTAAGAAGGACCTGCAAGGTCTTGTTGGAGGACTTTTTCCAAAGGAATAGTCTCGCCAGCCTTTGCTTCTTCTACGGCCTTTTCCATGGCCTTACGAAACCGAGGATGGTAAGAAAGAAGGAAGTCTTCAAGTTCTTCTCCAGTTAGACCTCGCAAAACTGCAATAGGTTTTCCCCTTTGGGTTATGAACACAAGCTTTCCATCTTTAGCCCGCCGCAGGATCTCCGAAGTGCGGTTATGTAGCTCCCTCACATTCACAAATTCCATTCCCCCTCCTTGTTGCCACGATTATAGCAACAAAAGACGGGTTAGAAGCAATAGCGGGTTTTTCCCCTCGTTTCACATCCAGAAAGGGGATCGGGGCACAAGATCAATGGATATTCCCTACTTATCTCCCCCAACGCCAGACAAGCATGTTGAGGAAGAGCTTTCACAAGGACGAATAGAGAGCTTTCCTCGATCATCCCGGATTTGGCCACCCACCTTATGTCCTCCTCCAGGGGCAGCCGGAAGACGAATAAGTTATCCGCCGCCCTTAGAACCCCTTCCGGAAGCGCTGTGGGTGTATTCGTGATGAAGAAGCTCGTGATCCCCGTGTGCCTCGCCCGCGTGACGAGAGCGTCGATCCCCTGCGGGGTCACGTAGAGATGGGCCTCCTCGAAGAAGACGAACGGAACCCTCTCTTCCTCCTCCACGAGCGCAAAGAGGAACCGTAAAAGCGCCTGGGCAAACCCCATCCTCGCCGGTGTGGAAAGCCCGGCTAGATCGAACGCGGCCGCCCCTCCCTCCCGGATTCCCTTCCACACCCCCGCAAACGACGAGGCCTCCAGCGCGTCTCTAGCCACCATCCCCGTAAGCTTCAGGGCCTCTAAGCGCGAGCGAAGGGTCCGGTTCACCGCATCCGCGGCATAGCCACTTTGGGTGGGGTAGAACTCTCCTTCATCAGCCATCCAGATGAGCTCATCGATCCCGATAAATTCTTTCTTTTCTTGAAGAAGCTTTGTGAGCCTCGTCTCGAAATAGAGGAGGGAAGTGGCCGGTGTCCCGAAGGCCTCGAGCATCACGGACATGGCCTCCACCCCGATCTCCCGCACCCCAAGCTTGAAGTCCTTCCCTACCGAATACGTCCGAACTCCAGGAAGCCCGCCGTACTCCCGGTTCACGTCCAGAACTAAACAAGGCGCTCCAGCTCGCATGAGCCCAAGGAGGATGACCTTCGCGAGGTGCGACTTCCCCGAGCCTTTGGCGCCCACGATCACGTTCACCTTCTCCAGGGCCCTTCCTCCCGGCGCGAACTCCTCTCCCTCCAATGTCCGGCCGAGGTGGATTTTTGGGCCTGGGGTATCGGGGATCGGGGGGCTTGTGGGGAAGATTTCCGCCTCCCAGCCGGGAAGGACTCCATCCCAGGGCCCGCGGACCTTGGCCCGGGCGATCCATCTCGTTCCCTCGGCCTTAGCCCACACTACCTGGAGAAGAAGCTTTCGTGAGGCCTCCCGAAGGAGGAGGGCCTCGCCGAGCCTTGGGGGCCTTGGGAAGGAGACCAAGGCCTCGTCGCCCTGGAAGGAGAGGAGGGTAAGAGCCCGATTTAAAGGCTTTCTTTTGGCCTCGAGGGTGGGGGGCCTAGGTTCTACTCGTCCCCCTCCTCGAAAAGGGAAAGAAGGGCCTTTTCCTTGGCCCTCACGGTTCACCCTCCCCCGCTCTCCTCCCCTTCCGGGTGATCTCCAGGGAGAGGACCACCTGGGTTGAAGAAAGACGCAGAAGCCGGAACCTTCCCCTTTCCCCTCCCTCCAAGCCCAAAGCCAGAGCCAAATCCTTAGGGATAGTCACCCGGAAGCGGCCGTCCTTCCCCCGCACCACCGCCACCTCGCCGCCCTTCAACCTCATGGGACCTCCAAAGGTACTTTTCATGGTACCATAAAAGGCCCTTTAGGGCAAGGAAGTACGATCCAGACAGGGCTAGAGGGAAAAAGGCAGGGTTAAGGAGGATCTGGATTGCAAAAGAGAGGAAGTTAACAAAGGTCCCTTTGGTTAAGTCTCAAGAGCGACCTAGCGGTCGATCCATACTTACCAGAAAAATGATTCGAAAACGAGTAGTGTTTTTTCTCGGCTTTTACATTTACTCGGAGTTATTTTTTATAACAGTGATTATATATTCAATTCGATGTCAGCAAGACAATGCATAATTTCGTTTATATCTTGATACAATTTTCGGTATAATTGATAATATTTGTTGTATTTAATATGAATTTCTTTCGTAGGTTCAACACGTTTTACTTTTCCAACCCATTCCACAATAACGCGATGATCCGATAATACCCCAACCCCTATGCCCGCTAGAAGAGCGTCTGCCAAGGGTGCCTCTACATTTCCTCCAGGAACAAGAACGGGCCTTCCAATAACATCGGCCAAAATCTGAACCCATAGACGCGATTTAGCAACACCACCAACCAGCCGTGTTTCTTCTTTGATCTTCAAACCGCATTCTAGCCCGGTTTCTATACTATGCCGCAAACTGTATGCAGCGGCTTCCATTAACGCGCGATATAAATGTGCTTTGGTGTGATAAAGAGTCAGACCCAGAATAGTTCCCCGGGCTTTGGGGTCCCAAAGCGGGGCACGTTCACCCATAAAATATGGAAGTACTAAGAGCCCATCGCTTCCAGGCGGCACTTTTTCTGCCTCGAGATCTAAAAGCTGGTAAGCCTCAATTCCTATTTTTTGTGCTACCTCTCTTTCAAACTGCCCAAAATTATCACGGAACCATCGTATGATAGCTCCTGAAGTAGCAGAACCACCCCATGTGTAAATTTCTCTGTGAGGATTGACTACATGCGGCATGGAAACAAGGTTTGGAGAGAGGCCTTCTCCACCATGCACTACGCCCCAGCAAGTTGATGTGCCCATCATGGCTACGTTGTCCCCCTGTTCTATAGCTCCGGCGCTCAGAGTAGCCATAGGGGCATCGACCCCTCCCGCGACTACCGGAATCCCAGGCACAAGGCCGCACTTTGCCGCGGGTTCAGAAAGTAGTTCCCCTACTATTTCTGTCGATGGCACCAGTTTCTCCGGCATCAATTCAAGAGGAATTTGCAACTCTCTGGCCATCTCCTCTGACCAATAACGTTTTTTCAAATCAAAAATTCCTCCCAGATTTCCCGCAGACGAAAAATCCATTGCAAGCCTTCCAGTTAATTTGTACTCGATATAACTTGTTGGTGGCACAAATTTATGAACTTTACTCCAAATGTGCGGTTCGTGTCGCTTTATCCAGAGAATTTTTGTATAACCAAAATAGGTGTCTACATAGTTCCCGGTAATTTGAAAGAGCTTGTTTATATCTACATTTTCTCTGATCCATTGCACCTCTTCTGTGGCCCGACGATCCATCCAAATAAGACACGGCCTGAGGGGTGTCATATTTTTGTCCACTGGAATCCCGGAGCCCCCGTAAAGTCCGCTGAAACAGATAGCAGCAATACTTTTGGGAGAAATTTTTGCTTTTATGACCGCTTCACGTATGGTTTGATAAACAGCCTCTTCCCAAACATGCGGCCACTGTTCTGCCCATGAGGGAAAAGGCTGCTCTATACCATATTCAACTTGAGCACTCCCCAAAATTTGCCCACCAAGTGTAGTGACCACAGCTTTGGTTCTCTGGGTGCCCACATCGACACCGAGTAAATACTGTCTCATAGCCCCTCTTCGAAACGTCCTCGGGTAATCTTTTTCCATTTCTCGTACGCCTCTTCCCATGCAATTCGCTCTTCAAAGTTTGGATAGTATGTTTTTATTGGTAACGACTCACGAATGAGTTGACGGCCCTCTTCTATATTACTCACCTCTTTTAGACTTATCAACTGGCTTAATGCATTTCCAACAGCCGCTCCATCCCAAGGACAGGCAACTACAGGACGCTGAAGGGCATCCGCGATTGATTGATTTAAAAATACATTTTTGGCGCCGCCGCCAATTAGATAAATTTTTTCACTTCGCAACCCAATTATTTTCTCTAAATTTTCAATTATAAAACGATAATTTAACGCTAAGTTCTCTAAAACAAGACGAACAATATCCTTGGGATTAGATAAAGGTTCTTGATTGGTGTTGCAAAGGTAAATATTTATTTTGTCAATCATATTGCCTTCGTAAAAAAACATTGAATCATCAGGATCAATAAAACCTGCAAATGTTCTGCCTTGTACAGCTAAAGAGGACAAGGTATCAAAATCAAGCTTTAAACAGCGGTTACACTCGTCCAGTAGCCACATGCCCGTAGCATTCTTAATAAATAAGATCCCGCTGATACCTCCCTCATTTGTGAAACCGTTTCTCATGGCTTCTTTACAGAGCACGGGTTCTGAATGTTCTATTCCTATAATTGCCCATGTTCCGCAACTAATAAAAATAGCTGGTTCATCGAAAGGAATAGCAGCAACTGCGGAGCTTGTGTCATGTGAAGCTGGTACGATCACTTTGATTCTTTTATCACCCTTGAAATTACCCACATACGTACCCGGACCAACTAACTCCGGAAACAAGTAAACTGGCACATTTAAAGCTTCTAAAACTTTGTATGCCCATTTTCGCAGGGGTAAACTATAACATTGTGAGGTGCTTGCAATTGTATGTTCACTACACAAACTACCGCTCAGCCAAAAATGCAAAAGATCTGGTATCATTACGAACTTTGAAGCGCAATATATTAATGGATCTTGTTCTAATACCATTTGATAAAGTCGAAATAAACTGTTAATATGCATTGGTTTAACCCCTGTTTCTTTGTAGAGAACCTCTTCTCCAAGAATTTCTAAAGCCTTCTCTAATGCTGTCTGAGAGTGTACATCCCGATAGTGCTGAGGCAGGGTAAGCATTCTTCCCCTTTTATCTAAAAGAGCGAAGTCTACTCCCCAAGAATCTATTCCAATAGACTCAATATTTGTATGTTCAACTATTTCGCAAATAGTTTCATAAAATTTCACAATATTCCATACTTTATATCTTCCATTGATGGTTGTTAATGTTGTTCCTCCTGTGGGAAATTTCATTAAATAAGAAATCTCTAACTTTTTCCCTGTTATGGCAACCTTTACAACCTTGCCTATTGTTGCTCCTAAGTCTATTGCAAGGACAGATTTGTTTTTGCTCATGCTGTCTGCATCTGATGTTCCCCACCATAAATTAATCGGTTTAAGGTGTTTTCGTCGGTTTTATCAGCCTCCAATTCTGCGATAATCCTCCCACCCCTCATTACTAAAATCCTATCAGCGCACCGCAAAACTTCAGAGGCCTCGTCTGATATGAGGAGGATAGAGATTCCTCGCTGTGCCAACTGCCGAAGCAGGCTATGAATATACATTTTAGTTTTAACATCGATACCAAAAGTAGGTTTATCGACGATCAATACCTTCGGAGTACGTACTAAATATTTACCTAACACTACTTTTTGTTGATTTCCGCCCGATAAAGTTTTGACAGGCGAGAAGATGCCTCCCGTTTTGATTTGAAAATCTTCTACAATATTTTTTGTTAAGTTGATCATTTTGCTTTTCAAGAGTAGACGCCACAACTTATTCCGCACTGCCTGAAAGTTCGACGACACCACGTTCGAGATCAAAGAGTAGTCAAGAAACAAGCCGGCAGAAAGGCGATCCTCTGGGCAATAAACGACACCGGCGTTCAAAGCCTCGGAAGGTGATTTAAACCTGATTTTTTTACCCTCTAAAACCACATTGCCTTTGTCAAATCTTGTCACTCCAATAAGCGCAAGAGCTAATTCAGTTCTGCCAGAGCCAAGTGGGCCAATTAAACCAAGAATCTCACCTTTGTATATGGTAAAAGTTACATCTTCAAATTCACCCTTTTTCGACAAACCTTCGACGCGCAAAATTATGTCCATATTCTTTTTTTGTCTCGGCTGTGTTTGCAATTCCTCCATCTTATGTCCAGTCATTAAATACTCGAGCTCCCCACGTGTCAGATCCGCGATGTTAAAAGTTCCAACGCTTTCTCCATCTCTTATCACTGTCACACGATCGGCTAAATGAAAGATTTCGTCTAACTTATGTGTTATGATTATAATTGATATTCCTTTTGTTTTTAATTGCTTAAGGAATTCAAATAAGCGAGTAATTTCTTTATAGGTCAAGGCCGACGTAGGTTCATCCAGAATTAAAACACGTGCTTCCAGAGCAACGGCCCGCGCAATGGCAACTAATTGCTTATCGCCAACTGAAAGCGATTCCACGTAGGCGTTGGGCGGGATATGGTCAATACCGAGCTTTGATAAGATATTTTGCGCTTCATGCATAATTTCTTTCCAGCTAACAAAGGGAATAAACCGTAATGAATAGCGAGGTGAGAAAATATTTTCTGCTACAGTTAGGTTAGGGAACAACGAAAAATCTTGATGAACAACTTGAATGCCTATTTGTAAAGCTTGCAAAGGTGTCAAATATGGGTAAGAGTGGTCGTTGAAAATGATGACACCGGAGTCCGGTTTTATTACCCCTGTCAAAATTTTGACGAGCGTACTCTTACCCGCACCGTTTTCGCCAACTAAGCCGTGTATCTCTGCTTGCAATACTGCAAAGGAAAAGTTCTTTAGAGCTTGAACGCCACCAAAATTTTTAGAGATATTTTTCGCCTCTAGTATTACTCGCATTGTTTACAGAAAAAAGGGGGGGCCTCACAAAGCCCCCCCGTAACAGTCTTTAGAAGCCAAGTCGCTGCGCATCCTCAGCCGAGCGCATGAGTTTTATAGCGTTAACGCTAATAACCTTTCCTTCCACCGAGATGGGCCCAAGCCCGGGGATAACCAATCCAGGCTGGATGACACCGCCGTCTAAGATATATTTCGCGATCCATACCATGGCATAGCCAGCATCTGCCGGGTCCCAAAGCTGTGCCCAGTCAACTGAACCGTCGCGGAAGTATTCAACAACCGTTGATGGTATAGCACTACCGCCCACAATTACCTTGTCCTGCACGCCCATCTCGCGAACAGCTCGAGCTGCACCAAGAGGTCCTAAGCTACCCCAACCAATAACAGCCTTAAGCCTGTCACCGTAAGTTTTAATTAGATCAAGCACAGCCAGACGGGAGTCCTCCACGCTTTCCGCCGTTGGCAACCGAGGAGTAAGTTCTACTAAGTAGGGTACTGACTCTTTAACATATTCAAGTGCAACATCAGCCCAGAAATTGTGCAACGGCACCGTCAAGCCTCCAACCAGCATAACAAAACCGCATGGACTTTCAGGCCTGCAGTCTAGTCCACCATGCTTGTAGAGATTCAGCAATATTTCATTAATGGCCAGTTTACCATAAGCAACGCTATCGATTGTTTCAATATCCCAATCAATAGCAGAGGTTTCAAATGGTGACTCATGTGTCAATACCAGGATCCCTTGAGCCCTGGCCCGCTCAAAAACGGGTATTAAAGCGTAGGCGTCTGTAGGCACGACACAGATGGCATCAACCTTTCTGGCTACTAAGTCTTCTACCATGGCTACTTGTGGAGCGGCGTCAGCAGTGGCTGGCCCCATCAAATAAGCCTTAACGCCGAGTTCCGCAGCTGCCTTTAAGACACCTTCCTCCATGCGATTGAACCAAGGAATGCCACCGATCTTTACAACGACAGCGATTTCATACTGCTTTGCAACGCAGACCCCCCAAACTCCACCTGCCAATAGAACCAACACTATAGCCGCTAGCGCCCTCCGCAACATGCTTCACCTCCTTAAAAAGTTTGGAAACATTCTATACCCCCAATACCCCTTTGTCAAGTAATACACTACCCCAACACCATAGCAAAATTTTCACCGCATAAAGTTTGTTTAAAACAGCGTGGAGCCTAAAAGGGGTGGAACTCCTTTATCGGTGACCTGCCCGGGTTAGAAGAAGCGATCAAGAAAAAGTTTTCTGAAACGGACTAGCGGCTCCGTATCCTGTACCCAATGCGAAATGAGCCCTATTGGAGTTACGGAAGAAAGGCGAAGACACACTGGCTGAGATTCGAAGAAGATTTATCTGGCCGAACCACAAAAGGAAGGCGTGAAAGATTGCAAAACTGCGAGAGAGGCGAGGCAGCGTTTATCCAAAGATCGTACTCCTCTCTTTAGTTCCTGCGGTGTCTCGATCCCACTTGGCGCTACCCCCTACACGACCGATCAGCTGAAGCATCGTGTGAAGGAGGGGAGAGCCAGATGAAAAAATATCCTGTGTAAGAGCTTCAGCGGCGCTTTAGAAATGGTGTCCGAGGGGGTAGCATGGTAACCTTCCCAGAAAAACCCGGAGAAGAAAGTAGGGAAGGCCACCATGTGGCACAAAACCCGCGAGGAAGTCTTAAAAGAAGTCATAGGGGAGGAACGGGAGATCTAACTGGAAAACCATCCCTACCAAGGCCAACGGCTATTGCCCCCGTGACTTCCTTACCTGGTGGGGCCAGCGGAGGACCTCAAAGTTCCCCGCGTGCGGGAGGACCATTTCCATCCCCAGATCCTCCCTTACCGAAAGCGGGCCTCGCTGGTGCTTGCCGAAGCTATTTGGGCTCTCTACGCCGTCAGTGTAAGCACCCGGAAGATCTCCGCGTTCTTGGAAGGGATTTACGGTGTCTCCTACTCGCTCCTAGGATCTTTTCTTTATATCTGTCGCGAGAAAGCAGCTAATGAACCAGGTGTACAGGGCTTTGATGACCAATCCCGATGGGCGAATAGAGATCCTTGGATTTTGGCTTCTTGGCGCGAAAGGAGAGAGTACCCGGATTTGGTTGGGAGGAGGTTCTTAAGAATCTCAAGCGGCGTGGAGTTCAACGGGTGCAGATCTTCATTACCGACGACCTCCCAGGCTTAGAGAAGGGGATCGAGAAGACCTTCCCTGAAGCGGATTGGCAGCTATGTGTTCTTCACGCGGTGCGGGACGCTTTGAACGAAAGCGGGAAGAAGGACCGGGAGGCGCCGGCTGAGGATCTCAAGAGGATTTATCGAGCCGAAAGCAGGGAGGAGGCCGAGGAAGCGTTGCGGAGCTTGCGGGAGCGCTGAGGTGGGATCTATCCCAAAATCGTGGAGCGGTGGGAGACCAGGGCTTGTGCTCTTCTCGCGTTCTTACGGCACTCTAAGCCCAGCCGCCGCTACCTCTACACCACCAACCATCTGGAAAGGCTCGCTAAGGAGGTAAAGAGGCGGACCAAAGTGGTGGCAGTGTTTTGTAGTGAAGAGGCTGCGGAAAAGATTTTGTATTTGGTTTTGAGCCAGCTGGATGAGGCCTGGGGAGCCCGTAGGCCCCGAGGGTTTGCGGAAATCCAGATGGGAAGCTACCATGCTGACTAGACACATTAGACGCTATACTATGAAAAATTCCGTCTCCAGCTGTTAGTCTCTGTATGCTCCTGTGAAAATTATGGTGTGCATTTAGTATGTAAATTAGATGAATTAGTTTTTCTAGCGGAATTTTTATTGGGTACAACCATTCATTTACATAACATGTTTAGGTATTTTTCGTGTAATTACCAAAATCCCTAGCAATAATAAACCCCATAGTGCTGTTGCAAGATAGGCACTTGCGCGCATGACATTAAAGCCAGTGCTGATAAGTTGAAGTATTGATAGCGCGACAAAGACGTCTACTATTCTGCCAGCACCTCCCGATGGGCTTACACCTCCCAAAACACAAATCAACACAGTGATCAACAAATATCCTCCACCATAATCAGCTTGAGCGGCGTTAAACCGAGCTGCCATTATTAAGCCTGCAATCCCGCTTAACAAAGCAGAACAGATATAAACGGATAGTTGAATATTTTTTACAGATATTCCAGAAAATAAGCTGGCGAGCGGATTTGCTCCCACCAAATATATGCTTCGTCCAAAAGCCGTTCGAGAAAACATTAATACAAGACCACAAGTTAACATCAATAAGAGTAAAAAGGAAACAGGAATACCTAACAAATTCCCAGCTCCTAAAGCAACAAAACTGCTTGGGAGTCCAGAAATTATGTAACCTTTAGTTATGCCTAAAGAAATGCCTTTTACCAAAAATCCTGTTGCTAAAGTAACTAACAAAGCTGGGGCTTTTAAAACTGCCACTAGTATACCATTTACGCCCCCAACGAGTAATGCTCCCACCATCCCGCTAACCGCAGCCATTAAAGCTGAAAAGGCATACTGCTTCATTAAGATTGCCGCAATTATTCCTGTAAAGTTCGCAACGGAGATTATAGAAAGATCAATTCCACCATTGACCATGGCGATAAACTGCGCAAATGTTAGGAAACCTAATACAGGCATTTGATATCCTATAGTTTCTAATGTAACTCTAGATAATATTTGCTTATTTGTTCCAATATACAAACCTATTATAGTTAACCCTAAAATCACAACTAACAAGATCGAAAAAATTGATATTTTCATCTCTACCTCCTAGATGAATATCTGATTTGCAAAGCTGCAAATAATGTTGCCATAATAACAATACCCCCAAGCACTGCAGAATGCCAATAGGAAGGAATCTTCAACAAAATCAAAGCATTTCTGACAATTCCAAGCAGTAATGTGCCAAGCACGCTTCCCAAAGGTGATCCTTTGCCACCAAAGACTGAAGCACCGCCGAGAATAGCTGCTGCGATAACGTCAAGCTCGCGCCCTACAATTGCGTTTGGTTGAATAAATTGAGCTGCGGCTCCATAGACAAATCCTCCAATTCCGCTTAACATTCCGGCGTATGTGTATGCGAAAAGCTGGAGCAAAAAAATGTTGTAGCCTAGGCGACGAGCAGCCTCAATGTTTCCTCCTATAGCAAAGAGCTCACGCCCGATTTTCGTATAGCGCAGCCAAATCCACGTAAATAGTGCTATAGAAATCCAGATTACAGTCAAAACTGACAAACCTGTAGGAGGACCCAGTGACGTTTTAATTTGAATTATTCGTAATAGTCCAAAATCCAAGTAAAAAGAAGGTAAATTATACAACCATCGCCCTCGTGTAAAGTGGATTAAAAGGTTATAATAAACGCCAAGAGTTCCAATGGTGATTATGACCGGGTGAACTTTAGTTAAGTAAACAAAAACACCATTAATTAATCCTAAAATTCCCCCTATAGCAATTACAAAAATGAAACCTGTCGCTAGATTATTAATTGTATTGTTGAGCATAAAGAGGCCGAGCAAGTACATCGCAACTGTAGCAATAGCAGTAAATGAAACGTCTATTCCACCTGAAATCAAAATAATTACTTGGGCAACTGTAAATATTCCCCAAGCAGCATAATTGCGCAATAAATCAAAAATGTTTACCCAAGACCAAAATTTAGGCTCCAAAAAGCCAATGATTACACTAAGCAAAACTGAGAAGAAGAAGACAAAAACAACCGGGTTTTTCATGTAGGTTATTGTAGCAGTCTTAAATTTTGTTGAAGTAATCATAGTTCCCTATAAAAATGTAACTCTTTAGAGCAACCTTTGCAAAGCAGCGACCTGCCTCCCCTTGAGCGTCGCTTGCATCGGTGTGGGCCGAAGTTCGGCACTCCCGCAGGCGTTTTGAAACTTGTGGGTTCACCTCCCGGACGTCGTAACCCTGGCTAAGCCAATGCAGGAGCACAAGAGCACCACAAGAGGCAGCGTTTTCCACCCCAAGGCGCACTTCTTGTGCATCTCTCAGGAAGGCGTCTATACTATGAAGGGAATCGGGAACAATTAGGAGACGTCTGATCGTCGTTCCATGGGGAGCAAGCATGGCCAAATGTAAGGCGTTCCGCGAGGGATCAACGCCTACTGCCACTTGCTCCACTCCAATTTTTGCCTACACATCAAATTCTTCTTCACCCCTACCTCCTTTCTTTCCCTGGGGGCACTTGCGTAGCTGCCCTACGGAACCGTCTATCAGCCACCAGAGGGAGGGAGAGGAGGCAGTTGAGTCAAGACCATTTCGGTAGTTGAAACTGGCCATCCTCCCCCTTTGCTCCGCATTCTAACCTACGCAATGGGTCAACTCGGCCCATTGATGCCAATATCGTGGAACTTCATAATATTTACAAAGGAGGGGAGATGTCCAAAGACAGATTTTATGGCACGGATTTCAACACCAGGGCCCTTGAGTTGGCATATGATCTCGTTTTAAAATTCTCTCCTATGCCAGAATATATGTCTGCAGAAGAAGCCGAAAAGTTTATTATTAACCGTGCACAGTTGATCTATAAAGTCCAACGAGTTTTATGTATTGGTAAAGAAACCCAGGAAGATGTGTGGTGAATCCAAGCTTGTAACTTAGGAGGTTTTTCACTCATTTGCCATTGCAAACCGCTTTGGGCGCTTGGCCTGTTCTAGACAGCGAAATCCTGACAGGATGGAAAAAGTTCAGATAATAGCTAACTGCAAGCTGTCTTGAGCTTTAAGGACGAGCCATTTGCGCAACGTTCTCCGCACCTGGGATCACGCGTTTAGTCGCTTAACCTATTTCTGTTACAATTTGCATCCAATTGTAACGCACGTTAAGGCCCATAAAGGCAGCCCGTCCCAGGAGAAGGTAGAAGAGAAGATGTCCCCCAACTTCCCTCGGCTTCTACGCCCCTTTAAATCGGCAGGAAAAACGCCGTCCCGGAACGCCTTTTAAAAGCGCGACATTTGTCGCGAAGCAGGACAAAAGTTCGGCCTGGCC
>OGCH01000564.1_pt1 | contig 18348 bp, 17 predicted proteins | sample 1570111 | NCBI WGS metagenome assembly OGCH01 (sample SAMN03436243, study PRJEB24508) | hot springs metagenome | biome: Desert Springs; feature: Hot Springs; material: Water | place: USA: Great Boiling Spring, Nevada | collected 2008-12-01 | depth 0 m m | reverse complement strand
AATACTCCTAACTATGTTAGGTTTATGATACCAGACCCTAGAATAGGTCTCTTCCTTTAACTTTGAAAGCTCATAACCAACAAAGAAAGGAAAATGAACATATTGAATTCCAGGCTTACCAAAATCCATTTCATTATAGGTACTGAAAAAAATATCAAAGTTGTCGTTTAACTTCTTACATAATCGCATCACATAATGCTGCCTCAATACTGAAAAACGGGACATATTATCACTCAAAAGAATGGGTGCTCTGAGGCGCAATATCTCAACCTTCTCAGGGTCTATTGAGGTTCCGTAAAATTTATTAAGTCGCTCAAAATTAACCTTCTCATCCAAAGTTAAAAGAGTTACCTTATATTCCTCTTGCAATGCCTGCAAAACCCACGAGCATACAGATTCTGTTCCACCCCAACCAAAAAGAGGATGAACGACAGCAACTCTAAGGCCTAATCCCTTCATTTGATCTTCCCCACAGCTTGGATATAGAGAAAGATAGGAAAATAAGCATGAATCTCCATAAACTGCCATCATATAAAAATTGGTCTGCCGAGAATATTAGCATAATGTACAAAATAAATGACACCGACACAAGTTCCTCTTTTCTTACCTCTGAAGACTTCAAAAATTGAAAAATTTTTTCAATTATTTTTTTAATTCCGAGAATATAAGCCCCGATAGCCATTAAAAATGGAATCAGCCCCGACTCAATTAAAAGATTAATAAGAAAGTTGTGTGCAAAGGGAAGCCCTAAGGAGCCTTCGAAGTAAAAAAAATTCCCTGTACCTACTGGAGAAAAAGGATGATCCAGAAAGTATTGTAGAGAATTCTTCCATAGCAAAAACCTCGAGAGTATGGAAGTATCGTAAAAGAGTAAACGCGGATTTAACCTGAGCTGGAATATTAGACGCCCCAAGTTGTAAAAAATTATTACAAAAGCTGTGCCCGTAATTGCGACCAAAATTTTATTGTATTTTTCTCTATTCTTTAATGCAAAGAAAAGGAATAAAAAAGAAGCAAATACAGTGGAAATTAAGCCGTTTCTTGAACCGGTGCAAAAAATCACAAGTAAAAGAATACCGGCAAACCCAAAATAAAGTATATTTGAAGGAAATCGCTTTCTAAATGCAAAATATAGAGAAAAAATTATCCCCATTCCGGCAAGATGAGCAGGAGGGTTAGGTGTATTGAATCTCCCAACCTCTCTAACAAACCATTTCCCTGCTAACAGCATTTTTATTGCTCTCAAACTGATGACATCAATCACTGTTAATATTATAAGGGCAATGAGGATAGAAATAGCCAAATCTTCGTATTTGAAGTCTTCCCAGATCTGAAGGGAGAAAAAAAACATCATCAAGGATAAAAAAAGGTGAATATTCTGAAAAAACGCTCTTGTTACATTTAGTGCACTAAATATGCTGAGGAAACTCGTAGTGACAAAAAAGAGTACGAAGATGAGTATCCATTTAAATTTAAGAGGTTGTTTTGTTGCAATTTGATAAGCAAGAATCACAAGCATGATGACTTCCAAAATTGTATAAGTGTATATACCGTCTGGTCTGGCTATAGAATTGTATGATGCAAAAACATTCGGCACTTCTATAAAAAACCCAGAAAATCTTTTGAAAAAGGGAGTAAATAAAATTATTGCTGAACTCAGCGGAATTGAAGGAAGATACAACAAAAAAACCCATTTCGGCCTGTCAGCCCCTATTAGGGTTGCTAAGACCAAAAAGAGCAACAAGGTCAATTTAAGGCCGAGTTTCAAATCACCGCTACGTACAACAATAAGCGAAATGACAAAGAAGGTAGAAAAAACGCCCAACACTTTAAGTAAATCATTTGCATCAAAATATTTACCGATTAAGCTTTTCATAGAGTCGGAAGAACTTAAGATGTTTTATCAAATTCCAATTGTTAATTACACTCACAACTGCTTTGAAATTTTCAACGAAGATCGTTATATTCCTCATTTTAATTGACTGATGCAAACTTCGTATTACTAATCCCACAAGAGACCACATAAAGATTGCTTTTGCCCCCTCTTTGTTGAAAAAATGCTTTCTAAAATTGAGCATGAGATTGTAAATAACAATATGTGACATCACTCCTTGACTCAATCTACCACTCGGAGAATGCAAATGTTTAAACTTTAAATCAGGGGAAAGAACGAGCCTCGGCCCGAATTTTTTATAAACCGAATAGGAAAAATCCTGATCTTCCCGATGAGAATACGTGATCATCGTCTCGTCAAACCTTAAGTAGTTTATCAGCTCTCTTTTCATTATCCAGACATGAGATCCCAGATATTCAGGCCTCAAATCAGATGTGGGGCGATAGGCAATTACTTTAGCACCCGACGGGAGAACGATCTGTCTATTCTCATCATAGTAATCGAAGAAAAATAACTTTCTAAAAAAATTCTGAATTTTGGGTGGTTCTTTTAAATCCCGGTCAATCCCTGTTAAAATTAGAGCATCGTAATGGAGCAATTTTTTTAACCCTTTTTCTGCAAAATCGGCAGGTAGCTCAACATCATCATCTATCATAAGAATCAAATCATTGGTTGCATTTAAGAGGCCATTGTTCCGCCCAGCAGATATTCCCCTAATTCTCGTAAGAACCAACCGTATATTCGCATCAGGGTACATTTTTTTAATATTCTCAAAGGCTTCGTAAGTCTCAATATCGCCCTCCACACCTGAGATTACTATTTCTGATGGCTTTAGTGTTTGATTGATAAGATTAACCACGCACCTTTTTAACTCATTACCCCTTTTATATGTTGGAATGACTGCCGAATATTTCATAAATACGTCCCTTCAAATGCTACAAAAACTTGTTTAGCAATCCTTCCTCTTTAAACTCACCGAGGATGAAAATAAGTATGTTTACCAATGTACTTACAAAAAAGAAAAACAGCACAAGTATGGTGCCCCTGGGATAGCTTTTATAATCAGGAACCTCAGCCCAACGCATCACCGTGAAAGTCGGTGTGTCCTTCTTTTCTAAGATTTTAGCCTCCTCATACTTAGTAAAAAGAAACTTGTAGACTTCTTCATGAGCCGTAATCTTAACCAATAAATCCAAGTACACTTTCGCTAACTCGGGAACCGTTCTCAAAGGAAAGTTCAGAATTCTCGGTGTTTTTGAGGGCTGGGAATCAGGTGTTGTCTCATTAGCGAAATCTTTGAGCTGTTTTTCATAAACTTGGAGCTCATTTAATTTGAGACTCAAAATAGGGTTTCCTGGAGAGTAAATTTCACTTAAGAAGTCACATTCTGCCTTACTCAACAAGTATCCTTTATAAATGTCAAAATATGATGATACCCACTGTTTATACTCTTCTTCAGGGAAAACCGTGCCATACTTTTTCTGAAATTTTTCAAGAGAGTCACGTAATCCGGCTATTATTACTTCCTCTTCTTTTAATCTGCGTTCGAGAAACTCTCGTAAAGCTTTTCCTTTCGTCATTACTGTTTGTTTATTAAAACGATCCAACTCTCTGACCACAAGATTTACAAGTTGAGTTGCAAATTGTCGGTCTTTATCCTCATAAGAGACCTCCACAATGCCTTCTGTGTAAGATTTAATTTCAATTGCCTTCAATAGCTTCCTGTAAGTCTTAACATAGCTTTTGGTCTTAAATCTCTGCTTAAGATTCAATGAGTCTATGACGGGGTACAATACGGCTCTCGACTGAATAATCCTTGCGTAAATATCAGCGGGAGAGACCATCAATCCAAGGAGAGGATTTAAATTCGCAAGAGATGAGCCTATTGTCGTCATTAATTCTGGTTCTAAACTCGGCATTATTTCTGCAGTGGCCTTATATTTTCTTGGTAAAGCGAAAAAGAGGATAATGGCGACAAGAAAACCTAAAAGATAAACCGTAAAAAAAATCCAAAAATACCTTGCAATTACTGAATAAAATTTTCTCATGGATTAATTATAAACTATCTTAAAAAAGCGTTCAAAAACAAAGGGTAAGAGGTTTTGGGTCTTTGCAACCTAATAAGCCCCCTTCCCACTTAAAACTACTTTGATTGTCTTGATAAATATTACAAAATCCAGCCACAAAGACCAATTAAGAACATACCAAACATCCAATCTTACACGCTGCTCATAATCAAGTTCGTTTCTACCCGATATTTGCCAAAGTCCGGTTATTCCAGGACGAACTTCACAGTAGTAGCGCGAAAATTCCTTATAATACTCTTCCAATTCTTTTTTAAGAACAGGACGTGGCCCCACAAAACTCATTTCCCCTTTCAGAATATTAAAAATCTGAGGCAACTCGTCAAGAGAGGTCTTCCTCAAGATTTTGCCTATCCTTGTAACCCTCGGGTCATTCTTTAATTTAAAGTATTTCTGCCACTCTTCCCTGGCCCTTTCATCCCTATCGAGAATCTCTTGAAGTCTTAGATCTGCATCAACGTACATTGTTCTGAACTTTAGACACTTGAAAGGCTTTCCGCCTCTGCCAATTCTTTCCTGAGCATAAAAAATGGGTCCCTTAGAATCAAGAATTATTGCAACTCCAATTAAAAAAATCAACGGCAGTAAGAGAGGAAGAATAAACACTGCAAGGACAACCTCTATCCCTCGCTTCAAAAACATCCTTTTTGGGTCTAACAACTTGTTTTGTAACTCGAACATCGTTATACCCTTTCCAATTGGAAAAACCGACGCGAATTCCGAAACCAAGAAGCGTCCTGCGTCATCGAAGATAAACACATAGCGATAGGCTTGCTGCAATTCTCTTAATTTTTGATCAAAGTCCCTAACAGATGTAGCAACAAAAACATAAGAAGCCGGTTCTCCTAACTCAAAACCCGCATATTTATCGGAAAGGACTACTTTTTTAAATTTTTCAAAACTTTTTTCGTCGCCTACAAATTGGCATTTTTCTCTAACCCTTAGTTTGTATAGAACGAAATTGACAAGGTATCTAAAAAGGGGAAATAGGAAAACGAGAAAAAGAGGCACTAGCGCGAGAACACCTCGTGAGTATTTCGTTATTCCACGAGTTAAACTGAGTATGGTAAAAAGTATTAAAAAATACACCACTAAAGATTTAATAAAGGCCCTGAACTCATCCCAAAAATACCTTCTCTCTGTATATAGCCCATCAAAAGCCAGTACAAGAATGAATAAAAACGGCAACCCCCAGAAAAAAGTATATAACTTTAAATTCTGTCTGAAAGTTGTGAAAAAATTCTCAAGAACTCTGCCTAAAAAAGCACGGGTAAGAAATGCAAAGTATACGGATAAGTAAAAGCTTGAAAGGTCTGCTACAATAAGCGCGAAAAATCTTACTAAATCTTTTAAAATCTTTTTACTAAATATGTTCACGCCTTTTTATCCCAAAACTTATTCTTTCAGCATCGGCATCTTTAACCCGTGTTTCTTTGCTGTCTCAATGGCGATCTTGTATCCTGCGTCGGCATGCCTTACAACACCAATTCCTACATCATTGGTAAGCACCCTCTCGAGTTTCTTATGGGTCAATTCTGTTCCATCCGCAACAATAACCATCCCTGCATGCAAAGAGTACCCGATTCCTACTCCTCCACCGTGATGGAAGGACACCCAAGTAGCTCCCGAAGACGCATTTAAAAGGGCATTAAGGATCGGCCAGTCTGCAATTGCATCAGAACCATCAAGCATAGCCTCCGTCTCCCGGTATGGAGAGGCAACGGATCCAGTATCGTGATGGTCCCTTCCAATTACTATAGGGGCATCAAGTTCACCCTTCCTCACCATCTCATTTATCGCGAGACCGAACTCCATTCTTTCACCCTGTCCAAGCCAGCAAATCCTCGCAGGCAATCCCTGGAAATGGACCTTTTCTCTCGCCATTTTAATCCACTTTCTCAGATGCTCGTCGTAGGGGAATAACTCTAAAACCTTTTCATCGGTCTTATAGATATCTTCTGGGTTTCCGGAAAGGGCAACCCACCTGAATGGGCCTTTCCCTTCAGAGAAAAGGTCTCTTATAAAAGCTGGAACGTAACCCTGGATGTTGAAGGCGTCTTTAACTCCGTTATCGTAGGCAAGCCTGCGCAAGTTGTTTCCATATTCAAAAGTTATTGCCCCTTGTTTTTGCATCTCCAACATCGCTTCAACATGAATGGCTGCAGACTCACCAACCCTCTTCAGGTATTCCTCCGGATCCTTACGCCTCAACTCTGCCGCTTCTTCAACGGTAAACCCTTTGGGGATATAGCCATTCAATGGATCGTGAGCGGCCACCTGGTCCGTTAGAAGGTCGGGGATGAAACCTCTTTTCACCAGTTCAGGATGAACTTCCGCCGCATTACCAAGGAGACCTATGGATAAAGGCTTACCTTGCTTCTTTGCTTCATCAATCATCGAAAGGGCCTTGTCTAAATTGTCAGTCCAGGTATCAAGGTATCCCATCTTCAGCCTTCTCTCTATTGCCCATGGATTTACCTCCACAGCGAGCATAATTCCATCATTCATAGTTGCAGCAAGTGGTTGAGCACCACCCATTTCGCCAAGCCCGGCGGTAAGAATTACTTTTCCTTTAAGTGACCCTCCGAAGTGTTTCTTCGCTGCCGCATAAAAAGTTTCGTAAGTACCTTGAAGAATCCCTTGAGTACCAATGTATATCCAGCTTCCCGCCGTCATCTGACCATACATTATAAGACCACGTTCCTCCAGTTCTCTGAAGTATTCCCATGTAGCCCATTTGGGAACGAGATTCGAATTTGCAATTAAAACCCTTGGAGCCCATTCGTGGGTTTTAAAAACTGCCACTGGTTTACCTGATTGTACTAAAAGCGTCTCATCGTTATCGAGGTTCTTTAATGTTTCAACGATGGCATCAAAACATTCCCAGTTTCTCGCTGCCTTTCCTGTTCCACCATAAACGATCAAGTTTGCCGGGTCTTTCGCAACCTCGGGATCGAGATTGTTCATTAGCATTCTCATTGCCGCTTCTGTAAGCCAGCTTTTACAAGTTAACTGAGTCCCTCTCGAGGCTCTAATTATTCTTTCTGACATACTTTCACCCCCACAAAGTTTAGTCTGCTATTTTGAAATAAAAACTAATTTTTAAAGGGTTTTCCTCAATTAGTTCATTCCCCTGTGAATAGCTAATAAAAGTTTTACATAAATCCAATTCGAAATAAAGGGGGGTTATTTTGTATCCCAGGGCAATGCTAATTCCTGGAATGTAAGTGTCGTTGACAAAACTCTTTTCTAACAAACCGCTAACTCGCAAAAAAGTCATGTCACGAAACATATGGGATATTCCCAAAGACCCTACCCAATAATCTTTAAGTGTCGCATTAATCTTTGAAAACCGCTTGTAAAGAAGGTCAAAATCAACTTGGGCCCCTGATTTAACAGTAGGGTTGTAATAGCCAGAAAAGGCTAATTGATTGGGCAGCGAATAAAAGTTTTCGTCAGGGAATTTTACCTTTGTTAAAAGTTGAATCAAAACTCCAAAAGACTTAGAAGAAAATCCGGCTGCAGCCAATGCTCTTACAGATCTCTGAGTCAAATTAGGCAAATCTTTATTTAACAAGCCAATCCCTGTCGCTACCTTAAAGCCCGCCTTATTAAGAGCTACTGCAAGGCCACCCTCAAAGATGTCACCCTCCCTTTCTTCCCTTATAGTATCCTCAACTAAGTAACCTGAATTATATTGAATTTTTTCGTAAAGGTAGTTTAAATCCGCTACACCTCTTAAATAGAGGTAGGTTTTAATCACCCCAAAAGCGTACCCTAAGGACAAATTTGGTCTCAAAAGGTAATAGTTTCTTCTCTCGTAGGTAATCTGCTTTCCAACGGTGTTATTGTAGGAATCATAAAGGTACTGATACCTGTATTCATTTACCAAGGCGTTATTGAATGCAATGGATAAATAATATTTTCTAAAGGAATCAAGGAAGGGCACCCCCCTGAAGTCCAGCTGATCACCGTACGGAACAGCCGTATAAAGATTTGTTAATGATGTTAGGATTAAGAACAACAATTTCATTTTTGACTCCTTTTGGTAAAATATTCTTTTAATACCATTATAAAGTAAATGACAAGTCCTACCGAAATACAAGAGTCTGCAACATTAAAAACTGGCCACCTTAAGGTGGGCGAAAGGCCAATGTCAATAAAATCTATCACTTCTTTAAAATGGACCCTGTCAACAATATTGCCAGCAACCCCTGCCAGGATCACGGATAAAAGGTTAGCATTAAAAACATTCTTTGACTTTACAGAATCTAAAATCAAAGCAGTAAGAAAAACTACAGCAATTAAACCAAGAATCACATAGGGAAAATTTCGTCCGAGGGAAATACTCCATAGTGAATGTGGATTTCGGACATGGGTAATTTTCACAAACTCTCCAATTAAATTTACTTCTGCGCCATAAGGGATAAGTTTTACGACAAGGTATTTGGTGATTCTGTCAATCGAAAAAAGGAATATAAATAAAAAAATAACTGTCTTCATTAAACCAGCTTTAACCAGTTATGAAGTAAGAAGTATATTCTGCCAATTAAAAGAGAAATACGAGCCATTATCGTGTAACCAAAGGATGCGCCAAAGGTTATCATCAAGATTGTTATGCCAACTTTTGAAGAAATACCCAGTATTCCCTTGTGCTCCCGTGAAAAGTAGAAATACAGAATGGTGAATATTGTTCCAAAGACAATAATCCAGTTGTTAAAAGTGTAGAGAATAGTCTCTCCCCCAGTCGTACCTTTCACAAAGAGTGGTAGTATAGAAGCCTGAACCTGTGGCACTAAGAAACCCTGTGTTAAGCCCGTAATACCAAGACCTGCAGCCATACCTACAGTAAAAGCAATAGCCCAGCGAGAAAGCCAGGACAAAGGCTTTATAAATCTCAAAAGTATGAAGATAGAGAGGATAAGAGGAATTATTAATAGGTATCTCTGAGCGCCAACTTTTTCAGTGAATCCTATGACCAGCTTAGGGTATGCATCAAAAACCCATACATACAAAACCATAAAGGCTGCCGAACTCCCAACATAAACATGTTCGGCAAACTTATAAAAAGGATTGTCCTTATAAAGAAAGGACAAAATAGCGAGGGTGAAAAAAGCAGCTACCCACGTCCAGATTATGTTGCTCATTTCTTTGCCCTCCTTAAAACAAGAAAACCAATATTACCAACTATAATAAAAGCAATAATTACAAGGTGAATTACTGACTGTGGAAGCATTCCTATGGATGCCTGTCCCGTAATTCCCACAAGGGTCTCATAATCTGCCGCCCCTCTCAATCCCCCAATTACCGATATAACCTGGTTCGCCTGCAAGTAAGGATAGTAATCAGGAGTCATAACCGCAGTGGTCCCGAGGATTATAGGTAATCCATACCTTGCATACCCAAACTGAATCCAGGAATCACCTACTGCACCCGCCTCAAGACCAAAAAGAAGCTTAATATCTTTATAATTCTTAACCTTCCTCATAAGTGGAAGAGAATCAATCGGAGTATATTTGTAGTCAGTTGAAAACACATTCCTGATTTCCTTGCCCATATTTATAATAACAGCAGCCACACCGGGGCGGTAGCCAAGAAAAACGTAGTCAATACCGTAAACTTTGTTGTATTTCTTTGCTAAATCTTCCAGTGCCTGTTGACCGAGAGGAAGTCCTAACGGCCAATGACCAAGCATTATGACCTTTAGATTTTTGCGGAATGCATGGTGCAAGAAAGTCTCCAACATTGGTTGGAGTTCAGGCATACTTGCTGCATCGTAGTCTACGGAGACCATCACTACTGTACTTTCGGGCAAACTCTCAATATAGTTGAAGGCCTTCACCACTTCAGGAAGGGGCTGAATTTTCATTGTTCTCTTTGTCAAGATAGGAATTGCTGTGGCAAGGAAAACGGCAAGATAAATTATTCTCCTATCAATCTTTGAAAGTTTCTCAAAAAATTCCTTCATTTTCTTATCCCCCCTTATTTCATATAGGTTCTCTCTATACCGAGAATTATTCTTATGGACATAGCTATACCACCCAGAGCAATTCCGATCATTATACCTCTCTTTCCAGCCATCTGAGGGACATTCATCACCCAATCAGAAAAGGAAGGTATGTGTTGCCTTAGATAAACCCATCCGATAGGGTATATCAGGACGACAAAGAGTAAAGCAATGAGTATGTAAATAAGCTTTATTTTTGTCTCTGTGATTCCCACAGACTCTGAGTAAAAATACCATGCAAATATGAGGAAAATGATAGTAATCACATAAGGAGCAGCACTCTGACCAAGAGGAATCCTGCCTAACATCACTATTACTGCCGAAACCAGAAGCAGGGCGGAGTTAAACTCCTTTGCTCTAAATGCCCGGTAAGCAGCACTGGCTATGAAGAAGGATAAAATTGCAAACATCGTAGACTGAAGCGGCACAAAAATTGAATTATAAAAATATCTGGAAAAGGTAGATGAAGGAGAGAAGGGATTATGTTCTGGTGTTCTCACAATTTCCCAAATCCCCCAGAAGAGTGTTAGGAAAAAACTCAAAATCAAGACTAAAGAATAAGGCGCATCCTTTTCCTTTCGCCTTATCTTACTAAAATTGTAACTCAGAAGGCTGTCAATACCAAGAAGCATGGTAAAACCGGAAACTATTATGTACCAGTCATTGAATATCTCTTCAAGATTTCCAAAAGGCTTGTGAGGTATGAACAGGGCAAGGACAAGTAAAAACCCTGAAATAAAGGTTATTGCAAGTGGTATCTCTTTTTTCATTTTCCCCTCCTAAAATATGTTGAAAAAGTTCACCAGTATATGGTTTCCAATCCCGAATGTTTCCATTAGAGAGCCTATAAGGATGATAATCACAAGAACCATCTTTATGTAGTCCTCGCCCTTAATCGTACCGAGAGAAAGGGCATCCCGGGAAAGATAGGCACTGGCGGCGTACATCTCTTCCCCGATAAGGGTGTAATCCGTTGAGGCAATGAAGAAAGGAAGCTGGGTAACTGCCGTAGTACCAGAAATCTGAATAGCACCGATTGAATGGCCCGTTTCTGCAAGGATTAAAGATTCTGCGTAGAAATATCCTTGAAGAAAAACCGCACCAGGCCTCTGTCTCATCATAATACCGTCCACACCAGCAGCATAACCGAACTGATCAGATGTAAGATAATAGATATTAGACTCTTTGTACAGGTCGGGTCTCCCCGCTTCTATATAACCTTCTTTTACCGTTTCCTGTGCTGCGACCATTACTATGGGGTCGTAACACGGGACAATAACATCTGCTTCGTATTCCGCAGCTTTAAAAGCAACCCTTTTCAATATAGCAAGTGAAGCCACCGTTGGAATATCACTTATGAAACCGAGACCCATAATGTAAAGAATGGGTCGGCCCATTTCCGTAGAACGCCCCACCGCCTCGTCTATGGCTTCAAGTCCTGCAATTCTCCTTATGAAGAGATTTTTGTCCACTCTTGCCCTCATAATGAAGTAGAGAAGAAAGGCGGTATAAACTATGAGAATAATTAGAACCGAAAGTCTTCTTGAATTAAACCATTGCGCTCTACTTATTGCAGGTTGAGTGGTTTTACCCTCCGCTATCAGCGAATCTCCCTGATAGATCAAAATCCTGTAATAATAAGGAGTTTTATCGACAACTCCCAGGTCTTGAAACTGCGTTTCCGCCTTATAAAGGGTTTCAATCAATGTGTCGGGAACGCCGGTGTCCTGGGTTCTGTAGATTTCTATCTTGCTTACCGCCCAGGAACTGTCCAGCTCCCAGGTTACTGTAATGCTTCCCCCTGCGTCGTTAGGTGTATCATAGGCCCTAACATCCACTGGGGAAGCTTGCCACAAAAGTAAGAGAATAGCAAGCTTCATAAATACCTCCTATGTCCCTTCCCCCCAAGATCTCAAATATTTCTTTTGCTCATCTGTCAACTTATCTATTGAAATTCCCAGAGTTTTCAGCTTATATTCAGCGACCTTCCTATCAAGGTCCTCCGGCAGTGTATAGACGCCAGATTTTAATCTCCCATAATTTTCTAAAAGATAAAGAACTGCAAGAAGTTGATTGGAAAAAGAGAGGTCCATGACATCCGCAGGGTGTCCTTCTGCCGCTGCTAAATTTACCAACCTACCCTTAGCTATCAAATAGACAACTTTTCCACTTCTTAAGGTAACTTTTTCAAGATTCTCCCTTATTTTTTCCACCTGAGCGGCATTTTCATAAAGATATTTTACATTCACCTCAACATCAAAATGCCCTGCATTGGCCAATATACAGCCATCTTTAATAACTTCAAAGTGCTTTGCGGTTACCACATCCTTGCAACCTGTAGCAGTAACTACAATATCAGCAAACTTCACAGCCTCTTCCATAGGCATAACCATAAAGCCATCCTCAAAGGCCTCGAGGGCTTTAATGGGATCGACTTCGGTCACTATTACCCTTGCTCCCATACCCTTTGCCCTCATTGCGATTCCTCTTCCACACCAACCATAGCCTGCAACAACCACTGTAGTGCTGGAAAGCAAAATATTGGTTGCCCTTAGTATTCCATCTATCGTTGATTGCCCTGTGCCATATCGGTTATCAAAAAGGTGCTTGGTCTGGGATTCGTTCACCGCAATGACAGGGAATTTCAGAACTCTATCCTTTTCCATTGCCTTAATACGGATTACACCGGTTGTGGTCTCTTCCGTCCCACCCTTTATATTCTGATACAATTCTTTCTCATGAACAAGTGTAGTCAGATCAGCGCCATCGTCCATTATGATGTCCGGTGACTTAGAAGCCACTATTTCAAGATTTTCGTAGTAACTTTCTCTACTTTCGCCATGGACTGCAAATACACTGATCCCAAAATCTCTAACCAGTGATGCTGCAACATCATCCTGGGTGGAAAGGGGGTTAGAAGGTGAAAGGTACACCTCTGCACCAAGCTCTTTCAAAGCTATCACAAGATTAGCGGTCTCTGAAGTCACATGCAAGCAGGCAGAAATTTTTACTCCGGAAAGGGGGCGTGCATCCTTGAACTCCTCGACTAACTTTCTCAAAACCCTCATCCGAGCTGACGCCCATTCGATTTTTTTAAGTCCGGAATCTGCCAGGCTAATGTCTCTAATTTTATAATCAGTCATTTAAAGCCTCTAAAAGTTCTTTAGTCGAATCTGTCAATTCCCAAGTGAATCCTTCCTCCTCCCGCCCAAAATGTCCGTAAACGGCGGTTCTATAGTATATAGGCCTCAAAAGATCAAGTCTTTCAATTATTCCACGAGGTGTGAGGTCAAAAACCCTCCTTATTGCCTTAACAATCTGCTCCTCAGGGTATTCAGAAGTACCAAAAGTATCAACGGAAATAGCGACAGGCTCCGCAACACCAATCGCATAGGCAAGCTGGATTTCCACCCTTTTTGCAATACCAGCTTTCACAATATTCTTTGCAATATACCTCGCCATATATGCCGCAGACCGGTCCACTTTTGTCGGGTCTTTTCCAGAGAAGCATCCTCCCCCGTGCCTCGCAAATCCGCCATAGGTATCTACCATAATTTTCCTTCCCGTAACACCTGTATCGGCAACGGGACCCCCTTGAACAAATCTGCCCGTCGGATTAATGTAGCACTTCATTTCCCGGTCCCTCAATTCCTCAGGTATAACATGATTAATGACCAGTTCCCTCAAATCCTCACGAAGCCTTTCGATTTTTACTTCTTCATCATGCTGGGCGGAAAGAACCACTGTGTTAATCCTAACAGGCTTGCCAGTATTATCATATTCAACAGTAACCTGTGACTTTCCATCGGGCCTCAAATAGGGAAGAATTCCATTCTCCCTCACCTCAGTCAGCCTCTTGACAAGTTTGTGGGCGAGAACGATAGGTAAAGGCATAAGTTCTGGAGTTTCGTCGGTAGCATACCCGAACATCAGCCCCTGATCACCCGCACCGCCAACATCAACACCCATGGCAATATCGTGAGATTGTTCCTGAATGGAGGTAATAACCGCAACAGATTGATAATCAAAACCATACTCAGGCCTCACGTATCCTGCCTTTTTAATAACCTCCCTTACTACCTCTGGGATTTCTACGTATGTAGAGGTAGTAAGTTCACCGGCCACCATTACAAGCCCTCTCGTGGTGAGGGCTTCAATGGCAACCCTGCCTTTTTTGTCATCTTTTAAAACAGCATCAAGAATGGCATCGGAAACCTGATCACAAATCTTATCTGGATGCCCCTTTGTCACCGACTCAGACGTAAAGAGTCTCCCCATCTCTTACCTCCTAAAATTTAACTTTTAACCCAAGATATATCACGCCCTCAGCTTCTCTATAGCCCTTACGGTCTATGGGCCTAAAACCTAAATAAATCATGCCCTCATTACTAATTCCACGTAGCAACAATCCACTATTCACTTCAATTTCAGGTGTTAAATTATAGTCTAAAGTGAAGCCACTGTAAAAACTTACATCTAAAAATGGCATAACTGTGTTTGAAATCGGATGGGCATAAAACAGATTTAACAAGAAATCAAACTGGTTTGGGTTTCCAACAGTCAGCCAGGGAATCTTTTCGTGCCGAAGGTATGAACCGAGCTCCAGACGGTAATAAAAAGTAAGAGGCTCTGTTTTAAGATTTAAGTTGCGATTGCTAAAAACAAACTTAAGTTTGTTCCAGTAAAGGCTTTTATCTACAAAAGTATCAATCTTGTGATAGCAGGTATGATCAAGGAAGATTGCATACCACATATTATCCTTTATCGTTTTGAACCCGCCTCCCAGCAAATAGTCAGCTTCCTGAGGGTCAAGCTGTATAGGCCCAACATCCCGGCCCATCCATATGTTTTCAAAACCGTAGATAACGAGTCTGATTCTCCTCCATTGAAAGATGTCAGACTCAATGCTTATTTTCCCGATAGCGCTTCTCCTCTTAAGCGTGCCACCAAACTTTCGCAGCTCCCCGAATCCCTGGGTGGAAAAGAGGAATTGGAAATTAGATAGTATCGAAAATAGCAATAAAATTTTCATCACAAAACCTCCAATATCTGATCCCTTTCATATGGGGTCAATTCTATTAAAGTATGTTGCTTTTTTATTAAAATGCCTGCTTCTTTTTCTCTAACTTCTCCAATTATTTCCGCTGGTATATTCTCTTTTCCAAGGTCACTGCAAATGCGTTCTGCTTCCCTCTTTTCTGTGTAGACAATTAACGAACCTGAAGCTATAAGTCCCAACGGGTCAATTCGGTAATATTCTGAGAGTATTTTCGTTTCACTATAAACGATAATTTTATCTCCGTCAATAAATGCTCCAAGCCCCGAAGCCTGTAAGGATTCAAATAGAGCGGTAACAATTCCACCTTCCGTAGGGTCGTGGAGATTGCGAATATCATAGTTTTCAATCAGTTTAACGCCGACATCAAAGAGGCAAATTCCCGGTTCATACAGAAAGTCTTTACATCTTTTTACAAAGGGCTCTCCAAAAACTTTAGCAAGTTCGTCTTGCTTTTCACGGGAAATTATGCTCGTCCCCTCAATGGCAACGCCTTTAACTTGAACTATCACATCGCCCACTCTAACCTTTTCAGGGGAAACCTCCTTAACAACCTGACCCACCATAAATCCTGAAAGTATAGTGCTTTTTAGACCAGGAGTTACCTCAGTGTGGCCAGTTATTACAGGGACATTGAATTTTTTTGAGTAGAATCCCAACTCTTCAAAGGTATTTAAGACCTCCTCTTCGGTAACCCCTTCATAGAAAAGTAAATTTACACTGAGATACAAAGGCTTGGCTCCCATTGAAATGAGGTCGTTAATATTACAGGCCATAAGATAAAAAACACTATCCTTGGATGTGAAAGTGATAGGGTCAGAAGTGAGGGCAAGGAGAGGATTTTTTACCTTAACAACTGCACCGTCAACACCATATTTAGGGCCTACGAGAATATCTTCAGAACTTACTTCCAACTTCTCTAAGGCCAATTTTAACAAATCAGGCGGTACTTTACCGGGTTTTAATGGCATGTTTATAATTATAGGGCAAAAGATTGATTGAATATAGTAAAAACTTGAAAATTAGTTAATATGAAATGGCGTTACCGTAAACAGGAGTTTCCACCGAGTTGGTACGATTATCCTAAAATTATTTCCATCATTCTATCCACAAGAAAAATAACGCCAGAGGCTGCGGAAGAATTTCTCTATGCGCACAAAAAAAACTTTTATGACCCATTTAAATTAAAAAGCATTACAAGAATTGTAGAAAGACTAGCAGAAGCCCTTGAGAATAGGGAAAAGATCTTAATACATGGTGATTACGATGTGGATGGTATAAGTGGGGCCGCTTTACTCTTTCGTGCAATGGATAGATTGGGATTTTATGTGGACCATTACATTCCGCACAGGGCTAGTGAGGGATATGGTGTCTCACAAAAGGCAATAGAGAAGGCAGCAAAGGAAGGCTTTAAAGTAATCCTGACGGTAGATACAGGTATTTCCGCCTTTGGTCCTGCTTACTCCGCTAAATTCAAAGGATTAGACCTTATCATAACTGATCATCACGAACCCAAAAGAGCAAACATTAATAGCCCCAAAGTAATTAAGAAGTCCCTTCAAAAAAACTTTGTCAAATTCGAAGAAGACTACAAAACATCCAAATACATCTTACCCGAAGCCTACGCTATACTAAACCCTAAGTTAGAGGCGTATCCCGATCCAAACCTTGCCGGCGTAGGAGTTGCTTTCAAACTTCTTGAAGCACTCTACACATACTTTGATGCAGATTCAGAAGAACTATACGAAGACCTTGACCTTGTGGCCTTGGGAACGGTAGGGGACATGGTCCCTCTTGTCAAAGAAAATAGAATCTTTGTTAAAAAAGGACTCGAAGTCTTAACTAACTCAAATAAAGCTGGAATAAATGCTTTAAAGTTCGTTGCCGGAATTTCTGATGGTGAAATAAATCCTTTTCACATCTCCTTTATCCTGGCTCCACGAATCAACGCAGCAGGCAGAATATCCCATGCTAATGAGTCTTTTGAACTACTCATTACAGAGGATGAAGAAAAAGCCTTTGCTCTTGCAGAAAATTTGCAAAGGCTTAACAACAAAAGAAGGGAAGAAGAAAGAGCAATTTTTGATGAAGCAATGGAACAGGCTCTTAAACTTGATTTGAAAGAAAATTACGTTTTCGTTCTATCTTCAGAAAGGTGGAACTACGGTGTTATAGGCATAGCAGCTTCAAAACTTGTGGAAGAATTCAGGAGGCCTGTAATCCTAATTACCTTTGAACAAGACATCGGAAGGGGTTCCTGTAGAAGCATAGAAGAGTTTGATATGCATGACACCCTTACAAGGTTTAGCGAATACCTTGAGTCCTTTGGTGGACATAAATTAGCCTGTGGTTTAAAAATCCGAAAAGAAAACCTTGAAAAATTTAAAGAAGAATTAAACCTGTATGCCTCAGAACTTCTTAGCGGTTTGGACCTCGAACCCGCTCTTGAAATTGACGGAGACGTTCAGCTCTCAGACCTGAAGGAAGATTTCATTGAATATTATAGGCTACTTTCCCCTTTTGGTGTGGGGAATCCTGAACCGGTTTTCTCTCTTAAAGGAGTTGCTGTTGACAGGTCAAGCATCAAAGTACACAGAGAAAGACATGTATCTTTCTGGATAAATGAACAAGAGATAAAGTTAAGGGCAATTTACTTTGATGGACAGGAAAAGTTAAAGGTATTATCTGAAAGTGATAAGGTAGACTTAGCTTTCTCAATTAACTTAAGAGATAATGAAACGCCTGACTTCGAACTCAAAATTTTAGACCTTAAACCGAGCAGTAATAATTAGATCTAATTCAATTATTCGGCTTGAGGGTAAACGGACACAAAAACTTTATTTTTTCTCCTCTCAAACTTCACGTAGCCGTCAATGAGGGAGTAAATAGTATAATCCGCGCCGAGACCAACATTATAACCAGGGTGGAACTTTGTGCCCCTTTGTCTCACCAAAATGTTTCCAGCTTTAACAAACTGCCCATCAAAATTCTTAACACCAAGTCTCTTGGAAATAGAATCCCTTCCATTTTTCGACGAACCCATTCCTTTTTTGTGCGCCATTGCTTACCTCCTGAAGTTCTTCTATTTTAACTCAAACAATTCGTATTTTCAAACTGTAAAGGTTTAGAATTACAATGCAGATGTGCACTAAACAACAATATCAGAAATTCCTTTGATTTTACCTAAACTTTTCATTATAATTTTCAAACTTTCAAAGGAGGATTAAGATGCCGTCGCCATCAAAAGGCAACATGTCAAGATGTCCGGACGGACAAAGTTGGAGGCGAACTGGAAAGTCAAATCAGT
>OGCH01000562.1_pt1 | contig 18366 bp, 14 predicted proteins | sample 1570111 | NCBI WGS metagenome assembly OGCH01 (sample SAMN03436243, study PRJEB24508) | hot springs metagenome | biome: Desert Springs; feature: Hot Springs; material: Water | place: USA: Great Boiling Spring, Nevada | collected 2008-12-01 | depth 0 m m | reverse complement strand
AGGTTGTTAAAATCATGAGCTAATCCACCTGCTACATTCTTCAAAACATTCAGTTTTTCAAGATAGAGCTTTTGCCTCTCCATTATGCTCTTTTCTGTCACATCCCGTAAAAATAGCAAAACAGACACTGCCTTTCCGTCCTTTTTTACCACAACAAGCTCTCCTTCATAAGTCTGTTCATAGCCGTCTACCTCAACCGTTTCTACGAAATTATACCTGTCCTCCTTTAGATAAAGCTGATTCGTGAAGTAATCAGAAATGCTTTTTAGTTTTTTTGCGAAGGTGCATTCTTTGATATTAATCAACCTTTTATCTCCCAATTCCTCTGCACAAACTCTCTCTCCCTTTTGGTTTGCCCAAAGAAGGTTCCCTGCTAAATCAAGCTGAAAGATCATGTGGTCGGTATGCCTTAACACGGTGTCTAAGAAATTTGCTTCCCTTTCTAAGGCCTCTTGAGTTTTCTTTAATTCACGATTCCTTAGATAAAGGTTGTAGGATAGGTAGCTAAGAAGGGCTAAGAAGATTACAAGAATAGCAAAAAGGTAGGGAATGTATTTTTTCCAGAACCTTTGGAAATAAAATCCCTTCAGTTCTTCATAAGGTCCTTTCATCAGTTCAAGCATTACTTGATTTATGGGGGAGTAATCTTGGGGTAGAAAAAAGACTGCTTCTATAGATTTAGCAAGCTCACTATCAGGAGGAATTTCAAGAAGTAGGCGAGCAAATTCTTTAAGGGTCTTTTCTGGAAGGTTAGCGTTAGCAAGAACAGGCCACTCTGGATAAAGAGGTGAGCTTATAAGCAGGGGAAAGTTAGAATAACTTTTTGGAGCTAAGACTTTAATATCTTCAAGTTTTATCTCTCCTGCTTCAGCCATCCTTTCCAAAATTCCTGTCCTTACTGTGCCAGCTACTACCTCACCCTTAAGAACCGCAAAGACCACGGCATCATGGGTACCGTAAAATTTAGTCTTTAAGTCTTCCTCTTTGACCCCGGCTTTATAAAGTTCGTAAAGGGCAATTAAATATCCACCAAAAGAATCTGGGTTTACCGCACCAAAGGATTTCCCCTTAACCTCAGCAAGGCTTTGAACAGGGGCATCCTTCCTGGTAAAGATTACACCCCCAAAATAAGGATAGTAGTCCGCAAGTTCATACTGCCCAAGGCTCAGAATGATCTTATAGGAGTATCCTTTCTTTAGGGCAAGCTCTTTGATGAGGATGGCTTGGTAAGAGTTTGTGATGATAAAGCTTAGCCTTCCTTCAAGGGCTTCCCTTTTTAATTCTTCAAAGGGTAGGTAGCGAAATTCAATCGACAAAGAGGTCCGTTTCTTTAAATACTCTTCCAAGGGATAAAAACGGTTCTTTTCAATAGCCTCCCCTCTTTTAGCCAAGATCCCAACAGTAATGATTTGAGGAAAGCCCTTGTTTACAAGACCTAAACAAACAGACAGTGAGAATAGAAATATAAGCAGTCCTTTAAAGAGTTGGTTCATATAAATATATTATAAAATTCTGTCAGTCTAATCAAGGGTGTTTAGAAGTCCGTTTAGTTGCTAAGACTCCTTTGGCTGCGCTAAGGATGATTCTCAAGTAGGATCAAGGGGGACAAAGTTGTCCCTGTGGATAAGCTCTTTGTCTTGCTTTTCTTTCTCATAAAGAAATTTACCCAACTCTTCGGAAGAAAAATTAGATAACCCCTTTCCGATGGGAAACCTTTCTTCGTTTAATACGAGAAGACAGGCTCCCCTTTTAAACTCCCCATCCACTTCCTTTAATCCAGGGAGAAGGAGGCTTTTCCCCTCAAAAAGGATTGCCCTTTCAGCCCCTTTATCAATGGTTATTCTGCCTTCAGGTTTCAGAATATACTTTATCCAAAATTTTCTAAGAGGAAGGCTTCGCTCTTTTGGGAAGAATATTGTCCCTACCTCTTCCCCAGCAAAAAACCTCTCGAGGATTAACTTTTCCCTTCCTGGAAGCAAAACCATAGGGATACCCATAGAGGTGACCATTTGAGCAGCCTTAAGCTTAGAGAACATACCTCCTCTTCCTACTCTTCCAGGCTTTGACCCGGCCATGGCAAGGACTTCTTTAGTTATCTCCTCTACATATCGGATTGGCTTTGCGGTTGGGTCTTCACGAGGATCCCTTTCAAAGAGGGCAGAAACATCTGAAAGAACGATGAGAAGGTCTGCCTGCATTGTGCCAGCTACAAGGGCTGATAGGAAGTCGTTATCACTAAAGCGGATCTCTTCTGTGGCAACAGTGTCGTTTTCGTTTATTATAGGAAGGACCCCCCATTTTAGAAGGGTGTTCAAGGTGTTTCTGGCGTTAAGATAGCGTTCCCTCTCAGCAAGGTCTTGAGAAGTTAAAAGCACCTGAGCTACAAAGGTTTGATACTTTTTGAAAACCTCTTCATAGGCGTGGATAAGGTCCGCCTGTCCGCAGGCTGCTAAAGCCTGCTTTTCTGAGAGGCTAAGGGGTTTTTTAAAAAGCTTTAGCTTACTCCTTCCGCATGCTATTGCCCCAGAGGAGATTAATAACACCTGCTTTCCTGCCTGCCTAAGCCTGCTAATCTCAAAGGCAATTTGGTCTAAAACCTCCCAGTTTAGCCCCTCGTCATCCTTTGTGACTACCGCGCTCCCAACCTTGACCACAATCCGTTTTGATTTTGCAAAGACCTCCTCTAAAAACTTCTTCCGGTCAAAGTCTTTATTAAACATTTTTTTGCCTATCTTCCTTTATTTTATTCCAGAGGACATAGAGTAAAGGTTCGATACCAGAGCCTGTTACAGCTGAGATAAAATGCATTCTGCTTTTTTCTTCCTCAGGGAATTTGGCAACCCTTTCTTCAAGCTCTTTCACATCTGGCAGTAGGTCGACCTTGTTTATGGCGATTAGATAGTCCTTCTCAAGAAGGGCTGGGTTATATAGTTCAAGCTCTTTTCTTAGCGTTTGATAATCCGCATAAAGGTCCTGCCGATCAACGGAAAGCACATAAAGAAGCACCCTTGTCCGTTCTATGTGTCTTAAAAATTCATGCCCAAGACCAACCCCTTTGTGGGCACCCTCGATCAAACCTGGCAAATCTGCTACCACGAAGGTTTCTCCGTCAGGTAGTTTTACCACTCCGAGGTTTGGCTCAAGGGTGGTAAAGGGGTAGTCGGCAATCTTTGGTCTGGCTGCTGAAATTCGGGAAAGAAGGGTTGATTTACCAGCGTTTGGCAAGCCCACAAGCCCAACATCAGCAATAAGCTTAAGCTCTAAAATAAGCCATCTTTCTTCCCCGGGTTTTCCTGGTTCAGCAAACCGTGGAGCTTGCCTTGTAGGTGTAGCAAAATGGGCATTACCTCTTCCTCCCTTCCCACCCCTTGCCACAACCAAAGTCTGGTAAGGTTCCGTTAAGTCTCCCAACACTTCCCCTGTTTCCGCATCCATTACTACTGTGCCCACAGGCACACGAAGAACGAGGTCCTCACCATCTCTGCCTTTCATCTTTTTTCCCATGCCTGGGCGTCCGTTTTCAGCACGGAAATGAACTTGATGGTAAAAATCATAAAGGGTAAGAAGCTGTGGGTCGGCAAGTAGCACTACATCCCCACCGTCTCCTCCGTCTCCACCATCAGGACCTCCCCGAGGAACATACTTTTCCCGACGGAAGCTAACGCAACCAGCCCCTCCGTCCCCTGCCTTAACATAGATTTTTACTCGGTCAACAAACCTTGCCATAACCCTTGTCCTTAGATTAAAGGAGCCTCCCTTTTTGGGAGCCTTCTAAAATGTTTTTTAAGAAGGTTTATGAGTGTAGAGGTAGTAAATTCCTCCGGAGGGATCCCCAGGTTTTCAAAGGGAATTTCTGCACGAGCCTTTTCTTTATGACCGCCCGCTGAACCAAGATGTTTAAAAGCCCTCGAAACAAGCCTTCCTGCATCCTTCCTATAACCATCACATCGCACTATAACGACAAGCTTTTTCTTACACTCTCCTGCTACAAAGACCCAAGAGGTTTCGTAAACCTTGTTTAAAAAATCGGCAATCACAACTAAAATATCGGCATTTACTACCTTCCCCAGGAAGGTAAAAGCTCTTTTTTGAACATACTTTAAGTTTTCTAAGGCTATCTTAAAATACTTGAGCTCAGACCTTCGCAGGTCTGAACATTCAATCTTATGTAAAAGGTGCCTGTTCATGTGGCGATAGAAATACTGAAAGGCAAGCACATCCTGAGTTTTCGCGCTCTTTTCAAAGTTGTTCGTATCCGTCTTAATGGCATAGATCATGGCGGTTGCTAAACGAATACCCGGTCTAAGCTTAGCTGTTTTCAGGTACTCGTAAAGGATAGTAGCTGTGGCTCCGTAATCTGGTCTTATGTCAACATAATCTGCAGTCCAACCGGAAGTTAAGGGATGGTGGTCTATGACGGCGGTAAACGTTATGTTTTTGAAGACCTCTTGATGGGGAGGTTGAGAATCAACTAAGATAAACTTGTCATGCTCAGATAGCAAGCTCTGTTTAAAGGGGGTAAGAGGGATTTTAAGGCTTGAAACCATTACCTGGTTGTTTAGCCTTTTTATTTCATTAACGTGTGAGATGGTTATTTTTTGCACCTTTCCTTGAAGGAGCTTCTTTACCGCTAAGGCGCTTGCCAGGGAGTCAGGGTCTGCTACGATTAAAATCAAAACTCTATCCAGTTTCTTGAAAAGCTTTAAAAAAGCTGATAACCGCTCTTTATTAGAACGAAATTTGGGATGCCCTTTTAAAGAGCTATTCTTCATAAAGGGAAAGGTTTGATATTTCCAGCTGATACTGTTTTAAAGTATAAGATAGGTCTAAGTCAAAATCAAGGCTATTTCTATCCGTTAGCCATTCAAGGACTTCTTTTGACCCAATGAGGATTTCAATTGGTTTCTTTTCCCTCTCAAACTCGTAAGGTGGAGGCAAAAATTCAAACTCTTTGTACTCCCTTTTAATTAACTTTAGCAACTTTAAAGCAAATTCAACAGGGCGAAACTTCAAAGGATCGGTCACATGTATTTCAAAGCCGTAACACCTATTGCCCTTCCATTTATCAAAGGTTGGCTCAAAGGCTACGGGACGAAAGACCATCCCCCAATTCTTTTCCGGAAAAAGCTCCTTTAACTTGGGGTAGAGCTTTTCTATCTTCAGATAGGGTGCACCAAAGGTAGTAAATGGCTTTGTTGTGCCTCTTCCTTCGGATAGATTTGTCCCTTCAAGTAGAACTAAGCCAGGATAGCATAAGGCTGAATAAAAATCTGGGAGGTTTGGTGAGGGGTTTATCCAAGGAAGAGAAAGGTCAATCCAAAGTTGGTTTTTTTTGTAGTTTCTGCAGGGAATGACTTCAAGCTCAAGCCTTGGAAAGTGTCTCATTTTAAAAAGAAGGGCTAATTCACCCATGGTAAGACCATGCCTAAGAGGAAGGCTATCAAGCCCAACAAAGGAGTAGTATGCCTTTTCTAAGAGAGGTCCCTCAACCTTAGCCCCAATGGGGTTTGGCCTGTCAAAAACAACCACCTTTACCCCTAAGTCTTCACATGCTGACATCAGAAGAAACATCGTCCAGATGTAGGTGTAAACTCGACACCCCACTTCAGGTAAATCCACAAAAACTACATCTATCTCTTCAAGATGCTTTGGTTCTGGCTTAAGCCTTGGTCCATAAAGACTGATTACTTTTAGCCCAAAGAAGGGTTCTACCTCATCCTCAGAGCCTACCATGTTTGCTTGTTTTTCAGCAAATAAACCATGCTGAGGACTAAAAAGAAATTTCAACCTTTCTCCAAATACCTCCTTTAAGGCAAAGTATGAGGGGGTTAAGTTTTTAAGACAAGCTGATTGATTGGTAAGAAGGGCTAAATTTTGGTTTAGATACCTCTTGTAGTAGCCTTCCTCTAAAAAGGTTTCTATTCCTAATTTAAAGCTTTTCCCTTTCACCCGTTTTTCCTTCCTTAGGGGGATTAGAAATAGAAACTTTAAGGCTATTAACATAGGATTCAACGCCTTTAGCCAGTCCTTCAGCAATTTGCTCAACAAAGTGCTCATCCATTAATCTTTCAGCAATTTCAGGGTTGGTAATGAATTCAGCTTCTACAAGAATGGCTGGCATCCTTGTTCCTACAAGCACCAAGAAGGGGGCATACTTTACTCCTCGCCCAACTACATCGTTGTGTTGGTTGCGTAGTGTTTCCACAAGTCCTCTGTAAACATGTTCTGCAAGGGCACGTGATTCCGAAAGCTTAGTGTTGGTAATTAAAGCCTTAACCAGGTCTTGAAGGTCAGCTAATCCTTTGTTGGCTACGCTGTTTTCAAGCGCAGCTACTCTCATGGCTTCCGGGTCAGTAGTAAAGTTTAAGTAGTAGACTTCGACCCCCTTAGCTTTTGGGTCTGGGCTGGCGTTAAGATGAATGGATATGAATAGGTCTGCCTTCATGCTGTTTGCGATGGCTGGTCTTTTTACTAAAGGAACAAAGACATCGGAGCTTCGAGTGTAGATTACCTCCAGCCCAAGCCTACTCCTCAATAGCTCCCCAAGCTTCAAGGCGATCTTTAAAGTCACATCCTTTTCTTTAAGCCCGTTTGGACCAATGGCACCTGGGTCCTCACCACCATGTCCAGCATCAATAACTACCCTTCTTACCCCAAGACCAAGCTGCCGCGCAAGAGGAATATAGCTCGTCTCTTCTTTTATATCCTCTTTTGGCTTTTTCTTCTCCTCCGTTACAGCTTTTTCTTCTTTCTTTGCTATACTTTTTTCTTTCTTCTTTTCTTGTGCTTCCTTGCCAATGGATGGCTTAACCTCCTCCTTTCCCACAAGGTCTATGATCAACTGATAGGGATCCTTAACCTTAAAGAGCTTGTAAGACGTAAGGCTTGAGAGGTCAAGAACAATCCTTACCGTAGTTTTATCAAACTGACCAACCCTTATTCTTTGCAAGTGTTTGTATTCAATGGTAATCTCCCTCTCAACAGTATCAGAAAGGACAACCGGATAAATATCAACATAGATCCTTGGTGGTCTGTCCTTCATCTCAGGAAGGATGTTTGTCTGATACTCAAAGTTGCCGGAGACATCTACGATGACCCGAGTGTAATCCTCTCCGGTAATGGGTTCAACTTTGATTATTTTTTTGACATCAGAGACGAGGGCTTGTTCCTTGGTCGTTGCAGTTTTATTTTCTTTGGCTTCTTGCTTAAGTTCAGGTTTAACTTCGAGTTTTGGTTCAGCCTTTGGTTCTGGTTCGCGCCTTTCCTTAGTTTTTCCTCTTTTCTCCTTAGCAAGGGCTACCTTATACTTTTTCCTATATTCTTCCTCTAAGGTCTTTGCCCTGTTTTTATCCTTTAAATCTTCTGCATATATCCGAATAAGTCTTTCAAAGACCCTTCGCTCCTCCTCATGCCCAGAATAGTATTTCAAAAACTGTTCGTAGTATTTTAGAGCCTGCGTTAAGTCCTCCTTTTTAAGGAATTTCTGATAGACCTCGTCATAGAGTTCAGCCGTTCTCAAAAGTGCTAAAGGAGCAAATTCAGAGGAAGGATAGAGAAGAAAAAGCCTACGGTATTCGCTTGCAAGGGAAAGATAGGTTTTTCTCGTTGGAGTTTGCTTGAGGAGTTGCCTTTCTCTTTCCCTAAGCTCTGAAAAAGGGTCGCTTGATTTCTCAGACTCAGTCTTTTTAGTCTTTTTGTTAGAAGACTCCTTTTTTTCTTCGCCCCTTTTTACTAAAAGCTTCTGTCCAGCATAAACCTTGTTTTGCTTAAGATTGTTTAGCTCCTTTATGGCGGTAGGAGTCGTTCCATACTTCTTAGCGATCCTCTCTAAGGTTTCCCCTTTTTTTACTACATGATAAATGTTTGAGCTTTCGCTCTTTTCAGATGGCGGTTGAAGAACAAGCCTTGTTCCAGGTTTTGGTTTATCTGTAGTAAGATTGTTCCATGCCTTAAGGTCTTCTACGCTAATTCTATATTTTTTAGCAATGTCCCTTAATGTTTCTCCCCTTTTGACGATATGTATATTGGAGTCTTCTTCTTTTTTAGTCTCTTTTATTACTAAAACTTCTCCTGCCTTTACAACATTACTCTTTAGATTGTTCCATCTTTTTAGATCCTCAACTGTCACCCCGTATTTTTTGGCGATCTTCTCTAAACTTTCTCCGGGTTTTACCTGATGGGTCTTTTCAGCAAAGACCAGTAGAGGTAAAAGCATAAGGATTAGGAAAAGAAGAAGGGTCTTTTTCATGCTTAAGATTTAATTTCTCTTTTTAATTCTACGAGGATTTGTAAAGCTTGGAGCGGGGTTATGGTTTCAGGGTTAAGCTTGCGAAGTTTTTCTATTATCCCTTCGTAGGAAGGGGAAACAAATATGGAAAGTTGTTTTGCTCTTTTAACTTCAGTGGTTGACTTGAGGTTTTTATCTTCTAACTTGCTTAGAATCTCTTGAGCCCTTTTTATTACATCCTCGTCAAGTCCAGCAAGCTTAGCAACCTCTATTCCGTAAGACTGGCTTGCCCTTCCTTCTTTTATTCGATAAAGAAACACCACATCGCTTCCCCACTCCTTGACTTCAACATGGTAATTTTTAATCCCTTCGTAGGTTTTAGCAAGGTCTGTAAGCTCAAAGTAGTGGGTGGCAAGAAGAGTAAAAACTCCTTTTTGGTATAATTTTTCAGCAATCGCCCAGGCAAGGGACAAACCATCAAAGGTGCTTGTTCCTCTTCCTACTTCATCCAGAATAACAAAGCTTTGAGGGGTAGAATTTTTTAGGATGTTTGCACACTCGCTCATCTCAACCATGAAGGTGCTCCTACCTCGAATGAGCTCATCTCCTGCTCCAATACGCGTGAAAACTCTATCAAAGACAGGAACCTTAGCATAGCTTGCCGGGACAAAGCTTCCCATCTGAGCAAGGATGATGATAAGGGCGTTTTGCCGAAGAAAGGTAGATTTTCCTCCCATGTTAGGACCGGTGATGATATGGAGTCTTGAGGTCTCATTCATGTGAAGGCTATTAGGTATAAAATTATGGGGACCGAGGATCTTCTCAAGCACAGGGTGCCTTCCCTCTTCAATGATTAGCTCCCTTTCTTCCGTTATTTCTGGTTTTACATAATTTTCCCGTTCAGCAACCAAAGCCAAGGCTTGAAGTATATCGAGAGAGGCAATTGCCCTTGCGGTCTCTAAAAGTTCTGCTGATTTTGCCGAGACCTTGTCCCTTAGCTCGTAAAAAAGCTGAGCTTCAAGGGCCTTTATCTTTTCTTCTGCGGTGACGATCTTTGCCTCAAGGTCCTTTAGCTCAGGTGTGGTAAACCTTTCAGCGTTGACCAAAGTCTGCTTCCTCTCAAAATAGGATGGAGCAAGCCTTGCCTGAGCCTTGGGTAGCTCAATAAAGTAGCCAAAAACCTTGTTATAACCGATCTTAAGGTTGGGAAGCCCTGTCTTAAGGCGTAACTCCCGTTCCAAGTTGGCTAAGTACTCAACGGAGTTTTCCTTTAGGCTCCTTAAAGTATCAAGCTCCTCTGACACGCCAGGTTTAATAATTGGTGCTCCTTTGCCAACAGGAGCCGGGTCATCAACAAGGGTGTTTTTCAAGAGCTCGTAGAGGTCCTGAAATTCAGAAATCTTTTCTAAAATCTCCGAAATAAGCTCAGGAAGAAAGGATTTTTCCTCTTCAAAAAGGGCTTTCAAGCTTGGGATAAAGCTTAAGGAATCTCGCAGGAGGGCAAGTTCCTTTGGTGTGGTAAGTCTAAGCTTACATCTTCCAGCGATCCTTTCAAGGTCAGAAATCTTCTGAAGCAGGTTCCTTAGTTCGTTCCTTAGGTTTTTCTTTTCATAGAAGAACTCAACTGCAGTCTGTCTTTTTATGATCTCTTTAGCGTCTCGTAGGGGATAGAGTATCCACTCCTTTAAAAGCCGTGCGCCCATTGGGGTAATTGTCTCATCAAGAACCCAGTAAAGGCTATACTTTGTCCCTCCATCCCAAAGGTTGCGAAGAAGTTCAAGATGGCGTTTAGCGTTTTCATCAAGAAATAGGTAGTCCTCTGGATAATACCAAACAGGTGATGAAAGCCTGTCTTTAAGTTCTGGTTGATAGGTTTCGACATAGTATCTAATGGCTGAGAGGGCATCCTGAAAGACCTTCTTAGGAAGAAAGGTCAAATGTGTGTTAGGTAGAAGGGCTTTTAGCCTTTCTTGTAAGGATGTTCCGTTAGTTGTTTCTTCTTTTAAATTTTCAGGAAGTAAGATTTCTTTTGGCTCCTTCTTTAAAACTTCAGCTAAGGCTTTATCAAAGGGGAGCTTGGTGTAGATAAACTCTCCGCAGGAAAGCTCAAGAAAGGCTAAGTCTACGTTTGAGCCAGGAAGAAAGCTTGCAAGGTAGACCTTGTCTTTGCCTGGCAAATAAGAGATCTCGGTGTTTAAGCCCGGGGTGTAGGTTCGGACAACCTCTCTTCGCACTAAACCCTTAGCTAAAGCTGGGTCCTCAACCTGCTCGCAGATGGCGACCTTAAAGCCAAGCTCAAGAAGTCTTTGAATGTAAAAATCGCTCTTTTCGGCAGGGATCCCGCACATAGGGGCATAAAGGTCTTTTCCTGCTTCTCTTTTTGTCAGAACAAGCCCAAGGAGCTTTGACACCGTCTCGGCATCCTCAAAGAACATCTCGTAAAAATCACCAAGACGGAAAAAGAGGATACAATCAGGATACTGAGACTTTATCTGAAGATACTGCTTAAACATTGGAGTTAGCTCTTGCTTTACCGAGCCTCGCATGGTAGATAAAGCCCCTTCTCTAAAATATAAGCATAAACCTCCTCAGGCACTAAATACCTGATGGATTTGCCGTTTGCCATAAGCCTTCTTATAGCCGTGCTTGAGATTTCAAGGGGAAAAACGAAGAGAAGATGCACTCGCTCTTTTTTGGAGCTTTCCCAATAGGCCTTTACTTTTTCATAAAAGGTAGCCTTTGCTAAGTCTTTATCCATCTTCCCTCGGGTGCAAACGATAAGCTCTGCATAGTCTATAAGCTCTTGATAGCCATACCAGGTATCAAACTCAAGAAAAGCATCCCAACCGATTATCAGGAAAAATTTTGAATTAGGATACCGTTCTCTTAGTTTATTAAGGGTGATGAGGGTATAGGAGGGGCTTTCTCCTCTTTCTATGTCGATAACTTTAAAGGCAGGATGATTTCCTACTGCAAGTCTTGTCATGTGGAGCCTTTCTTCAAAGGTAGCCTTTGGTTTTTCTTTGCGGTGTGGGGGATCAAAGGATGGGCAGAACCAAACTTCGTTGAGTTGAAAAGCCTCGCGAGCTTCCTCAGCTATGCGAAGATGAGCAAGATGTGGGGGGTCAAAGGTCCCCCCAAGAATACCTACCTTAAGTTCGAATTTGCCCATTACCAAAGGCTATAAACTTCGTGGTTGTTAGCTCCTCAAGCCCCATCGGTCCGTAGGCATGAAGCTTAGTCGTAGAGATACCTATCTCCGCACCAAGCCCAAGCTCTCCGCCGTCGTTGAACCTCGTAGAAGCGTTAACTAAAACTAAGCTTGCGTCAACCTCCTGAATAAACTTCATGGCTTTTGTGTAGTTTTCCGTAACGATGGCTTCCGTATGGTTGCTTCCGTACTTCGAGATGTGTTCTATAGCTTCGTCAATAGAAGAAACTACTCTTATCGCAAGGATTAGGTCAAGATACTCGGCATACCAGTCCTCTTCGGTTGCTGGTTTTGCATTGGGTAGAATAGAAATGGTCCTTGGACAACCCCTTAGCTCAACGCCATAAGCTTCATACTCTTTGGCAAGCCTTGGCAGAAACCTTTCCGCAATATTTTCGTGCACTAATAGTGTTTCCATGGCGTTGCAGACGCCTGGTCTTTGGCATTTAGCGTTAACGCAGATTTTTATAGCCCTTTCCAAGTCTGCCTCATCATCAACATAAACATGGCATACCCCTTTGTAGTGTTTAATTACTGGGATCCTTGATTTTTCAACTACAAACCTAATTAAGCCCTCACCACCTCTCGGTATAACAAGGTCGATGTATTCCTCAAGCTCAAGAAGGTACTCCATAGCTTGCCTATCAGGAGTGGGAACAACCTGTACGGCATCTTCAGGCAAGCCAAAATCCCGCAAAACGCCTCGAAATATCTCAGCTAAAGCAAGGTTAGATTTAAGGGCTTCCTTCCCACCGCGAAGGATCACTGCGTTTGCACTCTTAAAACATAACCCTGCAGAATCAATAGTCACATTAGGTCTACTCTCGTAGATAAGAAGAATAACCCCAAGGGGGATCCGCATCTTTCCCACAAGGAGCCCGTTTGGTCTCTTCCACATCCTCTCAATCTTTCCCACAGGGTCAGGAAGGAGTGCTACCTCTTCAAGCCCCTTTGCCATGCTTTCAATAACCCTGTCCGTTAAAGTCAGCCTATCGATGAAGGCTTTGGTATGCCCTAAGGAAAGGGCATTAGCTACATCCTGCGAGTTTATCTCCTTTAGTTCTTCCTTTTTTTCCCTTAATCTTTTAGCTACCTCTTTAAGGACGTTGTTTTTTGTTTCCGTTGAAAGTTTAGCCAAGGTAGGGCAAACTCTTTTTGCCCTTTTAGCTATTTCGACCATCTCCTCTTTGAGATTGTTAGACATGACCTCCTCCATAAATCAAAAATTCTTGCCTCTTTTTTAAAGCTTGGATAAAATAGCCTTGTTTAACTTTTATTTTACATTTAACTTTAGCCATGGGCAAGCTTCAAGAGCTCTTCCAAAGAGAGGGGAAGGAAGTTCCTCCTTTTCCTGAACTTGGGATAAAGGTCCTTCAGACCTACCTTCTTAAACCAGAGGAGGAGTTTTGGAGGCTTCTTGAGGAGACAGACGAACTTAAGCAGTTTATCCTTGACACAGCAAACTCTCCGAGGTATAGAAAAGATGCTCCTCCTGTAACCTCTGTTCGGCTTGCCATCTTAATCCTTGGGGACATGCTTACAAAAAATCTTGTCCTTGGTTATCTATCTAAACTTTTAACCAGACAAACTTTTACAGAGTTTAATTTTAGGTACTTCTGGGCAAGGGCTTTGTCAAACCTTATCTTTGCTACCTTTCTCTCTGACTTGATAGAACCATTTCCGGCTCATCTTTTTCCGGCAAGCTTGTTTATGGACTACGGCATAATACTTCTTTATCTTGCTAATCCTCAAGCCTATTTACAAGTCCTTAAAAGGAGACGCCTTGAGAAATCTATATTTGAAGCGGAGGAAGAGGTTTTTGGCGTAAACCATGCAGTGGTTGGCTCTGAATACTTTGAACAGTTTTCCCTCCCTCGAAGGTTTATCTTAAACCTTAGGTATCATCATCAGGACCCGGAGGAATTTTTGCCTCCCGATATTCATAGGGATCTAAAAATTCTAAGGATGGTTGACCACGGAGTAGGAAGCTTCTTTACACACAATCGGGAGGAACGTTTTGCGAAGTTCAAGGAAATATCCCGAGAATTTTTTAGCGAAGAAGAACTTGAAGCCTTCAAAGAGGCCTTTCCCAAAGTGGCAAACAACTTCCTTGAAATCTTTGATCTTGATGAATACAAGCTTTTAACCTTTAGCGAATACCAAAAAGAAAAGGAAAGGCGAATCAAAGAGTTAGAGGAAGCCCAAAAGAAACAAGAGTTCAATTTAGAGGAATTGTTAAAAAAATACGAAGAGACAAAGTTTGCCTTTTTAAAAGAAAAGGAAGAGATCTTAGAAAAATACTTTCGTTTGCTTGAACGTTTAGAAAAAGAAAGCCTGTTAGACGAAAGAACAGGTCTCTACTCTTTTCCTTACTTTGTGCGGAGGCTCAAGGAGGAATTGATAAGGTCCCGAAGATATGTCTATCCCTTTAGCCTTCTTCTTATTGACCTTGATGTTACTCAAAAGCTTAAGGAAAAGTTTGGTCTTGAGGGTGAGGTAGAGGTCATAAAAAAACTTGGAGAGAAGCTAAAAAATTCTCTTAGGAGATGCGATTTGTTGTCCTATGAAGATGAGGGAAGGCTCTTTGTGCTTCTACCTCATACGCCTTCTAACGGTGCCATGGTCGTTGCCAGAAAACTTTATCGAAAAATAGAAGAGCATTTAAAAAAGGTGTTCCCCAAATATCAGGGACCCTATGTTGTGGTCCTTGTTTATAATCCTAAGGTAATTGATCCTAAACGAGATATCCCTGAAACCATAATCATAAACCTAATTAAAAGGGGGATAGAGGTTATCAAAAAACAACGGAAAACCCGTATATATTTAGTCAACCTTGAGCGTGACCTTGAGACCCTTTAAAAAAACAAGGGCTGACCTTCTTCTTGTTGAGCGAGGTCTTGCTGAAAGTAGGGAAAAGGCTAAGGTTTTAATCCTTGCTGGCAAGGTCTTATATACCCTTGACGGTAAAAATTTTCATCGCCTGCTAAAGCCAAGTCAAACCCTTCCACCAACGGCTGAGCTTAAGGTAGAGGAAAACTTACCCTATGTCTCAAGAGGGGGACTAAAGCTTGAACAAGCTTTAAACCTCTTTGATGTTGACCCATCAGGACTTGTCTGTTTAGATGTTGGGGCATCAACCGGTGGTTTTACCGATTGTCTTCTCCAAAGGGGGGCAAAAAGGGTCTATGCTGTAGATGTGGGCAAAGGGCTTCTTCATCCAAAGCTTCGAGAGGATCAAAGGGTCGTAGTATTAGAGGGGATAAACGCAAGGTATCTTACTCCTTCTTACTTTCCTGAAAAGATGGACTTGATTACCGTTGACGTCTCCTTCATTTCTTTAAAAAAGGTCCTTCCAGCCCTTAAAGACTTACTAAAAGATAATGGTTTGATAATAGCCCTTATCAAGCCTCAGTTTGAGCTTTCCCCAAGGGAGGTAAAAAAGCGCGTCGTGCGCGACCCGAAGCTTCATTTCAAGGTGGTTAACGAATTCTGGGAGTTTGCTAAAAATCTCGGCTTTGAACCCCTTGGCGTTGTTGAAAGCCCCATCCTTGGGGCAAAGGGCAACAAAGAATTTTTAATTTGTCTTAAATTGAAGACATGATATAATTTTTTATAAAACATGTATACGCGGAGGTAGCCATGGTAATAGTAGTAGCCTATGATGGTTCAGAGGATGTAAAAGAAGGTTTAAGACAGCTACCTAAGTTCCTTGAAGGAAAGGATGACAAGGTCCATCTTCTCTATGTAGTTGCCAAACGGGAAGACATGGAAAAGGAAGAGATTGCAGCCCTTATGGAAAAGGGTAAGAAGCTCCTTGAAGAAGGAAAAGGCCTTTTGCCCCATGATGTTCCGAGCGAAGCTATCCTCTTAGAGGATTATTCAGTAGCTGAAGCCATTTTAAACTATGTAAACAAGGTTTCTGCTGACCTTCTTATCATGGGGGCAAGGGGGACAAGACCTGATGTGATCAGGTATACCCTTGGTAGCACCGCAAGCAAGGTTTCTGCCTTTGCCCCATGCTCAGTATACATTGTGAGGAAAAGACCTAAAACAGAATGAACTTTTTGAAGGTTTTAGTTCCGGTTATATACAGCGTTTCTTTCATAGGGTTTATTTTTTATCTTAAAACACTTGAGAAGATTGCCTATAGGCTTGCCCTCGGGACGGCTTTAGTAGGCTTTATCCTTCATACCCTTTATGTAGGAGCTCTATCCGTTAAGCTTTGGCAGGGCACCCTTTTGACCTTTAATCAGACCCTTATCTTTTTTTCTTGGACGCTTGTTTTAGCTTACCTTTCCATAGTTTACGGACAGATTAAAGCCTATAGCCTTGGTGCCTTTTTTCTTCCTCTGCCCATAGCCTTTTTCCTTTTGGGGATATTCCTTGAGCCTCGAGAATCACCCTTCATACCCCTTCTTCGCTCCTTTTGGTTTCCCGTTCATGCGATATCCTCTCTTCTTTCTCACTCTTTTCTTTTACTTGGGTTTGTTTCATCCCTTATGTATCTTCTCCAAGATAGGACTTTGAAAAGGAAAAGCTTTGGCTTTCTGTTTAAAAGGCTTCCTCCTCTCGATTACTTAGAGAGGATAAGCGAGCGGTGTCTTTATCAAGGCTTCTTTTTTTTATCCCTTGGGATCGTGAGCGGTGCCATCTGGAGCGAAGTTAGCTTTGGAGATTACTGGAGGTGGTCCGCCAAGGAGGTTTTATCCTTAGTCCTCTGGCTTATCTATTCCGCCATGATCCATCAAAGGGTCCTTATTGGGTGGAGAGGGAGAAAACTCGCCTATATGTTTGCAATATGTAGTGGCATCTTTATTCTATCCTTTATTGTGATTAACCTTTATGAAAAGGGGTTCCACACCTATGCCCGCTAATTATACTATCCTTCTTGTTGGGCTAAACCATAAGACAGCCCCTGTTGAGATTAGAGAAAAACTTTCCTTTGCCAAGGCAAACCCTCACCCTCTTCAGCTCTTGCGAGAAAGGCTTGAGGGTTTGTTCAAGGAAGCCTTCTTTCTTTCTACCTGCAACCGGGTTGAATTCTGCGTAGTCGTAGAAAATCAGGCAAAGGATAATTTTTTAGAAGAGTTTACGAAGTTTTTAGCAGCTTCTGCAGGGATCAAGAAAGAGGAGCTTACAAGTTATCTTTATGTTTATGAGGATGACCTTGCGGTAAAACATCTTTTTGAAGTGGCCTGCGGGCTTGATTCCATGGTTCTTGGTGAGCCGCAGATCCTTGGGCAGATGAAGGAAGCTTATAGAAAGGCTCTGGAGTATAAAAGCACTGGACTTTTTTTGAACAAGCTTCTTCATCGATGTTTTTTTACAGCAAAGAGAGTAAGGACGGAGACAGGTCTTGGTAGTGGTGCAGTCTCAGTAAGCTATGCTGCAGTCATCCTTGCTAAAAAGATACTTGGAAGCCTTTCTGATAAGACAGTTCTCCTTATTGGAGCAGGGGAGATGGCTGAGCTTGCCTGCACCCATCTTTTAACCAACGGTGCAAGCAAAATCCTTATTGCCAACCGTACCCTTGCTAAGGCGGTTGAGCTTGCCGAACGGTTCAAAGGAAAAGCCTATCATCTTTCTGAACTTAAAGAGGTTTTAATCCAAGCAGACATTGTTATCTCCTCAACGGGTGCTGAAGGTTTTGTGGTGACAAAGGACCTTGTGGCAAGCATCCTCAGGGCTCGAAAGTACCGACCCCTTTTTATCATCGACATTGCCGTCCCAAGGGATGTAGACCCTGAGGTAAACTCTTTGGAGAATGTTTATCTCTACGATATTGACGACCTTCAAGCCGTGGTAGCTGAGAACCTCAAACATAGGCAAGCGCAAGCCCTAAGAGCTAAAGCTATCATCGAAGAAGAAGTTCTAAAGATGAAGCGCTGGCTTGCTGAGCTAAGCCTTCATCCAACTATAAGCAGGCTCACCGAGAAGATAGAAACTATCCGAAAAAAGGAGCTTGAAAAAACGCTAAAACGTCTGCGAAACCTCTCGCCAGAAGAAGTAAAAGCCTTAGAGGTTTTAACCCAATCCTTAGTGCAGAAGATCCTCTATTACCCTATAAAGTTTTTGAAGGAAGGCTATCACGAGGAAGGAAGGCTTGCTGTAAGTTTGATCCGGGAAATTTTTGAGCTTGATGAGCCTGCTTTAGAAGAGTTGGACTTCTTCTTAGACGAAGCAGAAGATACTGCAGAGAAGAGGGTTCATTAGCAAAGGCAATTAAAAAGGAAGGTCGTCCTCTTCAAGGTTTGAAAGGTCCTCAGGAAACTCAACGGGCTCATTTTTTACTGGTTTGCCCTTTTCTCCTCTGTTTTCGAATTCAGGTGTTTTATTAGAATTATCCCTTCTATCAAGAATTTTTAGGCTCAAAGCAACAACTTCGGTGATGTATCTTTCTCTGCCCTCTTTGTCTTCAAACTTTCTTGTCCTGAGCCTCCCCTCAAGATAAACTTGAGTGCCCACCCTTAGGTATTCTCCGCAGATTTCGGCAAGCCTTCCGAAGGCAACAACCCTATGCCATTCCGTAAGGGTCTCTTTATTCCCGCCACGGTTTATGACTTCATTAGTAGCTATGCGCATTGTAGCCACAGGCTTTCCATCAAGGGTATAGCGGATCTCAGGGTCTGCCCCAAGCCTGCCAACGAGAATGACCTTGTTTACACTCATGGTTTAAAGTTAAACCCGGTTAAGCCCACTGTCAAGTAAGCCTGGAGATTGTGTCGTTACTATTTTGAAATGTCACGTTTTATTCCTATTTTAAAATGTCACATCATTAAAATGACCTCCTACAAAACCATTAGGGTGACGTGTGGGGGTCATCCTGAGCGAAGCGAAGGATCTAAGGGGCCCTTCGGCCTATTGGCCTCAGGGTGACCCCCTCTTTGTCTTCCTGAGCGAAGCGAAGGATCTAAGGAGACCCTTCGGC
>OGCH01000555.1_pt1 | contig 18520 bp, 16 predicted proteins | sample 1570111 | NCBI WGS metagenome assembly OGCH01 (sample SAMN03436243, study PRJEB24508) | hot springs metagenome | biome: Desert Springs; feature: Hot Springs; material: Water | place: USA: Great Boiling Spring, Nevada | collected 2008-12-01 | depth 0 m m | reverse complement strand
TGCGTTTGGCGTTGGGTCGTTTATGTGCGTTGGGGGTGAGAGTTGTGTAAATCCTTACTTCCAGTACACGCTCTAAGTATACACGAACAAGGCACACGCTCAGCAGCCAGGGATGCCACATAAGTGCTGAGTGCAAGTAGGTCCTATACCAACACCAGGTGTACTCTTATTACATCCACAGGTTGCTACATTACCAGCTAAACCAAAGGCACAGCCATTCTTATGTGTAACAAGAATTGGCCCAGCAGGATTCGAGATGCATTTTTCGCAAATGTTCCATGAGAATTCGCAAAACTGTTCTTCACGGATTTCAATGTGACAAGCGCCACTGCACTCGATTCTCGTAGGGCCTCCGCTACCACCTGGCGGGGGTGCTGGCAGAACAACAATGGCACAGGTGTTGAAATGCAATATAGTGTTCGGTCTTGGCTCGCATCTCATAAAACAAGTTGCACTCAAAATAGCAGCCATTCCAACAATCAAAATTGATAACACAATCAACTTCTTACCAGTTTTCCACACTAGTACATCGCCACCTTAGTTATTTAGGGTACAGGCGACGCAACTTCTCACGCGCATCCCACACCCCAAAACGCCAGTCCACACCGCAACCCGACGCATCCCGTGCACACGCCCACGCCTCCACCGCACAACGCACACACGCTATGTCTGACAATCGCTGACCCAAACACTGACGCGACAACACCGAAAACTCTATCTCCGCCATATTCAACCAACTCGCGTGCTTCGGCGTATACACAAACTCTAACCGACGCACCAACCGACGCGCCTCCGCCGCAGGAAACACACGGTACAACGCCGCAGGCGTATGGCAGTTCAAGTTGTCCAACACCACCCGCACAACATCCGCATCAGGATACACCTCGTCCACCAGCCACTTCATCTGCCACGCAAAGTCCTCAGCCGTCCGACGCTCCGTCACACGCACCCAACGCCGACGCCGCAACGGCTCAAAAACCATATACAGATTACATACCCCGCGCCGTTCGTAAGCATAGTCCTCCCGACGCGCCCGCCCAGGCGCTGCAGGCAACGGCGCGTGAACATCTGCCACCATCTGATATGGACGCTCATCAAAACAGACCACAGGACGCTTCGGGTCATACGGCTCGGCATACAACTCCAGCACCGCCTCCATCCGCCAGAGAAAGTCCGCCGTCACTTGCGCCAGACACCACTGCTGCTTCTGCCACGGCTTGAGCGCGTTTTTTTTAGCGTGCGACGCACCGTTTCGTCGGAGATGGTCGCCACAACGCCCAACTCAATCAGCTTGTCTGCCAGCAGCTGCATCGTCCAGCATGCGCGTCCTTCGGGCGGGGCACTGCAAGCAAGCGCAATCAGGAACGCTTGCTGCTTGGTGTCCAGCTTGCGTTGGGCGCCTGGGCGCGGGCGTTCGGTGAGGGCGGCGTGCAGCCCTTCTTCGGCGAAGCGTTTGCGGATGTTGCGCACGGTTTGTGGATTGACTTTGAGGGCGTCGGCGATGGCGGGGTCGGTTTTGCCTTCGTCGGAGAGGAGGAGGATGCGTGCGCGTGTGAGGGTGCGTGCTTTGGCGTGTCCCTTGCGGAGCAGGGTGTTGAGGGCGTGGCGTTCTTCATCGTTCAGTCGGACGACATAGTGTTTTGGTCTGCCCATGGTATGGTTCCTCCGTGCAAAGTGTCACGGAGAGAGGATACCCCATAAAAACAGAGTGGTCAGGTACTAGGGAAAGGAACAAAATTCACGGCAGGTGCGTTCCAGGTCTTGCCGGCTTATCACACCGTGAACTCACGAGCAGGAGAGGTACACTTTAAATGGGATGCTTCCAGAGCGGTTGCGAACGAAGTTGGAGGAGGTGCTGGCTCAGCTGCCACAGGTCGAAGCCCAGTTAGCCGACCCTGCCGTGTTGAGCGACCCACAGGCGTTGCAGCGACTGGGCAAGCAACATGCCGAACTGAGCGAACTGAAAGCCCTGTACGACCAGTATCGGCAGGCAGAGGAGCGCATTCAGCAGGCGGAGGAGCTGCTCGAAACGAGCGATGACCCCGACCTGCGCCTCTTGGCACAGGAGGAGATCGAGGAGGCATCCAAACAGCGCGAGGCACTGGCGCGTGAGTTATTCGCCTACCTGCTGCCGCGCGACCCCAACGACGAGCGCAATGTGATTATTGAGATTCGCCCTGGCACCGGCGGCGAGGAAGCCGCTCTCTTCGCAGCGGACCTGTTCCGCATGTACACCCGTTATGCCGAGCGGCGTGGCTGGAAATATGAGATTCTCGATTCGGAACCGAGCGACTTGGGCGGCTACAAGCATGTAATCTTCAGTGTGCAAGGCAAAGGGGCTTACAGCCAGCTTAAGCACGAATCGGGCGTGCATCGGGTGCAGCGCATTCCCATCACCGAAAGCGGCGGACGCATCCACACCTCTACCGCCACCGTCGCCGTGCTGCCCGAAGCCGAAGAGGTCGATGTGCAGCTCAACCCCGACGATTTAGAAATCGAGACCTTCCGCTCCTCGGGTCCGGGCGGTCAGCACATGCAGAAAAATGAGACGGCGGTGCGCATCACTCACAAGCCCACGGGCATCACCGTCAGCTGTCAAGATGAGCGCTCGCAGTTGCAGAATCGGGAGCGAGCGATGCGCCTCTTGCGTGCCCGACTTTACGAGATGGAGCGGGAGCGTCAGCGGCAGGAACGCGACCAACTGCGCCGCAGCCAGATTGGCACAGGCGAGCGCAGTGAAAAAATCCGCACCTATAACTTCCCTGACCGTCGCGTGACCGACCATCGCATCGGGCTGACTCTGCACAATTTGGACGAGATTTTGGAGGGCGACCTTCAGCCCTTCATCGACGCGCTTATCGCCGAGGAGCAGGCACGCATGATGGCGCAGATGGAACGGAGCGAGGTTTAAACCCTATATTTCAGGCGACTTTCTGCCACTCCTGGAAAGTGATGGATTGGTCTCCAAATACCCGCTTTAATTGGGCGTCCATAACTCCGGTTAAAATCGCCCGTGCCCCTGGCATCGGCACCAACTGATTGACAATTTCGATGTCGGGGCAATTCGCTGGGTCTATACCTAATTCGAACAGGAAATCCTTGACCCGTTCGTAGGCATCTTCGGGGGTACTGTTGTTCAGGGGACCCGCATAGAGCTGCAGGATGGTTTGGTTGGCTTGGGTGGCGGAGCGTACATAGGCTTCCACCAGCGGTTGCCAAGTGGCGGCATCGTCCCACTGGGGTAGCGCGACCCAGTAGAGGGGGGTTATAAGAAGGCTTTCGTAAGCCTCGGCTGTAAGCTGGGCAACCCGATCCCAGGTGAAGTGCCTCAGGATATGTTCACGGCAGGCTCGGCTCCGTTCTGGGTTGGCGCTGTTCCAAGCCTGCAGCACCGCCTCACGGATGCTGCGCCAATCACCGGGGTCGCACACAAACGCGAACTCCCCCAAATACTCCCGTTCCGTACCCCGATTACCCACCACCAGCGCGCAGCCAGCCAAGCCCGCTTCCAGATTGGCTAAACCGGGCGTCTCCGACCACGATGGGAGCGCGTGGACGCGAGCGGCAGCGTAAGCCGACGCCAGCATGTCGGGTGAAAGCTCGCCCACAAAGAGTACACTTGTCCCCGCCCACTTTCGGCAGAGTTGGGCATAATCGGGGTCTCTTTCAGGTCCCGCTATCACCAAAGGTAGCCCCGTATCGCGCAATGCCCAGATGAGCATCGCCTGATTCTTGTTCGGTTCCAGCCTTGCTGCGCACAGGACGAAATCGCGTAAGCCGAACCGCTGCACAAAAGGCTCTGGTGAGGCGTTCAGGAATCGCTCTGGGCGCACGGCGTTGGGCACGATTCGGATAGGGATAGAAACATCGCCAAAAGCCCGCTTCAGCATCGCGGCTTCGCGCTCACCATTGGGCAGCAGGAGATGGGCACAGGCAAGCACCGCTCGCTGGCTCTCGCGCAGCGGCGCAGGTTCCTGGAAATGGTCTTCGGCTACGCCCTCGATTCGAAGAGTACCTTCACGCCACGCCTCCAGCGCACGCTGGACAATCTCCGGCTCCGAATGCGAAAATATGGCATGCTTAACCGTCGCAGCGTACCGAAGCTCCGAATAATCCCAGAAGATGGGCGAAACCACCACTGGTCGCCCCGATTCCCGCAGCCGACTCAACTTCTCTGGATGATACAGGCTGAACAGGTGGAGCAGGTCGTAGTGCTTGGGCTGCAGGCGAAGTGATAGGGAGACATCGGCGCGCACGCCTTGCTCCCGCAGCGCAATGAGTGTTTCCAGCAGTTGCGTTTCACCGCCGCCGAACATCTCGAAAGCGTGTTGGTGTGCAATCATCAGCACCGTTCGCTGGATGGCACTTATGCGCTGAGCCTTCCATCCGAAGGCGAACAACCAGTCGCAGGCGGGTTCGGGGTCCACCAGATGCACCGTCGCCTCAAAAGCCGTTTCGATCTCTCTGCGCCACAGCTCAGGGTCTTGCGGCTGAGGGGATATGCCGATTAAAAACAGTCCACCTTGCTTTAATGTGCCCGCCATCGCATGCCACTCGCTGCCCAACGCCACAAGTGAATCCACTTCAGGGGTTCCTGTGGGTGGGCATGTTGGAGTGGTGGAGGGCAACAGTTGGAGGTCGATGGTTTCGGTGAGGGGCGTCTGCGCTATCTGGGGAAGGCTCTCGACGGTGGTGCAGATTTGCCAGCCATCGCGCGCGATGATGCCCCAGTGATTCCAATTGCCCATCCCCGTGTAGAGCACTTTGCCTCCCGATTCGCGCTGCAGTCGCTGCCACAGTTTGTGCCACCAATCAGGTGGGTTGGCGGTGGGTTGCAGGTGAAGCTTGGATGGCGAAGAGCGAGCGCGGTTGGCGGCATGTTGGAGAAAATCGGCGGCACTTGGGGGCAGGAGCGATTCGCCCGAATGACCCGCCAGCAGAAGTCGCTCCGCATATTTCATCCAATTACTCATCTGGCTCAGACCGCCGCACAGCGAAAGCAAAAAGCCGAACGCACCATCGCGCTTGCCTTCCGTCTCATCGTAATACAGGCGAAAACCGTCGGCAAACGCTTCGGCTATTGCCTGCCAGGTGCAGGGTGCGTTGAGTTCCTGCAATTTGTCGGCTTCGCTCTCGGAGTAGTGGTTCAGCTTCTGGAAGAAATGCGCCAGTGTCGGGTCGGTGTGATGTTCAATGGCGCAGGTGGGGTCGTCTGCGGGAAATCGCAAGACTGTTCCCTGCACCTCCACGCCCTCGTGGACCCGCGCCCGCCATCGGAACCGTCCTCGTCGCAGCAGCATAGGCGCCTTATAGCCCGGATACCAGCCACCCGCATGGCGAATCCAGTGCCCTAAAAAGTAATTTCTGTAAGGCAGTTGTACCCCTGCGACTTCAGGCGGAGCCTGCTGGATGAACTGGGTAATCGCTTGTGCCAATTGGGGGGTCATGCGCTCATCGGCATCCAGATAGAGAATCCACTCATGCGAGGCGTACTCGGCACTCACATTGCGCGCCGCATCGAAGTCGCGAATAAGGGGATGTGAAAACACCTTGTCCGTGTAGCGTCGGGCGATTTCTACGGTGCGGTCGGTGCTTTCCATGTCCATCACGATGATTTCATCTGCCCAATCCTTCACACTTGCCAAGCAGGCTTCGATGTTGCGCTCCTCGTTACGGGTGTGTACGATAACGGTGAGAGGAGCACGGGAGGGGGGACGCAAGCCATGTTCCCAGACAGTGGGCGGAGGCAGCACGATAGGACATTCTGCCCCGCGATAGCCGCGGCAGACTGCCACGAAAATCTCGTTGCTGTCCGAAGCATCTGGGACAATCTCGAACTCCATCGTGGTATGCGGCAGCCCTTGAGAGCGTAGTTGCCCGTAGAGTTCCACATGGCGAAATCGGCTCTCCAGCAGCGCACGAAATTCGTCAAGCGTCATGAGCGATACATGATAAGGGTCAGGATAATGGATGTAAATCTGTTTATTGGGGGTAGACATAATCAACACGCCATCCGGTTTGAGCAGGCGACCGATCTCTGCGAAATAGGCTTCCATCTGCTCCACCGGCACATGTTCGACGACCTCCAGGCTCACAATCACATCGAAATAGTGGTCTTCGAAAGGCAGATTTTGTTCGGGTAAAACATGGAGGCGTCGGATGCGCGGGTCAGGGTAGGTTTCTTCTCCATACTGCAGGGCGAAAGGGTCCATGTCGACGGCGATGACTTGTTGGGCTGTGCGTGCGAGGAACTTTGCGCCGTAGCCACTCCCACAGCCTAAGTCCAGCACCTGTCCACCTTTGCAAAACTCGGCAGCGAACAGGTAGCGCTTCGCGCTGTGAATATACAGTTCGTTCCATGCGAATCCGGGTGCGACGCGATTTTGACCCGCTCCATCCAGCGGGGGTACATCGTCGGGAACTTGCAGCGAAGCCACCAAAATGGGTTGCTCAAACAGTTGTGGGTTCTGCACCATTTGCTGAATAACTTGGCTCAGTGCATTTACAATCAGCTGATACCATGATTTGTCGAGATGGTCAAAAACGGAGGGTGTCTCCACTCGCAAATCCTGCTGCTGGGCGTTGAGGGTTAGGAACTGCAGCACCATTCGGCGATGCTGGGCACGGTTATAGAGGAAGATGTCCATCGTGTAGAGCGCTTCCCGATCGCGCTCCAAACGGATTCGCTGGACTACCACTGGTTCGGTGCCTTGTGCCGTAAAAGTGTGGACATCTTCCCGTGTATAGGGTATAAAACGATCCCACCGTTTAGCTGACATGGTTGCTGTCTCCTTGCGTTCGGGTGCTCGAAATCGGTCGTCAGGATGTGGCAAACAACGCTGGCAGAATTATCGGCTTAATCCCCCGCTATCTACAGGGCTTTGCTCAATGTGTCGGCAGATCGATATAACCCTGATTGCGGGCGCGTGCGGTTCAGCGAGCTGCTGGAGGACGGGGAGCAGGCATGCGCAATCAAACAGATGGAACGGGGTGAGGCTTGAACCTTGCTGAATCTCTAACCGAACCGCCCGCGGATGTAGTCCTCGGTCTCTGGTCGTCTGGGTCGCTCGAAGAGCTGTCTCGTCTCGCCCCATTCGATGACCTCGCCGTACATCAGGAAGCCCGTGTAGTGACTGATGCGCGCTGCTTGCTGCAAGTTGTGCGTGACCACGATAACCGTGTACTGCTTGCCCAGTTCGATGATGAGTTCCTCGATTTTTTGGGTGCTAATCGGGTCGAGCGCGCTGCAGGGCTCGTCCATCAGCAAGATACGGGGCTGCACGGCGAGCATGCGGGCGATGCAGAGCCGCTGCTGCTGCCCGCCTGAAAGGGCTAGCCCGCTCTTGTGGAGTTCGTCTTTCACCTCGTCCCAGAGCGCGGCTTTGCGCAGCGCATCTTCCACAACCTCTCGCAAGGCGCGCCCACGAAGACCATAGTGCAGGCGCGGTCCGAGGGCGACATTTTCGAAAATGCTCATTGGGAAGGGATTCGGCTTCTGGAACACCATGCCCACCTCGCGGCGCAGGCGGGTCAGGTTCACACCACGCGCATAGATATCCTTGCCGTTGAGCAGCACCTTACCCCTGATGTCCACACCGGGGATTCGGTCGTTCATTCGGTTCAAGGCGCGCAGCAGCGTGCTTTTGCCGCACCCACTGGGACCAATGAGTGCCGTCACGGCGTTCTCTGGAAACGCCAGATTCACATTCCGTAGCGCTGACTTGCCGTTGTACGAGACCGATAGGTCAACCGTCTCAATCGCTGTCTTCTGTGTAGGGATTGCCATCGTAGCCGTCATAAGTATCGCCTCCGCATGCGAGAGCGAATCAGAATTGCGCCTGCATTCAGCAGGAGTGTTAGGATAATCAAGGTCAGGCATGCGCCCCAGATGAGCCGCTCGGGCACGACACCTGGCTGGCGATAGCCTTCAGCAAGATAGTAGGGCAGATTCGCAACGGGCTGCCGCAAGGTGTCCCACCCAAGTGTCATCTCGGCAGTCGAGTAGTAGACACTGGCGGTGAACAGCACTGGCGTCGCTTCGCCCACGGCGCGCCCCAGCGACAGGATAATCCCTGTGAGAATGCCGGGCAGCGCATAGGGCAAGGCGATGCGCCAAAGCGTCTGCCAGCGCGACAGCCCCAGTGCCAAACCGCCGTCAATAAGCGCAGCAGGCACCGTTTTGAGCGCAGATTCGGTAGTCAGCACGATCGAGGGCACACAGAAGAGGGTGAGCGTACACCAGCCGGCTATCAGACTCACGCCGAAGTGGAACTTCAGCACGAATATCGCTAATCCAAACAGTCCGTACACTATCGGGGGGGTGCCGGCGAGGGCTGCGACGCTGGCATGCATCAGGCGCATCAGCCGACTGCGCTCGCCATATTCTGCCAAGCAGATCCCTCCGAACACGCCGAGAGGAGTCGCCAGCAGGAATGCGCCCAGCATCAGCAGCAGCGAGCCGAGAATCATTGGTGCCACGCCGCCTGCTGACATCCCTTCGCGTGGTGGTTGCGTGAGGAACTCCCAGCTAATGGTGGGCGCACCCTTGTAGGCAATAATCGCTACCAAGACGAACACCAGCAGCACGGTTGCCAGCCCAACTGCCCCGAATATGATCGTGAGCAGCGCATTCTTGCGGGCGCGGCGCACATCCTGCCGTGCCGCCAACACCTCCCATTCGGCTACTGGCACAACCTTCGAACGAGCCGCTTCTATCATAGCTGTACCTGCGCACGCTTGCGATAGGCAAACCCAAGCAAGTTAATCCCCAGAGTCAGCACGAACAGCGTCAATCCCAACAGGAACAGATGTCCATAGTGCGGGCTTTCGAACTCCACATTCCCCATCTCGATGGCTATCGTATCGGGGATGCCGCGTGTGGGCTTGACCAGCGTGCCCAGCGCGGCGGCGGGAGAACTGAAATCGGGCATCGTGGGCGTGCCCCCACTGAGAATCCACACAATCATCGTTTCGCCCATCACACGGGCAATCGCGAGCAGCCCTGCCGCCATCAGACCGCTCTTGGCAGCAGGCAACAGCACCAGTCGCACACGCTCCGCCAGCGTTAGCCCCAGCGCTTCTGCGCCCTCGCGCAGACTGTTAGGCACGGCACGCAGCGCATCTTCCGAGAGCGAAATAACCGTCGGGAGGATGAACACCGTCATCATCAGCGCGGTCGCCAGCAAGCCGCGCCCCGAACTCAACTGCAGCGCCTCGCCGAATAACTGCTGGAGCGCGGGGGCTATCAGCATCACACCGAAGTAGCCCAGCACGACCGTCGGAATCGCTGCCAGAATTTCCAGAATGGGCTTGAACCACTCCCGGATGCGCGGGGATGCCTGCTCGCTTAGATAAACCGCTGCAGCCAGCCCTAATGGGGTCGCCAGCCCCACTGCGAGGAAGGTGATTAGCAAAGTCGCCAGCAGCAGGGGCAGCATCCCGAAACGGGCGTACAAGATGGTGGGCGCCCAGTCGGGTTTCAGAAACTGCTGGAGTGTCGCCCAAGTGGTGGAGGTCGTTGGGCGCGCCTCCAGCTCAAAGAGGTAGCCCTGCAGCCACTCTTCTTGGGTGTGTGCCTTCCAGACAGGCAGCGCGATACGACCCTTCGGTTGGCGTCGCAGGTCTATCTCGATGGGGTCTACTTGCACGCCCTGTGGCGCACGAACGAGTCGCAGGCGCAACTGGTAAGGGCAATAGGCGGGATCAAACGAGACATCGGGTTCCCATGCCAGTTCCATCGTGTCGGCGGTGTAGTTGGGCAAGGCGAACGCCACGAGCAGGAACCGTTCACCTTGCTCGGCGCGCTTGGGCGCCCGCATGCAGTCCCGAAAGAGCGCGTCGGCACGGAGTTGGTTTGGGTCGTCGGTCTGCGCGGTCGCCGTGACCAGCGACTGCATCTGCATAAGCTCCTCGTGCGAAGGCAGGCGAGTTGCATCTTCGGCGTCATCCAGCTCGTCTGTACCCTCCCGATGGGTCGCCAGCAGGCTGGCGGTCGGGTCCATCGAGACCTCATCTCGATACTCGCTGTGAGGTGGTTGCAGCGCGATACGAAATCCAAACGGGAATTGACGCTGGAAGGCGTATTTCGACTCCGTGAATAAATAGTAGAAGACGGCAACGATGGTGAGCAGCAGCAGTCCACCCGCTGCCCAAGTGGCTACCTGCACGAGGTTGTCAAAAAGTCGAATACGCCACATATTTGGATTGGGTGGGGGGGCGAGATGCCTCCCACACGGCTTACGGGTTCAGGCTATAGTAGCCGACCTCTTCCACTAAGGACTGTCCCTCTTTGGAGCGCACCCACTCGATGAACTTGGCGACCTCGCCGCGTGGTTTGCCGTTCGTGTAGAAGTAGAGATAGCGCCAAATGGGGTACTTGCGGTTGCGCACATTCTCTTCGGTGGGTGCATAGGCAGGCTCGCCCTCCTTCGCCGCGATTTTGAGGATCTTGATGCCCGAGCGGTTTTTGAAGTACGCTACACCACCGTAGCCGATACCGCCGGGAGTGCGGGCGACCTCACGCGCCTCCTCGCTGGTGGAGGGCATAAAGCGTACACCACGCCCCCAGTTCTGGTTCTTCAGCACTTGCTGCTGGAAGAAGCCATAGGTGCCCGAGTTGCTGTCTCGGCTGAACGCCACGATGGGCAGATCAGGACCACCGACCTGACGCCAGTTGGTAATCTGCCCGATGTAGATGCGGCGAAGCTGATCCATCGTCAGCGAGTCGACAGGGTTCGACTCATGCACGCAGACGGCAAGTCCATCCAGCGCGACGGGGATTTCGTTAACCACTACGCCGCGACTGCGGGCGCGGTCGATTTCCGACTTGCGCATCGGGCGCGAAGAGGCGCAGATGTCCGTCACGCCGTTGATGAGCGCGTTGATGCCGATGCTGGAGCCACCGCCCGTCACCGACACGCTCACGCGTGGGTTCACACGCCCATACGCCTCTGCCCAACGCTGATTCAGAATCAGCATGGTGTCGGAACCCTTGAGGGTAATGCTCTGCTGGCTCAGCGTGTACGCCGTCACGCCCCCTGCCAGCACCATGAGAATGCCCAGACCTATCATCAGTGTGGTTCGCTTCATAGGCATCCCTCCTCCAAGCTTAGTAGCGGTATTGCAGGCGAATTGTCCACTGATCGTTGCGCACCTTCGGCCCCTCTTCGTCATGGGTCTCGAAGGCGACGGTCAACCGAACATTGGGGTTGATGAAGTAGCTGTAAGCAAAGCCCCAGGTGCGGGTGCTGTCGCCACCGCGCCCCGTGTCGGGGTCGAACACATCGTAGCGCACGGTCAAGAAGTTGCGATAGTTCAAGCGATAGTTTGCCTGAATCTGGTATCCCAGAATGTTGGTTGCGCGGGTGAAACGCGGTATGGTGACCCCACTCACTGTGCGGGTGGTTGGTACACGGTCTTTACCCAGCATCAACTCGCCACGCAGGGTAAACCCCTCCACGAGTACATCAAGCACTGTGGCGTCGAGATAGAGAAACTCGCGGTTCACGCGAGGCACTTGAACGGGTTGATTGTTGTTGTTCGGGTCGTTGAAGGTGAAGCCGGGACGCTTGCCGAAGAAGCCCGACACACCGAACTCGTAGGTGAGGGTGTAGTAGCGCAATCCGGCGTGCCATGCGAGTGCGCTACCGAGATTGCCAAAGGTGTTCGCACTCGTCTGCTGCGGGTCTTGGAAAGTGAGGCTGTTCCAAAAGCCAAAGTGTGCGAAGGCGTTGTTGCCCAGCCCGTAGCGCAGAAACGCACCGCGCCCGCGCTCGCCGCCGAACATCGTGCGGTTGTAAAGCGCGCGTTCGGGCAACTCTCGTTCAGCAGAGGAGCGCTCCAGCTCGTAGCCCAACGGCAACGGCTGCTGACCCACCAAGAGCTGAACGCCTACACGCTCTACTGTCGGCTCGATGTCCCAAATCAGCTGCGCATCACGCAACTCCGCTGAGATACGCTGCGCCCCTGTGGACACATCGAACGCAAGGCGCATCTGGGTGCGCGCATCCAGCACATTCGTCTGGCTGACCCGAAACCGACGCAGCTGAAATCCCTCGTTGGCGCGATTCTCCTGCGAGTCGAACCACTGGAACTGGATATAGTTGCTTGGACGGAACCGCAGCGCTTCCGCTAAGTTGGTTTGAATCACCGGGATTGTCTCTTGGGCTTGCTCCTCGATATAGAGGCGTACATCCTCCATCTCGCGCTGCAGCGATTCGAGCTGTTTCTGCAGCTCTTCGACGCGCTGTTGTAGCTCCTGCAGGCGTTGCGGGTCTTACTGCTTTGAGCGGGGCACGGCGCGAACGCTTACCTTGGTCTCCGTCGCACTATTGGTTGCCAGCACCTCTGCAGCCAAACTGAGAAGTAGGCAACTCACTACGAGGGTCGCATAATAGAACCTCCCTGTATGCAGCATGCTCTGCCTCCTTGAATCTTGGTTTTTTTAACCGAAAATAGGATTGGCGATGTAAGGTTAAGGAGAGGTTAATACGATGTTAAGGAAAGATTAAGAAAGCGCTTCACCCTCTGCGTGTTGTAGTCAGTTCGAAGTGCGCTCACGGCTTTTGAGCGGGAGGGGAATAGGTCCAATACAGCGCGCCCGCCGTGAACAAGGCGGCTCCCACAATATTGCCCAGCGTCACCGGGATCTGGTTCCACAACCACCAATCTGCCACGCTCACGGGTGCACCCATCAAAATCCCTGCCGGTATCAGAAACAGGTTCACCACCGAATGCTCGAATCCAAGTGCGAAGAAGGTAAAAATAGGCAGCCACATCGCCACCACCTTGCCAGTCGTGTCGCGTGAGCAGAACCCCAGAAACGCCCCCAGCGTCACCATCCAGTTGCACAGGATGGCTTTGACAAAAGCAATCCATAGCCCCTCGACGCCCAGCTGGGCATAGGCAAGAGTCTTTTTCTCCGTCACGTTAATCAGCTGTTTGACCCACGGATCGTCAAAATCGGAACCGTTGCTGGTCCAAGCCACATAGACAAGATAAGCCAGGAAAAATCCGCCCACGATATGCGCGATATAAACGATGAACCAGTTTCGCGCCAGTTGGCTGGCAGTAATGCGTCGTTGGAAGGCGGGCAGCAGCAGGAGGGCAAAGTTGCCCGTCACCAGCTCCAGCCCCAGCAGGCTGAGCATCACGAACCCGACAGGGAAAATTAACGCGCCCACCAGAGGGGATTTGGTCTGAGCGGTGGCATAAACCGCCAGAGCCGTTGCGTAGCCCAGCAGCGACGCCGACAGAAAGCCCCGCACCACCATATCCTTGGTGGACAAACCTGCCTTCTTTTCGCCTGCCTGAGTCGCCTGCTCTAAGACCTCATAAGGTGGGACATACATCGCTTATCGAACGCAAACGCCTCCTTCGTCCCATCTGAAAGCCCAGTATTGCCAAGGGGAACCCTATTAGCGGCGGACCAAACAGCGCCAGCATGCCCCAATCCCAACTCAGTTGCCCCGTGCGCGGATTATAGCGATAGCAGCGAAATACCAGCTTCGCATCGGGCAGGGGATAAGAAAGTACCATGTCGCCCCGCATCTCACGCAGAATTGCGCGGAACTGCACCGGGCTAACGGTTCCACCCACATGTACCCGCACAATCCGCCCATCCCGAATGGCAACCATCATGCCGGGATGATCGAACTGGTCGCTCCCCCGTATGGGGGTGTACCAGAAGCCAGTGGCATGCACCAGTTGGCGCAAGTGGTGGGGTTCCACCACGCCGAAGTACCAGCCCCGCTGAGGTGGAACCCCGATTCTGCGAGCGAATTGCTCCAGCTGTGCTGGCGTGTCGCGTGGGTCGAAGCTCAGCACCAGCACATGGTAGGCATCGCCCGAGCCACCCACGATAGAGGTTGTTTCGTGCAGCGACGAGAGCAGGGGGGAGCAGATGCCCACACAGCGTGCAAACACGAAAATTAGCAGCAGGGGGCGTTGCTGCCAGAATTGCGACAGCTTAGCAGCGCGACCGTCGCTCAGCTGCACCCGCACATCGGGCAGGGCGCGATAAACCACCCGCCCCTCATCAGGCAGGAGTGGGTCGCGCCCGCCCAAAGGGGTCTGCCCATAAAGGAGACCTCCCCCTATCAGGATGCTCGCAGCGCAGCATAGGCAGCGAACCATCGCCTGCCCACCTCAATCAGGTACAGCAGCATGCCCAGCACCACCAACAAGACAAACAGAAGCGCAATTATGGCGAAGGTCGTGCCTATCTCCACCTCTGGTGGATAGAGGGCATACCGGCGTGGCACCGAATGGGCACCACTCAGATAGAACATCATCACAAAGCCATAGCCACCGATCAAGAGCAAGGCGACGATGGCGCGTGCAAGCCCCACCCGCTCCGCCACGCCCGAAAGCTCCTGAGTCAGGTGTGCCACAAAGCCCAGCATCATGAAGATAAGCCCGACCAGCAGATAGGTGTGGAAGTGAGCGGGTACCCAAAGCGTGTTATGGAAGCGGAAGTTCACCGCCACGGTCGAGTCCAAAACAGCGCCTACTCCCCCAACAGCCCAACCCAGCGTACCCAAAAAGAGCAGGCTGGAGGCAAGAGTCCACCGCACTGGTCGCTGGTAAACCTGCGCCAGCATGCCCAAGATGGTGACAACCGCCGCTGGGATCGAAGTGCCATAGGAAGCGATTTGCCCCACCACCTGAACCCAACGCGGCTGGGCGAAATCCATATACAGATGGTGGAAATAGGCGAACATCACAAGGAACAGCACACAGTTCCATGCAATCACCATCGGCAGCGCCGTCTTCCACGCATGCCCGCTATAGGTCGGGAAGGTCGCATAAAGGAATGCAATCGCATGGTACATCGCAAGATTGATGAGCACATGCCCAAAGAAGAAGGTTAGGTTCTTGACCACCAGCGGGTCGACCATGGAGCCTGTGAAGCGATGCACAAGGAAGAAGATGAGCATCGCCACCGCCGCCAGCAGCGCAATGATTCCTGCAATTGCGCACACCGTCGCCACCAGCACCACCGGTGGCAGTTCAGGCGTAGTGGAGCCTTTGAGATAGTGCCAGCCCAACGCTTGTGAGAGGGAGTATCGCGAGGCAATCGCGCGCAGCAGCTCCAGCTCCCACAGCAACCACGCCACGCCCAACACCGCCACCGCCACAAGGAAGATGTCTGCCGTGTAGCTGGGCCAGCCCCCTGCCGAGATGAACGGCAGCGGATACAAGAAGTACCAACCCGGCGCAAAGCGCAGCAGGAAGTTAATCACCAGCAACACCACGCCAACCACCGTCAGCGAAGTGCTAAACCAGATAACGGTAGGGTTCAGCCGCACATGCTGCGAAAGGACATACAGCATGGCGACAAACGACACCGTGTAGCTCAAACCGACCAGCCCCAGCCCATGCAGCGTGAGCGAAGCGTAAAACCACGAGACATCCGGCACAGCTTCAAGCAGAATCTGGGACTGGTAGGCTCGCATAAAAAGCCCCAATAAGCCCAGAATCGGCAGCAAAAGCATCAGCAGCGCGCCCCACACAAGTGCCAAAGTGCGCATCTGCGTCTGTCCGCCAGCGAACTCCTGGGCACCACTTACGGTCATCTCTGCCATAAGGTTCACCTCCGTAAGGCGAGTGCGTTCGAACGGGATGTCGAGGTGGGACTTTCCACAACATCAAACCCACCCCGCATAATGTGGTGCGATAAACCGCAATACTCCAGACAAAGAATGGTATAGGAACCGGGCTTCTCGAAACGCAGAAAGAGCCGATTGACATAGCCGGGCATCGCCTGAGTCTGACCCATCAGTTTCCCATCTGGGTCATAGACGCCAAATCCGTGGTTCACATCGAGGCTGGTAACGCGAAACTCGACCAGTCGCCCCACTGGAATCTGCGGACGGTTCGCAGATGCCTGCACAAACTCCTCCTCTGTGCGAATCGATTCGGAAGAGAGAGCGAACTGGAACTGTTTGCTCACTACATGCACTACCTCGTCGGGAACCTGCCCTTTGGGATAGGGCATACGGGGAACAGTAAAGGCGAACAGAACGCCCAGCACCACCAGCATCAGAATAAAGAACGGTCGACGCAAACGCCCTATCGCCTGATAAGCCGCCTCCTCGCCCTTGGCACCGCGTGTGCTGAGGGCAAAAGAGGCGTAGACCAGAATCAGCAACACGCCTATCAGCAGCCACACATAAAAGACCATCATCGGTTCCATCATCTCACCACCTGTGAACGGCATCACTCCGAAACGAACGACTCAGGTTTGACAAAAACGGGCTTTTCATCTTTGAGGGATTTGATGTAAGCAATCAGAGCCTTCACCTGGTCGTCCTTCAAGTGGGCGAAAGAGGGCATCGCTGGTTTATAACCCTTCACAATCCGCTTGTTCGATTCCTTAATCGACTCATACAGGTAGGCGTCGTCCACTTTCACGGTCGAGTCATCCGCAAGACGAATGGTCTTCCCATATAGACCGCGCAGGTCGGGATAATCTTTACCCGTTGTGGGGTTCATATGGCAGGTATTGCACCCGAGCTGGGCAAAAAGAAGTTTGCCTTTGAGCACCTCGGGATCAGATGCGGTACTCGCCTTCTTTGTCGACTCGGACTTCGAATCGCTTCCTGTGGTGGGATTTGTTTCACCACCGCGACCACAGGACATCAGCAACAGCGATAGCACAAGCGACGCCACTATAAACCACAGGTTTTGCGCAACGCGCATAGTACCAACTCCCCATCTGCATCCATACAATACCCTATCTACGATAAGTTTGTCAAGAGGTTTCCAAAAAGTCAGATACTTACTTTTTGGAAAGTATTGGGTTTCGAGCAGACAGATTGGTGGTTCCGTGCGGTCAGCAGCGTTTGAGTCTTGGTTCAGAAACGCACCTGAACGCCTGCATAAAAGCGGTCGTTTGGCACTTCGTTCCGCCCCTCCTTTACCCACTCATAACCCAGAGTCAAGCGAATGGTTGGCTCAAGGTAATGGTGATAGAATAAGCCCGTTATCTGTCTGCGATCGCCTGCGGTCGCCTCATCTGGATCAAACGAATCCCAGCGAGCCACCAGCTGATTACGTTTATTGAGCGTATAAACGGCATAGATCACCTGACTATTGAGGTCGGTCGGGCTCAGATAACGCGGGTTTGTGGTGCCACCCATGGGAATCCGATCCCGTCCCCAGAGCAGGATATAGCGTATAAGAAATGTGCGCCCCAGGTTCGCCCCACCTTCGTGATAAAAAGCTCGGCGTTCGGAATCGCCTACATTGACTGGGTTGCCTTGCGCGTCACGGAACTGGAAGCCGGGGCGCCTGCCCCAAAAGCCGCCCACCTCCAGTGCATAGCGTGCTGCTTGATAGCGCCAACGCAGCGAAGCCGCTAGGAAAGCCCGATCCCCACGCGTGGTCAACTGGGGATCCCGAATGGTCAGGCTGCTCCATATCCCTGCTTGCAGCGTGTGGCGGGCTGAAGGGGTATAAACAAGCTGAACTCCTCGTCCACGCAAGCCCGCAAACAGCGTAGTGGCAATCTGGGAAGGGTCAGGGGTGTCTAATAAGGGGGTGGGGGTTCGCACCTCATAGAAAATAGGCAGATGCATCTGCCCAATTTGCAGCGCCAGCTTTGCAGGCTGTTCGGGTCTCCACGCGATGAAGGCATCCAGCATTTCAGCCTGTTGTCCTCGTTCGCCCCCACTGAAGTCCGCCAGTAAGTTCAGCGAGATGTCCTTACGCACCCGGATATTGGCACCAAACCGTGCCATGCGCACATCGAAGCCATCATGCACAAAGGTACCCTGCGAGTCTTTCCACTCCACACGCACAACGCCTCTCAGTTGCACCTGCGGAAATGACTCCTGTGCCATCACCCGGACAGGTAGCAACAGCGATACGATACTGCCCAGTATCAGTTGTCGCATGCTGATCCTTAGGTTCTCCAGAAACTCAATTGGTACTTTATACCCCACCGCTGAGTTGTTCGGCTACTAAAGCGGCTGCCCGCCTTGTGCCTTTACTCTAAGCACAAGGCGGGCATGGTAGCTAATGGCTTGCTCGGTACACCGTCAGGCGTCTTGCATACCACGCGATGCCGAACACCAAAACTACCCCAGCAAGCAGAAGCGTTATTGCCCACCAGGGCGTTCGTGGCGAGGTGCCAGTGAGCGCCACCGGTTTCTCCCGCACGATGATTTTGGCTCTCATATAGGGGTGTGGGGTACACATGTAGCTGTATTCACCGGGTTTGGTCAGAGTGTAGGACCAGCTCTCGGCGTGACCCAGCATAGGCGAGGAGAAGATTTCGGGACCCTCCGTCACTAGCACATTATGGATGCCTGAGTACTCGCCCTCCAAGTAGGTAAACACATCCTCGTTGACCCATTTGACGGTCGTGCCGGGCGTGACCTCCAGCACCTTGGGATAGTACGAGTTGCCGATAATCCGGACAATCGCCTCTTTTTCATGCGGTGGAACCACAACGGGCACATCCACATCGGGGCTACCGGGGGCAAAGGGTGCCACAATCCGAGTCGCTTGCGCCCGA
>OGCH01000554.1_pt1 | contig 18530 bp, 21 predicted proteins | sample 1570111 | NCBI WGS metagenome assembly OGCH01 (sample SAMN03436243, study PRJEB24508) | hot springs metagenome | biome: Desert Springs; feature: Hot Springs; material: Water | place: USA: Great Boiling Spring, Nevada | collected 2008-12-01 | depth 0 m m | reverse complement strand
GAAGCGGTGCACCAAAGCCGCCCCCAGGGCCAAAAGCCCCGCGGCCAGGGCGAAGGCCTCCAGGGAAGGGTGCATCAGAGGCTCCTCTTCAGGGCTTCCACCGCCTCCCGGGTGCCTGCCACCACCAGGGTGTCCCCCACCTCCAGGACCACCTCCGGCCCGGGGTTCGGCACCAAGGGGGCCCCGGGCCGGTCCACGGCCAGGAGGTGGGCCCCAGGAGGCAGGTGGAGCTCCCCCACCTTCTTGCCCGCCAGGGGGGAGCCGGGCAGGACCTTGATCCACTCAATGACCTTCTGGCCCAGCTTGCTCTGGGTGTCCCCCACGGCCTCGGGGTGGAAGAGGACCCCAGCCAGGATGGCTCCTATTTCCCGGGCCTCCTCGTCGGTGAGGTCCAGGGTGGCGGTGGGCTCGTCCTCTTCCCCCGCCTCAAAGTACTGCAGCTCCCGCTTGCCCGAGTTGTGCACCACGATGACCAGCCGGTCCCCGCTTCCCACGGTGATGGTGAACTTCCGCCCCACGCCGGGCAGGGCCACTTCTTCTACCTTCACGTTGCCCTCCTAGGGGAAAACCGCACCGCCAGGGTACGCCCCGCCACCAGGGCCAGGATGCCCATGGTCCAGAGGAAAAGGTCCAGCCCGGAGAGCCTCTCGGCGAAGAGGAGGAGGAGAAGCTCCCTCAGGGCCAGGGCCACCCCGATCTCCAGGAGGACCTCGAGGCGCACCCTTTCCAACTCAAAGTACTCCACGAAGACCCGGACCAGCTCCAGGACGATGACCAGGCTGAGGACGTTGGTGATGAGCTCCTTCAGGCCCAGGCGCACCGTGGGCTCGGTGATGGTGAGGCCAAGCTCCAAAAAGGTCCGGACCGCGCCCACGAAAAGCCCTAGGAGGAGGGCCACCACCACGAGGTTGAAGACCAGCCGGGTGGCCCTCCGGTAGAGGCTTAGGAGGAAGTCCTGGCTCATCCTAGAGGAGGAGGTTGAAGACCCGCTCCGCCCTTTGGTGGTGCTCCGCCTGGGGGTTTTTGAGGGCGGGGTCCAGCTCCTTTAAGACCCGGGCGTAGGCCACCACCAACGCCCCGGCCAGCTCGGGCAGGAGCCTTTCCACGTCCTCGGAGACGGTGAGGTCCAGGGGCGGCAGGGCGGCCAGGGCGTCCAGCACGGGCTTCAGCTCCAGGGAAACCTCCATCTTGCGGAACTCGTGGATGGTCTCCTGGAGTCCCTTGGTGATGGGCAGGTCGGGCTCAAAGATGATGTCCCGGGCGTTGTACTTGGCGTTCCTTTCCGCCACCACCAAGAGGTCGTGGATCTTGTTGCGGAGAAAGTCGGAAAGGCGCTTCAAGTCGTCCTTGTCCACGTCCAGGCTGGCGGCCAACCGGAAAAGCTTTTCAAACTCGGCGATCTTCATCAACATGGCACACCTCCCAGGTAAGGTTACTTCTTGAGTCTAAACTTGTCAAGCATGTTGCGTAAACTGCCCCCACCTCGAGGTGGGGGCGGTTTGGGTCTACGCTTCCTTCACGGGAATCCTGACCGGGGGCTCCTCGGGGCGCTTCTCCCTGGGGATCCTCACCTCCAGCACCCCCTTGCGCAGGTGGGCCTCAATCCCCTCCTTCTTGGCGTCCTTGGGCAGGAGGTAGGCCCGGTAGATGCGCCCGTAGAGGATCTCCGCCAGGTGCTTGGTGCGCTTTTCCTCCCGCTTTTCCCCCTCTATGACCAGCTGGTCCCCCTCGAGGCGCACCTCCAGGTTCTCCGGGCCCAGGCCCGGCACCTCCACCCGCAGGAGGTAGTGGTCCTCGTGCTCGGAAAGCTCGGAGAGGGGTTCCAACACCTCCCCCGCCTCCTGGAACACCTTATCCAGCGCCTCTTCCACCGCCTTACGGAAGCGGGAACGGCCAAAGGGCCAGATCTTCTCCAGCATCTTCTCCTCCTTCAGCCCAGGTAGGGCCTCAACCTTTCCTCCAGAACCCGCTTAGGCTGGGCCCCCACCCAGGTGGCCACGGGGTGGCCTTTTTGGAATAGCATCAGGGTGGGGATGCTCATCACCCGGTACTGCCCCGCCAGGCGGGGGTTCTGGTCGGTGTTCACCTTCACCACCTTGAGCTTGCCCGCGTGCTCCCGGGCCAGCTCCTCCAGCACCGGGGCCACCAGGCGGCAGGGGCCGCACCACGGGGCCCAAAAATCCACCAGGACCAGGGGCGCCCCCGCCACCTCCTGGGGGAAGCTCCTTTCGTCCGCCTCCACGATCCAGGGCAGGGGGTTTTTGCAGGCCCCGCAGACGGGCACCTGGCCCGGTGGAGGGGTGCGGAGGCGGTTTTTGGCGCCGCAGCTTGGGCAGGTTACGGTGTTCATAGGAAAAAAGGCCCCGCCCTGGGGCGGGGCCCCCTCTTTAGCGCACGTTCCCCGTCTCCAGCTTCCGGGAGCGGAGGTCCAGGAGGCTGTACTCCCCCTCGGAGAGGTCCCCCGGGACCACCACCCAGCTCGCCCCCAGCATCTCGTGCTTCTGGCCCCGGCCCGCCACGAGGGCCACCAGGGGGTTATGGGTCTTGATGAGGTGGGCCACCTCGTGGGAGCCGCCCTCTCCCAGGCCCTTGTGGAAAGGCATGGTGTGGAAGAGGAAGATCTTGGGGTAGTCCTTGAGCTCCCAGAGGGTCTTCAGGTGGTACTCGGCCACCCAGGCGGGGTAGCGGAGGGCCTCCTTCTCCTCCGGCTCCCCGTCGTCCAGGATCTCCCCGCCCACGCCCGCCACCAGGTAGGGGCCCTTCCAGAAGGTGAAGGCCTCGTGGACGTTCCGCATCTCCGGGCGGACCAGCTCAATGTTGGCGGCCTCCCGCAGGTATTCCCAGATGGGGGCGTCCTCGGGGCCGGGGATGTAGGCGGTGGGGAGATGGGTCTCGGAGAGGATGCGGAAGAAGGCGGCGTAGTCCCGGCTCTTGGCGGTCTTGGGCATGAGGTTGCCGATCACCGCCACCGCGTCCGCCCCGGTGTCCGGGGCCACCTTGACGAACTTTTCCAAGGCCTCCAGGTCCCCCATGGGGTTGGAGGTGGCCAGGATGTAGCGAACCGTCCTCCGCATAGGGCACCTCCTTCACTCCACCTGCACCTGGATCCTCTTGGGCTTGGTCTCCTCGGCCTTGGGCACCAGGAGGTGCAAGACCCCGTGGCGGAAGCGGGCCTGCACCCGGGAGAGGTCGTAGGTGGCCGGGATGTTGAAGCTCCGGGCGAAGGTGCCGTAGGGGCCCTCGAGGCGGTGGTAGGCCACGCCCTCCTTTTTCTCAAAGGGCCTCTCCGCCTTCACCGAGAGGACCCCCTCCTCGGCCACCACCTCCACCTTGTCGGGCTCCACCCCGGGCAGGTAGACGAGGAGGTGGAGCCCCTCGCCGTCCTCCACCACGTCCACCAGGGGGGCGTAGACCCTAGGCCCCTGCTGGGGGGCGCCCAGGGTGCGGGCCAGCCTCTCCTGCAACTCCTCAAGCTCCCTAAAAGGATCAAACCGGATCACGCTTACCACCTCCTTCACCACCTCAAGAGCGCGGCCATGCCGCCACGCTCAAGAAGCCTCCTTTCGGCCTCGCCCCGCACGAACTCCAGCTTGGCCGCGTACCCGCTGGCGAGTTCAGGAAGGACCAGGGCGAGGGGTTTTTTCTCGGGGTGCTGGCAGTAGCCCAGGGCCTCGGCCTCCTCAGCCCAATAGAGGCCATCGCAGGCGTAAACCACCCTTTCTAGGTGCCAGGGCAGGACCCAGACCTCCACCCGGCCCTCCTGGACCCGGGACAGGACCTCGAGGCCGAAGACCGCCTTGGGGTAGGCCTCCTCGAGGTCCTCCAAAAGCTTCACCTCCGCCCGGCGCTCCACCTCCTCCAAGACGGGCTCCAGGCGCTTTAAGACCTCGCCCGGGCTTGCCCCGGGGTGGGGCAGGGAAGGAAGCTCCGCCACCACCTTTTCCTTGAGGCGCTTGGGCAGGTAGCCCAGGAAGAGCTTGGCGTGCTCCTCGGGGCCCATGAGGATGATGCGGGTGAAGCCCCTCTCCTCCACGTGCCTTTCCAGGTCTTTGGCCAGGATCTTGTAGAAGCGCTCCTCCCAGGCGGCCAGGCGCTTGGCGAAGAGGTCCTGCCCCGCCCCGCCCCGGGAGATCCCCGAGAGGTTGAAGCGGCGCCCGGGAGCGTCCAGGGAGAGGCGGCGCCAGGCCTCGGTGTCCAGGGCCAAGAAGGCGTCCTTCACCTCGGCGATCTCGCCCAGGAAGACCTCAAAGACCCGCCATTTCTCCTGGTCCAGGTAGACCACCCCGTAGCGCTCGTACTCGTCCAGGGCGTAGACCAGGGGCAGGAGGAAGGGCTCCCCGTAGTGGGCCAGGGCCCCGTCGGTGAGGAGGCGGCTCGCCTTTTCGTCCAGGAAGGCGGTCTTCACCGCGCTCACCAGGGGAAGCTCCACCTGGAGGGGGAAAAGCTCCAGGCGCTCCTGATCGGCGAAGAGGGCCAGGGTCTTGGCCTGGATGACCTCGTGCTTCAGAAGCTCCAGGACCCTTTCCGCCAGGGCCTCGGGCACCGAGAGGGCCTTCATGGCGTCCTTGGCCCTTAAGGCGTAGGCCCGGTTGGCGTTTTCCGGTTTGGCGGGGTTGATGTCCAGGTAGAGGGATAAAACGGGGGTTTTGAGCTCCTCCAGGGTTTCTTTGATGCGCCGGACCTCTTCTTTGCCGATCATAGACCACCTCCTAAGAGGGCCACCACCTGGCGGAGGGCCTCCTGGTTCAGCTTCTCCTCCTGCCCCAGCCGGGTGAAGAGGGCCTCGAGGTCGGGGTCGGGGAGGGTGCTCTCCAGGTAGTAGGCCCGGTCCAGCCCCTCCTCGCTGAGGAGCTTTAGGAGCCCCTCCCACCCCACCTCCTCCACCTTGGGGGTGGGGGGGAGGGGGGCCTTGAGGCGGCGGAGGGCCTCGGCCAGGGCCTCGGCGTGGGCCCGCTCCCTCTTGGCCACCTCCAGGAGGAGGGCCTTGAGGTGAGGGTAAGGCACCCCTTCCGCCGCCTTTTCCGCCCTGAGGGCGTCCAGGAGCTCATCCTGGTAAGCCTTTTGCAAGACCTCTACCATCCGCATGCCTCCTCCTCAGGCCGAGATGCGCTCGGCGGGGCGGAAGGTGAGGCCTTCGGGGCCCACGTCCACCAGGACCCGGTCCCCCTCCTTGATCTCCCCGGCGAGGATCTTCTTGGCCAGGGGGGTTTCCAGCTCCCGCTGGATGACCCGCTTCAGGGGCCGGGCGCCGAAGACGGGGTCGTAGCCCCTTTGGGCCAGGAAGTCCTTGGCGGCCTCGGTGAGCTCCAGGGTGATCCGCTTCTCCGAAAGCCTCGCCCGGAGGTTGGCGAGCTGGATCTCCACGATCTGGCGGATCTGCTCCTGGGAGAGGGGCCGGAAGACCACGATCTCGTCCAGCCGGTTCAGGAACTCGGGGCGGAAGTGCTTCTGCAAGACGGCGAAGACCTCTTCGCGGATCCGGTCGTAGGGCAGGCCCTTCTGGATGCCCTCCAGGATGAGGGGGCTACCCAGGTTGGAGGTTAGGATGATGACGGTGTTGCGGAAGTCCACGGTGCGCCCGTGGCTGTCGGTGAGGCGGCCGTCGTCCAGGATCTGGAGGAGGATGTTGAAGACGTCGGGGTGGGCCTTCTCAATCTCGTCAAAGAGGATGACGCTGTAGGGCCTGCGCCGCACGGCCTCGGTGAGCTGGCCCCCCTCCTCGTAGCCCACGTAGCCGGGAGGAGCCCCGATGAGGCGGCTCACGGCGTGCTTTTCCATGTACTCCGTCATGTCAATGCGGATCATGGCCTCCTCGGTGTCAAAGAGGGTGGCCGCCAGGGTCTTGGCCAGCTCGGTCTTGCCCACGCCTGTGGGGCCCAGGAAGAGGAAGCTCCCGATGGGGCGGTTCGGGTCCTTGAGCCCGGCCCGGGCGCGGCGGATGGCGTCGGCCACGGCCTGAATGGCCTCGTCCTGGCCCACCACCCGCTTGTGGAGCTCCTCCTCAAGCCTAAGGAGCTTCTCCCTTTCCCCTTCCAGGAGCTTGGCCACGGGGATTCCCGTCCAGCGGGAGACGATCTCGGCGATGTCCTCCTCGGTAACCTCGAGGCGCACGAAGCGGGCGTTCTTGAGCTTTTCCGAGAGAGCCTCCACCTCGGCCTCGAGGCGGGGAAGCTCCCCGTAGCGGAGCTCGGCGGCCCGGTTCAGGTCGTACTGGCGCTCCGCCAGCTCAATCTGCCGCCGCACCTCGTCCAGGCGCTGCTGGGCCTCGCGGAGCTTCTTCAGGATCTCCCTCTCCGCCTCCCACTCCGCCTTGAGCTTCTCAATCTCCTTGGTGAGCTCGGCGATCTCGGCCTCAATGGCCCTGAGGCGCTCTAAGGAGTCCGGGTCCTTCTCCTTCTTGAGGGCCTCCCGCTCAATCTCCAGCTGGAGTTTCTTCCGCTCCAGGGTGTCTATCTCCTCGGGGGCGCTCTCTAAGGCCATGCGGAGCCTGGCCGCCGCCTCGTCTATGAGGTCAATGGCCTTGTCGGGGAGGCGCCTTTCCGTGATGTAGCGGTGGGAGAGGACCGCCGCCGCCACAATGGCGGGGTCGGAGATGCGCACCCCGTGGTGGACCTCGTACTTCTCCTTGATGCCCCGGAGGATGGAGATGGTGTCCTCCACGCTGGGCTCTTCCACGTAGACGGGCTGGAAGCGCCTCTCCAGGGCGGCGTCCTTCTCAATCTCCCGGTACTCGTCTAAGGTGGTGGCCCCGATGAGCCTGAGCTCCCCCCGGGCCAGGGCGGGCTTGAGCATGTTGCCGGCGTCCACCGCCCCCTCGGCCTTGCCGGCGCCCACCACGGTGTGGAGCTCGTCAATGAAGAGGATGATCTCCCCTTGGCTTTGCACCACCTCCTGGATCACCGCCTTCAGGCGCTCCTCAAACTCCCCCCGGTACTTGGCCCCGGCCAGGAGGGAGCCCATCTGCAGGGAAATGATGCGCTTCCCCTTGAGGCCTTCGGGCACGTCCCCCTTGACGATGCGCTGGGCCAGGCCCTCCACGATGGCGGTCTTGCCCACGCCGGGCTCCCCGATCAGGACGGGGTTGTTCTTGGTGCGCCGGAGGAGGATCTGGATGGTGCGCCTGATCTCCTCGTCCCGGCCGATGACCGGGTCCAGCTTGCCCTGGGCGGCCAGGGCGGTGAGGTCAATGCCGTACTGCTCCAAAGCGTTGTAGGTGCTCTCCGCGTGTTCCGTCTGCACGGTCTTACCTCCTCTGAGTTCCAAAAGGGCTTTTTTGAGGGGCTCGAGGCCGGGGAGGCCCGGGGTGGCCTCGGCCAGGGCCAGGACCAGGGTGTCTAGGGCCACGAAGCGGTCCTTGAGCTCCTCCATCAGGGCCTCGGCGCGGCCGAAGACCCCGGAGAGCCGGGCCGTGAGGTACTGCCCGCCCTCGGCCCCCTCCACCTTGGGGAGGCGGGAAAGCTCCCGCTCCATGAGTTCCTTCAGGGCCTTGGGGTCGGCCCCGGCCTTCTCCAGAAGCCGCCAGGGAAGCCCCGCCGGGTCCTTCAGCAAGACGACCCAAAGGTGCGGGGCGTCTATGGCCTGGTGCTGAAGGCTCCGCGCCAGGACCTGGGCCTGGGCCAAGGCTTCCCGGGCGGCTTGGGTCCAGCGTTCCAGGTTCATCCCCACCTCCTCTCGCTAAGAAAAGCATAACACCTAACAAAAGCCTTGTCAAGTTTTTTGATAGGCATAAACCCAAAACCCATCCCCAGCGGGAAGGGGGTTCGGGGATTCCTTGGGTAGATTTTACGGGAAAGGGGAAGGAAGGATGTCCCGCTAGAGGCGCTCTAGGATCTCCACCACCAGGGCCGCCCCGATGAGGTTGGCCCCTAGGTCCTTGCGGATGCGCTCCGCTTTGGCCATGCGCAGGAGGTCCTCCCGGCGGAAGTACCAGGCGCCCCCCACCTCCAAGGGTTCCACGAAACCGATCTCCACGTAGCCTCGCACGGCGCTTAGGGAGAGGCCGTGCTCGGCCAGGGCTTCCAGGGAAAACCATTCGCTACGCGCGAGCATAGTAGGCCTCCGCCAGCTTCTTCCAAAGGGCCTCCTCCTCCGGGGTGAGGCGCTCGGGGATGGTGAGGCGCACCTCCAGGTAGAGGTCCCCGCGGCCACCGGGGCCAGGGAAGCCCTTGCCCTTGAGCCTCAGCTTCTTGCCCGCCTGGGTTCTGGGAGGGATGGTGACCTCCACCGGCCCCTCCAGGGTCATGGCCCGCACCTTGCCCCCCACCACGGCGATGGGGGCGGGGACGTCCAGGGTGGCGTAGAGGTCCCGCCCTTCCAGCCGGAAGCGGGGATGGGGGAGGAGGCGCACGGTGAGGAGGAGGTCCCCCGGGGGCTCCCCGGGGCCGCCCATGCCGGGAACCCGAAGGGTGGCCCCGTCCTGGACTCCAGGGGGGATATGCACGGATACCCTTTTGCCCCCCACCTCCAGGAGCTTCTCGCCCCCGTGGAAGGCCTCCTCGAGGGTGAGGGGGAGCTCGGCCCGCACGTCCCGTCCCCGGCGGTACCTCCGGCGGCCCCCAAAGAGCCCACCCCCGAAGAGCTCCTGGAAGAACTCGGAGAAGTCCTCCACGTCAAAGCCGGAGAAGTCGTACCCCCCGGGGGGTGGGGGAGGGGGCGGGGTGGCGGTGCCGTAGGTGTCGTAGATTTTGCGCTTCTCGGGGTCGGAGAGGACGGCGTAGGCCTCGTTGATCTCCTTGAACTTCTCCTCCGCCTCCGGGCTCTTGTTCACGTCGGGGTGGTACTGCCGGGCCAGGCGCTTGTAGGCCCTCTTGATCTCCTCCTGCGTGGCGTTTTTGGGCACGCCCAGGATGGCGTAGTAGTCCTTCATGGCCTATTCCACCCCCGCCTCGTCCTCGGGCTTCTCCTCGCCCACGGCCACCCGGGCGGGGCGCACCAGGCTATCCCCCAGGCGGAAGCCCCGCTGGAAGACCCTGGCCACCTTGCCGGGCTCCCCGGGCAGGAGGCCGATGGCCTCGTGGTACCGGGGGTCAAAGGCCTCCCCCTCCCCCGGCACCTCCTCCACGCCGAGCCCCGCCAGGATGCGGTAGAAGCCCTCCCGCACCGCCTTCACCCCCTGGAGGATGCTCTCCGGGCTGGCCTGGGCGAACTCCAAGGCCCTTTCCAGGTCGTCCAGCACGGGGAGGAGGGCCCTTAGGACCTTGAGGGCCCCTTCCCGCTCCCGGGTCCTAAGCTCCTCCTCCATGCGCTTGCGGTAGTTGTCAAAGTCGGCGAGGAGGCGGAGGTACCGGTCTTTGAAGGTGGCCAGCTCCTCCTCGGCCGCCTTGAGGCGGGCCTCCAGGGCCTCCGCCTCCTTTTCCACCTCTTTGAGGTCCTTCTCCAGGGCGTTTTCCCCCAGGTTCTTCTCCTCCATGCTTCCCTCCTTGGGGGGAAGCCCCGCCCCCAGGGGCGGGGCCCTCTTCCCTTAGGCCTAGTCGGCGGGCTTGTAGTCGGCGTCAATCACGTCGTCCGGGCGGCTTCCCGTGGACCCCGCGCCCGCGGAGGTCTCGTAGGCCTGGACCGCCTGCAGGAGCTCCTCGGTGGCCGCCTTCAGCTCGGGGTCGGGGGCGTCCCGCTCCACCAGCTCCTTGGCCTTGGCGATGGCGGCCTCGAGGCGGGCCTTGGCCTCGGGGGAGCCCTGCTTCTCCTTTAGGACCCGCTCCGCCTGGATGCGGGCGGTGTCCAGGGTGTTCTTGAGCTCGGCGTGCTCCTTGCGCCGCCGGTCCTCCTCGGCGTGGCGCTGGGCCTCCTCAATCATCCGCTGGATCTCCTCCTCGGAGAGGGTGGTGGTGTTCTGGATGGTGATGGAGGCCTCCCGCCCCGTGGACTTCTCCTTGGCGGTCACGTGGAGGATGCCGTTGGCGTCAATGTCAAAGCAGACCTCAATCTGGGGCACCCCGGCGGGCATGGGGGGGATGCCCTCGAGGCGGAAGCGGCCCAGGCTCTTGTTGTCTTGGGCCATGGGGCGCTCCCCCTGGAGGACGTGGATCTCCACCGCCGTCTGGTTGTGCTCCGCCGTGGTGAAGATCTCGCACTTGCGGGTGGGGATGGTGGTGTTCCTGGGGATGAGGACCGTCATCACCCCGCCCTTGGTCTCCACGCCCAGGGAGAGGGGGGTGACGTCCAGAAGGACCACGTCCCGCACCTCGCCCATGAGGACCCCCGCCTGGATGGCGGCCCCCATGGCCACCACCTCGTCGGGGTTCACGGAGCGGTTAGGCTCCTTGCCCAGAAGCTCCTTCACCACCCGCTGCACCGCCGGCACCCGGGTGGCCCCGCCCACCAGGATCACCTCGTCAATCTGGGCGGGGGTGAGGCCCGCGTCCTTCAGGGCCTGCTCCACCGGGCCCCGGAGGCGCTTTAAGAGGGGCTCAATGAGCTCCTCAAACTTGGCCCGGGTGAGCTTCTTCTCCAGGTGCAAGGGGGTCTTGCTGGCGGGGTCCAGGGCGATGAAGGGGAGGCTGATGGTGGTCTCCAGGGTGCTGGAGAGCTCAATCTTGGCCTTCTCCGCCGCCTCAATGAGGCGCTGGAGGGCCTGCCGGTCCGCCCTCAGGTCCACCCCGTACTCCCGCTTGAACTCCTCGGCCAGCCAGTTGACGATGGCGTGGTCCATGTCGGAGCCGCCCAGGTGGGTGTCCCCGGAGGTGGCCTTCACCTCAAAGACCCCTTCGCCGATCTCCAGCACCGTGACGTCAAAGGTGCCGCCCCCCAGGTCAAAGACCAGGACGGTCTCGTTCCCCTTCTTGTCCAGGCCGTAGGCCAAGGCGGCGGCCGTGGGCTCGTTGATGATGCGCAAGACCTCGAGGCCGGCGATCCTCCCGGCGTTGGCGGTGGCCTCCCGCTGGGCGTTGTTGAAGTAGGCGGGCACGGTGATCACCGCCTTGGTGATCTTCTCGCCCAGCTTCTTGGAGGCGTCCTCCACCAGCTTGCGGAGGATCATGGCGCTGATCTCCTCGGGGGTGTAGAGCTTCCCCTTGACCTCAATGCGCACGCCCCCATCGGGCCCCGGGACCACCTTGTAGGGGACCCGCTTGGCCTCCTCCTGGACCTCTTCGTAGCGGCGCCCGATGAAGCGCTTCACCTCAAAGATGGTCCCCTCGGGGTTCAAGACCGCCTGGCGCTTGGCCATGCGGCCCACCAGGATCTCCCCGTCCCGGAAGGCCACCACGCTGGGGGTGGTCCTCTCCCCCTCGGCGTTTTCCAAGACCACCGGCTTGCCGCCCTCCATGACGGCGATCACGCTGTTGGTGGTGCCCAGGTCAATGCCCACTGCCTTAGCCATAACCTCACCTCGAGGCCAGCATACCCGATGTCCCTCTATGTTGTCAAGCGACTTGAGCGAGGATATGTCATGGTGGCCCAGGCTACCCAGAACCCCCAGGAGGCGTGTACCCTAAGGGAAGACATGCCTCGGGTTCCCTTGAACTTTTTGCTCTTTGTCCTGGGCCTGCTCTTCCTGGCCTGGGCCTTCAGCCTGGCGGGGACCACGGCCACCCCTAGCGGCGCGGTGAACTACACCACCTTCCTGGAGGACCTGAAGGCGGGCCGGGTCAAGGAGGTGGTGGTGCGCTCGGGGGACACCCGCATCCAGGGTACCCTCACCGACGGCTCGGGCTTCACCACCTACGCCGCCAGCCCCCCGGACAACGCCACCCTCGAGGCCTGGATGCGCCAGGGGGTGAGCGTGCGGGTGGAGCCCCCCCAGGGCCAAAGCGCCCTGGGCTTCCTCTGGCCCCTCCTCCTGGTGGGTCTTCTCATCGGGGCCCTCTTCTACTTCTCCCGCGCGGGCCGCGCAGGCCCTTCGGACGGGGCCTTCAGCTTCACCAAGAGCCGGGCCAAGGTCCTCACCGAGGCCCCCAAGGTCACCTTCAAGGACGTGGCCGGGGCCGAGGAGGCTAAAGAGGAGCTCAAGGAGATCGTGGAGTTCCTGAAAAACCCTGGCCGCTTCCACGAGATGGGGGCCCGGATCCCCAAGGGGGTCCTCCTGGTGGGCCCCCCCGGGGTGGGCAAGACCCACATCGCCCGGGCGGTGGCCGGGGAGGCGAGGGTGCCCTTCATCACCGCATCGGGCTCCGACTTCGTGGAGATGTTCGTGGGCGTGGGGGCGGCCCGGGTGCGGGACCTCTTTGAGACCGCCAAGCGCCACGCCCCCTGCATCGTCTTCATTGACGAGATTGACGCCGTGGGCCGTAGGCGGGGAAGCGGCGTGGGGGGCGGCAACGACGAGCGGGAGCAGACCCTGAACCAGCTCTTGGTGGAGATGGACGGCTTTGAGAAGGACTCCACCATCATCGTCATGGCCGCCACCAACCGCCCCGACGTCCTGGACCCCGCCCTTTTGCGCCCGGGGCGCTTTGACCGCCAGGTGGCCATTGACGCCCCCGACGTGAAGGGCCGGGAGCAGATCCTCAGGATCCACGCTCGGGGCAAGCCCCTGGCCGAGGACGTGGACCTGGCCCTTCTCGCCAAGCGCACCCCAGGCTTCGTGGGGGCGGACCTGGAGAACCTCCTCAACGAGGCCGCCCTCCTGGCCGCCCGGGAGGGGCGGAAGAAGATCACCATGAAGGACCTGGAGGAGGCCGCCGACCGGGTGATGATGGGGCCCGCCAAGAAGAGCCTGGTCCTCACCCCCCGCGACCGCCAGATCACCGCCTACCACGAGGCGGGACACGCCCTTGCGGCCCACTTCCTGGAACACGCCGACGGGGTGCACAAGGTGACCATCGTCCCCCGGGGCCGGGCTTTGGGCTTCATGATGCCGAGGCGGGAGGACATGCTCCACTGGTCCAAGAAGCGCCTCCTGGACCAGATCGCCGTGGCCCTGGCCGGGCGGGCCGCCGAGGAGCTCATCTTTGAGGACGTGACCACGGGGGCGGAGAACGACTTCCGTCAGGCCACGGAGCTGGCCCGGCGCATGATCACCGAGTGGGGCATGCACCCCGAGTTCGGCCCCGTGGCCTACGCCTTGCGGGAGGACACCTACCTGGGGGGCTACGACGTGCGCCAGTACTCCGAGGAGACCGCCAAGCGTATTGACGAAGCGGTGCGGCGCCTCATAGAGGAGCAGTACCAGAGGGTCCTTGACCTCCTGCGGGAAAAGCGGGAGGTCCTGGAGCGGGTGGCCGAGACCCTCCTGGAGCGGGAGACCCTCACGGCGGAGGAGTTCCAAAAGGTGGTGGAGGGCCTTCCCCTCGAGGCCCTCGAGGCGCCCAAGGAGGAGAAGGAAGCCCCCCGGGTGGTGCCCAAAATCAGGCCGGGCGGGGCTTTGGGCGGGGCCTAAGGGATAACCCGGGGGGCAAGCCCCCCCGGGGGAAGGGAATAGCCTACTTCTTGACCTTGTCCTTGAGGGCCTTCCCCGGCTTGAAGGCGGGGTACTGGGTGGCCGGGATCTTGATCTTCTCCTTGGTGCCGGGCTTCACGCCGGTGCGGGCCTTCCGCTTGCGCACCTCAAAGGTGCCGAAGCCGGTGAGCTGCACCTTGCTGCCCGCGCTCAGGGCCTCTTCCACCTTGGCCAGGAAGGCGTCAATGGCCGCCTTGGCGTCCTTCTTCTTGAGGCCGGTGGCGGCCGCCACCTGATCCACCAGATCCGCTTTGGTTACCGTTTTCTTTGCTGCCATTCTTCACCTCCTTCCTCTTTTCCCTTCCGGGCGGACTATATCACGCCTAAAGGTCTTCCCGCAATACCCTGTCCCATTTCTTCCACTATGTATAGCAATGTGTGATAGTGAAAGCATTGCCTCTAGCAGTTATGAGGAGGGAGAAGCTCCCGTACCCGAGCCTCTATCTCCCGGGTGAGGTTTTCCAGCTCCTGGTGGGTAACCTTGGTTTTCCTTGGAACGGGGATGGGGTCCCCGTAGACCACCCGGATGGGCTGGCGCAGGCGGAAGAGCTTCCGGCCCACGGGCCAGGCCTTTTCCGTGCCGATCACGGCCACGGGCACCACGGGGCTCCCGGTGCGGTAGGCGATGGCCGCCACCCCGGTCTTGAAGGGCTGGAGCCTGCCTGAGCGGCTCCTCGTGCCCTCGGGGAAGATGCCGAAGGCCATGCCCTTCTCCAGGGCCCGGATGGCCCCCTTGATGGCGGAGAGGTCCCCCGTGCCCCGCTCCACGGGGATGGCGTAGAGCCGGGGCAGGAGCCAGGAGAGGAGGGGCAGGCGGAAGACGTCCGCCCGGGCCAGGAAGCTCACGGGCCTTTTGATGCCGGCGCCGATGGCGATGGGGTCCAGGATGGAAAGGTGGTTAGCGGCCAGGATCACGGGGCCCTTCTCCGGCACCTTTTCCGCCCCTTCCACCCGGTAGCCGAAGAGGAGGTGGAGGAGGAAGCGGGCCAGGAGCCAGGCGGCCCGGTAGACGGGATTGGGCCTTTCCACGGGCCTCAGTCTAAGGCCTTCAGGGCCTTTCCCGCCTCCAGGTGGGCCAGGCGTAGGGGCTCGGGCAGGCGGAAGCGGGTGGGGAGAGCCTTGACGAAGTCCAGGGCCTCCTCCAGCCCCACCCGGTGCCCGGGGGAGACGTAAAGGGGTTTGACCCCGGTGCGGCTTCGGTAGACGTAGCCCATAGGCCTTCCCTCGGGGGCGAGGAGGCGGACGGCGCTTCCCTTTTCCCGGGGCAGAGGGCCTTCCGGGCGGCCATAGAGGAGGCTTTTGGCCACCCCCACGCTGGGCAGGTCCAGGTGCACCCCCAGGTGGCTGGCGATGCCCAGGCCCCGGGGGTGGGCGAGGCCCTGCCCGTCCACCAGAAGGGCCTCGGGCGCTTCGGGCAGGGCCTTCAGGGCCAGGAGGTAGGCGGGGGCCTCCCGGAAGGAGAGGAAGCCGGGGATATAGGGAAAAAGCTCCTCCTCGGGGACCAAGCCCCTGCCCACGAAGAGGGGGCCTCTTTCCAGGTCGTAGAGCACGGCCACGGCCAAGAGGGGCTTACCCCGCTTGTGGGCGGCGTCCAGGGCGGCGATGCGCCTCACGCCCTTTAGGCTTCCCGCCACCACCACCTTCCCCGCCAGGGCCTTCTGGAGGGCCAGGGCCTCCTCCAGGCTCCGGGGTTTGGGGAAGGGGGGGACCTCCACTAGCTCACCTCTCTCAGCCTTTCCAGGACCTCCTGGTCCGAGGGGTCCACGCCGTAGAGGAGGGCCAGGTAGTAGGCGGTCCAGGCCAGGCGGTACCAGAGGGCCATGGCCTGGGCCAGGCGGCTCCCCTCGGGCGGGGGGACCTCGGCGAGGGCGTCCACCCGGGTCTCCAGGATCTCCTTGGCCAAGGCCAGGGCCTCCCCCTCGCCCAGGAGGACCGCCGCCAGGGGGTCCCCCTGCTCGTGGCGGGCCTCGAGGCCCGTCAGGAAAAACTCCAGGGCGCTATAGGGCGGGGTCAGGGAGAGGCTTTTCCCGATGCGGGCGAAAAGGCTTTGGGCGGCCCCTTCCAGGGGGCGGAAAAAGGGGCTAAAGAAGAGGGGCAGGCGCTCTAAGAGGGTGTAGGCCAGGAACTTGGCGGGGTTTTCCCCTAAGGGGATCTCGGGGCCAAGCCGCCTCCTTTCCTGAAGGAGCTTCTCGTCCACCTCCTTCAGGGCCTCCTCCCGCCCCGTGGCCAGGAGGAGGAAGCGGAGGTAGCGGTAGGGGCTTAAGGGGCTTGGGGGGATGTGGACCTCCACCCCTTCCCGGAAGCCCACCCGCACCACCTGGGCCTGGCCGCTTTCCGCCAGGAGGCCCATGGCGGCGGCCTCCCCCAGGTCGTACCCGCCCTCCAGGAGGAAGAGGGTTCCCTCCTCCACCCATTCGGGGAGGCCCAGGAGCTCGGCGGCGAAGCGCCCTTCCCCGTAGGCCAAAACGCCGTGGGGGCCCGGGTAGGCCTCCCGGGGCACGGGCCCCGTGCCCACCAGGTCCCTGAGCTCCAGGGCCAGGCCCCGGCGGTCCACCAGATAGGTCTCCTCGCGGTCCAGGTCGCGCATGCCCCTTATGCTACCTCCTGGGGGCGAGCCCCGCCCTTGACCAAAGCCCCGAAGGGCGGGAAGACTAGGGGGCATGGACCGGCCCTTTTTGGACCTCGGCCCGTGTGGCCCCCTGAGGGGCGCCCTGCGGGTTCCCGGGGACAAGTCCGTGACCCATCGGGGCCTCATGCTCCTTTCCCTGGCGGAAGGGGAAGGGTGGCTTTACCACCCCCTGAAGGCGGGGGACACCCTCTCCACCGCCCGGGTCCTCCGGGCCCTGGGGGCGGAGATAGCGGAGGAGGGCCCCCACTTCCTGGTGCGGGGAAGGGGCCTCGCCCTTAAAGAGCCCGAGGACGTCCTGGACTGCGGCAACGCCGGCACCCTCATGCGCCTCCTCCTGGGCATCCTGGCGGGCCAGGAGGGGCTTTTCGCCGTCCTCACCGGGGACGCCTCCTTGAGGCGGCGGCCCATGGGCCGGGTGGCCGAGCCCTTGAGGGCCATGGGGGCCCGGATTGACGGCCGGGAAGGGGGCGGGAAGGCCCCCCTGGCCGTGCGGGGGGCTCCCTTGAAGGGCATCTCCTACACCCTTCCCGTCCCCAGCGCCCAGGTGAAAAGCGCCCTCCTCCTGGCGGGCCTCTTCGCCGAAGGGCTCACGGAGGTGGAGGAGCCCATCCCCACTCGGGACCACACCGAGCGCCTCTTCCGCCACTTTGGCCTCCCCCTCTGGGTGGAGGGGAACCGGGTGAGGACTGAGAGGACCGGGCCCTTCCCCGCCAAGGACCTCACCGTCCCCGGGGACTTCTCCTCGGCGGCCTTCTTCCTGGTGGCGGCCCTCCTCTCCCCGGGCTCGGAGGTGGTGGTGGAGGGGGTGGGCCTGAACCCCACCCGCACCGGGCTCCTCCAGGTCCTGAAGGCCATGGGGGCGGACCTGGAGTGGCGGGTCCTCGAGGGGGAGGCGGGGGAGCCCGTGGGCTACGTGCGGGCCCGCTATAGCCCCCTGAAGGGGGTGGAGGTGGACCCGGGCCTGATCCCCCTCATGGTGGACGAGGTGCCCATCCTGGCGGCGGCCGCCGCCTGGGCGGAAGGGGAGACCTTCATCCCGGGCCTTTCCGAGCTTCGGGTCAAGGAGTCCGACCGGGTGGCGGCCATCGCCCATAACCTCCGGGCCCTGGGGGTGGAGGTGGAGGAGGGGCCGGACTGGCTCAGGATCCGGGGAGGCGGGGTGAGGAGGGGGGAGGTGGAGCCCTTCCACGACCACCGCATCGCCATGGCCTTCGCCGTGGCGGGCCTCCCCGTGGGGGTGAGGGTGTGGGAGCCCGAGTGGGCGGAGATCTCCTACCCCGGGTTCTTCCGGGACCTCCTTGGCCTATGCGGGGCATCGTGACCATAGACGGCCCCTCGGCCTCGGGGAAGAGCTCCGTGGCCAAGCGGGTGGCACAGGCCCTGGGGGTGCCTTACCTCTCTAGCGGCCTCCTCTACCGGGCCGCCGCCTACCTGGCCCTGAGGGCGGGGGTGGACCCGGAGGACGAGGCGGGGCTTCTGGCCCTCCTAGAGGCCAAGAAGGTGCGCCTTCTAGCGGACAAGGAGGGCAACCGGGTCCTGGCGAACGGCGAGGACCTCACCCCCCACCTGCACACGGAGGCGGTGGACCGGGTGGTCTCCCAGGTGGCGAGGCTTCCCGGGGTGCGGGCCTGGGTGAACGCCAGGCTCAAGGAGGTGCCCCCGCCCTTCGTGGCCGAGGGGCGGGACATGGGCACCGCGGTCTTCCCGGAGGCCCCCCACAAGTTCTACCTCACCGCCCGTCCCGAGGTCCGGGCCCAGAGGCGGGCCAAGGAGCGCCCCGGGGACTACGAGGCGGTGCTTCGGGACCTCCTCCAGAGGGACGAGAAGGACCGGGCGCAAAGCGCCCCCGCCCCCGAGGCGCTGATCCTGGACACCAGCGAGATGGGCCTCGAGGAGGTGGTGGCCCGGATCCTGGACCACCTGAGGGACTAGCCATGGTGCCCGGGGCCAAGGCCAGACCGGTCCACGAGTTTTTGAACATCCTCCTCTTCCGCCCCCTGGCCCACCTGGTGGTGCGCCTTCTTCTCCCCACCCCCCTTAGGCCCCACCACCTGGTCTATTTCCACACCCTTTTGGTCCTCCTCGCCGCCGGCTTGGTCCTAAGGGGTGAGGACCTCCTGGCCGCCCTCCTTCTCCAGGTGAAGACCGTCTTGGACAACGCCGACGGCCAGCTCGCCCGCCTTAGGGGCGAGGTCACGGAGCTCGGGCGCTACCTGGACACGGAGCTGGACTTTCTCGGCAACCTCTTCCTCTTCCTGGCCCTGGGGGCGAGGACGGGGGCCTGGGGGATGGCCCTTTTAGCCTTTTTGGTCTTCACCCTGGTCCAGTCCTACGACTTCAACCTGGAAAGGCTCTACCGCCTCCACCGGGGGCTTCCCCTGCCGGAGGAGGCCCAAGACCCCCCAAGCTCCTTGCTTTCCTTTCTAAGGAGGGTCTACCGCCTCCTCTTCTTGCCCCAGGACTGGGCCATCACCTTCCTGGAGGGGTTTCTCCTGAAGGGCCTCCGCCTTGACCCCAGGCGCTTCG
>OGCH01000553.1_pt1 | contig 18577 bp, 22 predicted proteins | sample 1570111 | NCBI WGS metagenome assembly OGCH01 (sample SAMN03436243, study PRJEB24508) | hot springs metagenome | biome: Desert Springs; feature: Hot Springs; material: Water | place: USA: Great Boiling Spring, Nevada | collected 2008-12-01 | depth 0 m m | reverse complement strand
AAAGACAAAAATTTTTAGTCTATCTCTATCCCTTCATTAGTTTTTATAATTTTGTATATTTTTTCTTTAATATAAAGTTTTTCTCTTTTAAGTTCTTTTAACTTAATCTCTTCTTCGGGAGTAAGATAAGCTTTTTGAGAAAGTTCATCTACCTTATTTTCTAACTTCTGATGTTTCTCAAAAAGGTCGTTAATTTCTGGATACTTCTCAGCAAACCGTTTAACCAAATCCTTATTCATACTTCCTCCTCCTTTTTTAAAAAATAATATAAACATTTAATAAAAAACATGTTTTGTGAAAAATTTATCAAGTCTGATTTTTACATACTTTACTTTCTTGTTATTTTGGGTTGTTAGTCAAAGCCTTTAAAAGTTCAATAGGTAAAGGAAAGAGGATTGTGGAATTTTTTTCACTTGCAATCTCTGTAAGAGTTTGTAGGTATCTTAGCTGAAGGGTAATAGGGTTTTGTGCCATAATTTGGGCAGCCTCAAGTAAAGTTTTAGAAGCTTGATATTCACCGTCAGCACTGATTACTTTAGCCCTTCTTTCTCTCTCTGCCTCAGCTTGTTTAGCCATAGCCCTTTTCATTTCTTCTGGTAGGTCTATTTCTTTGATTTCTACTTTAGAAACTTTGACCCCCCAAGGTTCTGTGTCTGCATCAAGAATTTCTTGGATTTTAAGATTAAGTTTTTCCCTTTCTGCCAACACTTCGTCAAGTTCTGCCTGACCACAGATACTTCTTAAAGTAGTTTGGGCTAATTGACTGGTGGCATAATGGTAATCTTCTACCTGAAGAAAAGATTTTTCCGGGTCTAAGACCCTGTAATAGACTACTGCGCTTACTCTGATAGAAACGTTATCCTTAGTGATGACCTCTTGAGGTGGAACATCTAAAGTTACCGTTCTTAAATCTATTTTAACCATACGATCTATTACCGGAAGAAGGATGATTAATCCAGGGCCTTTGACTGCTAAAAATTTACCTAACCGAAGTACTACCGCTCGTTCATACTCATTAATTACCTTTACTGAGGCTTGCAGAAACAACAAAACTAAAATTACGATAAAAATTAGCGTAAAACTCATAATAAACCTCCTTATTTTGGATATAGAATTTTAAATAAAAAGTTAATTCTTGATAAGGTGAAGAAAAGTTTAGAAGACCACTTAAACAATTTGGGTTAACAAAACAAAAAGACACAAGGTAAAAATTTTTATTCATATTATATTTTCAAATTATTAACTAAAACCTTAAAAAGGTCAAGGGTAAAAGTTAATTCAGAAATCAGTTTAAATTTTAAGCTTAAACTGGATTTTATTTTGCTTGACAAAATAAAATTTTGGCATAAAGTTATAAAACTACATTTTTTAATTTTTAAAGGCAGGAGGCGGGAAATATGTCCTCAGTTTTAACCCCTCAGACTCCTTGGGTAAAAAAGGAAGAAGTAAAAAGAGATTGGTATTTGGTAGATGCCAAAGATAAGGTGCTTGGAAGGCTTGCAAGTAAAATAGCTATTCTTTTGCAGGGTAAAAACCGTCCTGATTATTCTCCCCATGTAGACCAGGCTGATTTTATAGTAATAATAAATGCCGCTCAGGTTAGGCTTACTGGAAAAAAGCTTGACCAAAAGGTTTATTGGCGTCATACAGGTTATATGGGTGGTTTAAAGTTAGAGACAGCCAGACAAGTTTTAGCTAAAGACCCTGCAAAACTTATTTTTCTTGCAGTTAAAAGAATGCTTCCTCGTAACAGGATGAGAAATAAGCTGCTTAAAAAACTTAAAATATATTCAGGGCCTAACCATCCTCATATATCACAAAACCCTAAACCGTTGGATTTTTAAGGAGGTATTAAAACATGGAAAGAATTTATGCTACAGGAAAAAGAAAAACCTCTATAGCTAGGGTTTGGATTTATCCAGGTACGGGTCAGATTGTTGTAAATGACAAACCTTATAATGAATATTTTTATGACCATATAGTAGCGGAAGATGTTTTGTTCGCTCCGTTTAAAATTACCAACCTTTTAGGCAAGTTTGACGTAAAGTGTACGGTAGAAGGTGGAGGTAAGTCTGCTCAGGCTGAGGCTATAAGACATGGGATAGCCCGTGCTTTGGTCCTTTATTCTGCTGACTTGAAACCTATATTGAAAAAGGCTGGTTTTATCACCCGCGATCCACGTGAGAAAGAAAGAAAGAAGTACGGATTAAGAGGAGCCAGAAGGGGTCAACAGTACTCCAAACGTTAAGGTTATTTTTGGGGGCTATCTTCTGTTAGCCCCCTTTAAATTTTATATTATCCTAAAAATCATCTATGATAAAAGCTGCAATAATAGGAGCCACTGGTTATACAGGTCTCGAACTTTTAAGGTTAGCAGAAAATCATCCTGAGTTAAAAATCGAGGTTATTACCTCTCGAGAAAAGCAAGGTAAGTCTTTAGCAGAAGTTTATCATTGGAAAGGTAAATATAAAGACCTTATCTTTGAAGAGCCTGTAGTGGATAAAATAGCTCCTAAGGTAGAGGTAGCTTTTTTGTGTGTGCCTGCAGGTAAGGCTCAAGAATTAGCCTATCAGTTTCTAAAGTATAAAGTAAAGGTTATAGATTTTTCAGCTGACTTTAGGTTTAAGTCTATTTCTCTCTTTGAAGACACCTATAAGCTTACCTATCTTTATCCAGAGCTTAACGAAAAAGCTGTTTATGGGCTTTGTGAAATTTTTACTGAAGACATCAAAAAAGCTGATTTGATAGCTAATCCAGGATGTTATCCTACTTCTATCCTTTTGCCTTTGATACCTTTGGTTAAAGAAAGACTTATAGATATAGATTTTATCATTGCAGATTCAAAAAGTGGGGTTTCAGGAGCAGGGAGAAAGGCAGATCTTTATTACAGTTTTTGTGAAGTAAACGACGATTTTAAGGCCTATAAAATCGCTTCTCACAGACATAATCCTGAGATAGAAGAAAAGCTTTCTCTATTTGCAGAGAAGGAGATAAAGGTCGTTTTTACTCCACATCTTTTACCGATAAACCGTGGAATTTTTTCTACCATTTATTTAAGGTCTAAACATCCTCTTAAGGTTTTGCGCGATTGTTTGGAGAATTTTTATCAAAAAAGGCCTTTTGTATCCATATGTGCTGAGGGGATAATTCCTACGATCAAAGAGGTTAGAGGAACCAACCTTTGCAAAATAGGGCTTTTTGAAGATAAAAAAAGAGGTTTCGTAGTAATAGTTTCAGTGATAGATAATTTAATTAAAGGGGCAAGTGGTCAGGCTTTACAAAATTTTAATCTTATGTTTGGTCTTCCCGAAGAGATGGGATTATCTTTTTCTCCTTTTTTTGTTTAAAAAAGATGTCTGAGATCAATATAAGAAACATTCGGTTATTTATAGCTTATGATGGGACAAATTATTTAGGATGGCAGATTCAACCTAAAGGACCTACGGTCCAAGGAGTTATTCAAGAAATTTTATCTAAAATTCTTGGTCATAAGGTAACCTTAAAGGCTTCTGGTAGAACTGATGCTGGGGTACATGCTCTTTGTCAGGTTGCTCATTTTTTAACTACTTCAAATAGACCTTTAGAGGTGATTTTCAGGGCTTTAAATAGTCTTTTACCTCAAGACATTTCGGTATGGAAAATAGAGGAGGTGGATTTTAAGTTTCATGCCCAAAAACATGCCCGGAAAAAAACCTATGTTTATCAGATATATAATTATCCTGTAAGAAATCCTCTTTTAAGGCTTTATTCTTGGTGGGTGCCAGAGCCTTTAAATTTAGAAGATATGAAAGCCTGCTTGCCTTTTATCATCGGAGAAAAAGATTTTGCCAGCTTTAGAAAGGCTGGGACAGACATTAAGACCACGGTAAGGACTATATATCAAGCTACTTTAGAAAGAGATTCTCAAAATCCTAATTTGATCCTTTTTACGATAGAAGGTCGAGGGTTTATGCGGTATATGGTGAGGAACATCGTTGGAGCCTTGGTTGAAGTAGGAAAAGGGAGGCTTACGGTAGAGGATTTTGAAAACATCCTTAAGGCCAGAGATCGAAAGATAGCCCCTCCTCCAGCACCTCCACAAGGTTTGTTTTTAAAAAAGGTTGAATATCTTGACATTCAAGTTTTAGAGAGTTATCCTCCTTTTGAGGTGAAAATTTAAACAGTTTAAGGGGTTAATCATGAAAGCGGTCGAGAAAAGACGTTATACTTTAGAAACTGAAGTAGAAATAAAGTTAGATTTAAATGGAGAGTGGTTAGAGGAAAACATTATTAACACTGGGATAGGGTTTTTAGACCATATGCTTGAGCTTTTTGCCTATCATTCAGGTATTAAGCTCCAGATAGAAGCAAGAGGAGACCTTGAGGTAGATTATCATCATACGGTAGAAGATATAGGTATTACCTTAGGTGAGGCTTTAGAAGAGGCTTTAGAAGATAGGAGAGGTATGGCGCGTTATGGAGAAGCTACCATTCCTATGGAAGAGGCTTTAACCCAAGTAGTGATAGACCTTGCTAAAAGACCTTGTTTTATTTTTTTGGTCTCTTTTCCCACTGAAAAAATCGGAGGTTTTGATACAGAACTTATCGAGGAGTTTTTAAGGGCTTTAGCGATGAACGGAAAGTTTACCCTTCATGTAAGAAATTTTTATGGTAAAAACTCTCATCATATTGCCGAAAGTATATTTAAAGCTTTAGCCCACGCTTTTAAGAAGGCTTTAAGTCCTGTTTCTCAAGAAGTATTTTCCACTAAGGGTATCCTCTAAGTTAGAAGACCTCGTTCTTTAAGAAAGCTTTTCCAGCTTTTAGGAATTAAGGGAGAAGAAATATTTATAGTCTTTTCTACGATAGGATAGGTTAGGGCAGTTCTTAAGGTATTTTTAGAGGCTGGATAGGGTATTATCAAAACAAGATAAAAGAAGGTTATAAAAAGAGAGGCCTTAACAAGGCCTAACAAACCTCCTAAAATCCTGTCTGCTAATGTAAGATGCATTTTTCCCAAAAGAGTTACTAAAAGGAAGCCACCTAAAACAAAGCTAAAATAGATCATAGCGAAGGCAAGGATAAAACTTAAGACAGGAAGGACCTTAGGGTTAGTAGTGGTTAGGCTGCCAACAAAAGGTGCAATCTTTATAGAAAACCATCCTGAGTAAAGAAAGGCAACCACCATACCTAAAAGGGAAGCTATGGTTCTTACAAATCCAGATAAAAAACCTCTTATCGTAAAATAACTTAAAATAGCTAAGGCAAAATAGTCAAACCATATCATTTTATTCTAACCACCAAAAGGTTTCAGTTTTAGTATCCTTTAGAAGGATACCTTTTTCTTGTAATTCTGTTCTTATGCGGTCTGCTTTTTCAAAATTTTTCTCCTTTCTTGCTTGTTCTCTTTCTCTTATTAGTTTCTCAACCTCTTCTAAGGTTATTCCTACTGATTTAAGTTTCCTTTCCCTTTCGTTTTTCCAAAAAGAAAGAGGGTCTGTGTAAAAAAGGCCTAACAACTTAAAAGCTTCATCTCTTAGGTTTTTAGCTATAGTTTTAACTAAAAGTTCTTCTTCTGAGGTAAGCTGTGGGGTTTTACTGACAAAATTGTAAAGTTCTCTTTCTAACCCAAATAAATAACCTAAGGCCATGGCTGTATTTAGGTCGTCTAAGAGTGCGGAGAAAAATTTGTTTTTGAACTCTTGATAAGCTTTTTCTAAGCGTCTAGCTTTTTCTGAAAGAAGGCCTTCTTTTAAGCTTTGGGCTTTTTCAGCCCAGTATAAGGTTTCATAAAATCCATAGACTGCCTTTTCCATATTCTTAAGGCTTTCTTCAGAATAGTCTAAAGGACTTCGGTAATGCATAGAAAGAAGGAAGGTTTTGATCACCTCAGGATGGAAACGTTCGAAAAGCCAATCCATCGTTACAAAATTCCCCAAACTTTTAGACATTTTTTCTCCGTTAATGGTTATCAACCCGTGATGGACGAAGTACCTAACAAAAGGTTTTCCGGTAGTTCCTTCGCTTTGTGCTATTTCGTTTTCATGATGAGGAAAGATAAGGTCAAGTCCACCTCCATGGAGGTCTATCGTTTCTCCTAAGTATTTTAGGGCCATTGCAGAACACTCTATATGCCATCCAGGACGTCCTAATCCCCAAGGACTTTCCCAAAAAGGTTCTCCTGGTTTAGCTGCCTTCCATAAAGCAAAGTCTAAAGGATGTTCCTTTTTTTCTGAAACCTCAATCCTTACTCCGGCAAGCAGTTCGTCGATTTTCCTTCCTGAAAGTTTTCCATAATAAGGAAATTTTTCTACTCTAAAATAGACATCCCCATTGCTCTGATAAGCCAGACCTTTTTCTATCAATCTTTGGATAAGATAAATGATTTCTGGAATATGTTCTGAAGCTTTAGGGGTATAGGTGGGTTTTAATAGGTTTAAGCTTTCTATTGCTTTCTCATACTCTTTTACATATTTTTCTACTAAGTCTTTCCAGAAGATCCCTTCCCGATTAGAGCGGTTGATAATTTTATCATCTATATCGGTAATGTTTCTTACATAGATTACCTCATAACCCAAGGCTTCTAATACTCGATAAAGAACATCAAAAACCACCGCAGACCTTATATGTCCTAAATGAGGTGAATCATAGGCGGTGATACCGCATACATACATCGTAACCTTAGGTGGGTTTAAGGGGACAAATTCTTCTAATTTTTTGGTAAGGGTGTTATAAAGTTTTAAAGTAGGTTTTTCCATCTCAATTCTCCCAAAGTTTATCAAAGATTTGGTAGGCATAGGTTTTAAAATCAGAATCCCATTTAAAAACAGGAAAAGTTTTTAGTTCATACTCAAGCAGGTCTTGTTCTTCTGGTAAAAATCCCAAAAGGTTTAGATTTTTAGCTTTTGTGGTTTTTTTTACCAAATCTATAAACTTATCTTCTAAACTGGTTGGAGCTTTATTTACCAACAACCAAGATTTTTTCACCTCAACCTTTAAAGCTTTTACTAATTCCCAAATCCTTTCTGCGGTAACTATCCCTCGGGGATTAGGGTCAGATACGATAATAAGATGGTCCATCTGAGTAAGATTTAATCGAGAAATATGTTCCATACCTGCTTCGTTATCGATAATCACATAAGGATAGTTTTGGAATAATCTAGTTAAAGCCTGAGAAAGAAAAGAATGGATAGGACAATAACAGCCTGCAGTTTCAGGATAACCCATCACCAATAAGTCAAAACCTTCTTTTTCTACTAAAATTTCGTTTACTTTTATCTCTACAAATTCATATCGTGACATGAAATCAGGTACCTTTTGGGCAAGGACTTCTTCTCTTATTTCGCTTAAGGTTTTAACTTCTTTAATCCCTAAAAGTTCGTTAAGGTTATAGTTAGGGTCTGCGTCTACGGCTAAAATAGGTGTGTATTGTTTTTCTATCAAATAGTTTATTAACAAAGCACTTACCGTAGTTTTCCCTGTTCCACCTTTACCTACTAAGGAAATTTTGACAGACATGTTATTTTTTTCTTTTATCTAAGAAAAGTTTATAGGTATAGGAATCTATCAAAGCTTGGCAGCTTGCTTCTAAAATATCTGTTGACACTCCTACAGTGCCCCATTTTCTATCTTTGCTTTTAGAAAGGATAAAAACCCTTACTTTAGAAGAGGTACCTGGAAGCCCTGGCAATACCCTTACTTTATAGTCTTCGAGCTCCATTTCTTTGATTTGAGGATAAAATCTTTCTAAAGCCTTTCTCAAGGCATTGTCTAAGGCATTAACCGGACCATTACCTAAGGCTGCGGTGTGTTCTACTTCTCCAACTCCTGGAGGTACCCTTACAATAACCGTAGCTTCAGATTGAGCTCCTTCTTTGTTAGATTTAAAATCAAACACCTTGTAGCTTAAAAGCTCAAAATATTGTTTAGGTTCACCCATCAGACGATAGATTAAAAGTTCTAAGCTTGCCTCTGCAGCCTCAAACTCAAACCCTTCTGCTTCAAGCTTCTTGATTTCCTCAACTATCTTGCTTAAAAGTGGGCTATCTAATTCTAAATCGATGCCTAATTCTTTAGCTTTATATATGATGTTGCTTTTTCCTGAAAGTTCTGAAACTAAAACCCTTCTGGTATTACCTACTAAGACTGGGTCTATATGTTCATAGGTAGACGGAGATTTTAGCACTGCAGAAACATGGACCCCTCCTTTATGAGCAAAGGCAGAGCGACCTACAAAAGGAAGCCTGGAAGGATGAGAAAGATTAGCCATTTCAAAAACATATTTTGAGACCTCGGTAAGTTTATAAAGCACCTCAGCAGAGCTACAGGTATAACCCATTTTAAGGACTAAGTTAGGTATGATAGAACAGAGATTAGCGTTGCCACACCTTTCTCCTATCCCGTTTATCGTGCCTTGAACCTGGGTAGCCCCTAATCTTACCGCTTCTAAACTGTTGGCTACGGCACATTCAGAATCATTATGGGCATGTATTCCAAAAACTAAATTTTCTCCCAGCTCTTCTTTTACTTTTTTAATGATTTCTGCAAGCTCATAAGGTAAGGTGCCACCGTTGGTGTCGCAGAGGATCAAACAATCTGCCCCGGCTTCTTTGGCTTTTTTAAGGGTAGCTAAGGCATACTGAGGGTCTGCTTTAAACCCATCAAAGAAATGTTCTGCATCGTAAAAAACCTTTTCTACATGAGGCTTTAAATATCGGATAGAATTGGCAATAAGTTCTAAATTTTGTTCTAAAGAAATTTTAAGAGCCTCTTTTACGTGGATGGTCCAGGATTTACCAAAGATGGTAACCACAGGCACTTTAACCTGTAAAAGCTGTTTGAATATCTCATCTGTTTCAGGAGATTTTTTAGGATGATAGGTGCTTCCAAAAGCAACTATTTTGGCATGTTTAAGATGGTAGTCTTTTATTTCCTTAAAAAATTGAAAATCTTTAGGGTTAGAACCAGGCCATCCGCCTTCGATGTAATCTATTTTAAACTCATCCAGTTTAAGAACTATTCTTATTTTATCTTCTAAAGAAAAATTAATCTCTTCAGCTTGACTACCATCTCTTAAGGTGGTATCGTATATTTCAATCCTTTTCATAACTCTTAGTTAGCTTTTTTAGTCTTTTTTCGAGTAGTTTTTTCCTCTTTTATAACTTCTTGGTCTAAATTAAAAGCCTCGTGCAAAGCCCTTACAGCAAGTTCGGTATACTTTTCGTCTATTACACAGGAAATTTTGATTTCAGAGGTAGATATCATCATAATGTTAATCCCATGTTTAGCCAAGGTTTCAAACATTTTGGTAGCCACCCCTGAATGAGTACGCATCCCAGCTCCTACGATCGATACCTTAGCAATCTTATCGTCTCCTTCCACCCTTTCGGCCTTAAGTTTTTTGGCTACTTCTTTTATTATTTCCATAGCTTGAGTGTAATCTGTTCTGGGGACAGTGAAGGTTATGTCTGCTTTATTATCAGGATGAACCGTTTGGATGATCATGTCCACTATAATGCCTTTTTCCCCTATAGGACCAAAAATTTGGGCAGCAATACCTGGTTTATCTGGAACCCCATAGATGCTAATACGAGCTTCATTTCTACTATAAGTTATACCTGAAACTACTACCTTTTCCATCTCTTCATCCTCCTCGGTTATTAAGGTTCCCTCTGTTTCGGTAAAACTTGATTTTACTACTAAATTTACTTTATAGATCATCGCTAATTCTACAGAACGCATCTCTAAAACCTTAGCCCCACTGCTTGCCATTTCAAGCATCTCTTCATAAGAAATCTTTTTAAGCTTTCGTGCGTTGCTTACGATCCTCGGGTCAGCGGTGTATACCCCTTCAACATCGGTATAAATTTCACAGAGGTCAGCTTTAAGAGCAGCTGCTAAAGCTACCGCCGTAGTGTCAGAACCACCCCTTCCAAGGGTGGTAATGTCCCCGTCTTCTGTAACCCCTTGAAAACCTGCTACCACTACTATTTTCCCTTGGTTAAGCTCTTTTTTTATTTTGTCTACTTTAATGTCTTTTATTTTAGCTTTAGTAAAAAGATTAGTAGTATAGATAGGTATTTGATATCCTAAAAAAGCCACCGCATCATAGCCCATGCTTTGAAGGGTTATGGCTAAAAGGGCAGAAGTAACTTGTTCTCCTGTGGAAACTAAAAGGTCTAATTCTCTTAAAGGAGGATTAGGAGTAATTTCTTTGGCCAAATTAATCAACCTGTCTGTTTCTCCTGCCATCGCTGAAACCACTACAACTAAGTCGTGTCCTTCGTTCTTATACTTAATCACCCGTTCTGCTACCTTTCTAATTCTTTCTAAATTAGCTACTGAAGTTCCGCCATATTTTTGAACTATTAACATTCTTTTACCTCCTTTTACCCCAGATAGGGTCATCTCCAAAATGGTTCAACCACCAATCCTCCGGATTAGTTATATTATCATTAGGTTCCAAATTTATCAAGTAATTATCACAATACTCCATCAGCAAGGCGTAAGCTTCGTTGATTTTTTTTATCGTTGCATCGTCTCCGCCTAAATCAGGATGGTGTTTTTTTGCCAATCTATGATAAGCTTCTTTAATCTCTTTTCTGGTGGTCCTTTTAGGTAAGTTTAAAACCTTTCTTGCCTCTTCAAGCCTTTCCCACTTTTTTCCCCAGTCCATACTAAATATTAATATTAAATAGATTTTGTTTTTAAGCAAGAGAAAAAACTAAAATAAATTTAAAATTATTAATCCTGCCAAAATAGATAACACAGTTAAAGGAAGTCCAATTTTTAGATATTCTAAAAACCCAATTTTTACCTTAGAAGAAGCTCCTTCTATAACAATAATATTGGCAATAGAACCAAGGATGGTTAAGTTTCCTGCAAAGGTAGAAGCCATCGCCAGATAAAGCCAAGCCTTTTCTGTGTTAAACCAATTAGTAATAAGAGGTTTAAAAATCAACACTGCCGGAACATTGCTTACGATGTTTGATAATAAAACACAAGAAAACACCAATGATAAAGGTGTGGTGACCAATAGACGAAATCGATCTATAAGTTCATTAAAAAGTACCGACTTTTCGAATCCTTTTATCACGATAAAAAGTCCTATAAAAAGGATTAAAAGCCTAAAATCTATAAAGTTATATACCTTTTCAGGCTTTATCCTTCTGGTAATAAGTAAGAACGAACCCATACCAATAGAAACTATTTCCATCGGGGCATTTAAAAAGAAAAGAACCATCGTTAGTATAGCTATCAAAGAAGATTTTATTACCAACGGCTTATTATATCTATATCTTATTTCCGGGATTTTATTTAAGGGAAAGTTTAAATCTTTTCTATAAAACCAGTGTAGTAAAAGGGCACAAATAAGAAGTCCTGTTAAGGCTACCGGAAATAGTTTGATAAAAAAAGTGCTATAAGGTATTTTTGAAGTAGCTCCGATAATGATGTTCTGCGGATTACCTGTGATAGTAGCCACACTGCCAATGTTAGCTGACATACAAAGGGCTAAAAGATAGGGTTTAGGGTTTAGTTTTATCCTTCTGGTTAAATCTAAGATAAAAGGGGTAAAGATTAAACAAACCGTATCGTTTATAAAAAAGGCAGATAAAATCCCAGAAACAAAGACAATAAGATAAAGAAGAACTAAAGGACTTTGTATCCTTTGGACTAAAAATTTGAGGATAAGGTTAAAAAAGCCTGATAATCTTAAATTAGCGATTAAAATCATCATACCGAAAAGGATTAAGATGGTCTTATAGTCTATGGCTTCATAAGCCTCGTAAACCGATAAAACATCAAAAATTACCATGCAGGAAGCACCGATGATGGCTGCACCTGTGCGGTCAATCCTAAACAAAGGGGGTTGCCCTATAGCCATAAGAAGATAGGTAAACACAAAGATTAAAAAAGCAACATCCATAGGCTCATATCCTGAAAATTCTAAAAATAGATTTTTAATTATATTTCTCCCTTATGTCTTTTCAATAAATTGTTTAGATATTTAAACGTTTCTGATTTTTAAATCAACCTTGTCAAAATTAAGAAGTGATAAAACCTTTAGAATAAACCCCTTTTTAGAAACTATTTTTAAGTGAATTAATTTACAAAGGGTGATAAGTTGTTTCTATTTAAAAGGCTATTTTAAAAATTCACTTTCTCTAAAGACTTCAGCAGTAAAAAGATAGAACTCAACGTCCTTATCTTTATAACAATCCGGCTTAAGACCTGCTTTAAGGCAAACATGCTCTAAAAAGGTTTTTTTATCCCAGCCATACTCTACAGGCACTTGAGGAAGTAGAACTCCACGATGAAAATCTTTAACCAAATATATTCCGTGTTTACCCACCTCTATCTCTTCTATCGTCCCTTTTTTTAAAGGGGAAAGCACAGAAATTTCTATTTCTACTAAAGGAAGCTCGTCTTTAGACAAAGGAGGAAACCTTGGGTCTTTAAAAGCTGCAGAAATAGCCATTTCTTGAATCACTTGATAAAGAGGATACCAAGGTTCTATAATTCCTATACAGCCCCTAAGATGCCTGTCCTTAAGCAAGGTAACAAAAGCCCCACTCTTTTGTCTAAGAGCGGGGTACCCTTCTGGAGGTTCTATCAGCTCATGAATTCCTTCAAAATAGTTTTCTAAAGTCTTTCTTGCTAATTTTAGGCAATAAATTTTTTCTTGGACGGTAAGCATGATTATTTTAGTTTAAACTTGTTAAGTATAAAATCTGGACCTATCAACCCTACTACTACTTCTCCATCAGGAAAAATAAACGTAGGTGTTCCGGTTATTCCAAGCTTATTAAACATAAAATCGATGTTTTTTTCTATCTTTTCTTTTCCTGAAGCACAAAGGTTAGATCCTTTATACCCTTGCATAAGTTCTTGAAAGCCTTTTTTATCGCAGATAAGAGCAATAGACTTGTTTTTTGCCTCTGAATGGAGAGATTCTAAAGGTAAAAGGATGGTTTTCACGGTGATTTTTCCTTCTTTAACTAGATTTTCCAACATAGGTTCAGCACGTTTACACACAGGGCAATCAGGGTCGGTGATAAAATAAACTACATTAGGGGAATTGCCATAGGTAAAATCTGTAAGTTTTTCTATCTCCGATAAGGTGTTTTTATCAAGAACCCTTTTGTTAATCTTTTCCATTTCTTCCCTCACTATGTCTTTTTTTTGGGCTATATCTATGATGTTTCCGGTGATGATGTAATTGCCTTTATTGTCGGTATAGAAAACAGCCTTGTTAAACTCCGAAAGTTTAATTATTACCTTGCATAGCCCTTGAACAGGGGATTTTTCTATCTTTTCTATCTGGATCCCTGGTTGAAGGGTATCAAGCTTTTTTTGAAACTCTTCTACTTTGGGACAACTAACCGAGCCTCCTAACCCATTGCTACAACCTCCTAAAAGGAGCCCTAAACCTAAAATCCAAGAAAAACTTTTTTTCATAAAATCCCCCTTCTTTAAAGTTCTTTAAGTATAAAACTTTCCAACGGATGTCTTGAAGTTCTTTGACTCTGGTCATTAGGATAACCAAGAGCAATAAAGGCAGACAACTCATACTTATCCTTAGGTAAAGAAAGCACTTCTTTAACTTTTTCTTCGTTTTTTAAGATTTCACCTAACCAGCAAGCTCCAAGTCCTGAGGCATGGGCTGCAAGTAAGATGTTTTGTATACAAGCCCCTGCTGATTGATGGTCCTTTATTTGATGGTACATTTTCTCTCTATCTAAGAAAACACCTATTAAAACCGGTGCTCTTTTAACGATTTCTTGATATCTGGTAAGTTCTGCCAATTTTTGTTTGATTTCGTCAGACCAAACGATCACAAACCTCCAAGGTTGGTTATTTAACCCAGAGGGAGCCCAAATACCAGCCTCTAACAACCGATAAACCAACTGCTTATCAGGTTTTTCTTCTAAATATCTTCTTATACTTCTTCTCGATAAAATAGCTTCAAATACCGCTTTTTTTAACGATTCTTTTCCCATAGTCTTCTCTGCCTGGAGTTATAAGGCCTAATTTTAGGATAACCTCTTTTCTGATGGTTTCAAGTAAGTCTATGTCATAAACAAAAGTTAGGTCTGCTGGTATTCCTTTTAGTCTGGCTATCATTCGTGCGGTTAAGATACCGATGTTTATCGCATCCATCAAGGCTTTATTATCGTAGATTGCTTTTTCAGCTTTATGAGAGTAAGCAATACCCCAAGGTGGTACTATAGCTCCCATAGAGGTCATAGTAGTAATGATGTACCCACCAACCCAGGCTCCTCCTTCATCTGCTCCAACGGAAATCGCTCCTACTACCTTTCCTTCAAGATAGCTTGGCTCTCCATAGGCTACCATGTTTTCAAGAGAAGTCATACGGTCTATCAGGTTTTTTAACTGGCCAGAAGGAGCAAACCAATAAATCGGGGTAGAAAAAATAATCCCGTCTGCTTCGTAGATTTTTTCTAAGATGATTTTGCCATAGTCCTCAAAAATACAGGGAAACTTACATTGAGGCTCCTCATCATGGATACAACCTATGCAAGGTTTTACCTCCCCATCATAAACGCTTACCAACTCTGTTTTAGCTCCTTCTCTTTCTGCCCCTTTTAAAGCAGCTAACAAGAGTTGAGCTGACCCTCCTGTTTTGTGAGGTGAACCTAACACCCCTAAGACCTTCATACCGATAAAGCCTCCCTCCAAAATTTAGGAAGACCAAAAGCTGAACGATGTATTTCATGAGAATAGTAGTAAACATTAGGTAATTCTTTCCATTTTGGATTTTCTGGATTAGGATAAGAACATCTCAGCATAAAAGCGTTATCACTACCAAAAGATGGGATGTTAGCTTTATAGCAGAATATTTCTTTTTCAGGATAGACCTGTTTAAAAGTTTTATAGGTTTCGGTAAGAATGTTTTTCATCGTAAAGGGGGTTCCACACTGTTGGACTATTACTCCTTGAGGACAAAGCTTGTTAAGCATCTGATGAAACTTTACCCCAAAAAGCGCATGAGAAAGTTCTTGAGTTACCCCTTTATCGCTTATATCAGGGTCCGTAGAATCTATGATAACAAAATCAAAGGTTTTGCCCTCCTCTAAATACCTTTGAACCATTACAAAGGCGTCTTCAATTATCAGCTTAAGCCTTGGGTCTTTTGGGTCTTCAGGTAAAAGTTCAGGAAAATATTCTTCTACCAATTTAGGGATTTTAGGGTCTATGTCTACGATAACTACTTCTTCTATATTAGGGTATTTTAAAAGTTCTCTTGCTGCTCCATAGTCTCCTCCGCCGCAGATTAAAACCTTTTTAACGCTTCCTTCAGGGGTCGATTGGACAGGTATATGTACTAAGGCTTCGTGGTAAATAAATTCATCTCTTGTGGTAAACTGAAGGTTGTTGTTAATAAAAAGCATTTTTCCCCAAAATTTATTTTCCAAGATGAAAATGTTTTGCATCCCTGATTCAGCATATATAATAGTTCCTAAATAAGAATAAAGATAATCTGTATTAACAAATTCTCCAAAAAGCACCCTTACTCCTTTAGTTTCCGTAGGAAGAGCTTTTTCCATTATATCTTTGACCATAAGAAAACCCCTTTTAAAGGAATGTTTATAAGAAGATTTTTTTATTTTATTCAAATTTTAAAACTTTTAAAGGGTTTGTCAACAAAAATAAGGATTAAAGGCCTAAAGCTTTTAACTTTTCTATTAAATTTTTCTGCTCTTCTGTAAGTTTTTCAGGAATTTTGGGAAGTAAAACTACATAAAGGTCACCTCTTTTTTCTCCACTTATTGGTAATCCTAATCCTCTAAGCCTCAGTTTAGCCCCTGGTTTAGTCAAAGGAGGAACTTTGGTCTTTACTCTTTTACCGTCAGGTATTTGTATTTCGATTTCATCACCTAAAAGAAGGCTGGTAAGAGGAAGTTCCTTTTCTATGATAAGATTACTTTCCTCAACCTTATATCCTGAAGAAGGTATAATCCTTACAGTAAATAAATACTCCTTAGTGGTTTTTCCGGATTTCTTTTTTACCCTAAGAATTTGCCCGTCCTTTATGTTCTGAGGAATTTTTATTTTTATAGTTTCGTATGTTCCAGGAATGATGACCTCTTTTTCTCCACCTTTTATGATTTCTTCAGTAGTAAGGGGGAGGTCTACCTGGATGGTTTCATAAACTTCTCCAAAAGGACTAAATTCTTCTTCAAAGTGGGTTCCAAAAAGGTTACTAAAAATGTCTCCTAAATCAAAAATAAAAGTCCTGCTTCTACCACTTCTTTTACCCTTTTTAAAAAAGCCACCTAAGTCAATTCCTATATCTTTAAAAATATTTTCAAAATCGAAATCTTTAAAGATGTCTTCCTGGGTATACCTTCTCTGAAATTCTGTTGAGCCATAGAGGTCATAGAGTTTCCTTTTTTCTGGGTCTGATAAGACTGCATAGGCTTCGTTTATTTCTTTAAACTTTTCTTCAGCCTCTTTGTTGCCTTTGTTTCTATCTGGATGATATTTCATCGCAAGCTTGCGATATGCCTTCTTGATTTCTTCCTGAGTAGCATTCCTTGGTACTCCAAGGATTTCATAATAATCCTTAGCCATAAAGGCTTTCCTCCATTTCCTGTTTTTAATACAAAAAATAATGTCTTTTAAAGAAAAATTCAACAGAAAATAAACGAAAAGAGTAGAGGTTTATTCTGTAGGGGGAAGTCTTCTTTGAGAGGTAGGATAAGGAAGAATATCTGAAAGGGATTTTAAGGTTTCTCCAGAGACAACGATTTGTTTAAAAACTTTTATCCCTGCCTCTTTGATGGCTTCTTTCCAAAAAAGGTCTCTTTCAAAATCTCTGCTTTCGTAATCATATTCATAGTATACCTCTTTGATCCCGGCAGAGGCGATCAGCTTAAGACAAACATAGCAAGGAGCCAAGGTACAGTAAAGACTGGCTCCTTCTACTGAAATGCCAAACCTTGCTGCTTGAGCTATAGCGTTAGCCTCTGCATGGGTAGCCCTACAAAAATTATACTTATCTATATCTGGGATTCCTTTTTCTCTCCTAAAACAATAAGTAGGCCCTTTATCTGTGCAATGCCAAGCCCCTGGCATCGGCCCGTTATATCCAGTGGCTAAAATCCTTTTATCTTTAACGATAACCGCTCCTGTAGGCCTTGAATTACATCCAGACCTTAAGGCCACTATCTTAGCTATAAGCATAAAATATTCGTGCCAACTTGGGCGTTCCATAAAAAGCTACCTCTTATAAAAAGGGAACCTTTCGCAAATTTCTTTTACCTTTTGCCTAATTTCTTTACGTAGACTTTCTTTATCTGGTTTTTTCAAAACAGCGCACATGTATTGAGCTACCTCTTCTACTTCTTTTTCTTTTAAACCTCTAGTAGTAATAGCGGGGGTTCCTATTCTAATCCCACTGGTAACTCTTGGAGGACGTGGGTCAAAGGGAATGGCGTTTTTGTTAACCGTAATACCTGCCTCTTCTAAAAGTTTTTCAGCCTCAGCCCCGGTAAGGCCGTTTACTGAAACATCTACCAAAACTAAATGATTGTCTGTTCCACCAGAGACAATCCTAAAACCTTCTGCTTTAAACACTTCAGCTATAGTTTTAGCGTTTTTTACCACCTGCTGTTGATAGGTTTTAAACTCAGGTTCTAAAGCCTGTTGAAAACAAACAGCCTTGGCGGCTATCACGTTCATATGAGGACCGCCTTGGATTCCAGGAAAAACGGTTTTGTCGATAATCTTAGCAAACTTTTCTTTACAGAGGATAAAACCTCCTCTTGGCCCCCTTAAGGTTTTATGAGTGGTTGAGGTTACAAAATCTGCATAAGGAAGAGGAGAAGGATGAATTCCTGCTGCTACTAATCCAGCTATATGGGCCATGTCTACCATCAAAAAAGCTCCTACCTCCTTAGCTATCTGATGAAAGGCTTCAAAGTCTATCGTCCGAGGATAGGCACTAGCCCCTGCTACGATGATTTTAGGTTTATGTTCAAAGGCTAACCTTCTTACTTCTTCATAATCGATGGTTTCTGTTTCTCTTGATACCCCATAGTGAACTATTTTATAAAGCTTACCTGAAAAATTTACTGAGGCTCCGTGAGAAAGATGCCCTCCGTGAGAAAGATTCATCGAAAGGATGGTATCTCCAGGGTTTAAAACCGCAAAATACACCGCCATGTTTGCCTGGGTTCCAGAATGAGGTTGCACGTTAGCATGTTCAGCCCCAAAAAGCATTTTTACCCTTTCTATAGCAAGTTTTTCAACCTCGTCTACATAAGTACATCCACCATAATACCTTGCCTCTGGATAACCTTCAGCATACTTATTCATCAAATAAGAACCCTCTGCCTCCATGATAGCTTCATGAGCCATGTTTTCTGAAGCTATCATCTCTAACTGATATTCCTGTCTGTCCCTTTCTTTTTGTATTAAATCCCAAATTTCTGGGTCAACCGTTTTTAAAAAGGACATTTCTCTATACCCCCTAAATTTTTTCAATAGATAGATAAATTTTACCAGGTTTTTAAATTTCTTCTACTTGAAAAACCCCTTCTTTTTGAGCCCTGTTAAATCGGGCAAGATTTT
>OGCH01000549.1_pt1 | contig 18716 bp, 17 predicted proteins | sample 1570111 | NCBI WGS metagenome assembly OGCH01 (sample SAMN03436243, study PRJEB24508) | hot springs metagenome | biome: Desert Springs; feature: Hot Springs; material: Water | place: USA: Great Boiling Spring, Nevada | collected 2008-12-01 | depth 0 m m | reverse complement strand
GGGGAGGGTGGGGGAGGGGGGGAGAGGAGGGTGAGGGGGAGGAAGGTGGCCCGTCCCCCTTCCCGCTTCAGCCGGGCGATGGCCCCCTTGGTCGCCTCCTCGTCTTCCGCCAGGACCCAGCCCAGCCTGGGGCCCAGGGCCACCTCCAGGGCCCCCTCCAGCCCGGGCTCAGGCCGGATGAGGTCGGCCACCACGCCCAGGATGCCGGGAAGGCCCCTCACCTTCCTGGGGCCTTCCTGGAGGTCCGCTCCCGAGGCCACCAGGGTTTTGAGGCGCGCCTCTTCCCGGCGGAGGGCTTCCAGCTGGGCCTCCACCTCCCGGAGGCGGGCGGAAAGCTCCCGCCTTCGCCTGGCCCCGGCCTCGAGGGGGGCCAAAGCTGCCTCCTTCTCCCTTAGCTCCGCCTCCAGCCGGGCCCGTTCCGCCAGGGCGGCCTCGTGGGCGAGAAGCCTCTCCTGGTGCCGGGCCAGGGCCAGCTCGTACCGCCGCCAGGCCTCCTCCAGGCGGCGCTTTTCCATGAGGAGCCTGGCCTCCTTTTCCTTAAGGGTCTTCAGGCGGCGGCGGGCCTCTTCCCGCTCCAGCTGGGGGGCGGGGGGTGGGGGGCCCGGGTCTTGGGGCTTGGGCCTGTCCAAGGCTCTAAGGACCCGGGTGAGCTCCCGCACCTCCCCTTCCAGGGCCGCCTTTTCCCTAAGCCCCAGGAGGGCCTCCTGGAGGTGCGCCTTCAGGGCCTCCACCTCCTCTTCCAGGGCCTCGAGGTCCTTCTCCAGGGCCTCCCGCTGGGCCAGAAGCCTGGCCTCCTCCTCCCGAAGGGCCTCGAGGCGAGTCCCTAGGCGCGTCGCCTCTTCCTCGGCCTCTTCCTTGCGGGCGAGGAGGAGGCTTCGCCTGAGGGCCAGGGATAAGGCGGCCAGCTCCCGGGCCCGTTTAGCCCTTTCCGCCTCCTTCCTAAGGGCCTCCGCCCGGGCCTTCAGCTCGGCGAGCTCCTTCTCCCTGGCCTCCAAGAGCTCCAGGGCCTCCTTGAGCTTGGCCTCCGTGGCCCGGGCGGCCTCGGCCACCGGCTTGAGGCCCGCCGCCTCCTCCAGGTGGGCGAGGAGGACCGCCTCCGGGGCCTCGAGGAGGGCCCCCACCTCCCCCTGGCCCACGATGGCGTACCCGCCCCGGCCAAGCCCCGTGCCCGAAAGGTGCAGGGCCAGGGCCTTGAGGCTCGCCGGGCGGCCGTTCAGGCGAAAGAGGCTCTTCTCCCCCTCTATGCGCCTTTCCAAAAGGAGGCGCTCTCGTCCCCGGGAGAGCTCCAGCCGCACCTCGGCGAAGCCCGCTGGGGGCCTGCCTTCCCCGCCCTGGAAGAGGAAGGCCTTGAGCTCCTGGCCCCTTAGTTCCTGGGCCCGGGCCCCGGTGACGAAGCGGATGGCCTCCACCAGGTTGCTCTTGCCCGAGCCGTTGGGGCCGATGATGCCGGTGATGGGGTCGGGGAAGTCCAGGACCACGCGCTCGGCGAAGGACTTGAACCCCTGGAGGACGAGGCGGTCTATGCGCCAGGTGTTCATGGCAGGCGGATGGGCTCGCTGAGGTCCAGGTGGGCCAGGCCCGGGCTGGGCTTCCCCTCCACCAGGAAGAGCACCTCCTCCCCCTGGAAGGTGGCGAGGAGGGTGTAGGCCAGGCTGTAGAGGCGGAAGGCCTCGAGGGTGGCGTCCAGGCCCAGGGCGAAGTCCTTAGGGAGGTCCACCACAAGCCGCTTCTCCTGGATGAAAAGCGCCCTGGGTCTGGGGGCTCCCGTGGCCTCGGCCCAGGCGGTGAGGGCCTTCTCCCCCGGGGTTTCCCCAGGGTTGAGCTCCAGGGTCTGGGTCTCCTTGAGGAAGCCCTGGGGCGGGTTGGGCCGGTAGAGGACCAGGGTCAGGGCGTTTTTGTCCGCTTCCTGGGCGGGGAGGGGGAGGGCGAGGGGACTGCTTCCCCTCTCGCCCAGGCTGAGGTAGGTGAGGACGCCCAGGAGGAAGACGAGAAGCCCCAGGAGGTTCCAGAAGGTGAAAAGCCGCTTCATGGTCCCTCCAAATAGGCCCGCACGCCCCGGGCCACGGCCTCGGCCAGGGCGTTTCTGCCCTCGGCGGTCCTGAGCCTTTCCACGCCCACCTCCAGGATGACCCCTGCCCCGGGGATGTCCAAAAGGGCGTAGGGGCCTTCCGCCCTAGCCACCACCAGGCCCAGGGCGCCGAAGGCCTCCTCCAGGGCCTGGGCCAGGAGGCGGGGGTCGCCGGCGTGGACCTTGAGGAGGGCGGCCCGCTCCTTGGGGGCCGAGGCCAGGAGGGCCTGGGCGTTTTGCGCCAGGAGGCTTCTTCGGGCCTTGGGCAGGTAGAGGTTCAAGGCGCTTCCTTGGGTGAGGTGGAAGGAGATGAGGACGCTGGCGCCTTGGGCCTGGGTGAGGCGGGCCTCGAGGGGAAGGGTCTCGTCGCCGCTGCGGGTCAGGTGGCTTCCTGGCAGGCGCGCCGCCACCCTCCGGGCCAGGTCCAGGGCCAGGTCCTTCTCCTTGAGGTCCCCAAAGCTCATCCCCGGGTCCTGGCCGCCGTGCCCGGGGTCCAGGAGGACCAAGGGCCTGGGGCGGGGAAGGGGCCCCCACTCCAGGGCCACCCGGTTCCCACCGGGGTAGTAGAGGCGGTCGGGGGGGAGTTCCAGGGGCAGGAAGAGGCCCAAGGCTTCCCGCCGGAAGCCCGGCTCCTCCCCCTGGGCCAGGAGGAAGAGGACCCCACCCCCCTGGACCACGGCGTTGACCTCCCGGGAGAAGCGGAGGAGGAGGCGCCCTTGGCCCCTTTCCACCCCCAGAAGCCTGGCCCAGGGAAGAGACAGGCGGATGCCCTCCTGGGCCCGGTACTCGAGGCCCAAGGCCTCGGCCAGGGGGCGGAGGGGCACGTAAACCTTATCCCCCTGCCGCCAGGCGAAGGGGCCTTTGGCAGCCCTGGCCTCCTCGGCCACTACGGGGAAGGCCTTCAGCTGGCTCCCCAGGCCCAGGGCCACCTGATTTTGCCCCTGCCACAGGCTTAGCCCCAGGCCCTGGGCCAGCAGGCGCGCTTCCCCGTAAGCGATTCCCCGCCCCCCGGGGTAGAGGGCCTCCCCGGTGAGGCTTCCCACCAGGAGGGGCTTGGGGGCCTGGGCTATGGCCAGGGACAGAAAAAGGAGACCAGCCCACCACCTCATAGCTCCTCCAAAGCTCGGCGCACCGCCTGCTTTTTGTCGTCCGCCTTCTTTTGGTAGGCCTTCTTCCCCCGGGCGAGGCCTAGGAGGACCTTGGCGTAGCCCCGCTCGTTGAAGTAGATCTTGAGGGGGACCAGGGTGAGGCCCTTCTGCTCCACCTTGCCCAGAAGCCGCCTCAGCTCGTGCTTGTGGAGGAGAAGCTTCCTGGGCCTTCTTGGGTCCACGTTCATGTAGGAGCCCTTCTCGTAGGGGGCGATGTAGAGGTTTTCCAGGTAGAGCTCGCCGTTCTGGAAGCGGGCGAAGCTTCCCGTGAAGTCCACCCTGCCCTCCCGGAGGGACTTGACCTCCGTGCCTTTGAGGGCGATCCCGGCCTCGTAGGTTTCCAGGACCTCGTACTCGTGGCGGGCGCGACGGTTCTCCAGCGTGGGCCGCACGGGGGCTATCTTACCCGATAGGCCTTCTCCCGGCGGTGCTGCAGGAGGGGGTACTTCTCCCGGTAGGCCTCGAGGAAGCCCCAGTCGGGCTCGGCCAGGAGGAGCCCCTCCTCCTCCCGCCTCCCCAGGACGCGCCCGTCGGGGGCGATGAAGAGGGTGGGGCTCCCCGTGTCTGCGCGGTTTGCCAGGAAGAGGTAGGCCTGGTTCTCCGCTGCCCGGGCCCGGGCCAGGACCTCAAGAAGGCCGGCGTAGGCCCCGGGCCAGGCGGCCCCCACCAGAAAGGCCTGGACCCCCTTCAGGGCGTAGGCCCGGAAGAGCTCGGGGAAGTCCAGGTCGTAGCAGAGGGCGAGGCCGAAGCTCCGGCCCTGCCAGGGGAAGGCCACGGGGCCCTTCCCGGGGAGGAGGCCCCGGTCGCCCTCTTCCCCTTGGGGCAGGTAGAGGTGGACCTTGTCGTAGACGGGGCCTTCGGGAAAAACCTGGAGCCGGTTGCGGGGGCCCTCCCCCAGGTGGCCGGCCACGAGGAGGATCCCGGTTTCCTGGGCAAGCGCCGAGAGGGCTTCCGGAAGGGAGGGCGAGAGCGTTTTCCCCAGGATCAGCTCGGGCAGGAGCAAAAGCCCCGCCCCCTCCTCCCGGGCGGCCCGGGCCAGGGGGCTTAGGGCCTTAAGGAGCGTCCATGGGCTTTCCCGCTTGCCCAGATGGGCGAGGGCGAGGCGCATTACCTCCGGCCCAGGAGGCGCCAGGCGCTGGGGAGGAGGAGGGCGGCGAGGACCGCCTTCACCAGGTCCCCGGGGACGAAGGGAAAGAAGCCCATGGCCAAGAGGCCCGAAAGCCCCACGGCCTTACCCGCCCCCATGAGCCAGGCCCAGAGCCAGGGGAGGCCCAGGAGGTAGAGGAGGGCGTTCCCGAGGAGCATGGCGAAAAGGGTGCCCAGGAAGCTCCGGTCCAGGCCGAAGCGCTCCACCAAAAGCCCCACGAGGCCGGCGGCCAGGGGGAAGGCCAGGAGAAAGCCCCCCGTGGGCCCGAGGATTTTGGCCAGGCCCCCCGTCCCGCCGGCGAAGACGGGAAGGCCCATGGCCCCCTCGAGGAGGTAGGCGAGGAGGGCCAGGAAGCCCAGGCGGCTTCCCAGGGCGGCGCCCACCAGCAGGACCCCCAGGGTCTGCCCGGTGATGGGCACCGGGGTGAAGGGGAGGGGGATGGCCACCTGGGCCAGGAGGGCCACGAAGAGGCTTCCCGAAAGGATCAGGCTCAGGTCCCGGCCAAAGGAGCGGGTGGGCCAGAGGGTCTTGGCCAAGGGCACGTAGGGCAAGGGCTGGGTTTCCTTCATAGTCACCTCCTTGTGAACCCCGCTGGGTTCGTCAACCAAACTACCGAACCTGGGTTGACGGGTCAAGGGCCCCTAAAAGGGGGCTTATCGGGGGACAAAAGGCCCTTATGCGCCAACGGATTAGGGAGGATAGTAGACTGGCTTTAGAGCCCCTTCGGGGCGAAGGAGGAAAGCTATGAAGGTAGGCATCAACGGATTCGGCCGCATCGGGCGTCAGGTCTTCCGCATCCTGCATGGCCGCGGCGTGGAGGTGGCCCTCATCAACGACCTCACCGACAACAAGACCCTGGCCCACCTCCTCAAGTACGATTCCATCTACGGCCGCTTCCCCGGCGAGGTGGCCTACGACGACCAGTACCTCTACGTGGACGGGAAGGCCATCCGGGCCACGGCCATCAAGGACCCCAAGGAGATCCCCTGGGCCGAGGCGGGCGTGGGCGTGGTCATTGAGTCCACGGGGGTCTTCACCGACGCCGACAAGGCCAAGGCCCACCTCGAGGGCGGGGCCAAGAAGGTCATCATCACCGCCCCCGCCAAGGGCGAGGACATCACGGTCGTCATGGGGGTGAACCACGAGGCCTATGACCCAAAGAGGCACCACATCATCTCCAACGCCTCCTGCACCACCAACTCCCTGGCCCCGGTGATGAAGGTCCTGGAGGAGGCCTTCGGCGTGGAGAAGGCCCTCATGACCACGGTGCACTCCTACACCAACGACCAGAGGGTCCTGGACCTGCCCCACAAGGACCTGCGCCGGGCCCGGGCGGCCGCCATCAACATCATCCCCACCACCACCGGGGCGGCCAAGGCCACGGCCTTGGTCCTCCCGTCCCTCAAAGGCCGCTTTGACGGCATGGCCCTGAGGGTCCCCACCGCCACGGGGAGCATCTCCGACATCACCGCCCTCCTCAAGCGGGAGGTTACTGCCGAGGAGGTGAACGCCGCCCTCAAGGCCGCCGCCGAGGGCCCCCTGAAGGGCATCCTGGCCTACACCGAGGACGAGATCGTCCTCCAGGACATCGTCATGGACCCCCACTCCTCCATCGTGGACGCCAAGCTCACCAAGGCCCTGGGCAACATGGTCAAGGTCTTCGCCTGGTACGACAACGAGTGGGGCTACGCCAACCGGGTGGCGGACCTGGTGGAGCTGGTCCTCAGGAAGGGGGTCTAGATGCGCACCCTGAAGGACCTGGACCCCAAGGGAAAGCGGGTCCTGGTGCGGGTGGACTACAACGTCCCCATCCAAGGCGGCGTGGTCCAGGACGAAACCCGTATCCTGGAAAGCCTCCCCACCCTGCGCCACCTCCTCTCCGGCGGGGCCTCCTTGGTTCTCCTCTCCCACCTGGGCCGCCCCAAGGGGCCTGACCCCAGGTACTCCCTGGCCCCCGTGGCCGAGGCCCTGGCCCGGCACCTTCCCGGGGTGCGCTTCGTGCCCCATAGCCCCGGCTCCGAGGAGGCCCATGAGGCCGTGAAGGGCCTGGCCCCGGGCGAGGTGGCCCTTCTGGAGAACGTCCGCTTTGAGCCCGGGGAGGAGAAGAACGACCCAGAGCTCGCCCGCCGCTACGCCCGGCTCGGGGAGGCCTTCGTCCTGGACGCCTTCGGGAGCGCCCACCGGGCCCACGCCAGCGTGGTGGGGGTGGCGCGGCTTCTCCCCGCCTACGCCGGTTTCCTCATGGAGAAGGAGGTGAAGGCCCTCTCCCGCCTCCTCCATGACCCCGAGAAGCCCTACGCCGTGGTCCTGGGCGGGGCCAAGGTCTCCGACAAGATCGGGGTGCTGGAGAGCCTCCTGCCCAAGGTGGACCGCCTCCTCATCGGCGGGGCCATGGCCTTCACCTTCCTCAAGGCCCTGGGGGGTGAGGTGGGCAAAAGCCTGGTGGAGGAGGACCGCCTGGGCCTGGCCAAGGACCTCCTGGCCCGGGCCGAGGCCCTGGGCGTGAAGGTCTACCTGCCCGCCGACGTGGTGGCGGCGGAGAGGATAGAGCCCGGTGCGCCCACCCAGGTCTTCCCCGCCGACGCCATCCCCACCCCCTACATGGGCCTGGACATCGGCCCCAAGACCCGGGAGCTTTTCCGGGAGGCCCTGAGGGGGGTGCGCACCGCCTTCTGGAACGGGCCCATGGGGGTTTTTGAGGTCCCCCCCTTTGACGAGGGGACCCTGGCCGTGGGCCGGGCCCTGGCGGAGCTCGAGGGGGCCTTCACCGTGGTGGGGGGCGGGGACTCCGTGGCGGCGGTGAACCGCCTGGGGCTCAAGGACCGCTTCGGCCACGTGTCCACCGGGGGCGGGGCCAGCCTGGAGTACCTGGAGAAGGGCACCCTTCCCGGGATTGAGGTCCTGGAGTAGGCTTCCCTAGCCCCCGCCCCTTCCTCGGGCAGGGGCTTTCCCTTTATGATGCCCCCATGCGGCGCGTTTTGGTGGCGGGTAACTGGAAGATGCACAAGGTTCCCTCGGAGGCCCGGGTCTGGCTGGCGGAGCTCAAGAGGCTCCTTCCCCCTTTGCAGTCCGAGGCGGCGGTCCTGCCGGCTTTTCCCATGCTCCCCGTGGCCAAGGAGGTCCTCTCGGGTACCCAGATCGCCTACGGGGCCCAGGACGTATCCGCCCACCGGGAGGGGGCCTACACGGGGGAGGTTTCCGCCCGGATGCTCTCGGACCTGGGGTGCCGCTACGCCATCGTGGGCCACTCGGAGAGGAGGCGCTACCACCAGGAGACGGACGCCCTGGTGGCGGAGAAGGCCAGGAGGCTTCTGGAGGAGGGCATCACCCCCATCCTCTGCGTGGGGGAACCCCTGGAGGTGAGGGAGAGGGGGGAGGCGGAGGCCTACACCCTGGCCCAGCTTTTGGGGAGTCTGGAGGGCGTGGAGCCGGAAAGCCCTGAGCGCCTGGTCATCGCCTACGAGCCCGTCTGGGCCATCGGCACGGGGAAGAACGCCACCCCCGAGGACGCCGAGGCCATGCACCGGGCCATCCGCAGGGCCCTGGCAAAGCGCTATGGGGAGGGCTTCGCGGGGAGGGTGCGCATCCTCTATGGGGGCAGCGTGAACCCCAAGAACTTCGCCCACCTCCTTTCCATGCCCAACGTGGACGGGGGATTGGTGGGCGGGGCGAGCCTAGAGCTAGAGAGCTTCCTCGCCCTCTTGCGCCTGGCGGGTTAGGGGGCTACCCTCATATTTATGCGCCTCCACCCCCGGACCCAGGCCGCCAAGGAGAGCGTCTTTCCCAAGATGAGCGCCCTCGCCCAGCGCCTGGGGGCGGTAAACCTGGGCCAGGGCTTTCCCTCTAACCCGCCGCCCCCTTTCCTCCTGGAGGCGGTGCGCCGCGCCCTGGGCCGCTACGACCAGTACGCCCCCCCGGCGGGGCTTCCCGCCTTAAGGGAGGCCCTGGCGGAGGAGTTTGGCGTGGAGCCCGAGAGCGTGGTGGTCACCTCCGGGGCCACCGAGGCCATCTACGTCCTCCTCCAGAGCCTGGTGGGCCCGGGGGACGAGGTGGTGGTCTTAGAGCCCTTCTTTGACGTGTACCTGCCGGACGCCTTCCTGGCCGGGGCCGAGGCCCGGCTGGTGCGGGTTCCCCTGGAGGAGGGGGGCTTCCGGCTGGACCTGGGGGCCCTGGAGAGGGCCATCACCGAAAGGACCCGCCTCCTCCTTCTGAACACGCCCATGAACCCCACGGGGCTGGTCCTGGGCGAGGCCGAGCTTCAGCGCATCGCCGAGCTAGCCCGCAGGCACGACCTCTTCCTGGTTTCCGACGAGGTCTACGACGAGCTCTACTACGGGGAAAGGCCAAGGCGCCTCAGGGAGTTCGCCCCGGAGCGCACCTTCACCGTGGGGAGCGCGGGGAAGCGCCTCGAGGCCACGGGCTACCGGGTGGGCTGGATCGTGGGGCCCAAGGCGTTCATGCCCACCCTGGCGGGGATGCGCCAGTGGACCAGCTTTTCCGCCCCCTCCCCCCTCCAGGCCGGGGTGGCCGAGGCCCTGAGGGTGGCGAGGCGAGAAGGCTTCTACGAGGCCCTGAGGGAAAGCTACCGGAGAAGGCGAGACCTCCTCCTCTCGGGCCTTTCCACCATGGGCCTTAAGGCCTACCCGCCCCAGGGCACCTACTTCCTCATGGCCGAGGTCCCCGGCTTTGACGCCTTTAGGCTTTTGGAGGAGGCCCGGGTGGCCCTGATCCCCGCCTCGGCCTTTTACCTGGAAGACCCCCCGGAGGGGCTTTTCCGCTTCGCCTTCTGCAAGAAGGAAGAGGAGCTTACGCTGGCCCTGGAGCGCCTGGCCCCTGTGGTAAACTCCCTGGCGTGAAGCTAAAGCCTGTGGTCTACCTGGAAAAGGGCGAGTTTCCCCTGGAAGAGGGGGAAGCCCTGAGGCTTTACCGGGCCATGCGCCGGGCCCGGCTTTTTGACGAGAAGGCCCTCACCCTCCAGCGCCAGGGGCGGCTTGGGGTCTACGCCCCCTTCATGGGCCAGGAGGCGGCCCAGGTGGGGGTGGCCCTGGCCCTTGGGGAGGGGGACTTTGTGGTGCCCAGCTACCGGGAAAGCGCCCTCCTCCTCGCCCGGGGGCTTCCCATCCACGTCCTCCTCCTCTACTGGCGGGCCCACCCGGCGGGCTGGGGGTTTCCCGAGGGCTTCCGGGGCGTGAACCCCTACATTCCCATCGCCACCCAGATCCCCCAGGCGGTGGGCCTGGCCCTGGCGGGGCGGTATAGGGGGGAGGACTGGGTGGTGGCCACCTCCATCGGGGACGGGGGCACCAGCGAGGGGGACTTCCACGAGGGCCTGAACTTCGCCGCCGTCTTCCAGGCCCCCGTGATCTTCCTGGTGCAGAACAACGGCTACGCCATCAGCGTCCCCCGCTCCCGGCAGATGCGGGTGGACTACATCGCCAGGAGGGCCGAGGGGTATGGGATGCCGGGGGTGGTGGTGGACGGGAACGACGCCTTCGCCGTCTATCTGGAGGCCAAAAAGGCGGTGGAAAGGGCGAGGCGGGGGGAGGGGCCCACCCTCCTCGAGGCCCTCACCTACCGCCTGGCCCCCCACACCACCTCCGACGACCCGAGCCGCTACCGCTCCCGGGAGGAGGAGGAGGCCTGGCGGAAGAAGGACCCCATCCTGCGCCTTAGGAAGGCCCTGGAGGAAAAGGGCTTCTGGGACGAGGAAAGGGAAAGGGCCCTTCTGGAGGAGCTGGAGGCGGAGTTCGCCCGGGAGCTCGCCCTGGCCGACGCCGCCCCGGAGCCCCGGCCCGAGGAGATCGTGGAGCACGTCTACAAGGAGATGGGCCCCGACCAGAGGCGGGCCTTTGAGGCTTTGCGGCGGGGCCTTCACGTGGAGGAAGCATGGTGAGGGAAACGACGCGCCTCCTCAACATGGTCCAGGCCATCCACGAGGCTCTGGACCTGGCCCTTGCCCGGGACGAAAGGGTCCTGGTCTTCGGGGAGGACGTGGGGCGGCTTGGGGGGGTCTTCCGGGTCACGGAGGGCCTCCAGGAAAAGCACGGGGAAAAGCGGGTCTTTGACACCCCCCTGGCGGAAAGCGGCATCCTGGGTCTGGCCATCGGCCTGGCCATGGGGGGGATGCGGCCCGTGGCCGAGATCCAGTTCGCCGGGTTTTTGTACCCCGCCCTGGACCAGATCCTCTCCCACCTGGGCCGCTGGCGGCACCGCAGCAGGGGCCGGGTGGGCCTGCCCGTGGTGGTGCGGGCCCCCTATGGGGGCGGGGTCCACACCCCGGAGCAGCACGCCGACTCCCCGGAGGCCATCCTCTGCCACACCCCGGGGGTCAAGGTGGTGATCCCCGCAAGCCCTGAACGGGCCAAGGGGCTTCTCCTTTCCGCCATAGAGGACGAGGACCCCGTCTTCTTCCTGGAGGCCATCAAGCTCTACCGCTCCGCCAAGGCCCATGTGCCCGAGGGGTACTACACCCTCCCCTTGGGGAAGGCCCGGGTGGTGCGGGAGGGGAAGGCGGCCACCTTGATCGGCTACGGGGGGATGGTGGAGGTGATGCTGGAGGCGGCGGAGGTGGCGGCCCGGGAGGGGGTGGAGGTCATGGTGGTGGACCTGGAGACCCTGGTGCCCCTGGACGAGGAGACCCTCCTCGAGGCCGTGCGGGAGACGGGCCGGGCCATCGTGGTCTACGAGGCCATGCGCACCGGGGGCTTTGGGGCGGAGATCGCCGCCCGCATCGCCGAGGGGGCCATAGACCACCTCCAGGCTCCCGTCCTCCGGGTGGCGGGGTACGACGCCCCCTACCCGCCCTTCAGCGCCATAGAGCACCTCTACCGTCCGAGCGCCAGGAGGGTCCTCGCCGCCCTCAGGAAGGTGTTAACCTATTAGGAAGGAGGCCCTATGGTCAAGACCCGCCTCACGGCCGAGGAGTTCTTCGCCCTGCCCTTAGAGCGGGGGGAGCTTGTGGACGGGGAGGTCCGGGAGGAGATGCCGCCTAGGCCGGAGCACGGAAGGATCGCTGGGGAGGTCTTTTTTCGCATTCGCCTTTGGCTAGAGGAAACAGGGCTCGGCGTGGCCGGAGTAGAGGGGGGCTTTATCCTCCGCCGGGACCCCGACCGGGTGCGGAGCCCCGACGTCTGGTTCCTATCCCACGGGAGGCTTAAGGAGGTGGCCCGGGAGGGGTTTTACGAGGGGGCCCCGGACCTGGCGGTGGAAGTGGTCTCCCCTGGGGAGGAGGCGGAAGCGGTGCTGGCCAAGGTGCTGGACTATCTTGGGGCGGGGACCAAGGCGGTCTGGCTGATCTATCCCGAGCTCCAGGCGGTGGAGGTCTACGGGCGGGGTGGGGAGGGGCGGCTTTTGAGGCCCGGCGAGGTGCTGGAAGGGGGGGAGCTCCTTCCAGGCTTCCGCCTTCCCCTCGAGGTCCTCTTTGGCGCTTAGGGCTTTTCCCGGGGCCACTTTCCTGGGGCCAGAACCCGCTAGAGTGGGGAGCGTGGAGCGGCCCATCTCTGAGGCCTACTTTGAGGAGGCGAAGCGGCACATCCCGGGCGGGGTGAGCAGCCCGGTCCGGGCCTTCAAGGCCGTGGGGGGCACACCCCCCTACCTGGTGCGGGGGGAGGGGGCCTATGTGTGGGACGTGGACGGGAACCGCTACCTGGACTACGTCCTGAGCTGGGGGCCCCTGATCCTGGGCCACGCCCACCCCAGGGTTTTGGCCCGGGTGCGGGAGGTCCTGGAGCGGGGCCTCACCTTCGGGGCCCCCCACCCCCTCGAGGTGGAGCTGGCCAAGAAGGTGAAGCGGGCCTACCCCGGCGTGGAGCTGGTGCGCTTCGTGAGCTCGGGGACGGAGGCCACCATGAGCGCCCTGAGGCTCGCCCGGGGGTACACGGGCCGGGACCTCTTCGTCAAGTTCCGGGGGAACTACCACGGCCACGCTGACGGCTTCCTGGTGGAGGCGGGAAGCGGGGCCCTCACCCTGGGGGTGCCCTCCTCGGCTGGGGTGCCCGAGGCCTACGCCCGGCTCACCCTGGTCCTGGAGTACAACGACGCCGAGGGCCTCAGAGAGGTCCTGAAAAGCCGGGGCGAGGAGATCGCCGCCGTCATTTTTGAGCCGGTGGTGGGGAACGCCGGGGTGCTCGTCCCCACGGAGGACTTCCTGAGGGCCCTCCACGAGGCCCGGGATTACGGGGTCCTCCTCATCGCCGACGAGGTGATGACGGGCTTCCGCCTGGCCTTTGGCGGGGCCACGGAGCGTTTTGGCCTGAAGCCCGACCTCGTTACCCTGGGCAAGGTCCTGGGCGGGGGGCTTCCCGCCGCCGCCTACGGGGGGAGGCGGGAGATCATGGAGAAGGTGGCTCCCTTGGGCCCGGTGTACCAGGCGGGGACCCTTTCCGGAAACCCCCTGGCCATGGCCTCGGGTCTGGCCACCCTGGAGATTCTGGAGGCGAACCCCGGGCTCTACGCCCGATTGGAGGCGGTGGGGGCCAGGCTGGAGGCGGGGCTTAGGGAGGCCCTCGCCAGGAAGGGCGTGCCCCACACGGTGAACCGGGTGGGGTCCATGCTCACCGTCTTCTTCGCCGAGGGCCCCGTGGTTACCTTCCAAGATGCCAAGCGCACGGATCTGGAGCTCTTCAAGCGCTTCTTCCACGGCCTCCTGGCCCGGGGCGTGTACTGGCCCCCCTCCAACTTTGAGGCCGCCTTCCTCTCCATCGCCCACGGGGAGGAGGAGGTGGCGAGGACCCTCGAGGCCCTGGACGGGGCCCTATAATGGACAGGCGGGAGGAGCTTCTCGCAAGGGTCCGAGCCAGGGTCGCCAGGTGCTCCTGGGACGAGTTTCTGGACCTGGCCGGGGTTTATGGGTTCTCCCTCCATGTGGGCAAGGGTAGCAGGAGAAGGCTTTCACATCCCAGCGGCCTGGTGGTCAGCGTCCACGAGCCACATCCAAGGAGCAAGCCCGTACACCCTGAAGCGGTGAAGGCCCTGCTGAGGGCCATAGAGAGGTTGGAGGATGAGACTTAAGGTGCTGGTGGAATACCATCCGGAGCTGGAAGGTGAGCACGAGCCCTACGTGGCCCGGCTTTTGGACTACCCGGAGCTCCAAGGGTACGGCTTCACCCCGGGGGAAGCCATTCAGGACGCCCTGGGCTTTTTGGAGGAACACCTGGGCCGCCCCTTGAGGATTATTCGGGAAGAGGTCCAGGTAGACGTGGCGTGAACCTCAAGGAGCCCATCTGCGCCATCGCCACGCCTCCCGGCAAGGGGGCCATTGGGGTGGTGCGCCTCTCCGGGGAGGGGGCCTTGGAGATCGCCGCCCGGGCCTTCCGGGGCAAGGACCCGAGGCGCCTCAAGGGAGGACGCTTCACCCTGGGGGAGGTGGTGGACCCCGCCACGGGGGAGGTCCTGGACCAGGCCCTGCTTTTGGTCTTCCGGGCCCCCCACTCCTACACCGGGGAGGACCTGGTGGAGTTCCAGACCCACGGCTCCCCGGCGGTCTTGAGGCGGGTGATGGAGGTCCTGGTCTCCCTGGGGGCGAGGCCCGCTGGGCGGGGAGAGTTCACCTTAAGGGCCTACCTCAACGGCAAGCTGGACCTGGCCCAGGCGGAGGCCGTTTTGGCCCTTATAGAGGCGGAAGGAGAACTGGCCCGCAGGCAGGCCCTGAGGGGCCTCGAGGGGGCCCTTTCCCGAAAAATCGCCGCCCTGGAAGAGCAGCTTCTGAACCTCCTGGCCCACATCCAGGCCCTCCTGGACTACCCCGAGGAGGGGGTGGAGCCCCACCGGGCGGAAGGGGTGATCCAGGAGGCTTTGGCGGAGGTGGAGGGCCTCCTCGCCCAGGCCAAGGCCTCCCGCCTGGCCCAGAAGGGGGCCCGCCTGGCCCTGGTGGGGGCCCCCAACGCCGGGAAGAGCTCCCTTCTGAACGCCCTTTTGGGCTACGAGCGGGCTTTGGTTTCCCCCATCCCCGGCACCACCCGGGACTACCTGGAGGCCCCCCTGGAGCTCTTCGGCATCCCCCTGGTGGCCGTGGACACCGCCGGGGTGCGGGAGACGGCAGACCCCTTAGAGCGGGCGGGGGTGGAAAGGGCCTTGAGGGTCGCCCAGGAGGCGGACCTCATCCTCTACGTGGCCGACCGCTCGGTGCCCAGGCCCCCGCCGCCCCCCCTTCCCTGGGAGCGGGTCATCAGGGTGGCCACCAAGGCCGACCTGCCCCCGGCCTGGGAGGACCCGGCCTTTCTGCCCGTTTCCAGCCTCACGGGAGAGGGCCTGGAGAGGCTCAAGGAGGCCCTAAAGGAGGCCCTCTTGGGAAGCGGGGGCGGGGAGTTCCTCCTCACCGAGCGCCAGGTGGAGGCCCTCCTCCGGGCCAGGGAGAGGCTTCTGGAGGCCCTCGCCCTCCCCGAGGACCTCATGGGCCTGGCCCTGGAGGAGGCCCTGAAGGCCTTTTCCGCCCTCACGGGCAAGGAGGTGGCCGAGGAGGTGGTGGCCCGGGTTTTCCAGAACTTCTGCGTGGGCAAGTAGGCCGGGCCTTAGGGGAGGAAGGCCTCGAGGATCTCCTCCACCTGGTCGGTCTCTATGAGGAAGGCGTCGTGCCCGTGGGGGCTTTTGATCTCCCGGTAGCGGGCCCCGGCCAGGCGGGCCGCCTCCCGCACCTCCCAGGCGGGGTAGAGGAGGTCGGTGTCAATGCCCACAAAGAGGGCGGGCAGGTCCCGAAGCCTTTTCAGGGCGGCCTCGAGGCCCCCCCGCCCCCGGCCCACGTCGTGGGTGTCCATGGCCCGGGAGAGGACCAGGTAGCTCTCGGCGTGGAAGCGCCTCAAGAACTTCTCCCCCTGGTAGTCCAGATAGGCCTCCCCCAGCTCCGGGGCTTCCTGCCAGCGGGCGGCGAAGCCCTCGGGGGCCCGGTAGCTCATCATGGCGATGCCCCGGGCCAGGGCCATGCCCTTGGGAGCGGGGTGGCCCTTTTGGTACTCGGGGTCTAAGAGGATGGCCTGGCGGGAGAGGTGGTTGAAGGCCCGGGCCCAGGGGCCGTGGCGGGGCGGGGCCGCCAGGACCACCAGCTTTTTGACCCGCTCCGGGTACATGAGGGCGAACTCCAGGGCCACCATCCCCCCCAGGCTCCCGCCGATCACCGTCACCTTCTCCACCCCCAGGTGGTCCAGGAGCCTGGCCTGGGCCCGGGCCAGGTCCCGGATGGTGAGGGGCGGGAAGTCCTTGCCGTAGGGCTTCCCCGTCCTAGGGTCTAGGGAGAGGGGCCCGGTGGAGCCGTAGCAGCTTCCCAGGTGGTTGGCGGCGATCACGTAGTAGAGGGCGGGGTCCAGGATCCTTCCCGGCCCCACCAGGCTATCCCACCAGCCCTCCCGGCCGAAGGCCTGCTCTAGGGGGGAGAGGCTTTGGAAGGTGGCCTCGTCGTAGACCCCTGCCAGGTGGGCGCTTCCCGTGAGGGCGTGGAAGACCAGGACGGCGTTGTCCCGCTTGCGGGAAAGCCCCCCGTAGGCCTCAAAGCGGAGGCGCACCTCGGGCAAAAAGCCCCCGAGCTCGGTGTAAAACCCCTCCCGCCTGGGGAAGAGGACGGCGGTGCGGGGCTTGGGCGGGGGGATGGAGAGGGGGGAGCGGGGGGGCTTGAGGATCAGGGCCTCGTGGTCCCCCCAGGCTTCCAAGGCGATCTCGCTCATCCCAGGGCCTCCAAAAGCTCCGCCTTCAGGTCCTCCACGTGCTCCAGGCCCACGGAGAGGCGGATCATCTCCGGGGCCACCCCGGCTTGGGCCTGCTCCTCGGGAGAGAGCTGGGAGTGGGTGGTGGAGGCGGGGTGGATGGCCAGGGTCCGGGTGTCCCCCACGTTGGCCAGGTGGGAGATGAGCTTTAGGCGGGAGATGAAGGCCTTGGCCGCCTCGTACCCGCCCTTGAGGCCGAAGGTGAGGACAGCCCCCGGTTTGCCCCGGAAGTACTTCTGGGCCCTTGGGTGGTGGGGGTGGTCCTCGAGCCCCGGGTAGTTGACCCAGGCCACCTTGGGGTGCTCCCTAAGCCAGCGGGCCAGGTGCAGGGTGTTTTCCACGTGGCGCTCGGCCCTTAAGGAGAGGGTCTCCATCCCCAGGAGAACCACCCAGGCCTCAAAGGGCCCCAGGGCCTGCCCCTGGTCCCGGAGGCCGTCCACCCGGGCCTTGACGATGAAGGCCAGGTCCCCGAAGGCCTCGGTGAGCCTGAGGCCGTGGTAGCCGGGCTGGGGCTCGGTGATGAGGGGGTAGCGGCCGTTGTCCCAGGGGAAGTTTCCCCCGTCCACCATGGCCCCGGCGATCACCGCCCCGTGCCCCCCCACCCACTTGGTGAGGGAGTGGGTGACCACGGCGGCCCCCCACTCCAGGGGCCTCAGGAGGTAGCCCCCCATGCCGAAGGTGTTGTCCACGAAGAGGGCCACGCCCTTTTCCCGGGCCGCCTGGGCCAGGGCCTCGAGGTCGGGGATGTTGAGGGCGGGGTTGCCGATGGACTCCACCCACCAGGCCCGGGTCTTCTCGTCGGTGAGGGCCAGGAACTCCTCCGGGCGCTCCTCCCTTGAGGTGAAGCGCACCTCAATCCCCAGGCGCCTCAGGGTCACCTTGAACTGGTTGAAGGTGCCCCCGTAGAGGTTGGGCGTGGAGACGATGTTGTCCCCCGCCTGGGCAATGGTGGTGAGGGCCAGGAACTGGGCGGCGTGGCCGCTTGCTGTGGCCAGGGCCGCCTTCCCCCCTTCCAGGGCCGCCAGGCGCTTCTCCAGGACCTCCACCGTGGGGTTCATGATGCGGGAGTAGATGTTGCCGAAAGCCCTAAGGGCGAAGAGGTCGGCGGCGTGCTCGGGGCTAGTGAAGACGTAGCTGGTGGTGGGGTAGATGGGGACCTGGCGGCTTAGGGTGGTGGGCTCCGGAGCGTAGCCAGCGTGCAGTTGCAGCGTCTCAAAGCGCATCTTGGCCTCCTTCCCCGCGGGGGCGCTGGAAGGGGCCATAAAAAGCCCCTTCCCGGCAAGACCGTTCTCTCGCCAAGAAGGGGTTGGGCGTGGCGCTTACCCCCCTCTCTTATCGTCCCCGGGCGTTTCCCCCGCCCAGGCCGGCGTTGGCACCAGCCCCGCCCGCATCCGGCCATGGAACGGAAGGGGCGGGAGGTTGCCGCGGCTTCGCAGGGCCGTACCCTCCACCGCTCTGGATAAGAGAACGGGCTGGTTTTGGCCGCGCCCCGGCGCGGTTAGGCCCCAGTGTAGAAACCCTGGGGCTTGCCCGTCAACCCCTTTGACCTTTTGGCCTTTCTCCCCTATACTGGTCTTCCGCTACGGGGAGTAGCGCAGCCCGGTAGCGCACCTCGTTCGGGACGAGGGGGTCGCTGGTTCAAATCCAGTCTCCCCGACCACAGGGCCGGCCTTGGGGCCGGCTCTTTGTATACTGCCCCCGTGCAGTTTCTGGTCGGCCTTGCCCTCTTCTTCTTGGGCTTGCACCTCATCACCGAGTCCTTGTCGGCCTGGAAGGGGCGCAGGCAGGTTCTTTCCCGGGCCCTGGCCTCCCCGTTGGGAGGCCTTTTCCATGGCCTTCTTCTGGGGGCTCTTTCGGGGAGCGGTTCGGGCTTAGGGCTTTTGGCTCTGGCGCTATTGGAGGTGGGGGCCCTGGCCCACGCCCAGGCGGCCCTGCTGGCCCTGGCGGCCACCGCGGGGGCCGGGCTTTGGGTGGGGGTTCTTTTCCTGGCCAGAGAGGAGGTGCAGGAGGCCCTTCTCCTCCTGGGGCTTTTTCTCTATCTGGTCCCCCTCCTCCGGCGCTGGGGCCTTCTCCTTTTCGGGCTTGGGCTTCTCTTTTTGGGTTTCGCGGAGATGGGGGCGGGCCTGGAACCCGTGTTGGCCCTGGCCCAGGAGGTGCGGGGGCTGGGCCAGGGGTACCTAGTGGGGCTTCTTTTGGGCACCCTCCTGGGCTCGGCCAACGCCGTGGCCGCCTTGGCCCTCCTCTTTTCCGGGAAGCTCACCCCGGGCGTGGCCGAGGCCCTGGTCCTGGGGGCCGGGGTGGGGACCACCAGCACCTTCCTCTTCGCCGCTTTGGGGGGGCGGGCGGAGGCCTTGCGCCTGGGGGTGCCCCTCTTTTTGCACCGCCTCGTCTTTTCCCTCCTCCTCCTGCCCCTGGGGGGTCTGTTCCCGGGGAGCGTTCTGGCTTGGCACCTCTTGAGCCACCTTCTTTACGCCCTCCTTTACCTTCCCCTTTCCCCCACCTGGGAGAGGCTGGCCCAGGGGCTTTTCCCCAGGCGCCGGGTGGCCCCCAAGTACCTGCGCCGGGAGGCCTTGGACACCCCCCTGCTCGCCTTAGCCCTGGCCCGTCGGGAGCTGGCCCGGGTGGCGGACGCCGTGCGGGGGATGCTGGCCCAGGCTATCCGG
>OGCH01000545.1_pt1 | contig 18746 bp, 15 predicted proteins | sample 1570111 | NCBI WGS metagenome assembly OGCH01 (sample SAMN03436243, study PRJEB24508) | hot springs metagenome | biome: Desert Springs; feature: Hot Springs; material: Water | place: USA: Great Boiling Spring, Nevada | collected 2008-12-01 | depth 0 m m | reverse complement strand
TATTTTTAGCCCCCCAATATGAGGGGGGCTAAGAAATTAAAGCTTTTTTAATACGTCCTTATAGTATAAGTCAAATATAACTGCAGTCGTTCTGAATATTAAATGAGAAAACTTTGAATAAAGTAAGGATAAGAAAAGCAAGAAAACTGCTATTATATGGGCAAGATAAATGTATCCTACATAATTATAATAAAAGGTTAATATTCTTGCAATAGGAATCAAAAATCCTGTTACACCAACGATTAATATTAACCATAGTAAAAAGGAGTCGGCATAGGTAGTCCGCAAACTATTATCTAAAACTGCTTGATTTCTTCCCGTTATAAGACCTATGACCCCATAAAGTAATAAAAGTCCACCAATGTAGCCAAGCCATTTAACTGGATGTGTTATAGGGTTCCATGGAGTATGCATTCCTAAAACGTCGGCAAGAAAGAAGACAGTTCCAGTAACGATGAAAAGAATTATAAATCCAAAAAACAACATCTTATGAGGATTTGCCCTCCAGGAATTGGCACCGCATTTCTCAAATCTACTGTGGGCAAGTATTTCTTTTAATGCAGGAATTAAATAAGTCTTGACAACATCTATGAAACCGAGCCTGTAAGCCACAGGAATGTTGTAGGTATCTAAATAACTGTTCCACATCCTACTTACTGCATTTGCCATGATGGCAACAATAAACACTGTTAATGGTATAAATATTAAATCGTTCATAACCACTCGTGCTGATAATTTTAGGAAGGCTATTTTATAATGAATGGGCGAATAAGGAAAGGACGTTGGGTCTCCTAAATTTGGAATCCCTTGAAAGGTTAAAAACATTATCGGAAGAATTATCGCTAAAGCAATGAGTATCAATATAGGCAAACCCCAAAGATTATTGTATAAAGTGTGCATGAACTTAAAAGGCACCAATTCCCTTGTGGCTTGAAGCCTTAATGAAGCTAAAACATCTCCCGGTCTTGCGTTCCTTGGACAATACTTTGTACAATCTCCGCATTGGTGACAGAGCCATATGCTTGGGTCTGAAAGTAACTTCTCTTTAAATCCCCACTGAGCAAGAAGCATCTGCTTTCTTGGAAACGGTGCTTCATCTGGGGCTAAAGGGCAAACAGACGAACAGGTTGCACACTGATAACATCTTTTTACAGTATCACCACCTGCTGAGATAATCTGATTCACTGCCTCTAAGTTTGCATTTATTTTAGTTATATTCCCCATTCCTCTCCCCCCTACCATCCTTTGAATGGATTTTCACCATAACTCTTTATTAACTCAACAAACTCGTTCGTCTTATTGATAATCTTATCTATTTCATCAATTGCCACTGTATCGATGGTAACTCTTTCCATCTCTAAAGCAAGTTGTTGTAAGGTTTCTTGCACGTTCTCCATTCTTCTGTTTGCAAGCTCGCTTCCTTTGATAAAGTGACATTGATAATTCTCCCCAAATTTACAACCTAATAGCAATATTCCATCAAATCCCTTACTCATTGCGTCTTTAATAAAAGCAACATTAACAGCTCCTAAACACCTTACTGGAATAACCCTTATACCAACGGGAATTGATTTTCTCTGATAAGCCAACATATCGAGTGCAGGATAGGCATCGTTTTCACAAACAAAGGCCAAAAATCTATACTGTTCATATCCCTGTTCAGGCATAACACAGGCTTTAATCATGCTTGATACCATATCGATGGAATAGTCCTTAAAGTTTATAATTCTTTGCGGACAAGCTCCAAAACAGGTCCCACATCTTCTGCAACGAGTGATAAATGGTATGGGGAAAGCCTTTTCGTCCTCGTTTAAGGCCCCAAAAGGACATTCCTCGGTACACCTTTTACACTGTGTACACATCTTCAAATCCCATTCCGGATAAGCAAAATCCCATGTTCTTGGATGCACCGCATGCCCCATCTCAATTGCGGTCAAACATTGAATAGCTTTCAAAGCAGCTCCCCGTGCATCATCGATAACCTGATCAATAGTCATTGGCTGATGCACTGCTCCTGCTGCGTATATACCTGTCCTTCTTGTTTCATAGGGGAAGCAAATATAGTTGGAATCTGCATAACCATAGAATAACTCAAGTTCTGGCAATGCAGGACCCTGTCTATATTCAAGATTTAGAATAGGCTCATCCTTCGTGGTAGGCACCATTCCTATAGCTAAAACAACAGCATCAACTTCTACCTCAATCTTTTCTCCAAACAGGGTCTCATCGATTACCACTTTGACCTTTCCGTTTGTCCCCTCAGAAACCTCTATTACCTTTCCTTTAGTCAGAAATACACCTGGGTCGTCCTGCAAGGTCTTGTAGAAGTTCTCATAGATCCCCATGGTTCTCATGTATTCATAGACGATGTATGCCTTACTCTCTGGGTCTGCTTCTCTTAAATATTTTGCCTGTTTTAAAGAGGCTAAACAGCAGTAACTTGAGCAATAAGGTAAATGCTCCTCACTTCTCTGCCCTGCACACTGAATAAAGAGAATGCTTTTAATAGGCGCTCCATCAGAAGGACGAGTGAAATCTCCCTTAGCCGCCTTAAGCTCAAATTCTACATTAGTCATTACATTTGGCACAACTCCATAACCCAAATGAGAGAGATTAGACGCATCGTAAGGTTTAAATCCAGTTGCTAATACAACAGCTCCTACCTTAATCTCCTCTTCTTTCCCACCCTGTTTAATCTTAGCTGTATAAAGCCCTGGGCCACCTGATAAACTTTCAAGGGTTGCTCCTTTGTATACTTTTATAAGTTCATTACTTTCAACCTCCTTTATTAAGTTAAAAACAATAGGTTTAACTAACTCTGTATATGGATAATCAACTTGACATTGAGCTTTAAGTTTTGCCGCAAACCCACCAAGCTCCTTTTCTTTCTCCACAAGAACAACAGGATAACCAAGTCTTGCACACTCTAACGCCGCTGTTAATCCTGCTATACCCCCACCAATGACCAATATGGTCTTTGATAACTCCTCTTCTGGTTTAAAAGATTCAGGCAACTTATAAACCCTAAGTTTCGCTATGCTCATTTTGATGTAGTCCTTAGCTAAAGCCATGAGCTCATCCTTAAAACTCACACCACTTGCAATCTCAACGGTATCATCTAAAATCTCTCCATTTTCACCAATGGGAAACCTACTCCAAACCACTCCTTCTCTCAAATTCACTCTGTCAACAGCCACCTTTCCAAAATTAAACACATCATAATTTACTCTAAAAGAACAAGCACAGATTGACACCGCATCTAATCCATCCTCTTTGATCTTAGAATCAATAAATGACCTACCTTCCTTAGAGCAAAGAAACTCAGCAGAATATACTGAAGTAATACCTTCCTCCCTCGCAGCGGCTTCAAGCTCTGCTATGTCGAGACGGTTTGCTATATCACAACTTTTGCAAATAAATACACCTATTTTTTCCATTTTATACCTCCTTTTAAATTACAGATTTTCTTTATTTAACATACTGCAAAGCTTTAATCACTGCACCAGTAGCCGTTTCATTAGATGTCATAACATCTAAGGGCTTCTTAGCACAACCAACAGGGATGATCCCTTCAGTTTCTCGAACAAAACCGTATTCATTAATTGAGACTCCTGGTATAGTAATTCCTGCCATACTTGGTTGCATACCCATGGCTAATACAACCATGTTAACTCGCTCTGATACTCTTTTTCCGGATATTGTATCCTCTGCAATAACAATCAAATCCTTTGTATCGGAATCTTCCTCAATTTTAGCCACCTTCCCCTTGATGAAGTTGAGCTTTGCTTCTGATTGTGCCCGTCTTAAAAATTTTTCATAACGACCTGGAGTGCGTATGTCTATGTAGAAAACTAATGATTCCGTATCAGGATTTTGCTCTGCTAAATATAATGTTTGCTTAAGCGTAGCCAAACAACAGATATACGAACAATAAGGCAGATGATTTTCATCTCGTGACCCCGCACACTGGACAAAGGCTACTCTTCTTGGAATCGCTCCATCTGATGGTCTTATTATTTTCCCGTTTGTTGGTCCCCAAGGAGAAGCCATCCTTTCAACTTGCATATTCGTCACTACATTAGCAAACCTTCCGAATCCTAAATTATCAAGCTTGGTAGCATCGTAAAGTTTCCATCCTGTAGCCCAAATAATAGCTCCAACTTCAAACTCTTTTATTTCCTCCTTCATATCAGGGTCGATAGCATTATATTTACAAGCCGCCATTATTTTATCTAAATCACCTGGTGCTAAAGCAGATTTATCTAAAACATACTTCGTTGGAAATGCCATTGGATATGGTAAATATATTGCCTTTGTCTTTTTAAGACCAAAATCAAAATCGCTCAACCTTTCTCCTTCACATACTTTTTCACACTCTCCACAAGCAGTGCAATTATCATTAACATATCTTGGCCTAATTCTAACTTTCACCCTAAAATTCCCAGCACTTCCTGAAACCTCAAGAACATCTGCCATAGTGTATATCTCTAAGTTCCCTCGGGCTTTCATGCGTTTATAGTTTATCTCAAGTCCACAGGTAGGCGGGCATAACTTAGGAAAATAGTGTCTTAATTGAGATACTCTACCCCCTAACGTAGGTGCAGACTCAACTAATATTACATCAGCTTCCATCTCTGCCGCCTCAATGGCTGCTGTAATACCACTGATTCCTCCTCCTACTACTAATATCGGTTTTTTGAACATTAGCGACCTCCTTCAATGTTTGCTTATACTTCCTTTAAAGGAAATACCTCTGTATTCCCTTTAAAGGAAGTATAAAAAAAAGGGGGCTAAAAGCCCCCTTTTAAAAATCTTACTTAATTACGGTCCAAGTGGGTCAGGAATAATCTGCACATAAGGATAGGTCTCTAAAGTCCACTGCTTGGTCTCGGGATCCCATCTGGAGAGTGTAAAACATCTCCAGTTGGCATCATCGATGTTCAGGAAGTCTGCCCTGTAGTAGTAACCAGGATATCTTGTTTCTTCACGGAAGAGTATATGCAAGAGATGGGCCTCAGCAGTCCATACACGGTGCCTGTTTTCCCAAGCCCTCATAAGCTCATGAAGGTCTCTTGCTGCGGCAAGTTCCATGTCTTCTTTAAGCATCCTCAAGAGCTCAAGACCTCTTTCAAGCATAACCTTGTTTGTCATGTAGTAGGTTGAAGTTCCCGCTACATACTCATCCATAAGCTTCATAAGCCTTGCTTGAATGTGTCTTGGGATAAGGTAGTTGGGGTTAACTTCATAAGCTGTCGTAGCCGTCTTATACTGCTCAAACCTATACCAAGGTCCATATACCTCTTTCTTCAGTTCCTCAGGTGTTTCTTTGAGAGTAGGTTTATAGTCTTTATGATCAAGAACAAACTTTACCATCGCCTTAGCAGCAATACGACCCTCAACATGAGAACCAGAGGAAAATTTGTGTCCACAAGCACCAACAGTGTCACCAGCGCAGAACAGTCCCTTAACAGTGGTCATTCTGTTGTAAAGACCAATCTCTCTCCATGGCTTCTTATACTCCTCTGGGACCCAATCTTCATCTGGACCGCAGCACCAAGCTCCAGCACATCCAGCGTGTGAACCAAGGAAGTAAGGCTCAGTTGGCATAATTTCGGAAGGTTTCTTCTCAGGCTCAATGTTCAAGCAAGCCCAAAGTCCAGCCTGGGTTATACACATGTCAAGGAAGTCTTCCCAAGCCTCAGCAATGAGGTGTTTAAATTCCTTCTTATCCATTGTCTTTTCTGCTTCCTGAAGCGCCCACTCCGTGTGCATAAAGATAGGTCCGCGCCCTTCCTTCATTTCAATGAGCATAGCATGGTTTCTTAAACAGGTGCCAACAACAGATGCTTCGCTATAAGGTGCAAACTTTTTAAGTTCTTCTTTGTGCTTAGCAACATAGTCCTCATCAAAGGCATTCGTTGCACGAGCTTTAAAGAGCAAGAACCAGGCACCAACTGGTCCATATCCGTCCTTAAACCTTGCAGGAACAAACCTGTTCTCCATAAGGACAAGTTTAGCACCGCTCATGGCGCACATGGCATATCCAGATCCTGGGTTCCAAACAGGATACCATGTCCTACCCTTACCCTCATCAATGGACCTTGGACGGTATACATTAACTGCTCCACCGGTAGCAAGAAGAGTTGCATTAGCTTTAATGATGTAAATTTTATTTTCTCTAACCGAAAATCCTACTGCACCAGCACACCTATTCTTTTCATTCGCATCAAGAAGTGGTCTAACGATAAAACACCTTTCAATGTATTCTGCCTTGTCGTAGGAGGCAAGCGCATTCTTTGCTGCTTCTGCTACGATAACTTTATAGGATTCACCGTTGATCATGATCTGCCAACGTCCTGAACGAACAGGCTTTGCACCACCCTTAAGGGTAAGACCACGAGCCTTAGCTTCAGCTCCATCAAGGGTTTTACCGGTATTGGGATCCTGCTTCCAAATAGGAAGCCCCCACTCCTCAAAGGCATGGACTGTATCATCAACATGCCGACCTACATCAAAGGAGAGATCCTCACGAATGATCCCCATTAGGTCGCAACGGACCATTCTCACATAATCATCGGGCTTGTTTTCACCAATATAGGTGTTGATAGCTGAAAGCCCCATTGCAACAGCACCGGACCTTTCCATGGCTGCTTTATCACAAAGCAAAATTCTTATACCATGAGGTTTAGCCCAACGAACAGCTTCAACAGCTGCACCGCAGGCAGCCATTCCTCCACCTACGATAAGAATATCTGTTTCCTTTTCTACAATCTCTGGCTCAGCACAGGGTAAGCCGAAGTTATAACTCCAAATTTTAGGCATATTGCCACCTCCTTTTGTTTTTTAATTTTAGATAGTCATTGTCTTATTGATGCAAGGGAATACCTTATTCAACACTGCTTCAGGTTTCTTGGGTTCAACCCCATCAACCGCCTCAGTAAAGAGCTGATTAGTATTGATCTTTGCTGGGTCAGGCTCTTTACCGCCAAGCGTAGGGTCTGCAGAACCTTCAGGTGTTGTCCTGATAGGATACTTAAAACGAAGTACTACTCCATTCCTGAATTTAATGGTCCACATAATGTCCGTTGTTCCACGCATGGGCTGACAGGTTCCATTAAGTGGGGCAAAATCTGCATAATGCCTAACAGATATGGCTCCTTGCGGACAGCTTTTGACGCAGGAATAACACTCCCAGCACTGATCTGGTTCCTGGTTGTAAGCTTTCATAGCCTCTGGGTCAAGGATCATTAAGTCATTTGGACAAATGTACATACAAACAGTTCTGTCACCACCCTTGCATCCGTCACACTTCTCAGGGTTTACATAACTTGGCATAGCCAACCTCCTTTGTTGTTTTTGTTTTTACTTTATGCATAAACTTCCTTTAGTCAAATTTTGATTTTACCTCTCCACTTTTGTTTTCGCTAATTTCATAAACTTTTCTCATTTTTCTTTTAAATTTCTCAACCAAATTTAATCAGTCTCAATATCGGGTGGTGGAAGATATTCAGATTCTTTGGCGGCAAGCTCCTTTATCTCTTCAATTCTTGCAAGAACGGCTTTTACTACCTCCTCTCCGAGGCTTTTCTGCTTAGCAATTTCCTCAAAAAGTGCTCTCTTGAAAGCAACAGGTGTGTCAGTTATACAAGCACGGGAATCGATCCTTGCTGTTTCAAAGGCCTTCAAAATCTCATTTTTTACCTCTTCACCAACCTTAACCCTTAATACCTTTAACTCTCCACCAAAGATTGCTTCAATGTTTTGCTCTACTGGTGAACCTTTAATCTTATTCAATCTGTAATCGTCAAGAAAAACTTCTAAAATGTATTCCATCTTTCCACCTCCAGTTTTTTTGTTCACATCAAAAATTAATCAAGGTCTGGAAGGTCAACTTCAAGCTCCTCTTCCTTCCACTGCACGTACTTTTCATTAACAAATGGATAACCAAACTTCTTCCACCATTTAACCACAACCTTGAAGACCTCAGGCCTCATGATAACTGTAGGTGGTTGAACACCTTCCGCAACCAATCCACGGATGAGACTACCAGAAAGTTTTTCCTTTTGCTTGGAGTGATTGCAGTTTTCACTGTATGCCATTTCTTTACACACAGGACAATACCAGAATTCCCTCATGTTCTGTGGTCTAATCAAAAGGCCACCGTCCACCTCGTTAACCGGCTTATCGAACCCATAACTTGGAATACCCTTAAGCCAAAGGATCTGAGTTGCAAACTTATCATAATACTCACCAACAGCAGCATGGTCACGACCAAACATATGATGGGTGCAACCCATGTTCTGCCTAATAATACCATGGAGTAAACTTTCAAGAGGATTACCATACCTCATGTCCCAAAGGGTAAATGTGACCATATGTCTTTCAGGCTTAATGTAACCTGCCTTGTGCACTGCCTCGTGGGCTTCCAGAATTGCCTCATCAGGATAGTCACCACGCCTCTTCACACCAATTATGGCATTAACCAAAATTCCATGGCAGGGCTCTACATCACCAGTATAAGCTGCATTCTTCATTAAAAACTCATGCCCAACATGAGGAACATTTCTTGTCTGGTGAGCTATAGCTGTTCTCCAACCTCTTTGCTCAAAGATCTCTCTGCTTTTTCTTGGAGGAACCCAGAACCTATTAAAGGGTGGTTTAAAAATAGGTTCATTAATAATAGTATACTTACCAGCTAAAATGATTGGCTGATGTGACCTGTAGATAACCCAACCGGGGTGCTTATCGTCAAATTTTTCTTGAACTACCTCTGGATTCGTCTCTGGAGACCCAAAAGTTCTATTGGCAAGCTCTTCTGGGTCTATTTCGTAAATCTCTTCAATGTCTAACATGGCAAAGGGTTTACCCTTAAGCCTAAGGATAAGCCTATCACCCTCACTTACACCTAACTTCTTAAAATCTTCCCTTGAAATGTCAAAGAGAATTGGATAAGGGAATACCCATCCACTCAAAAGCCTCCTCTTGGTAAGAACTGATTCTAATTCGGCGGAGGTCATAGAACCTTCTACAGGACTAAAGAACCCGTAACATACAGACATAATCTCACGGTAAACGTTCCGGACAGGCACTCCCCTCTTGTAATGGAGAGTTGGCTTGATGTCATAAAATGCACAATACCTTTCACATGACTTAAGATACTTTTTTGCTACCTTCTTATCGGTAATGACCCTTTCAACAAGCTTGCCACCATGGGGCATGGGTCTTTTGAAGTAAAGCTCTGACATCATGCACCTCCTATGATTTAGGATGAATTTACGCTTTGATTTTAGTTATATTTAATAAAAGTCAAGGGGAAAAATCCTGCAAAATCTTATCAATTTTCTTTTTTTTGTTTTTTTGCTTTAAGATTTAAAAAATTTTTCATGATAGATTTTTGAAATATCGACGATTAACTGAATAGCAATTCTGAAATTATTGATTATACTAAAAGCAAATCATCCATGACTTGGGAGGCTTTTATGGGTATAAGCTTCGATGAAGTAAAAAGGATCGCCCATTTAGCAAGGCTTGAGTTATCTGAAGAGGAAGCTCAAACTTATACTGATGAGCTTTCTAAAATTCTCGATTACTTTGCTTCGCTGAAAGAGGTCGATACTGAAAATGTTCAACCAACCTTTCATCCTTTGACCTGGGATACACCCATGAGGGAAGATGAAGTAAAACCCTTTGAAGATATTGAAGCAATCTTAGCTAACGCGCCAGAGGTTTGGGAAAATATGATAGTCGTGCCTAAAGTGGTTAAGGTGCCTTAAAGCAACATTCACGGTTGGAGGAAAGATAGATGAGCTCTTTTGACCTAAACAGCCTAACCATCAAACGGGCTCTTGAGCTTTTAAATAAAGGGGAAATTTCATCCTTAGAGCTAACTCAAGCTTGTCTTGAAAGGATAAAAAAAATAGACCCTGAGGTTAAAGCTTATCTTTATGTGAACGAAGAATGGGCTTTAGAGCAGGCAAGACTTGCAGATGAGAAGAGAAGGGCTGGGAAGCAGGGAAAGCTTCTTGGCATTCCCCTTGCCATAAAAGACAATATCTTGATTAAAGGACACCCAACAACCTGCGCCTCAAAGATCCTCCAAAACTACATCGCCCCCTACGATGCAACGGTTATCCTCAAGCTTAAAGAAGAGGGTGCTATCTTTCTTGGTAAGACAAACCTTGACGAATTTGCCATGGGGTCTTCTACCGAGAACTCTGCCTTCTTTCCGACTAAAAACCCTTGGGATTTAGAGAGGGTGCCAGGTGGTTCTTCAGGTGGGTCAGCGGTTGCTGTAGCTTGTAGAATGGGCTTAGGGGCTTTGGGATCTGATACAGGTGGCTCAATAAGACAACCTGCCTGTTTTTGTGGAGTGGTTGGCATGAAGCCAACCTACAGCTTGGTTTCCCGTTTTGGGCTTGTTGCCTTTGCCTCATCCCTTGACCAAATCGGACCCTTTGCTTTAAACATTGAAGATACAGCCCTTCTTCTTGAGGTAATATCTGGGCATGACCCATATGATTCTACCTCAGCGCCAAGGGAGGTCCCAGTTTTTACCCGGTCCCTTCAAGAAAATAAAACCAGTAAGTTCCGCATAGGTATACCTAAGGAATACTTTGAGCACGAGCTTCATCCAGAAGTGGAGAGAAACTTTGAAGAGATGATTTTGCTTTTAAAAAAGCTTGGACATAAAGTAAAGGAAGTTAGTCTTCCTCATACAAAGTATGCAGTCTCAGTTTACTACATAATTGCCCCGGCTGAGGCAGCGTCAAACTTAGCACGTTACGATGGAGTAAAGTATGGGCTCAGGGTTGAAGGAAAAGGTCTTATAGAAATGTATAAAAAGAGCCGGGGTGAGGGATTTGGAAGGGAAGTGAAAAGAAGGATCATGCTTGGTACCTATTCCCTCTCTGCAGGATATTATGATGCCTTTTATCTTAAAGCAAGCAAGGTCCGAACCCTTATCAAACGGGACTTCTTAAAAGCCTTTGAAGAGGTAGACCTTCTCTTAACCCCTGTCTCTCCTACTCCACCCTTTAAACTTGGAGAAAAGGTTTCTAACCCGTTGCAGATGTATCTTTCAGATATCTTTACCATTCCTGTAAACCTTGCGGGTCTTCCGGGATTAAGCTTGCCAAGCGGTTTTACGGAAGAACATTTACCATTGGGTGTTCAGATTATAGGTCCCCATTTCAGGGACGACCTTGTGCTTTCTCTTGGCTATCAAATGGAGAGGGAGCTAAACCTGCAGAACATACCACCCATCATAAAGGCCCTATGAACAAAAAAAGCAGGCTCGGAAGGGGGCTATCGGAGCTAATCCCTGAGCTAAGCGAAAAGGAATCTTTACAACAAATACCTGTTGAAAACATCGTATTTTCTTCTCTTCAGCCGAGGATAACCTTTAAGGAAGATCAGGAATTCAAGGAACTTTTAGCCTCGATTGAAAAGGAAGGGCTTCTTCAACCAATTTTGGTCCGCCCCTTAGGAAATGGTCTTTATGAATGTGTAGCTGGGGAAAGAAGGCTTAGGGCAGTTAAAAAGCTTGGTTGGAAAGAAGTTCCAGCGGTAATTAAAGAGCTTGACGACCGATCTGCGCTTCTTATTGCTTTGATTGAAAACCTTCAAAGAAAAGACTTAAACCCTATTGAAACTGCCCTTGCCTATCAAACTTTGATGGAAAGGTTTGGTCTTACTCAAGAGGAAGTAGCTGAAAGGGTGGGTAAAGATCGGGCAACGGTTGCCAACCTTTTAAGAATATTAAAACTGCCGGAAGAAATTAAGCAGGACCTTTTAGAAGGACGACTTACCGTTGGGCATGCTAAGGCTCTGTTATCTCTACAAAATAAAGAAAGTATCCTACAGATACGAGAGATTGTAATAAAAAAAGGGCTTTCGGTACGCCAGACTGAGGAGCTCGTTAGAAAAATATTAGAAGGTAGCCCAAAAGCAAGGAAGAAAGAAGTGGATCCTGACCTTGTTTATTTGTCTGAAGACTTAAGCAAGCTTTTTGGGACAAAGGTAGAGGTTAAGAAAAAAGGGAAAAAAACAGTTTTTATGTTTGAGTTTGATGCAATTGAAAGGGCAGAAGAGTTTATAAACCTTTTAAAAAGAACATTTACTTCTGGATAAAGTGCTTTCGATATTTAAACTTAAGATAGCCAAAAAATTTTTTATTTATTTAAATCTTTTTTATTTCTTTGTGCTTCTTATCCCAACAATTTTAATCTTTCATAAGCTTGAAACCCTGGTTTATGAGCAGGTGAGAAAACAGGCAGAAAGTATCTATCAACAAATTGTGATTACAAGAAAGTGGATAGCAGATCACGGTGGTATATATGTTGAAAAACTACCATGGGTTGAGCCAAATCCATATCTTGCCAAAGTTAATGAGAAAACCATTCTTATAAGTAAAGAAGGAAAGGTATTAGTAAAAGAAAATCCTGCGTTAGTTACAAGACAACTTTCAGAATACTCAAAAAGAAACTATCTCTATTGGTTTAAAATAACAAGTCTCAAATTTATGAATCCTGTTAACAAACCTGATACAACTGAAGAAAAAGCATTGTTAGAATTTGAAAAATTAAAGACATCGCAATACGAAGCTATAGAATACATTGGAAATAATCAAGTATTTAGATTCATTAAACCACTAATTACTGAAGAAAGTTGTCTTAAATGCCATGCGAAACAGGGATATAGAGTTGGAGATGTTAGAGGAGCTATTAGCATTTTCATCCCCTTAAATCCAACTTTAGAAAAACTTTCAACATATCAAAAAGTATTGATCTTAACTTTTTTATTAGGATTTTTCTTACTCAATGGTATAATCATTTTTTTAAGCAAAACATTTATCTTTACACCTTTACTTTGTATCGTTAATATTCTTAACACATTAAAAAAATTGTATTACCATAAAGTATCTACAAGCGATAAAAGAGAATCTGAAATTTCTTTTGTAGAGAATGAATGGCAACTCATAATACAAGGAATAAATAATTTTATAAAGACAATAAACGAATACGAAATAAAACTCGAAGAAGAAATTAGAAAGGCAACAAAGGAATTAGAAATAAAGAATCAAGAACTCGAAAGTCTCATAGAAAAGAAGAGTTTTATCTTGTATAACATGGCTCATGAAATTAAAACACCATTAACATCTTTAAAAGGTAGTATTGAATATCTTAATTTATTGTTAGATCAAAATAAAGAAAGTTTATCTAAGGATCTTATCACCAAGGCTAAAGAATTTTTAGGTGTAGCTAAAAGAAACTGCGAAAGGCTAATTTATATTTTAACCACACTGGTTGAGATCGAAAAGGCAGAGGCTAAACTTCTTGAATTAGAAATAAGCGAGTTTTCTGTTCTTGAGGTAGTAGAAGAATGCCTACTATTGGTCGAAGGGATGATGAAAGATAGGGGCATCAAAATTCAAGTTAATGTTCCTGAAGAACTTTTGATAAAGGCAGATAGAGAAAAGATTGTTACGATCCTGCTAAACCTATTAGATAATGCTATAAAACATTCTCCACTTAATGGAAAAATCACCATAAAAGCAGAGGAAATCTTAGTGGACAGTAATAGAGAGATTATCTTTGAGGTCTGGGACGAAGGAGAAGGAATAAAAGTAGAACCTGAAAAGCTTTTTGAAAAGTTTTATAAAGGAGAAAAGGGGGGCTATGGACTTGGTTTAGCCATAGCCAAGGCTTATGTTTCTGCTCATGGGGGTAAAATTTGGGCTAAAAACGGCGAAAAAGGAGCTATCTTTTATTTTTCCATTCCTCAAGATAAAATAGAAGCATGAAGCAAAAGATCTTAGTTGTGGATGACGACCAAGATATTCTAAAGGTAGTTTCCGCCTTTCTTGAGCTTGAAGGTTTTGAAGTTAAAACAGCGCAAAGTTTAAAAGAAGCTAAAGAGCTTTTCTCTATTTTTGAACCTAATCTGATCGTTCTTGATATCATGCTTCCAGACGAAAACGGATTAAATTGGCTTAAGGAGTTAAAAACTTACTATCCACTCTTGCCAGTTCTTCTTCTCACTGCTAAAGGGTCGGTTTCAGACAAGGTGTTGGGGTTTGAGATGGGTGCAGATGATTATTTAGCAAAACCCTTTGAGCCTCTTGAGCTTGTTGCAAGATGCAAAGCCCTCATTAGGAAGAGGGAACTATTTACCAACCTCAAAGCTCGCGGTTTTAAGGTTGGTAATCTTTGGATTGACCTATCCGCAAAAAGGATCTTTAAAAATGATAAAGAGATAAAGCTCACTCCTACTGAATGGAAAATCCTAAACCTTTTAGTGAGTAAAATTGATGAGGTAGTATCAAGAGAAGAGCTTAGGAAAGAGATTTGGCAAAAGAAAAAGATTTACGATTGGAGTAGAGTTTTAGATGTACACATCAAACATCTTAGAGAAAAATTAGAGGATGACCCATCTGACCCGAAATACATTGTTACAGTTCACGGCTTTGGCTACATGTTCAAAAGAACTTAAATTTCAACGGATTTTTTTCCTTCCTAATCCTTTTGCATACAGTTATGCACTTCCCACAGTTGTAACATAGTTCCTGATGATTGTCTAAATGAGGGGTCAACCCAAGGGGGCATTCAAAGCTACAAAGGGCACACATATTACATTCCACATCCTCATCTTTCACAACTCTTAATCCTTTTCTCCAAGTAAACATTTGCAGTAATATTCCGGTTGGACATATTAAATTACACCATATTCTTTTTGACAGAAAAAAGTCTACAATAAAAATAAACAAAAAGAAGATAAGAAAAAAAATGATAAAATTCCAACTTCTTAGAATTATTTGATGAAGAAAGGTTGATAATAGTCCAGGCAATACGACATAGAAGGGAAAGAAAGGTAAGATTATCCCAAGGATTATCAACATAAGGAGAATTAGATAGCGATAACGAATAGAAGAAGGAAGATAATACTTAATTGTCTTCTTTTTCGTTAACCTAAACTTAATTTTCTCCGCTACTTCATACAAAAAATTGTAAGGACAGACCCAACTACAGAAAACTCGTCCAAGAAAAAAAGCAATGACTATTGGGATTAAAAAACCAATGAAAGTCTCAATAAAGATAGAAGATGACCTTAAATTTCTAAAAATGTAGGTTAAATAAATGTAAGGGTCTACGATATGAATAGGACCTATTTTAAAGGAATAAAAAGTTCCTAATAAAAAACTTTGAAAATGTGAAGAATAGTATACTGCAAAGAAGAAAACAAAGACTGAAATTTGCATAAGCCTTCTTTTAACATTCAACATACTCTCGTTTTTTTTATCCATTTAAGTACCTAAATTAAAAAAATGTCCATCTAAGGTTAGCTCTATTTGGGAGGATAAATTACAATGGCTGGAGGATCTACTGGGCATACGTGTTCACAAATTCCGCATCCTACGCAGTATTCTTCCACAACTACTGGTAATAGTTCGTCAGTCATCTTTAGCGCCTTATCAAAGATGGGACAATTCAAATAACAGGCACGACAAAAGCTCCCTTGGTAAGCCCAGCAGGATTTTTTATCTACTTTTGCGGTTCCCATTCGCACTTTTTCTTTATCTTTAAGGTTTCGGTCTAAGGCACCGGTTGGGCATACCGGTGGACATTTCATACAGAGGTAGCAAGGCTTTTTTCGAGCATCTATGTATGGAAGACCAAGTTGAAAGGGGTCTTCCCAGGAAGTGAGAACAATACTATTATACGGGCATACCTGTTGACACTTCCCACACCTTATGCATTTTCTGATAAACTCTTCTTCTTTAAGAGCACCAGGTGGTCTAAGTTTTTTTTTAATTTCATCTTAAAAAAGTTCATCCTTTACCTACTCCACAACAACTGAAGATAAAATAGAAATTGAAATTACTCCAGGAATGCTTTCTATGGTAGCTTCAATGCTTTGCCACTCAGTTAAATCTTTAATTTCTACAACACCTAATATGATGCTATCTTTTCTTGTAGTTAAACTGAAAAAGGGGAGGCGGGTGACCTCATCACCAGCCTCCTTAGTTTTAACCTCGACCTGAACTCCAAGATAGAGCATTATTAAGCCCTTTCAATCCTCACAGCTGAGATCTTAAACTCAGGTTGCTTTGATAAGGCATCAAAGGCATCTGTAACAAGGGTGTTTATTAACTTATCTGGATAGTGGAAGGGGACAAAAACAACACCTGGTCTGGGGATGGGGACAACTTTTACAGGAAGAACAATGCTACCTCTTCTTGAGATTAATTTTACCTTATCTCCAGTCTTGACCCCGAGCTTTTTAGCATCATCGGGATGCATTTCAACGAAGGCGTTGGGTGCAGCCCTCATCAACTCGGGTACCTTCATGGTCATGGTTCCCGTATGCCAGTGTTCGATTAATCTTCCTGTAGTAAGCACAAATGGATAATCTTTATCAGCTGGCTCAGCAGGTCCTACAGCTGGTCTTAACCATACAACAGCTTTATTTCCATCAGCAGGGTTCCCATAGAAGGATATATCTGTTGCCTTGGGGTCATACTTCTTGACTAAAGGATCTCCGTACTTTGCAGTGTATCTTCTTAACGTACCAGGAGCTGGATAGTTTTCATCAGGAACAGGCCAGAGCATTCCATGCTCTTTGATAAGCCTTTCTCGCGTCATACCCCAGAAGTTGTACACTGTGTCCTTGGAACAGGCTCTCATTTCGTTCCATACATCTTCCGTTGTCTTGTATGGGAAAAGTTTTTTTGCATCTTCTGATCGTCCAAGGGCGGTTAACAGTTTCCGAGCAAAGGTTAGAATAACCTCAAAGTCTGATTTTGCTTCTCCTACAGGTTTAACTACCTGAGGTAAATACTGATACCGTCTTTCTGATTGTCCGTAAGTACCATCTTTTTCACACCAAAGGGCAGCCGGCAATACGAGGTCAGCTAACTCTGAAGTCCGACTGGGAAAATAGGCTTCGCTAACCACTAAAAAGGTTTCTTCGCTTGCCATTCCTCTTCTATATTTTTCAAGGTTTGGAAGGCTCTGCCCTGGGTTCGTGCAGACAATCCACAGACACTTAATTTCACCTTGGGCAAACTTGCTAAAAAGCTCAACGGCAGTGGGACCAGGCTTTGGATGTATACTTCCCTTAGGCAATCCCCAAAAGTTTTCCATCTCTTCACGATGTTTTTCATTCGCTACAAGCCTCCCATAGGGTAAAAGATGAGATAGCAACCCTACATCTCTAATACCACCGCAGGCATTGGGTTGTCCTGTTAAGGAAAATGGCGTAGCTCCAGGTCTACAAATTTGACCAGTAATTAAATGAAGATTGTGGATAAGATTGTTTGCCCAAACTCCACGTGTCCTTTGATTGATACCCATACACCAAAAGCTCATCGTCGCTTTTGAGGTAGCAAACCAGCGAGCAGCTTGAATTATCTTTTCCTTGGGACATCCGGACTTCTGTTCTGCAAGTTCAGGTGTATACTCCTCAATAAACTTTATGTAGTCTTCAAAAGTAACCTTTTCAATTTTACCGTCAGGGGTTGCTTTTTTGAAAACTACATGCTTATCAATAAAATCTTTATTGTAGAGTTTCTCCTTGATAATGACATGAGCCATGGCGTTAAGAATGAAAAGGTCCGTTCCAGGAATAAAATCAAGATAGAGGTCTGCGTTCCTTGCAGTAAGGGTCTTTCGTGGGTCGGCAACGATGATCTTCACATTTCTCTTTTTTTTCTGCTCCATGACTAAACGAAAGATAACAGGATGGGCTTCACTCATGTTGGAACCGATAATGAAGAAGCAATCAGCATGATAGATGTCATCATAGCAACCCATGGGCTCGTCTTTACCAAAGCTTGTGACATACCCTACCGCCGCTGAAGCCATGCAAAGCCTTGGGTTTCCGTCGATGTTGTTCGTGCCGAGGGCACCTTTGAAGAGTTTGTTTGCTAAATAGGATTCTTCAGAAAAGGACTGCCCCGACCCATAAAACCCTACAGCATGCGGACCATACTTTTTAATAGCTTCGGCAAACTTTGAGACCATTAGGTTCATGGCTTCATCCCAAGAGATGCGCTTCCATTGCCCTTTTTCCTTTACCATGGGATATTTTAACCGGTCTGGGGCGTAGAGGATCTTTGGAAGATAACTTCCCTTCACACAGAGATACCCTCTATTCCAGTTCTTATCATCTCCTTTGACCGCAACAACCTTATCCCCCTTTACCCCAATGTATAAACCACAACCTGCACCGCAGTATCTACATACGCTCTTAACCCATCTATCAGGGGTCTCGGCTGAAAAGGCTGAAGGTACCTCAAGGTCTAATCCTACTACGCTTGCTGCGCTAAGTAGGGCACTCCACTTCAAAAATTCTCTTCTATCACACTTCATCTTAAACACCCCCTTTTTTCTTATTTTAAATGTATGTTTTTACTTCCTGGCTTTGCTACAAGAGTGTGACCATTATGACACTGAAAGCAAGTCTCAAGCTTTGACTTCTTTAGGTCTTCAAGCTTTTCAGCATGACACATGACACAGTTTGCAGGTGAAGGCATAGGTTCAAAGCGCTTCTCAAGGTCACCATGGCATATAAAACAACGCACTTGGTTCAAGCCGTGACCGCTTCCCTCCCATTCCTTGGCTTGATTTTGATGACAACTAAAACAGACTAAAGGGTCTTCGGTTATCATTTCTGTCTCAATTTGAGGATGCTTCTTAGCTTTTGCTTTCTTGCTTTCTTTGGCCTCAAGTGCAGATGTACATACAGTA
>OGCH01000543.1_pt1 | contig 18796 bp, 34 predicted proteins | sample 1570111 | NCBI WGS metagenome assembly OGCH01 (sample SAMN03436243, study PRJEB24508) | hot springs metagenome | biome: Desert Springs; feature: Hot Springs; material: Water | place: USA: Great Boiling Spring, Nevada | collected 2008-12-01 | depth 0 m m | reverse complement strand
ACACGGTTTATTTCTTGGATTTGCTGACATTCATGTTTTTAAGCAGAGATAGCTATCGAAGAAGTGGTTACCACTTCTTCCCGGATGGTTTCTCTGATTGCACTGAAAAGTATTCTGCGATTCATTTCAAAAATTACGCAGTGGAATATAGATTTCCCGATAGCCCGTATGACGCAACAAATCACTTGTTGGTTACTGCCGTTTTATTGGGCTTAAGCATGCTTAAAACGAAAATCAGATATTCTCCGAAAGAAAAAATACGGACAAAAGGGCTTTATCGCAAATTCAAGGACAGCGAATTTGACATAAAAAGCAAGGATAAAGTATATCTCGCCAGAAAGTTCAAGAAAATGCACCATTACGTAAAGCCATACTTAAAAGCATTTAGTCAAGAGTTGAGTTTAGACCTTAACGGGATGCTTAAATTCAGATTTCAGAATCCAGTCCATGACTCCGATTTCTTGCTTGATGACATAGTCAATAAGTTTAATCTCTGATTTTTATTTATTCGAATTTTTCAGTTCGAGTATTATTATAATTCGCTAAAATCGCATGGGGAGAATTACGCACGGTCAGCTATGATATGTTATAGCAGTTCGCTATTCGGTTTATATGTTGTGGCTGTTCGGTTTATATGCGGACGCTATTCGGTAATCGTGAATTAGTGGCATAAGGTTTATATGCAGAGAGAACGAAGTATATAGCGTATTAACGGGGGTGAAGGTTATGTGCGGAATCGGTGGAGTGTGGTGTTTTGGAAGTGAACTCGATGAAAAGGACGCAGAGAGGCTAAAGAAGTTGGCGGTATCACTTGAAAGCAGGGGAAACGAAGCATTTGGATTCTACAACGGAGTGAAATTGATAAAGTTCCCATCTCGAGCGAGTCAAGTGATAGAAATGATAGAACGATTAGTGTCATTCGAGTCTTTAGTTGCAGGAAAAAAGATGTTCCTGATGCATACTCGCCTGGCTACAACCGGCTCACCGCTCGACAATGTAAACAATCATCCATTTGAAACCAAACATTTTGTAATGGCTCATAATGGACAACTGTGGGACTACGAATATTATTATGTAGTCAAAAACGGAATTTGGTTGAAAGAATTTGATGAGCCGGAGACGGACAGTTATAGAATCATTTCGAAGACTGAAGAAGAATTCAAGAAGTGCAAGGACGCTATAGAAGCGTTTAAGAAAGCTATGGAAGAACTGTATTATCAAGGGAGTTATGCGATATGGATTTACAGCAAGGTAGACGATTTGCTCATGCTTTACAGGGATTCTAATCCTCTAAGCGTTGCAGTTGATTCGGGGAAATTATGGTTCGCAAGTGAAGACACAATGCTGAAAAAGATTGGATTCAAAGACGTTAGCGAAATAAAGGCGGGTGAGATATTCGTTTATGACAGAAGAGGGCTTGTGAAGTCAGTTAAAGTCGCTGAAGTTAGGCAAGCGACGAAATTCAAGCGTGGCGGGTATTGGGGATATAATTACAACTACAATAGTTATTCGAAGAAAAATCAGAGTGACAAAGAGAATTTCGACGATGTATGTCTGAAATACTGCGATGAGCTCGAGGATTGCATGGAACACTTTGGGAAATACGGAATTAAGCTTTGTGACAAGTTCTTTTACGGATACTGAGAAATCTGATAGGAGGTGGTGAGGGATGTTAGTTTATGAACTGGAAAAAGCGTTTAACAAGACTGCAGAGAGGGAAGTGTGGATTGGCATTGAGTTAGAAGTGTATTTACTCGTGAAGGACGAGGATTACGATTATTACCATGTTAATTTAAACAGCGACATTACAAGGGAAATCTACGACCGCTTAGATGAGCGTGTTTACAGAGATTTCTATCCCTATCAGCTTGAATTACGAACCTATCCACACCCAGACCCAAAGGAAGTCACCAACGAGCTAATTTCATTATTCAGAGAAACAAATAAAATCGCAAGAGAAATTGGAGGAAAATTGGCTCCAGTGAGCATGATTAGGGGACAGATGTTCAACGGAATGCACATCCACATCAGCCACACACCCAGAATTTCGAATAAAGATATGGTTAAATCAATTGTTGCGTCATATCCATTCATAATCGATATAGCACGAATGACTTTGTCGTCACCAGCTAAAACCGAGAGATATGGAGAAGTATTATCGTTAAGAATTTTAGAAAGTCCACATATAGGCCTAATTCCTATCAAAGAAACGTTCAACTCATTAGAACAAATGTGGGTAGAAGACGTCTATTATGACAGTTCGAAAAGGTTCTACGACATTGCACTAAACGTAAATAAAAGACATGGAAGGTCAAGAATTAAAGACGTCAATACGATTGAAGTTAGGATGTTCGATTGCGTTGGAAGCGAGTCAGTTCTTAGAAATGTTATAGAACTGACCTATAGCGTCTATAAATTCCTTAATCCGCAGTGGATAAGTGAATTCAGGAAAAACTACGACATGAGGGCAAAACTTGAGGACATTTTCTACGTAATCAGGCACAATTTAGTTACACTTAGCGATTACGTCAATGCGTTTACGGGCACTGACGCAAAAGAACTCGCAAAACACTTTGGAATTGGCAATGTTTACGAAGAACCGTGGATTTACGAGTTATTCTTCAGTTACGATACGTTCTGCACTGAAAAGAAGCAAAGCGACATAAATTACCTAATTTCATAATTTCTTCGCATTTTAATTTCGCTTTTTTGCGTCAGGTAAATTATATATGTCGTGAGTAACTATTATTTTATGATGAAGAAATCGGTTGTAGAACGGATTGAAGAATTGCAAAGAGATTTTGAAAGAATCCACGAACTTCTTGGAGTGAGTCCTGCTGAATACAAGGACGAATTGAGGAAATCGAAGTCAGAATTTCTCGAAATCGTGAAAACGGGAAGATACACGCTTGCTTCGCTGAAATTGCTCAGGTGGTTGGGATTCAGCGATGAAGAAATCGACTTCGAAAAAGTTGTCAAAGGTATAGCCATTATCTATTCGGTCGTAACGGCCATCAATGTTGCGGAGAAGTTCAGCAACATGAATTCTTATCCCATGAATTCGGCATAAAGCTTATATAACGAGACATGCGTATATTAACTTGGGGGTGAGAAGAATGGAGTGGATAAAGGTTAGGACTGCGGGAACCGCACCGATTGTGAACGTATATGAATGTATAAAACCGAAAGCTGGAAAGTATACGCTTGTAACGTATACCTACCACGATGGCAAGCAGTGGCGTGATTTTCCCCCCGGAGTTAGACTAATCACTCCGAGGGGGAAAGAATTCGAGGGGAGAGAGGCGGTTGAAAGAGAACTTCGAAGGAGAGGACTTCCCGAATTTTTTTAAAATGGAGGTGGTGAAAATGCTGGTGGTGAAGTGGAGAAATATGTATATAGCAAACGCATTCAGCTTATCGATGATTCGAGAGGACAAGGCAGGAGAACAGAATGCATTGCTCGAAGTCAGAGATTTGGGCAAAAACATCAGTAAGGTCAAGAAGTTAATCGAGAATTCAGAAAACGTAGTTAGTGCGGTCGGACACGAGAGCACTGCGAAATTGCTCAGCGAATTACTCAAAATGGAAATCAAGGCGGACAGAAAATCGATTAAAATTAGGCACGGAGACGGAGTAATAGTGTTCCAGTTAATACAGAGATTACCGGAAGGGAAGATTCTATCGACTGAAGAACTGCAGAACCTGGATTTCAAATTCTTCTTAGTAAGCATTGTCGATGCCCGAGAAATCGGCTGAAAGCGTTAATTCTCTTTTTTTATTCGACCCAGTATTTAAAACACAACGTTTATATAGCACTTGTGCAGATAATATATTATGGCACTTGTGATGAGAACTTCTGTAGAAATACCATTCGAGATATTCAAGAGAGCTCAGCTACTCGTTGCGAACGGAGAATTCAGTAATTTCAGAGAACTCGTGTGCAAGGGGCTCGAACTGATTCTGAAGCAGTATGACGAGGCGTATTTCGTAAAACTCGAACAAGAATACAGCGACGTTGTGGAGAAGCTGAACAATTCTAAGTGCAAGATTAAACGAATCAGGTCAAGAAGAGTTTTTCTATAATTTTTTTCGTTGTAATTGGATATAGCCAATCGCTATTCGGTAAAAAATGGTAGAATTACAAATAGACGTTTTTACAACTTCTGAGAAGTTCGCATGCTCTGCAGTCGGAGTATCTTTCACTTCTCGATTCGTAGCACTCGTTTAAATCTTCGATGATGTCTCTGTAGTAACATTTGACCAAGGGGCAGATTGCACAGTCTGGGAAATGGTATTCGCACGGGTCGGTGGTTTCTGGGTGAGAATGGTAAGCGTCGCAGAAAAGTTCGTCGATTTCGCGTATGATTTCGCTGTAATCTCTGTGTTCGCTGATTTTCATCGATTTCACGAGTTTTAAAAATCGCTGAAGAATTTCGATTTTCTTTTCCACGAGTTTAATTCTTTCTTGAATTTCTTCCATCCACACCACCTTATTTAGTGTTCAGCATTGCCGTGGCGTATTCTCTGGCGAGTTGAACTTCTGACTCGATTAGACCGAGAATTCTAACGAGCTTTGACATCTTTTTGACGTTCAAGAAATTAAGTTCGCTGAATTCTTCGTTGATTTCTGTTGCAAGTAATTCGACTTCGTCGAGAAGTTCTTTCGCATCAGAAATATGTTGAAGAACTCTCTCAAAGAAGTTCATATCCATACCCCCACCGGCAAGAATTCGAAGTCGGTGACGAAGTCTTCGTCCACGATTTCACTGCCGACATTCGCCAGAACTTGTGCTCCGCATTCTGGACATTCGAATAAATCGGCTCTGAAGTATCCGATGTATTCCTCAGTTCGAAATGTTACTCCGGTTCGTTTTACTCTCATTCGAACTGCCTTACCTTCCTCAAGACTGCACTTCACACACACGATTTCACCCTTCATTTCATCTCACCTCAATTCATATTAGAATCTCATTGTATTTAAATCTTTCGGATGAAGTGAAAGTGCGAAGTGAAGCGAAAATTTTATATTCGCATGAGATGTAAGTAGGTGGGGGGATTATGCCGATTAACGTGGTTTTTAACCGAGAAGAACTCAAAAACGTAATGGTAAATGCAGGATGGGATGATGTTGTTGCAGGTAACAACTTTGTCACATGGTCAAGTGGGATGTCCCGTGTTCCGAGATTTGGTTACTGGATAATCTATGAGTCCTATGGGTTTCGTGTCTGTGGGGTATATGCTACATCGCACGTAGAGGGTCAAGAACCAAGTGGCTGGAATTTTATTTATAGTGTTAATGCATATATACAATGTTATGGGGGGATGGTAGTGTATCATTACCCAAACGAAGCTATTGTAATAACTTCATTATATTCGGGCACACGTGCTGGGTTTATTTTATTTGCAAAGACTTATGACCCGGTAACCGGTGAATTTACGGGATGGTTTGTTACAAATCAAGGTGGGAATTATCCTTATGCATATGCTTATGGTCTATCTTACACATACAGTGGCACTTTATTCACCTGTCCAACGACATATATATCCAAATTCGCTACAATTCATCCACAAACATACACAGGAAAAATTAGGGGAATTCTTTATGACCAAGGCACATTTGAGGTCGGATGTAAAATTGGGGATGAAAAGTATGCTCGCCTTAGAGGAAATTGGTTAGTGAGAGTATGAAGGAAGATATTGCTTCATTCTGGGATGTAGTCGATAGGTTGTTAAGCGTGATGTCGGGTGCAGGAATCGAGTATTGGTTTGACTACACGTGGGGGACGGGTGGTAGTTGTAATTATTGGGTTATAGACGACACAGGATGGTATTCTGGAGATGTCGAACTAAAGATATATCTGAGATTTGATAGGAATAACCCTACGAAGGTTGAGATAAAGTGGTGCCGTTCTATCTCTTTTTACGACGTATTCGACAAGGAGGGTAATTATATAGGGAGAGACATATCAGTTGTAGATGAAAATTACATTACGTCGCTGTCAGGCACTGGGACTTGCTATTATTCATATGCTCCGCGGGTGGCGTATTTAGCTACCCCCAGTTCATACGTGTTGTTCTTCAAAACGTATAGTGTCCGTGGGGACATGACAGAACAGATGTGGACTGTGAATATGAAAGTATGGAGAGATTATCCTTCAGTAGGCGACTATGCTGGTTTCTGGAGATATACTTCAGACCCTCTTTGTATCGCTACATCAAAAATAGCAACACAGTCTAAACATACGTGGAACACATACGATAATGTGTATTACTGCACTGCTCCAGATTGGAGCGTATTCTACATCCCAGGTCGTGGGTATTTCTTCAAAGTCAAAGGCTATAACATTGCATTACCTGCAGTTGGTGATGAAGGAACGTATCTGGGTGAAGCCATTGAATGCGAATGGACAGAAATTGACAGCATTGATGAGCCGGAATTCTACTTGGATGTATTCTCTACAGACGTAGTGTCAGAGTATTATCTTATAGAAAAACATGAAGAAATCGACGAAATGCTTCAAGAAATAATCCGTGAACATCCAGAATACTACCCGCAAGTCGGGCAAGCAGTTCTCGAAAAAGCGAAGAGAGTCATTTCAAAGATGACATTCGAATAGTCTTACGCTATTCGGACAATCGTCTTCTGAATGTATTCGTTATCTTTTTCGATTGTAATCGTGATATCAGTGTTTTTCGGCAAATCAGCGATATATACTTGCCCATCTTCGTTTGTCGAATAGATATACGTTTCTCCATCGAATTCTACAGTTACATTCGCATTCTGTAGCGGTTCACTATTCTCATTCGTTGCAGTCAGTCGAATACTGAATGTATTCTCTTTCGTTTTACGAACTCTGACCTCATAATCCTCTGGGACGTAATAGTATTGATTCTCTTCAGTAGGAATCGCATAATAACGAATTCGAGTAATGATGTCTTCCTTAATTTTCGTTTTGAAAATTCCTTCACTAACTTCGTATTTTACTCCGTTAAGATACAGCCAGAACGAATTGAGCTTAGAATTCGTCTCATAATCGAATACTTCTGCAGTATACTGAATTCCGGTCGGTTTTGTAATTACGGGTATGGCTGATTTTCTATTTCGAAAATAGATAATCGTCTCTATCATTTCGTATCCTCTCTTCGATTCTTGCAATTCTTTCATTCATGCTTTCGAGTTTGTTGATTACGCAGTTCATGATTTTGTCTTCGAGTCTCCTGATGCGTTCAAGAAGAAGTGCAAGTATTATGACGTATGAGCTTAAATCGATAATCGAATCGACGCTTATATCCATGATTTCACCTCACCTCACTCGATATTTATATTCGTGCTGGTCATATCTCTATATCCGACCACGCTGTAGAATATCTTGCGTATTTTCGTCAGATATTCGTCCTTGAGTTCTGGATTCGCTATGTTCAGCGAATTTAGAACTGCACACAGCTTCTCGAACACTGATTTCACGACTGGATTTACTGCGTTGAGAATTTCAGCTACACGGGACTGCACTTCAGCGATTGCGTTTGAGTATTCGTTTTGAACTGACTCTATGAATTCATTGTAGGAAGTAATACTCGCTTCGATTTCGGCTTTGACCTTCAACGCTTCAAGTTCTGCCATGGATTCGTCAATGAATTCGTTTTCGTAATACATGCGAATTGCTTCAAGCGAATCTTCGAGTTCGTTCAGTCGTGCTAAATGCTCTTCAGCTATACGTCTTACGACGTCGTGATAGACCATCGCAACTTCGAGAGGCATGAGGATAAGCCGTGTGACAATCGTTTGAAGTGCAAGCAATACGCTTCCCGGTAATCCAAGTGCATGAGTCGTAATCTGTGCCGATACGTTCTCAACGACTCTTAAAAGCGAATTGAATCGATTTTCGATTTCTTGATTCGCACCACGAATCAAGTCGAATGCTGTTGTCATCAAATTGCAACCCACTGATGCACTTACGAACCCTAAAGCGACACTATCGTGCTCCGTTGCGACTCTGCCGACTTCTACGTTGTAATCTTGCATCGCTGGAAACGCTCCACGCCTTACATTCAAAAGCGTTTGAATTGCTCCTCCGAGTGAAGTTTGAATTGCGTTGGAGATTCCTTCTTGAATCATTTCGCCAAAAAGTTCGCCAGCGATTTCAGCGTTAGAAATCACGCTGACCCAGAGCGTAGATTCCATGAATTTGGCTATAATATCAGTGATTCCACGTGGAGAAATCGACATTAATTCGTCTGTGTGCGAGTCCTCAATTGCACTGAAAGTGCTTGCAACAACGTCTTTGAACTGAGCTTGAAACATTTCGAATAAGCCGACATTCGAAAGTCCTAACGCCTTATCTCCGACAATATTGCCGAGAACTGCACTCGGAATTTTGGAAAGTGTAGCAAGAATTCCCGACATATGCATCACAGCTCCACACTAACAATACCGCTTCCAAGACGCACCCACGTATTGGTCAATGTGTAAACAACTGCGAGCATATACATTCCTTCAGGATTACTGCACGGGAATGAAGTCAAATCGCTTACCTGAAGGGATGCGTTGCTTGGGGCGTTGTATTTGTAAATGACTGCGTCAGGGCTGATTGTGAATAGTTTTTCTCCGGTTAATGAATTGTAAGCCAGCATCGCCTCACAACCCGTCCAGACGTCAAATTTAGTCGAGATTCCGTTTATGTATCCGAAATCATACGTTGCCATGCGTCCTCTGACCCAAACGAGTTCGCACTCGACTGTTTGTTCTTCGCCCATCATGTATGCCCACTCAAGTTGCAGATAAAACGCAGTTTTGTTATTAACCGTGAATTTCCAGTCTGGACTAAATTCAGTAACAGATTTCGGCAAATAGTAAGCGTATTTGTAGTCGTGGAAATCAGCACCTTCAGGAGGATTGTGCGGGTCGGAAATTGGAACCATTAAAACGACTGAAAGACGATTGAGTTTATCGCTTACTCCCGATTTGAAATTGAGAACGTTTTCTGGTTCATACGTCATTTCGCTAATTGGAATCAGCCTAACGAGTTCGTCATTAACCATCCGATTAAGCGTATCTCCAATCCAGCTAAAAGTAACCCGTGGAACACTCGAATCGGTCGGCGAATTCGTTAGTCCAGCCGGTGCGATTAATCCAGTGTAGTTGTCGAACGACTTGAACTGATACGCTGAAATATTCATCTGATTAAGAACTGTGCTTGAAATCGTTGCGGAAGTGCTCATTGCGTCGAGCATTTTTCTGAATTTCTCTGTAACGAGTGCGTTCATCAGTGTATTTCTGAAGTTCACTGCCGTGGACTTAATTTCATCGTAAATGATACCAAATGCCATGCATTAATATATGCACGAATGTATTTTAAGCTTTCGATGTTGAAAAAATAAAGAAAAAGGGTAAAATTAGATTACACAGTCTCAGCGACTGCGTTCACGTTAATTGCATCAGTTGCTTCGTCGTAGCTGAGAGTTAAGCTAAGCGTGCTGAATGTCACATCGTCTCTCTTGAACGCATTGAGCAGAGTTGCGAAGTCGGAGTTCACGCTTGAGATTATGCTATTTCTTGTGGCGGTGTCATTCGCATCGTCAGCAAGGAAGGCGTATGCGGAAGCGAATACACCCTTTGCGACAATGATTGGCTTCACGTATCTGGCGAATTCGGCCTTGAATACGTTTGTAGGCGTTCCGGTAAGTGAATCGTCGGTTCCTAAGTAAGCAGTTATCTTTTTGTCGCCTGTCATTACCCTAACGGCTTTAGTAATTGCTCCAAGACCCATCAGTGATTTCTCACCGACAGAAGCGAGTGCGTATCTGACGTTTCTCCACTTCTCTTTCTTAGCTGTGACATTCGTTTCAAACGTTCCCCCCTCAGCAAGTGCGGCTTCGAGAGCACTCTTCCAGTCGTTGTAGGCAGTTCTCAGCTTCATTTTATGCTTCAGAATCGCAGTAATTGATTTCGAATGCTCTGGGTTTACATAGTCTTCATATGCAGCACTCGCAGGGTCAGCAATCTTTGCAATGAACGCAGGCTCGCTCGGGATTTGAGCAAAGACGTTGCTGAGAATTCTGGCTCTTTCTCCCTTAAGCGTTTGCTCCCATTCGTCCACGATTTGGCTTGGGATTGCGTCTTTGCCAAGCTTTCTTATTTTTCCCGAATAATTAAATAGCAGTCCCATTTCTTATCACCTCGAATTTATTACGCTACTCGAATATATAACACATTCGATTTTCTAAATTCGCTAATGTGGCAAAATTTATATTTACGAACACATAATACGTATATGGACAGGCTGATATTCAATTCCGTTGCAAATTCGATTTTACAGCGTGTATCAGCTCATTTCATTCAATACGGATTTGATGAAGAAGTTGCGTCAGTTGCATGCGATTTAATCAACAATGCTGTTGGACAAACCATAGTTACAGTAAATGACATCAGAAATGCGATGAGTCGAATTAAAGACGTTATCGCTGAGAAATCAGCACGAAGAGGGTACTACGGAAGCGATAGACCACGAACGGTCAGATTAATTCTACGTGACAAAGTATTCTTCTCAAGAAGTTCTGCGATAAGTAGATTCTTGGAAGAAGTGATGTAAATGGCTCGCAGGCACAGACACGGTAACGAATTCAATGTAAGAACTGAGAATTATTTCTACGTCAGAGATAAAAACGAGAAGAAGACTCAAATTCTCTTGCGTGAAGAATTCAACAGAACGCTTACTGAACGAATTAACAGAATTGCAGAACTGCTGAATTCTGAAGCACGAATCGCATTCGACGAATACGAACACGAACTCAGACTCGCAAAAGACGAAGAGAAAGTGATGAAAGAAATGTTCTATGAGTTTTTTGACTGGAAGAAAGAAGTCCTTGAAGCATTCGTGAAAGGCGTTGAAGGTAGAATGCGTTACGTCGTTAGAATGTCCATTCATGAATTGTTAAGGCGTGCTTACGCTGAAGCGTATTTCAGAATGAAATTCGAAAAGGCGTGGGAATGGAGAGGATTCCTTGTTCAGGCGTATTTCGACAGAATGTATAACGTAATCGTTGAAAGCGTTCCCGAAGCGATGGAAGTTCTGCTGAACGCAGTTCGCTATTCAAATCGATTTGTGGACTTGATTCAGGGACGTGAAGGCGAAGTTAAGTCTCTTGCTCACGAATATCTGTCATGGCTCAGACCCAAGCGATGTCACCAGTCAGCAATGCTTATCAGAGTAACTCCGCTTACGATGAAGTTCCTGAAGGACAAAGAAGGATATCTCTACACTGCAATTCACATGAGTGCAAAGCATTTAGCTTACAACCCGTATTCGAGAAATACGATTCCACGACCTTACCATTTCACGATTCTGAATCGCCGAAAGGGCACAGAACGATTTAGCACGAAATTAAAAGCTGGATGGACTGTAATCAGACTCAATAATTTCATAGCGACAGCAATCGACCACATGGATAGAATTTACGCAGTAAGACGAATCGCAGAGACGATTTTAAGACCATACGTAATTCTGAAAGACCGTGCAAGAACTCTCGGTCGTCCAGAGCTTCGATTTAACGTGGAGCATTGTTCAGTTTACGCTAAACTCGGAAGAAAAATAAAATCGAGAAAACTCGACAGACTCGATGACGTCAAACGATTTCTCGAAAAGCGTAAGATATATATGCGTGAAGATATAATCTGAAGCGTATGAAATTAACCGTAAAGGAAATGCAATATCTTTACAGTAAAAGCGAAAACGAAAACTCGTGGGAGAAATACTCGATTAAAAACAAACTAAGAGACGTCCATAACTCGCTTTCAATTCTTTCCGACTCAGAAAAGATTTACGAATTCATTCCCGAACTTATTCCGATAATACGTGTCGTTATGAAAATCGCTTTTCTTGTAGACGCAGAAATGATAAAAAATGAAGTTGATGACGAAATTACCGACGAAGTTTGAATCCGAAATTGCCCATTGCGATTAGCGTAATAAAAGTCAGTATTTTCAGCTTTCTTTCGCTAACTTCGCCTTCAGCAAGCCAGTTCACGAAATCCATCACCGTCCATTCGTGCATGTTGGTAACGAGTTCTTTTGTGTATTCGCCCATCTTAACTGTCGCTTCTTGTTCGCTTACTCCGATTTCGTCGTAGAAATTGCTCATACCTTCTCACCGAATAACCACTTCGCAATCGCAATATTCGCAATTGAAAGTGCTACACCAAGGACAGTGTTGAACGATTCAGTCGCCTTGCTGAGGTCTTTGTAAATCACGTAAGCAATGAATGCAAGTATTCCAAGCCATGCCGTTACCACTACAAACGATTTCAGAGTAAAAATACCGCTCTTAGCCATAGTCCAACCACCACTCCTGCGAAATACTCCACGAAATCCCATCTGACTTCTGTTTTCGATTCGCCGTATTTAAGTGCGTCTATGGCCTGATACGCACTGAAAGCGACAGTGAATTCGAGCACGTGCCCCAGAATCGCTCCGAGAAGTCCGAATACGTAATGCACTACATCTGTTAAGTCCATCATAAACACATTTACGAATTCGTTGCTTATATTTTTTTCGATTTAGAATTGCATATTATAAAAGTCATTTGATTAATTCGAATGTAGCGAAAAGTATATAAACCATGAGGTGAACTATTATTGAGGTGATGCGGGATGAGGTATATCGAAATTGACGAAGCGTTAGACAGGCTCGAAGACTTCTTGTGCGGAATCGTGGCATACCACTGCCCGTATTGCGGGCAGGAGTTCTTCTGCTACGACGACACTGCGAAATTCTGCCCGTTTTGCAAGAGTGAAGTGAAAGTCGTGTATGAAAGGTATGTCGATTTGCTGGATTGGGGGTGGAAGAAATGAGGTATAAGAGGAGTTACTCCGACTTCTGGAGCGACAGAGAATACGAAGTCATCAAATACGGCAGAGTCAATCCATCAGCGAAATACAGAGCAATTCACAAGATACACAGAACGCTTGACGCACTCGCAGAAGTCGAAAACCCCGAAGTCGTTACACTGCTTGCAGTAACTCGCTTAATTGAAATTCTGAACAAATACAAGTCATTCGTTGAAAAGAGGCTTGATTGACATGACAGAGTGGATGAAGCAGGTCAACGCGATTCTAAAGAGACACAGAATTGCAAGAGACGGAGTTCTGATTCGATTCAGTGCAACGAAGTATCCGATTCCAAGCGTTGCTGTCGTCGTATACGAAAGCGGTGAAAAAATCGGTGAATTCTCAATCAGAAATCTTGCCGAATTCATCGCTGACCTGAACACAGTTCTTTCAATAATCAGAATTCACACAAGCGAAGAACAAAGCGATTCAGAACAAAGAAGTTACCAGAAGAGAAAGAAGTCAATCAGAAAACAAGACGCTGACGAACCGGATGAGGAAGAAGTCGAAGAAGAAGAAGATGCAGAGGTGAGGCGAAAACAAAAAATACGAAGAAAACCAAGGCGTGATTGAGGTGTCTCGTGATGTTCGAAGAAGTCATCGAGAAAGAACTTATTTTTGTCCGCAAATACATTAAAGACATTCCACTTCCTCTTTTAACCGCATTCTACAAAGAATTCGAGGGAAGAAGTGAAGACGAAGTTAGAGTCCGTCAGAACGAAATCTTCGAGATGTATTCGCTAAGTCTTTCGGCGAATGCACTTGCAATCGAACTCGCAATCAACCAGATGGCAGAAATCATTTTTAAGCCAGAATCGTATTCAGTGACGCCTCACGGAGACGTTTATTTCATGACACGAGGCGGAGCAATTCTTACAACGAAAGTCGATGCCTTAGGCGAATCGAGGAAAGAAATCGAAAACGTAATTTCGAACTGGATGTATGCGATTGTTGAAAAGCCAAAGCGAAAGATGCATCCGTATCAGAAGAACCTCGTTGCTAAAATCACCGAAATAGAACCGCTACTGACGAATTACGACTACGAATCCGCAAAACGAGTCCTAAACGACTATGGACTTAAACCAGTCGAAGCACTGCTTCTCGCATTCGGAGTAATCCCGTGCAAAGAAACGATTCGCCTTTATCTACCACGTCTTATTTCGCTTTTCTACTACAACGGAATGCCAGTCCACACGATTCAGCTAACCAACACCGATTCGGGCAAGAGTTACTTCGGAATTCGCTGTGAATTCGCATTTAACTTCACGTCTTTCAGCGAATTTCCTTCTCCAGCGAAATTAATCTACGACGCAAGAAATGCGTCCAAGGGTGCAGTATTCGTCAGCAACGGAATCGTAATCGACGAAATCGACAAACTGAATAAACAGCGATTTGAAGAGTCATACCAGCCACTGAACACTGGCCTGGAAAACGGAATCTGGAGACGTGGAGTTCAGACGATTTCTGGAATAAATCTCGAAGGATACCGGCTTATTCCATTCATTCTATTCGGCAACATACTTCAAGGCGAAGACCCGCTTTATCTCGTTGCAGAAAATCCAAGAAATACTGTGATTTCGCTTCTCGACAACGCAACGGGAATGAGCACGTATTCTTTCGTTGAACGATTCGCAATCGTGGACGTAATTTACAAACGAATTCCAATCCTCGACTACGTAATCAAGAAGGATGGAATCTACGGTTCAATGCGTGATTCAGTTCTCAGAGCACTGATTTCACTGATTCAAGAACGGATAAAAATTCAGGAAATTGATGGCTACGGAATCGTGAATGGAAGGCTCAGAAGACATGCCGAAGCGGTATACAATATAGTCAGTGCACTATTCGGTGAAGAAGTCGAATTCGACGACAAAGACATATGCAAAGTCGTTGCAGGAGAACTTACAGTCGAAGAACTTCTCAACAAAGTGTTCAAAGAAAAAGAGCAATCCACGCCAGAAGTCGAAGTGATAGACTTCACGAAAATGAATGCGAAGGTGTAGACGTATGGTGGATTACTCAACGATTTCGAACATAATTCTGAATGCCATTTCAAAATCATTCGATGACAAGAAGTCAAATCACAAGAAGATATCAGTCACAGAAGCGATTCAGTGCTTGCGAAAGTCGTATTTCAGAAGAAAAATTCCGCACAGAATTCCAGAAACGAACATGATGCACATGATGGTTGGAAGAGCCGTTCACGAATACCTGCAGAAATGCTTCAGCGAGTTCAATGATGCAAAAATCGAATTCGAAGTCAGAGTCGAAGACGAACTGATTTCGGGATACGTTGATGCAGTTCTGAAAATAGACGACGAGGAGTATTTACTCGAATTCAAAACCGTAAAAGATGTCCCAAACAAACCTCAACCCTTACACAGACTTCAGCTGAATACATACCTCGCATTATACAGCTCGCCTTTCAAATCGAACTGCGGATTCGTCGTCTACATCCCCAAAACGAGTAAACCAATGCGAATTTACTCAGTAAAGCTTAACCTTGACGATTTCGCATACGTCAGAAGACGTGCAGAAATTCTCGCCGAAGCCCTTCATAAAGAAATCATTCCGCACGCAGAAATGAGCAGTTCATGTTACTTCTGCGAATTTCACGAAATATGCAGAGACCTTGAAGGTGATGCAAATGAATAAGTCGTATAAGCGTGGCTACGCATTCGAGAATTCGCTTAAGAAAAAACTCGAAGCGAAGGGATACTACGTAGTAAGGTCAGCAGGGTCTAAAGGAGTATTCGACTTAATCGCAATCAAAGAAGGCAAAGTCTACGGAATTCAATGTAAAATCGGTTACAGCATTCACGAAAAAGAGCTAATACGAATTGCTGACACTGCAAAACGATTTGGCATATATCCAGTAGTCGCATTCAAAGACGGACGAAAAATCAAGCTTTTTATCGTAAAAGAAAACAAGAGCGTGTCAATCGATGAATTTGCATGAGAGTTCACTACTATTTTTTAAGCGTAGTTCAGAACACTCACGCTTCTCAAAAAGAACTCGAAAATCTGTTTTTGCAAATTCTTGAACGCATCGATTGTGAAATTCTTGCTTTGAAATGTGTTGTATCTCAATCGCCTAATCCACACATCCACGCAATCATCGTAACTCCAAAAACGATTACCTATAGGCGAATTCTAAGAAGAAAGCACGGCTATTCGCTTCACATTTCAAAATTAGAAACCCAGCACGACGTTAAAAACGTAACGGAATACATAGACAAGCATGATGGTGAACAAATCGACTTAAACTTCAGTGAATTGCTATCGCAACATCAAGAAACAAATCGAAAAATTTATAAACACGTAAGCGAATATGATGATATGATTCTGACGAAGGGTCTGGATAAGTTTTTAAAAGAACTGTTCAAAGTCCCCGCCGACGAAATGAGAGTAAAGAAATTCATGATACGAAGACGGACTATCAGAGCTCTGAACGACCTTACAAGGATATCGAGTATAGATTTACTGCTCTTCGACAGAAACCACTTCGCCTACGAAATTCTCGTGCGAATGCAAGAAATAACGACCATAATTGCAAATAAAATCGACAAAAAGATTGCAGAAGAAATTAACGAAGCGTTCAACAAGCTGATTAAGAGGTATTTCGAGAAAAGAGGTGGGATGCGTGACTGACAGGCTGAATTCGCTTGTTATAGAACTCGAGCGTTGCATCTATCGACTCCAGAATAAACCATCCGTAACCGCACACGACTTAGCTGAATTCGACAAAATTCTCATTGAACTGCACAACGAAGTTCGCAACGTGATAGAACTTCTGAATTCACGAAATGGAAAGGAGGGATACGCATGAATGCCAACGAATTCGAAAAAGTCTTCGAAGAAGTTAAGATGAAAATCGCAGAAAGAAATAGATTATACGACAGCACATGGAAAGAGATTCCCGTAAGCGATTTAATCGCAATCGCACGAGTTAAGACCTACAGAGCCTCAACAATGCTCAGAAGAAATAAAACCTCGAAGTTAATCGACGACATAATCGACGCAATCGCTTATCTGATATTCGCACGAATTTTGATTGAAGAGGGACAGCAATGAAGCTGGATAACCTCGAATTCACCGTTCTCTGGAGTGGAGGAAAAGACAGCACAGCAACTCTTCTGTGGGTGCTCAACAACGTCAATCACAGCAACTACAAAGTCCTATACGTCGAACTCAAAGGCAACACTGACCGCAGATGCAACGAATACATACTCGAAATCGCAGAAAAACTCGGAATTGAGGATAAACTCATTTTCCACAGTGCAACACATAACGGACTCGATTTCTTTGAACTTATGGACAGATGGGGCGTTCCCGTAATCAAATACCGCTGGTGCCTCTATAAGCTGAAAATTCCCGCCTTCAAATCCGCTCCGACTAAAATAATTGTTAGCGGAGTTCGTGCGACAGACTCGAAAATACGCATGAAATTCGTAAAAGAACTGACATACTCGAAATACACTCGAAAATGGAGCATTAATCCCATATGGAACTGGACAAAAGAACAAGTTCTCGATTACATCAAAGACAACGGCCTAAAATTGAATCCGTGCTACGAAATTCTCGGACATTCGGGCAATTGTTGCTACTGCCCTTATGCTGATAGAGAGCATATCATAAAAACGCTTAGCGACCCCTACTGGCGAAATAAAATTCTCCCAGCACTCGAACGCAAGAAAGACAATCTCTTGAAAGGCAAGATTGGGACTCAAATCTACAATCGCTGGATGAAATACGCACAAATCTAAAGAAGAAAGGAGTGGATACGTGTGAGTGATGGTAGAATCGGTCGCTGGATTGCAGTTCTCCCGTGCATTCACTTCACAGTCAAGGAAAGAGAAATTATTCGAAAATACGGCTTTATGACTTTCCCCGAATTCGTAGACAACCACTACGTCAAGAACAAGCGTGCACAAGTCAGCTACTTGGTTAAATGCATCGAGAAATACGACGTGAAGTTCGCAATTGCTCCAGACTACCAGTATGACAACGCATTGCTTCTGAAGAGGCAGTATCCCGATATTGAATGGATTTTCCCGCTCCACATGAAAGAAGAGAAAGAAATTGCCGAAGAATTCGACTGGGTCGGTTTTCCGCATCGAGAACACTTTAGAGACTACTCATTGGAGTGGTTCTTAGAGAATTTCGAACACAAAAAGCGATGGTATCTCGGATTCTGGAAAGAAAGCAATCCATTCATTCTTTTCAATTTCCACGGATTCGACACCACATTGCCAGAAACGTATTCAGGGAAATTCGGCAAAATCTGGATTTCGTGGAACAAAAGCGTCAAAGCGATAGGAATGAAAACAATCGAGATTTTTGAGACGAATGTTAGAAATTTCAAGAAAGAAATTGAGAAGTTGAGTGAAGGAGGTGAGATAATATGAAATGTCCGATTTGTGGATTTGAGGCCAAAACATTTGTAGGATTGCAAGTTCACGCTTTAAGGACGCATAAACTGCATGAATGTCCCGTATGCGGTAAGCCGATGAAACACATGCTCAATCATCTCGCAAAGATGGCAAAAAGGTGCAAAAAACACGCCTTGGTATACGCACTCTATTCGGGCACGACTAAAACCAAATCGCCTGCAATGCGTAAGCTCTACAAAGAAATCGTAGACTATTACATCCAGCAAGACGCCAAAAACCGCTAAAACACACGCAACTCTTTTATAGTCGTGCGTTTAACTATTTTTTAACATGTTACAAAAGTCCCATAATCAAATTAGTATAAGAATTTAATTTTAAGAACTAAATTCACCCGCCTCATGATGATGACGTTATCAAAGCCCTGTTCGAATTTAGTAGTAGAAATTACGATTAGAATTAATTCGAATTACGTCGCATAGGCGATTATTATACAAGCATTTTTATAAACTGCGGGAATGCCT
>OGCH01000536.1_pt1 | contig 18895 bp, 18 predicted proteins | sample 1570111 | NCBI WGS metagenome assembly OGCH01 (sample SAMN03436243, study PRJEB24508) | hot springs metagenome | biome: Desert Springs; feature: Hot Springs; material: Water | place: USA: Great Boiling Spring, Nevada | collected 2008-12-01 | depth 0 m m | reverse complement strand
AGTGTATTTACCGTAGCTCCTCTCTCAGACCTCATATATTTTAAAAACAGGTCGATATAATATTCACTCGATTCCATCTAAAAGCCTCCTAAGACTCTCAATTGCCCTTTCTGCTGTAAGTCTGCGCCTCTCCTTACGGGATGGATGTTTTATCTCCGGCATTATTCCGTAGTTTATACCCATCGGCTGAAAGTTCTCTGGATCACCTGTGGTTATATACTTTATCAGACTTCCAATGGCTGTTTCCTCAGGAAATACAACAGGTTCTTTCCCCTTCAAAAGTCTATAGGCATTTATTCCAGCGACTATACCGGTAGCTGATGACTCCAGATATCCCTCAACACCGGTGATCTGACCGGCAAAGAATATACCAGAATCAGTCTTTAGAGAAAGGGAAGGTTTAAGTAACACAGGTGAATTTATAAATGTATTCCTGTGCATAACACCAAATCTGACGAACTCAGCAGACTTAAGAGCAGGAATAATTCTAAATACCCTCTCCTGTTCCTTCCATCTGAGTTTTGTCTGACAACCAACCAGACTTAACAGTTTACCCTCTTTATCCTCTCTCCTCAACTGCAGGACTGCATAAGGCATCCTGCCTGTTCTCGGATCAATCAATCCCTTGGGTTTAAATGGACCAAACCTCAGTGCATCCTGATCCCTTTTAGCTATCTCTTCTATTGGAAGACATGCCTCATAGAATATCCCCTTTTCGAAATCCTCTAGTGGCACTGTCTCAGCGGATATAAGCGCCTCATAGAAGCTCTTATATGTATCTTCGTCTATAGGGCAGTTTAGATAATCTGCTCCGCCATAGTTATATCTGGAAGCCCAGAAACACTCATCCTCATCTATGGATTCTCTTGTAACTATTGGACTTGTGGCATCGTAGAAGTATAAAAATTCTTCCCCCAGAAGTCTCTTTAACGCACTGGCAAACTCTCCTTCAGTTAGTGGACCGGTAGCTATGATAAGGGGTCTACTATCGGGTATATCTTTACACTCTTCTCTAATTACATAGACGTTCTTATGCTTTAAGAGTCTCTCTGTAATATATGCACTGAAGCCTTCTCTATCCACAACCAGAGACTTACCACCAGGAATGGCATTCTTCCTTGCAGACTCTATCACTATAGAGCCGAGTAGTTTCATCTCCTCTTTCAATAACCAGCTGGCATCATATGGCGCATCAGATTTCAACGAGTTACTGCAAACCAGTTCTGCCAGATATCCAGTCTTGTGGACCGAAGTAGGAGTATACGGTCTCATCTCATAGAGAATTACTTCTACGCCTCTATTTGCCAGATAGTAAGCAGATTCAACCCCTGCTAATCCACCGCCAATAACCGTCACTCTCATAATTATCCCTTTTTAACACCGGCTCTTCTCTTTCCAAGGATCACATAGTCACAGTCAGGATTACTGCACTTTCTATACGTATTTCCTTTCTTAGAACGGGCAAGGACAATAGGATATCCACATTTAGGGCACTTGGCGCTTGTAGGTTTATCCCAGATTACAAAGTCACATTTCGGATAGTTAGAACATCTGTAGTACATCCTGCCATTTCTGGACTTCAGTCCAACTATCTCTCCTCCACATTTGGGGCAACTTACCCCGGTACTCTTTGTGGCAGGTCTTGTATAGGTACATTCAGGATACCCTGAGCACCCGATAAATACCCCATATCTGCTCCTTCTTTCTACCAGAGGTTTTCCGCAGACCGGGCAGTTACCCAGTATATTACTTACCTCTGCCTTTTCCTTTGCCTCATTTACCTGTTTCTCAAACTCCTGATAAAACTGTATGACCAGTCTTTCCCAGTCCTCTTTACCCTCCTCTATCTCGTCCAGGTCTTCCTCCATCTTTGCTGTAAAGTTAGGGTCCATTATATTTGGAAAATACCTGGTTAAGAGATCAGATACGATCATACCTACCTCTGTAGGCTTCAGTGTGTGATTCTCAACTATCACATAATTTCTCTCCTGAATAGTACTTATAATGGTTGCATATGTGCTTGGACGCCCTATTCCTTTTTCCTCCAGCAATTTTATGAGTGATGCCTCTGTGTATCGAGGAGGGGGCTGAGTAAAGTGCTGTGTGGGAATAAGGTCTAGAAGGTCAACATCTTTATTCTTGTCCAGCTTCTCCAGCGGCATCTCCTCTTCATCTTCTTCCTTCCCGCTGACTAACTGATACCCGGCAAATACCAGTCTGGAGGCACTGGATCTAAAGATATACTCTTTTCCTTCCACATCTACAGTGATCGAGTCATATATAGCATCTTCCATCTGACAGGCTACAAATCTCTCCCATATGAGTTTATACAGGGCAAATTGATCAGGTGTCAGATATTCTTTTATCTTCTCCGGAACTCTCTCCACAGAAGTGGGTCTAATAGCCTCATGCGCTTCCTGAGCAGACTTTGAAGATTTATACACCTTGGGCTTTTTCGGAAGATACTCATCTCCATACTGCTCCTTTATAAATCTTCTCACCTCTTCCAGAGCAGAGTCAGATATTCTCACTGAATCGGTCCTCATATAGGTGATAAGTCCAACTATAGTATCCCCTATTCTAAGACCCTCGTACAACTGCTGTGCTATATTCATAGTCCTCGATGGGGAGAAACCAAGTCTTTTAGATGCCTCCTGCTGTAAAGTGCTGGTAGTAAATGGAGGAGGTGGAGACTTCTTCCTCTTAGACCTTTTGATATTAAGAATACGAAACCTTGCAGATTCGAGTTCTTCAACTATCTTCTTAGCTTCAGCCTCATTCGGTATCTTTAGTTTCTCTTTTCCCTTAGAGATAAGTTTTGCTTTAAATCTAATATCTTCCTGGAGGAATACCCCCTCTATCTCCCAGTATTCTTCAGGGACAAAAGATGCTATCTCCCTTTCTCTATCGCAGATGAATTTCAAGGCGACAGACTGGACCCTACCGGCACTGAGGTCATTCTTCATAAGTTTCTCCCAGAGGAATGGGCTCAACCTGTAACCCACAATCCTATCGAGTACTCTCCTACCCTGCTGGGCATTTACCCTGTTTATATCTATGGGTTTCGGATCCTTTAAACTATTGACTATAGCATTCTTGGTAATCTCATGGAACTCTACTCTACACTTCTCGTTTGGGTCTATCTTAAGGACATTTGCCAGGTGCCAGGAGATTGCCTCTCCCTCTCTATCAGGGTCTGTGGCAAAAAGGACCCTGCTAACCTTGGACTTGGCATCCCTCAACTCTTTTATTATTGGAAGTTTGTCCTGAAGAGTAACGTACTTTACCTTTACCTTACCCTTCTTTATCTCCACACCAAAATCTGTCTCTGGCAGGTCTCTTATATGTCCCTGTGAAGCCTTAACTATATAGTTCTTCCCCAAATAATGCGATATAGTTCTAGCCTTAGCAGGTGATTCCACTATCAATAGAGTCTTCTCATCCATCTCTTCTCTTCAATATCCTCCCCGGCAATCTTTCTATTAATCCTTTTAACTCCAGTCTGGTAACTATAATATTAAATCTACTAATATCCAGTCCACTTATATTTAGTATATCATCTTCCAACCTTGGTTCGTTCAGTACGTTCCAGATAGCAGCCTCCTCCTCGGTAAGCTCAGGAGGTCTTATGGTTGTAACTTTTGGTATTATGTTAAACTCTTCAAGCACGTCATCACCAGATGTTATAAGTTTTGCTCCCTCCTTTATAAGCTGATTGGTCCCCTGACTATTCTCACTATCTATATTACCCGGCACTGCAAAGACTTCTCTTCCCTGCTCCAGTGCATAACCTGCAGTTATCATCGCCCCACTCTTTAAAGATGCCTCAACCACAAGCGTAATCTGAGTAAGACCACTGATAATCCTGTTACGTCTGGGAAAGTGCCAGGGCTCTGGACTATCTCCAATAGGGAATTCACTTATAAGACATCCCCTTTTACTTTCTATTATATCTTTTCTTAGATTTTTGTTCACCTTTGGATAAACGATATCTATCCCTGTACCAAGAACCCCTATCGTATAACCCCCTCCTTTTATTGCCTCCATATGGGCAACGGTATCTATCCCATAGGCAAATCCACTGACAATACCTATCCCATTCTCTACAAGACGCGATACAATCATCCTTGTGGCATTTATTCCATATCTGGTAGGTTTCCTTGTCCCCACAACACTTATAAAGTTACCTTTCAACCATACCTTTTCGCCCAGAACATACAAAAGCGCAGGTGGATCAGATATCTCTCTTAAAAGTACGGGATAATCATCTGAAGATAGAGGGATAAGTTTTACACCCAGATCTATAGATCTCTTATACTCTTCCTCTGCCCTCTTCCTTAAAGATAGGACCCTCTCTCTTTCAAGCCCCAGGAAGGATATTATATCTTCAGTGGAATAGCCCCTAGAAAATAACTCCTTTATCTGCCTGTATCTTCCAGTAAGGTTTAAAAAAAGCCAGTCTGTTAAGAAAATCTCTTCTCCCAATATTTCCTATCCAACACCCTGTACTGAATAGCTTCCAGTATATCTTCTTCTCTTATCAGTTCACTTTCTCCCAGGTCTGCTATGGTTCTAGCTAACTTTAACAGTTTATCATAAGAACGGGCACTGAGATGAAACCTGTCAACTATTTCTCTTAAAAGAGATTGTACTGAGGGGGTAAGCTTGCAGTATTTCTTTAACTCGTTAGGTCCCATAAGTCCATTGAATCTAAAACCCTCTTTAAACCTGTAAGCCTGAAATTCTCTTGCTTTTCTTATACGCTCTCTTATACTTTCAGATCTTTCTCCCGGATTACTCTTTATAAGTGTGTCAGTCTCTAGTCTCGGAACCTCTATCTGTATATCTATCCTGTCCAGGATGGGTCCTGATATCTTACCAAAGTATCTCTCAATCTGATATGGACTGCACGTACAAGCCTTTCTTGTATCTCCAAGATATCCGCAGGGACAGGGGTTCATACTTGCCACAAGCATAAATCTGGCAGGAAATCTTATGCTTCCATGGGCTCTGGATATAACAAGAGTCCCGTCCTCCATCGGCTGTCTCAATGCCTCCAGGACATCTCTTCTAAACTCAGGAAATTCATCGAGGAACAGGATACCATTGTGGGCTAAACTTATCTCTCCAGGTCTGGGATTACTCGTCCCTCCAACCATACCAGCCAGAGATATAGAGTGATGGGGAGCTCTAAAGGGTCTTTCTTCAATGATTCCTCCCCCTTTTGGTAATAGTCCTGCACTGCTGTATATCTTGGTTACCTCCAGAGCCTCTTCCTCAGTAAGCGGAGGGAGGATGGTGGGCAACCTCTGGGCGAGCATAGTCTTGCCAGAGCCTGGAGGTCCAACCATAATCACATTGTGAAATCCGCAGGCTGCTATCTCTAAAGCCCTCTTAGCAGACTCCTGCCCTTTTATATCACTGAAGTCACCAGAGACTTCATTTATCCTTATAGACTTGGCAGGTGCAGAAGGGGAAAGGCTGATATTCCCATTTAGAAACTGAACAATCTCCACCAGATTTCTGATTCCATAAACCTTTATTCCGGGTATAAGGGCTGCCTCAGAAGAATTTTCATAAGGGACAAACATTACAGGTATATTCAATTCTTTAGACATTATCGCCATAGATATGATACCATTAACTGGTCTTATGGAACCATCCAGGGAGAGTTCTCCAACCACAAGAAATGGCTCTTCCAGTTTTGGATTTATAACCTCAGAAGCCATAAGTATCCCAAGAGCTATAGGGAGATCAAAGGCAGGACCCTCTTTCTTGATATCTGCAGGAGCCAGATTAACAGTGATCCTCTTAACAGGAAAATTGAGCTCGGAATTCTTTATTGCAGACCTTATCCTTTCTCTTGATTCCTGCACTGCCTGGTCTGGAAGTCCTACGATGGTAAAACTGGGTAACCCGTTAGTTATATCCACTTCCACATCTACCGGTGCACCTTCTATTCCCAGGAGAGTCGCACTCAATACCTTAGCCAACATACCTGTAGGTATCCCCTTCTAGCTGAAAGGCATCTTTTGTAAGGTTAAATTTGGTATCACCGGTCTTGGGGTCTATATTTACCGTAAGGACATCAAATCTACAACTCAACCTGGGCCATCCTCTGGCATTCAGATAGTATAGGGCAGTCCTGACTATGCGCTCCCTCTTTCTAAAAGTTACAGACTCTTCAGGAGCACCAAACTTCTTGCTTGTCCTAGTTTTAACCTCTATAAAGCTCAAAACACCCTTATCTTCAGCTATGATATCTATCTCCCCCCTTTGTGAATAAAAGTTCACTGCAAGGATATCATAGCCTAAACTCTTTAGATACTCCAAAGCCTTCTTCTCCCCTAGACTCCCTAATGCCCTTTTATTCCTCATACTCTAACACCTCTCTTACAGGTGAAAAAGAAATCCTGTGTATAATAGAGGGCCTGTATATCCTTAATCTTTCCCTGTGGGAAGGGGTAGGATAGCCCTTATTGTGGGAAAAATCATACTGAGGGAAGAGTTTATCGTAGTATTCCATTATAGAATCCCTGGATACCTTAGCTATTATAGAGGCGGCAGAAACAGAAGCACAGATCTCATCACCATCTATAATGTTCAATTGAAATATATCCACATCAATCCCCAATGCATCAGTTATTATCCCCTTTACCTCTACATCAAGGTCCAATAAAGCCCTCTTAAAAGCCTCTCTATTAGCCCAGGCTAGTCCATTAATATCAATCTCCTTAGGTTCAACTATCCCTAAGCCTATATCTATTGCAACCTTCCTTATATCTCTTGCTATAGATTCCCTCTGTTTTGGAGTTAGTTTCTTAGAATCATCTAGATATATCTTGCATTTGGGAGGTAGAATGACTGCAGCTGCTACCAGAGGACCAGCAATAGCACCTCTTCCAGCCTCGTCTATCCCACATACCGGATAGATGCCCTTAGAAGATAGATTTAACTCTATGTCCTGAGTTGGCTTTACCTTATGATACTTATTCTTCCTGGAGGCCAATATATCAATAAGGCTTTCCCTAAGACATTCTGAACAGGAACAAAACCAAAATACCTACTGTCTTCGCTATTACCCCTATTATCACCCAGAACGAAGAGGTGACCCTGAGGGACCTTTACTGGGCCAAAGTTGTCGTAAGAAGGGTACATCTTATGATTCTCCTCTATTGGCTGACCATTTATATATACTTTTCCATTAACAAGCTGTACAGTCTCTCCCTCAAGGGCTATGACCCTCTTTATATAGTCGACCTTGGGGTTCTGGGGGTACTTAAAAACTATAACATCAAAACGCTGTATGGGTCTAAATCTGTATATAAACTTATTCACAAAGAGCTTATCCCCCACAAGGAGGGTGGGCTCCATAGAACCGCTGGGAATAGCAAAAGGCTGTATTATAAATGGTCTTATTATACCAAAGGCAAGAACAACAGCTATTATTACGGATTCTATAAGGTCTCTTACCAGTGCCTTTTCCTCCTTACTCATTCACTCCTGCTTCCTTTGCCCTGGCTTCCTTTATCCTAGCCTCCTTACCTATCTTGGTCCTGAGGTAATAGAGCTTGGCTCTTCTAACTTTACCCTTTCTTACTACCTCTACCCTATCTATTATGGGTGAGTAAAGTGGAAATACCTTCTCCACTCCGACCCCATATGAGATCTTCCTCACAGTAAAAGCCCTGTTAATTCCACTACCCTTTATTGCAATAACAGTGCCTTCAAATACCTGTAGTCTTTCTCTTCCACCTTCTAGAGATTTTGTATAAACTCTTACCAGATCCCCTGGCTTAAAATTTTCTATATCCTGTCTTATCTGCTGTTTCTCCAACAATAGAATAGGATCCATTCTTACATCCCTCCTACGTAAATTAAAACCTTAGGCATTATATCACATTTACATAATAAAGTGCAACTATGAAAAGATGCTTTTCTATAAGTTTAACTCTTACTCCTGAGCCTGAATATCGGCTCTAGTCCTTTTGCCTTTTCTTTCAGGTATTCTATCTCTTCCTCTGTTACAGGTTTAAACTCTTCTGCTATATCCAGTGCCATCTTAAAGAACTTTGGCTCTCCAGGAGGAATGGCAGCGGTAATGGGCTGAGACAGGGTAAATCTCAACGCAAGACTAGCCAGTTCTGGTTCCTCAACAGGGAGATACCAGCATTTCTCATATTTACGGGGTTGTCCTTCTGGTATAAGTGTCTTAGCCATCGCCTTTAAAGCAAGTCTAGCGGTCCCCTTCTCAATAGCCTTTTCCACCACCTGAGGTCCAAAGTTGGCATTAAAATAGTTTACCCAGTTTAGTGGAAACAGAACAGAATCAAAATGGAAGGCATCTAATAACTTCAGTGCTACTTCTACAGAATGGGCAGAAAATCCAATATACCTTATAAGACCCTTCTCCTTTGCAGAGATAAATGTCTCTAATGCACCATTTGGTCCCATAGCTATCTCAAAGTCCTCATCAGTTGTCATAGCATGGAGCTGGTACAGGTCAAAATGGTCTGTATGTAAAAGTCTCAGGGAATTCTCAAGGGCTTCCTGAGCCTCTTTCTTTGTCCTCTTCTCTGTCTTACAGGCTAAGAATATCGAATCTCTCTTTCCCTTAAGGGCAATACCAAGTCTTTCTTCTGCATCCATATATGTTGGAGCCACATCAAAATAATTTACACCCCTATCAATAGCCATAGCGACTAAATTATTAGCCTCATCCTGGGGTAACCTTGCTGCAACAATACCTCCAAATCCTATGATAGAGAGCATCTCTCCGGTATTTCCATATGGTCTCTTTTCCATAAATGATCCCTCCTTAAAAAACCTTAAGAAGATTATACAACTATCAATAGCACTTGTCCAGTATTATGATATACTTAAAAGAAAATACCCTACAAAGGGAGGGATGTTTATGGAAGATAGATTCGACTGGGAGAAATTTCCAGAAGACCAGGTCAGACGCTTTGGAAATTTAAAACCATCCTCTATAATCATAGGTATATTTATCTTGATAATAGCTATTATAATCCTTTCTTCTTCTTTCTATACGGTAAATACAGACGAGGCTGGGGTCATAAAGACATTTGGTGCCTTTTCCAGGATTACAGGTCCAGGGATACATACCAAGTGGCCCTGGCCTATACAGACAGTAGAAAAGGTATCTGTAGAAAAGGTAAACAGGATAGAGATAGGATTCAGGACTGTAGGTAAGGATAGTGCTGGAAATATCATCTATAGTGATATTCCAGAGGAGAAGACTATGGTGACAAAGGATGAGAACATAGTAGAGGTAGAATTTATAGTCCAGTACATAGTAAGAGACCCATCTGCATATCTTTTCAATGTGGATAACCCTGTAGAGACCATAAGGAAGACCTCCTGGTCTGCAATGAGAACTGTAATTGCCAGTAATACTGTAGATGATGTGTTGACAATAGGGAAAGAGGCGATTCAGAATCAGACAAAAGACCTGATACAATCAGTCCTGGATAGATATAACTGTGGTATAAGGGTGGTGGCTGTTCAGCTACAGGATGTCGATCCACCAGCACAGGTAAAATCTGCATTCGATGAGGTTCAGAAAGCCAAGGAGAAGATGGATCAGCTCGTAAACGAGGGAAAGAGATACTACAATCAGGTTGTTCTGGAGGCACAGGGTGAAGCTTACAAGATAGTAAAAGAGGCAGAGGCATACAAGATTCAGAAGATAAACCTGGCTAAGGGTGAGGTTAGCAGGTTTGAGGAGGTATACAGGCAGTATGTAAAAGAGAAAAATATAGCCAGGAAACAGATATATCTGGACAGGATGAGAAGCATACTTGCAGGGATAGACAAATACATAGTGGACCCATCTGTGAATCTCAATATATTTCTACAGCAGGGGAAGACGGAGGTGATAAAATGAAAACAATAAACAGGATCGAACTCATAATATTTATTGTGCTCCTGGCTCTTATACTCTTCAGGGGTCTATTTCTCTACCAGTTAGATCAGACAGAACAGGCGGTAATAACGAGATTTGGCAGGATAATAAGGGTAGATAAGACTCCAGGACTTGGATTTAAGACTCCATTTATAGACACTGTAAACAAGTTCAGTAAAAAGATCCTGGAATATGATACCAATCCTCAAGTGGCGGTAACCAAGGATAAGAAGACTATAATAGTGGACTACTATGCAAAGTACAGGATAGAATCACCCGATAAATTCTTACAGAGAGTAAGGACACAGCAGGGTGCCAATACCATCCTTGATGATGTTGTATACTCAGCTATGAGAAAAGAGGTAGGTAAATACACCCTTTCTCAGATCATTATGGGTAGAGAAGAGATACCTAATCTGGTAATAAATGACCTGAAAGCACTTCTACCGGAGTATGGGCTTGAGATAGTTGATGTGAGATTTAAGACCACCAATTTCCCACAGGAGGTTCAGGCATCGGTCTTTGAAAGGATGAAGGCAGAGAGATTGCAGATGGCGCAGAAGTATATATCTGAAGGGGAAAAAGAAAAGATTGCTATTATGGCGGATGCTGATAAGATAAAGGCAGAACTTATCTCTAAAGCAAATATGGAGAGCCAAAAGATAAAAGGAGAGGGAGAAAGGATAGCGGTTTCACTCATTCAAAATGCCTACGCCAAAGCTCCAGAGCTGGCATTTATGATAAAATATCTTGAGACATACGGAGAGATAATAAAGAAAGAGGATACAAATATCATAATATCGACAAAGTCTGATATATTTAAGATCCTTCAGGATATGGAGATAAGATGAAAAGGAGGGAATATCTTTGAATCTACTTATAAGGTATGGATATAACTTCAAGGACAGTCACAGAGAAAGGATCTTATCAGCAAGAGATGATATAAATCTTGTAGATGATTTAGAATCTGCCGAGGTAATACTTGGAGGTATATCCAGGGATGAATTCAGAAGGGCAAGAAACTTAAGATGGATACAGGCAACTGGAGCAGGGGTAGATGGACTTTTATTCCCAGAATTGGTGGAAAGTGATGTGATAATCACCAATGCCAGTGGGGTACATCCCATCCCTATAGCCGAACACACATTTGCCCTTATACTGGCTATTACAAGGGGACTTATAAAATCTTTTGAGGGAAAGAGTAGAAAGGAATGGCTTCACAACGAGGTATTTATAGATGAACTCTACGGGAAAACGATAGGGATAATAGGATATGGAAGGATAGGACAGGGTATAGCCAGACTGGCAAAAGGATTTGGGATGAGAGTTATAGGCCTAAAAAGAGACCCGGGTAAAAAAGTAGAAGTAGAACCCGATGTCCTTTTGGGTAAAGATTCACTGGACACACTTTTGAAAGAGTCTGATATAGTGGTTATTATTGTTCCACTTACAGAAGAGACCTACCATATGATAGGGGAGAGAGAGTTAAAGTTGATGAAACCTACAGGCATCCTGATAAATGTGGCAAGAGGAAAAGTGGTTGATGAGTCTGCACTTATAAAGGCACTTAAAGAGAGGTGGATATTCTCTGCCGGTCTGGATGTCTTTGAGACAGAACCTCTACCACCTGAGAGTGAACTCTGGGAACTGGATAATGTGGTAATAACTCCTCATATAGCAGGCCTAAACCCACACTATACAGATAGACTCTTAGATATATTCATCAGAAATCTTCAGGCTTATCCCGATATATCCAAGATGATCAATGTGGTGGATAAAAGATTGGGATATTAACAAGGGAGACTAAAAGGAAAGCTCCTATGAGGAAGGGACCAAAGGGTATCTTTGTCTTCATACCTGCCCTTCCTCTCTTTATCAGGTACAATCCATATACGGTTCCGGTAAGAGAGGAGATTATGATAACCAGAAGTGTGCCATAGAAACCAAGCATCAGAGAAAAGATAACGATGAGTTCCACATCACCCATACCTAGGCCGCCTTTAAATATAATTCGCAGGAGATAAAACATAAATGCAAATATACCAGCGGTTATAAAGTTATAAGGGAATCCATAGATTACTCCATAGACTGCCGACAAGACAATACAGGGGATCAGAGTGATATCTGGCAATAGCATATATTTTAGATCTATAAAGGCGGATATTAATAGAAGAGAGGCGATAGAGGTAAAAATGATAAAATCCAGAGAAAGTCCAAATCTTCTGAAGAATCCGAAAAATATAATACCGGTAGCCAGTTCAACGATAGGGTACTGCAGAGAGATCTTTTCTCCACAGTACCTGCATCTACCCTTTAACAATATGTAACTAACAAAAGGAATATTATCTGACCAGGAAAGCTTGTGCCTGCAGTTTGGACAAAAGGACCCAGGAGAAACGATTGAGATTCCCCTGGGAATTCTGTATATGCATACGTTCAGGAAGCTTCCTATTACTAAGCCAAAGAGAAATACCAGTATACTCAACTTAGAGCGTCTATTATAGCCTTTCCAGAGCTGGTTCCAATCCTATTTGCACCAGCAGAGATCATCTTTAATGCGTCCTCTAATGTCCTAATCCCTCCACTTGCTTTAACTCCTAACTTATCCCCAACCACCTGTCTCATAAGCCTGACATCTTCTACCGTTGCCCCCCCAGGGCCAAAGCCAGTAGATGTCTTTACGAAGCTTGCCCCACCGGACATAGCTATCTTACAGGCGGAGATCTTTTCTTCTTCTGTGAGATAACAGGTCTCAAGTATCACCTTTACTACCTTCTTACCAGCAAGATTGACTATCTTCTTTATCTCATTCTCCACATACTCATAATCTCTACTCTTAAGCGCCCCAATATTTATGACCATATCCAGCTCGTCCGCTCCTTCTTCCAGTGCCTCTTCCGCCTCGTGCATCTTGGTCCTTGTTGTTGTAGCTCCAAGGGGAAATCCTATAGCAACACCTACCTGGACACCGGAGCCTTTCATCGTCTCAACAGCAAGTTTAGTAAACCATGGGTTTATACACACTGCATAGAATCTGTATATCCTTGCCTCTTCCAGAAATGCACACATCTCTTCGATGGTTGTCTGCGGTCTTAAAAGGGTCTGATCTATATACTTAAGCAGTTCCTCTTTAGTCATCTACGCCTCCTTACAGATATCCCAATTCTTTCAGTATCTTCTTCAAAACCTCTTCCTGCTCTGGGGTAACTTCTCCCAGTGGTAACCTTACACTTCCAACGTCTATGCCTCTAAGTCTTAACATCGCCTTTAAAGCAGAGATAGATGAAAACTGCTTGGTTATAGTTCTTATCCTATTTAATATAAACTGTTTCTCTCTTGAGTCTTCTATTCTTCCAGAGAGAAAATCGTTATATACCCCAACACATAATTCCGGTAACGGATTTGCCAGAGCAGATATGGCACCCTTAGCCCCCATAAGCAGGGCTGGTAAGATCAAACTGTCTGTTCCTACAATCACATCTTTATCTGGACCCAATTCATATATAAAGTCTTCAAGTGTCTGCAGGTCCTTACTACTGTCCTTTATACCCTTTACATTATCAGCCTCTTCCATAATTGCCCTGGCTAGAGAGGGCTTTATGGTATTTCCAGTATTTCCCGGGAGGTTGTAAAGATATACCGGTATCGGCTTCAGGGCATCGGCAACACTGACAAAATGTCTCTTGAGAGCGGAATCCTCCAGTTTGAAATAGAATGGACTCACAATTGCCACTCCAGATACACCAGCATCCACAGCGGATTCTCCCACCTCTATGGTCTCCTTTGTAGTTATCTCACCAATCTGAGCTATAACAGGAACCCTACCCTTAACTATCTCCACCGCACTCTTAAATAGTAATTTCTTCTCTTCCTTTGAAAGTAGAGGACCTTCTCCATTTGTCCCGGCTATAAATAGACCACTGACCCCTTTATCGATGAGAAAATTCAATAACTTCTCAAATACAGTAAGGTCTATCCTATCTTCTTTAAATGGAGTTACAACAGCAGGAATAATACCTTTAAGCATCACTACACCTCTTTTATAATCCAGTCCTTTATAAACTAGATTATACTTTATCTATCAATCATCGTCAAACTTATACTGCACCGATCGATCTCATATACTCTACATACCTTGGAAAGGCGATCTCCGGCTCCGGTATCTCTGGATGCCACATCTTCTCCCATTCGAAGGAGAGATATCCATTATAGCCTACCTCTTTGAGAAGATTAATAATCTCCACAAGAGGTATATCGCCCTCTCCAGGGAGGACTAACTGCCAGTTATCATCTAATCTTCTCGCATCCTTTATATGCATATGTCTGAGACTATCCTTGAGATATCCTATAGTTTCCTCAGGGCTCTCTCCACTTCTATATGGATGCCATACATCCCACAGGGCTTTTATGTTTTCACTCTCTGAACGCTTTATGATCTCAGATATAAGTCTACCAGTTGAAAAATAATCGTGAGTCTCTATAACAACATCTACTCCAAGCCCTTTTATCTTTTCTCCTACACTATGGAGAGCCTCAGGTATGTAATTTATGTACTCTGACTCGGTAACATTATCGGGCACATTACCTATAAAACTCCGTACAATACCGGATCCCATCTCTCTGGCTAGTTCACAGTATCTCACAAGTGTCTCTATATTCATATCCCTCTCTTCCTTTACAGGAGAGGCAAATCTGGTATAGGCACTTATACAACATATCTCTATGCCGTTATCCTCGAAGAGATTCTTTATCTCTTGTCTCTCTAAAGGGGAGACCTCAAGGGATATGTGCTGTCTTCCTGCACCCCTTAACTCCACCCCATCGTAACCGTAGCGTCTGGCAGATTCAACTATCTTTTTGATATTCCAGTTAGGACAACCTAATGTGCTGAAAGATAACTTCATCTTATCTCATCTCTTTCTCTAAACGGAGTAAATACTATATAGAACCTTGCCTCTTTGCCAGAGGTGATTATTCTTAAAAAGTTAAAATCTTTTACCGAGCCATCATGAAACTCCAGATTTTTCAGTTCTCCTATCTCCACAACTGCTCCTGCAGGCTCTTTTATATCTATAAAAAGATTACCATATCTACCTCTAACGATAAAGTTTTTATCACCGACTCTCTCCAGACTTCCATTAATCTGTATTCTGGATTCTATCTTTCCCTCCCCCTTTAGTAAGACATTATCTTCCAATATGAGACCTCCATCTCTTCTATCCTTTAAAAATTCCAGTGTCCTTGTTATCTTCTCTACCTTCTCCTGAGGATAAGCCCTGGTTAAATCAAGAAGTATCCTGTCTCTATCCTCTCCTCTATCAAAGGAAATGATCTTACCTTCAAACTCTTTCCCAATCCCTTCACTCTCACCATCTATAAATATCAGACTATGTCCTTCCGCATTGCAGAATGGATTCTTGTATCTACCCTCTCTAAAGTATTGCCTCGTATATAACCCCGAACCCAGATCGTGTAAGAAGGACTGGCCATAGACATGGAATATAAAATGTCCAACATCCAGTTGATTGTGAGGTTCTCCATTATTACCAGCCTTTACAGCCAGTATCGGTCCAAGCCTATCCTCCCAGTTCCTCCGTGTTATGACCCAATCTATACCTCGAAAGTGTATAGATGTATCTCCAGGCACTTCCAATTCGTCTACATCCTGTCTTAAGCATCTAAAATTTTCCAGTTCTCTCATCTCAACCTGAGAGGCAAGCCACTTCAGTTTTCTTCCACCAGTCGTATATTTAGCCAGGAGCATCACCAGGTCTCTATTCAGCTTCAGACCCCAAGGAGGACAATCACCAAAGTTTGCATATCTGTCTGGAGGTAGATAGCAGTATACTGGAAATTGACCGGTAACCTGAAGTTTTGGATGTTCAAAGATATTTATCCTGCCCTCAGTAATTCTATATAAACTATCAGCAAACCTGGTAAGATGGGTCAGTCCAAAGTTCCAGTATCCTATTCCTTCTACCCATCCTCCCTCATCATCAAAATAGTCAAGATACCTGTTCAATCTCTGAGTTACATCAAAAATTATCTTACTGAGATAGGGTTCCTCCGCTCTACCCGCTATAGCAGAAGCGCCTATCGCTCCAGTACAGACAGCACACCAGTTAGACCAGTATGCATTTGCCCACCAGTATCTGTCCGGATTTTCATAGAATGGTATAAATATCCTTCTCTTTAACTCATACTTTACTCTTTCCCTTACGTTCCTATCAAGCCTGTCTCCTAAAAGGTCCAGGATCTCTCCAAGTTGCTCTGCTGTCATAGAGGCAAAGAGGTCTATGTATGGCTCATCATAATTTAACTCCTCAGGCAAATGGGCAGGATAACACCAGGTTATCTCATTACATATATCCCAGATATAATCCTGAAGTCTGAGGAGAAAATCTTCTCTACCTGTAAGGAAGGTCCCTATAGCAAGCAGATACATATTGGACCTCTTTGATCTATGAGGGGCTTCATAGTGTGTCCTGTTTCCCGTTATATAGAATTCCCTGAAGTAAGAGTATTTAGCCTCTGGTATCGGCATCTTTACAAGTTCTTCGCAGGATTTAATTATTTCATCTCTGGGGATATCCTCCCTGACTTCTTCTCTCCTTAAGACTATGGGGTTACTCAATACCTCTTTAGATAAAGCCTCTTTTACATCTTTAACATCTGCCACATTATACATCTCCATCACCTCCAGAAAAATAAGGGTGTCCTCGGGAACCTTAAAATCTATTTTAACCTCGCTCTTATTATACTACTTTGCCTTATTAACATAAATAATTGGGTGATGAGTCTTCACTTTAGACTCACCACCCATAAGCTAACTACAGAATCTGGCCTCTATTTTTTAATAAAGTACTGGCAAGGATTAGTTGGGGCAGGGTTTGGATATAGCCAGCTTCCAAACATCTCTTCTGGAACATTTCTGAAGTTATTCTTTACTATTCCAAAGCCCTTAGGATTAGAGCTTATACCTATGACATATAAGTTCTTTGCATTTATATCAAGTATCTGCTTCATCAAGAGCTTCTGCCTGGCAAAGCTTGTGGTCCTAGTAATCTCATCGTACAGCTGCATCTGTTTCTTTACCTCTGGAGGTGGTTCTTCGCCAGACTTTCCACCAGAGTTGTACCAGAGCTGCCACAGTGGGGCATGGTTAGACTCAGCACTAAATGGGAAGTACCATCTTGGTTCTAAGAGTACTTCCATTCCTCCATCTCCACCCCATATTGCTACATCATGTTCTGCAGCAGCTTTTCTGGAGTAAAATAGCGACCTTTCTATGGGTTTTACCGCAGTTTTCACTCCTACTGTTTCCCAGTACTTTTTAATAAGTTCACATGCATCTATCCACTGAACTCCAGTAGTTATAACTTCTATAGTAACAGCTAAGGGTTTACCATCTGGTCTCAATCTTATCCCATCAGGTCCTCGTTTCAGTCCCATTTCATCAAGGAACTTATTTGCTCTTGCTGGATCATACTCTATATAAGCCTTGGATAACTGTTCATGATAGAAAGGAGATTCTGGAAGTGGAGACGGCTGTCTGGGTTCACCCTGCCCTAGATATACAAGATCAATTATTTCCTTCCTGTTAATTGCTAAAGACATAGCAAAACGAAATCTCCTATCATTAAAGATCTTTTTGAGGACCGGATCTTTATGATTAAGATTAAAAGCAATCACCATAGTATTGCTACTGGTTGGTATTGTATAAAAGAGTCTAAAGTCTCCCTTCTCCTGGTTCTTTTTATCAGCAAACATAGGGAAATAAGTGAGGGCTCCTATATGTCTGTCCTGCATATCTATTTCTCCATTTAAAGCCTTCATCACAGCTACATCTACACTTTCCACTATATCATAACTTATCTTGTCTATATATGGCAGTTGATTCCCAGCTACGTCTATCTTCCAGTAGTAAGGATTCCTTTCAAAAACACATCTTGGCCCAACTCCTAGAGCAATAGTAACCCTCCATGCATTAACTACTGGCCTATCTGGATTCATCCATGCATCATTCATATTCTGGTATAACGAGAACCAATCTGTAAGCTGCTTTTCCTTTACTAGGGCGTCTATCCTTTCTTTAGGAGTATATTTTATGTGAAATTGTTTCATATAATGTTTGGGTACAATTAGACCTAGCCCGTCTGGAGTGGCAAGCCTCTGTAAAAATAATCCGTTAGGCTTAGTAAATTTAAATCTTACAGTATAGTCATCAACCTTCTCTACCTTGACTGGCTGGCCATCAGTAGTTAACCACTTTGGGACATTTGGTGTAAGCTCCCTATTCATTAACACATCTTCGTACCAGAAGAGTATGTCGTCAGCAGTAAAGGGTTGACCATCTGACCATTTCATACCCTTTCTTAGAGAGAAAGTAAATGTTTTTCCCTCATCAGTGATCTTCCAGCTCTTTGCCAGGTTTGGTAAGACATTATTGAATGTAGGGTCCCATCTAACCAGTCCTTCATAATCAACTGTCCTCTGGAACCAGGCATTATCTGCTACTCCAAGAGTAACTGTCCTCCATTCCCCACCATACTTCCCGATCTCCTCAACTGGAACTACTACAAGTGGCTCAGCAGGAAGTCTTTTGTCCACTGGAGGTAGTTTGCCCTGTTTTACAAGTTCCGCCAGCATCGGAGCTTCATTAAAGGACTTGATATCTTTCCCGGTAGCCTTCTTGTAATCTGCGATGGTACTGTACTGTGACGGGGATGGATACTTCTGAGCATAAGAGGCAGAAATTATCCCAAGTAATAGACTAAGACATATACCCAACACTAATAAAACCTTCAAAGCTTTCATAGTCTTAACCTCCTTTCAAGATTGATAATTCTCTAAAATTATTACCTCGCTACCCACCCTTAATCAAATATCTTTCTTCAGATCTCTATACTCTAATGATGTTACACATCACCTCCTTTATCCTTTCAGTAAACAGTATTTATTATAGCAATA
>OGCH01000531.1_pt1 | contig 18981 bp, 16 predicted proteins | sample 1570111 | NCBI WGS metagenome assembly OGCH01 (sample SAMN03436243, study PRJEB24508) | hot springs metagenome | biome: Desert Springs; feature: Hot Springs; material: Water | place: USA: Great Boiling Spring, Nevada | collected 2008-12-01 | depth 0 m m | reverse complement strand
ACCGCACCCGTAATCCAGCCCACATCTTGGGGAGTGTCAAGGTCAGGCGTCATCACCCGTGCGCCTCGCAAGGATGGGCAGAGAGAAGGCGATGGATCGGGACAAACCTGTGGGTCTGCCCCTACATGCAACGGGACCCATGTGCGGTTGGTGTGCCCGCGTGCCCGAATGCGCATCAGCACCTCCTGTCCCGTGTAGCAGCCCTTGGAGTAGCTGATATATTTTGCCACGAAAGCCGCTCCCATTTCGGGGGCGAGGGTGCGGTCATTCATGTCGACGCCGTAGAGCGGGATGCCCGCCTCGTAGCGCAGCACCTCATGCAGTTCGGGTGGGATGGGCAGCACGCTGGTGGCAACCAGCGCAGTTTTCAGCTCCTCATGCGCTTCGAAAGGCAGAATGATGTCATAGCCGCCCCAGGGAGTACGCTGGCAGCGCACGAGGCGCACCATCGTCCTCTGCCAGATTCGCGCGTGATGGCGTAGTTCGCCTGCAGGAGGTGGCTCCAGCCCGATTTCCTCCAGCACTTCGTCGGCGCAGGAACCCTGCACGCTTAGCACACCCAGCCCCTCCTGCAACGGGATTAGCTCCACCTCGTCGAGGATGATGAGTTGGCTCAGCCGCTCCAGCATGGTGCCAAAGGCGGCAGGTGGCAGCAGCAGGAGATTGCTCTGTTCCGCCTCCAGCAGGTAGGCATCGGCAAGCAGATGCCCCGTGGGGGTGCAGAAGGCGGTGTAGACGCCCATCCCCTCTTGCAGGTTGCGCAGGTCGTTGGTGGTCTGCGCCTGCAGGAACCGCTGGCGGTCGCTGCCCACCACCTGCACCAGCCCCCAGTCGCTTAGGTCGAGCCAGCCCGCATAGTCGCGCACATTTGCGTAGGTGGCGTTCATCTGCCCCTATATCACTACATTCACCAGTTTGCCGGGCACTACAATCACCTTTTTGGGTTGCCCGCCGTTGAGGTATTGTTGCACGCGCGGGCTTTGCAGAGCCAGTCGCTCCATCTCTTCACGGGAGAGGTCCGCTGGCACACGCAGCCGATCCCGCACCTTGCCGTTGACCTGTATCACCAGCTCGATCTCCTCCGCTTGCGCCAGCGTCTCATCATGGGTGGGGAACGGCTGCTGGAGCGTGAAGCCCTCAAAGCCGTATCGCTCCCACAGCTCATCGGCTAAGTGAGGCGCGAAGGGAGAAATTGCCAAGATAAAGTTCTCGATGGCTTCGCTCATCACCGCCATGTCATCGGCGCAGCGTATCTGCCCAGCGGTTGCCCGCCAGAACGCCTCGATGGCGTTGAACCACTCCATGAGGGCGGCGACGGCGGTGTTGAACTTGAAGTCCAAGATGTCTTGCGCCACTTTTTTGATGGTGGCGTGGGTGCGGTGGCGCAGGTCGCGGGCGAGCTTGGACAGCTCGCGCGACTCGGCTAAAATGGCACGCCAATCGCGCACAAAGTAGGGCTGCGCCTCCATCATCAGGCGCCAGATGCGATTGAGGAAGCGGAACATGCCCTTCACACCCTGCTCCTCCCACTGGATGGCAGCGTCGAACGGCGCCACGAAGAGTTCGTAGAGGCGCAGGGTGTCGGCACTATAGCGCTCCACGATTTCATCAGGCGTCACCACATTATGAAGCGACTTAGACATCTTCGCCCAGACCCAGATGAGGTTCGCTTTCTCCTGCTCGCTCATCTGCTCGAGCTGCTCTCGGCGAACGAGGATGCCAGGTTCACCCGGCTTGACTGTTTCGTCCTCGCGTGGCGGGCGATAGGGTGTGAGCGCCAGTACCATGCCCTGATTGCGCAGGCGATAGAACGGCTCCTTGACCGGTGAGATGCCGGCATCATAGGCAACCTTGGTCCAGAAGCGGGCATAGAGCAGGTGCATCACGGCATGTTCCGCGCCGCCGATGTAGTAGTCCACAGGCATCCAGTAGTTCACCTTTTCGCGTGCGAACGGCTCGCGGTCGTTGTGCGGGTCGCAGAATCGGAAGAAGTACCAGCTGCTACAGGCGAACCCACCCATCGTGTCGGTCTCGCGCTCGGCGGCTGCGCCGCACTGCGGGCAGGTGGTGTTCACGAACTCCGGGATGTTGGCTAAGGGGGAGCGACCTGTGCCTGACGGCTCGTACTGCTCCACATCGGGCAGCAACACAGGCAGCTGCTCTTCTGGCACGGGCACCTCGCCGCAGCGTGAGCAGTAGACAATCGGGATGGGCGCACCCCAGTAGCGCTGTCGGCTGATGAGCCAGTCGCGCAGCCGATACTGCACGCTGCGTCGCCCGATGCCCTGCGCTTCGAACCAGTCGGCAAGCCGCTCCATCCCCTCCCGATTGGGGATGCCGCTGAACTCGCCCGAATTGACCATGATGCCATCGTCCACATAGGCTTCGGTGAGTGGTTCGCCATTCCAGTTGGGTGGGGCAATCACGACGCGGATGGGCAAGCCATACTGTTTGGCAAAATCGAAATCGCGCTTATCGTGGGCTGGCACCGCCATAATCGCGCCTGTGCCATAGGTCATCACCACATAGTCCGCCACATAGAGCGGCACCGGCTCGCCGTTCACAGGGTTGATGGCGTACGCACCTGTGAAGACACCCGTGCGCTCACGCTTAGCCGAGAGCCGTTCGGTTTCCTCCAGGCGCATCGCCCGCTCACGATAGGCTTCCACTGCCGCTTTGCACTCCGGCGTGGTGATGGCGTCGATGAGCGGATGCTCGGGCGCCAGCACGGCAAAGGTCATGCCAAACACGGTGTCGATGCGCGTGGTGAAGACGCGCAGTTTCAGATCGGGTCGCCCCTGAATCGCCATGTCGAACTCGACACCCTCGCTGCGCCCAATCCAGTGGCGCTGCATCTGCTTGATGCCTTCGGGCCAGTCCAACTCGTCGAGGTCTTGGAGCAGGCGGTCGGCGTAGGCGGTGATGCGGAAGAACCATTGCACCATCTGCCGCTTTCCTACGGGCGTGCCGCATCGCCAGCACTTGCCACCCTCCACCTCTTCATTCGCCAGCACTGTTCGGCATGAAGGGCACCAGTTGACAGGTGCTTCGGCGCGATAAGCCAAGCCGCGCTTATAAAGCAGCAGGAACCACCACTGCGTCCAGCGATAATAGTCGGGCGAACTGGAGTTGATTTCGCGCTCCCAGTCGTAGGATAGCCCAAGCAGGTTCATCTGGCGCTTGTAGGTCGCCACATACTGAGGCACGGTATATTTGGGGTGGGAGCGTCGTCGGATGGCTTCGTTTTCGGCAGGTTGCCCGAAAGCGTCCCAGCCCATCGGGTGCAACACATTGTAGCCCTTCATGCGCAGATAGCGCGCCAGCACATCAGCGGGCACATAGTTGCGGCAGTGTCCCACCGACAGCCCATCGCCCGACGGATAAGGGAAGAACTCCAGCACATAGCACTTGGGCTTGCTGGGATCTTCACCCGTTCGGAACAGATTCGCTTCACGCCACCGCTGCTGCCATTTCGGTTCAATCGCTTTCGGATTGTAGCCCTCGCTCATCGGCTCCTCACCCGAAAGAGTATACCCCGATTAAATCCACATTCGTGCCAAGATGAGGAGCGTCACCAAAGCGTTCCAGAGCAGGATGCGCGGCTCACTATTGGCAACAACCGTCGCCCAGCTGAATCGACCCTCCGGCATGTGCCAGACCCGTGTAGGCAGCGGCACAAGGAGGGGCACTTTCGCACGATAGCGCCCATGCTCGGAGAACAGCTCGCTCAGACGCCGCTCCTCCATCACGATGGCGCAACCATAAAGCACGCCCGCATACACACTGAGTAGAAGCGTGAGCGGTGACCAACCCGCTATTGTGCACCAGCCCGCTAAAATGAGCAGCATGCCACCATAAAGGGGATGGCGCACATAGGCATAGGGTCCTGCTGTGATGAGGTGAGTGTTTTTTTGCAGATAGCCTGACGCCCACACGCGCAGCAGTGAACCCCATCCAATCAGCACACTGCCTATCATGGCTGCGCTTGGCGTCGGCTCTGCCAGCCCAATCAGCAGGATGGGCACCGGCAAAAAGAGCCGACTGCGCTTGCGTCCAATCCAGACCAGCAGGGCTGTTAGTCCTCGCGCGCTGGCGTCGATGCGATCAAGTATTGCTCGATCCATTCAGGTCCCTCACTCAACGCCTCGCCTTCACCCAACAGGCGACGAATTTCAGCAAATGCCTCTTTTTGACGCCGACAGCCTTCGTCCTGCTGAAGCAACCCTATTAGGTGATGTGCCAATTGCGTAGGCGAAGCTGCCTCCTGAATGAACTCAGGGCACACCTCCTGCTCCAACAGCAGATTGGGCAACCCAATATGACGCAACGCAAGCCGCCGACGCCGCAACCGATACTCCAGATTCATCAACGCTGAACCGCGATAGACAATCAGCATGGGCGTGCCCAACAGTGCTGCCTCCAGCGTGGCAGTGCCAGAACAGACAACGGCCGCATCGGCATACGCCAACATATCCCACACGGGATGCGTTTCAGTCGGCACCCAATTGGATGAACCTTCCGCCCAAAGATGATGCACCCACTCCGTGTCCAACGCCGGTGCCACCGAAAGCACAAACTGCACATCGGGCAGGCGTGCGTTCACCCAATCCACCAACCGCGCATAAAGCGGCACATGCGCCACCACCTCATGCCGACGGCTGCCCGGTAGTAGCGCCACAATCGGACGATGCGGGTCCAGTCCCAATCGCTCGCAAAACGCCTCCTCGGATGACAAAGGGCGTGCCAATCGCAACAGTGGATGGCGGATCCGCACTGCCTGTGCCCCCATCGCCTTCAGCATCTCCGCCGACCAGGCAAAAGGGGTTAGAATCCAGTCGGCGATGAAGGGCAAATCCTGTCCCTGTCGGTCGCGCCGCCAACTGCCTGGTGGCATGTAATAACACACCCGCACGCCATGACCCTTCGCCCATCGACACAGCGGGATATTAAACGCCCCGAAATCGATGGGGATCAGCCAATCGGGACGCAGCTGTTGCACGATTCGCTTGACACGCAGAAATACCCTTAAGACACTTGGCAATACACGCAGCGACTCGATAATGCCAATCGCCCCCCAGCGACGGCTATCGGCAACGAGTTGCACACCTGCCTGCTGCATGCGCACGCTCCCGATACCCAGCAGCTCCACATCGGGATGTTTCGCTCGCAGATGCCGTGCCAAATCTGCACCATAGAGGTCGCCCGATGCCTCCCCTGCACTGATGAGCACGCGCATGTTGGCTTCCTACTTGCGCGACGGGCGATCCAGAAAGCGACCGTTTCGCCCCTGCCGAGTCTCTTCCATAAACTGGAGCAGGTGTTCCAGTTCTGGATACAGAGGTAGCTCTGCCCGGATACGCTCGATGGCTTGGCTCAGGTTCAAGTTGGCATAGAACATTAAGCGGCAGGCGGCTTTGAGCGCGGCGCGCACCTCTTCAGGAATGCCCGCGCGTCGCAGCCCCACCAGATTGATGCCGTACACTCGCGCCGGGTTGCCTTCCACCAGCATATAGGGCGGCACATCCCGCACGATGCGCGACATCCCGCCCACCATCGCCAGCCGCCCAATGCGCGTAAACTGATGCACGCCCGTCATGCCACCGAGATTCGCTCCATCGTCTATCACACAGTGTCCGCTGATGCCCACCGAGTTCGCCATCACCACGCCGCTGCCCACCCGACAATTATGCCCGATATGCACATACGCCATGAGAAAATTGTTATCGCCGATGACCGTTTCCTCACCTTCGCCACTGGCACGATGGATGGTCACATACTCCCGAATCAGGTTGTTGTCGCCGATGCGTAAAAAGGTGCGCTCATGCTTGAACTTACGATCCTGAGGTGGTGCGCCCAACACAGCACCATAGTAAATATGGTTATTTTTGCCGATGATAGTGTTTTCCTCGATAATCACATGGGCTTCAACGATGGTGCCGCTGTCGATATGGACATTCGGTCCAATCACGGCATATGCACCGACCTGCACATCATCAGCCAGCTCGGCGCGTGGATGCACCACTGCCGTTGGATGGATTATCGCCATAGTCGTATCCTCAAGGTTGCTGATTGATTGTGCTGGCAGGGGAGAGCGGAGCAGGCTGAAATCGAGAGGGATCTAACAGGGCGAAAGTGATTTCAGCTTCGGCGACCACCTCCTCGCCGACGCGTGCCACTGCGCGCACGCGCCCCACATCCCGACGCATCCAGAGCATCTCCACCTCCGCAATCAGCGTGTCGCCAGGCACCACCGGACGACGAAACCGCACATTATCCAGCCCTGCCAGCAAGGCAATCTTGTCCACCATGCCCGGCATCGTCATCACCATAACGCCGCCCACTTGCGCCATCGATTCGACGATTAAAACGCCCGGCATGATAGCGCGTGGTGGGAAATGCCCTTGAAAGAAGCTCTCGTTAACCGTGACATTTTTCAGTCCGACTGCGCGCTTGCCCGGCTCCAATTCCAAAATCCGATCCACCAGCAGGAACGGATACCGGTGAGGTAAGAGATGTCGTATCTGCTCCACATCCAGTGTCCATTCAGCCATGTTGCTCCTCCATCCTTGCCTGCCAGAGGGGTAGCCGCTGCGCAATGGCGTGGGCAAGCTGCACATCCAGCGCGTGCCCCGATTTGATGGCGACGAGCGTGAAGTCGCACAGCAGTGCGCCACACAGCATTAGGTCGCCTATCGCATCCAGTATCTTATGGCGCAACGGCTCATCCTCAAATCGCGCACTATTATAATACCCGTCCGACGCAATCAACAGCACATTTTCGAGGGAACCGCCCTGGGCTAATCCTTGCTGACGCAACGCCTCTACCTCATTTAAAAAGCCAAAGGTGCGGGCAGGAGCAATCTGCTTGCGGAACTGGCTCAGGTCGAAGCAGCCTGCCTGCACGCCCAGCGGAGGCGGAAACTGGATATAGCCAAAAGCGAGGGAAGCTCCGGGCAACACACCGACCATCCGATCCTCATGCTGCACCCATATCGGTTCCATTACGGGGATAATCATGGTTGATACCGGGGAGCCACTATCAGTTGAGAGGGTGCAAGTTCCGACGGTCTCCATCTGCTCGATGAAGGGGAGCGCGCTGCCATCCAGAGCGGGCACCTCTGTGCCTTCCAGCACTTCTACCAGACAGTCGGTGATACCCATCGCCCAGAAGGCGGCCAGCAGATGCTCCACCGTGCCCAGTGTTAGGTCACCATCGCCGACCACCACCGCGCGATGGGTGTGGCGCACATAGTCCCAGCGGATGGGACAGCGCGTCGCGTTGCGTTGCGCGACCAGCCCCCCTTCGAACGGGTGTAGGCACACTCGGCATTGTTCGCCCGTATGGAGACCCACGCCCACCACTTCAACGGGCTGAGCGAGCGTTCGCCGTTCAGCGGGGTGGTGTGCTTTCACCGCCCTCCTCCTCTTCGGTATAGTAGAGGATTCCCTCGCCCCCTTCGGGGGCACGCACCCATTCCTCCCCCTCCTTGATCGACACAATCAGGCGCGGTGCCTTAAATTTGCCGTCGGGGTCTTCCAGCACCACATTGCCGATAAGCACCAGAATCTCGTTTTTCTGGTCATATTCGGCGCGGTCAGCTGATAAGGTGCGCTCCTGCCCCTCTTTAAGCCGCTGAACCGCCTTGATGCCTCCTGTGATAATCGCTCTCTTTTTGCGATAGAAATACTCTATCTGCCCACATTCGGCTTCCACGGGGTAGCGTTTCGCTTCCTGCAGCTTGTCTTGCTCTTCTTTCTCGGCTGGCTGATTGGTGGCTTGGCGCGGCTTGATAAGCAGCCGCACATTCTGGGTGAGCAGGGCGCGCTTCTGATTCTCGGCGTACCACACTTCGAGCTTGTTCGCTTTCAGGTTCAGGCGCGGATCCTCCAGCCAGAGTTCTCCCGTGGCGATGGCATATTTGCGCTTGTTGTCCACCTCGGCGTAGGGTGCAAACGCGGTAGTATCGTCATCCTGAAGCCTCAAATTCTTGACTCTCCGAAGGTCATCCCGATATTCAAACTCGTCGTACTGGATGCGTACCTCACGGCGATTGTTCTGCTTATCCGATTGCAAGTGCATCGTGCCTTTTTCGATGCGAAGAAGCGATTCACGCAGGTTTAGCAGCAGTCGCTCGGCACGAGCTGATCCCCCATGCCACTCCAGAGTGAAGGGATGCTCGATAGTGATGCGCGCGGTACGCAGATCCCAGAGCAGCATCGGTGCCCGAATGGTTAGCGGCACAGCGTTTTCCAGAAGCGGATTGCGAAAGAGGGTCATGGTGGGTGTGCCGGTGATATGCAGTTGTCGCATAGGCTGGTTGTAGATAATTTCACCTGCCGAGGCGCGCCCCAGCAGTTCGCCCTCTTCATCATAGAAGACCCCTTCGCGCAGGTTAACGGCTCGCCAGAGAATACGGCTCTCCTCGATATCGATACGGTCTACTCGAAGTCGTGCCTGCACCCGATTGCCCTCACGCAGGGTGAGGGTCGCATCTTCAAGGCGCAGTTCGATGTGCTGCAAGCCTGATTGTGCTATCGTGCGAGCGAGGCGAGCGAACGGATCCTGACGGCGCAGCAGCTCCACTCCCCACAAGAGCGCGAGCGCGCTTGCCAGTCCCAGCAGCCCTATCAGAAAAGAGCGGATTTTAGGGGGTGCCGGGTCCCCACCCGGCACCCGGCGTGTGTCGGCGGATGGTGAAGAAAGTCGCTCAGGGACAATCCTCATTAATGGGGGGAGGGGGCGTATTGGGGTCATTCGGATAGACCTCCACCGTGCCCAGATCGATTAAGCCAGGTGCGCCGAACACCACCCCAACCACGCCCGCTTTGTCCGATGCGATGAGGCAACCGCCACTCGTGTTCGGATTCACCGGCAGCTGAATCACGCGCGTCTTACCTGACGAATCAGTGTGTTTGACCACTGCTGTATAGCCCGCTGGTATCCGAATCCAGATGCCACGGAAGCGTACATTCGAGGGCACATTCCGCAGCAAGAAATCGCCGATACGCGCGTTCCGGTTCAGCACTTGAGCGATGCTGAGGGCAATCTCGTCGTTGGATTGTGCCTGACCCGCTACAATCCGCCGAAAACTCAGCTCGCCCTGATCGGTCAGGAACAGGACGGTGGCGTTAAGCGACTCTTTGGTGTTCGCATCGATTACGCGCAAATAGGCGACGCGCTCCTGAATCACCACGCCGCTCCCACTTGCTCCGCCGCCACCGCCTCCGCAACTGTTCAACAGCATTCCCATCAGCAGCGCGAGCGCTGCAAACCATAGCCAACTGTTCGTGCGTTTCATTCGTCTGCTCGCCTCCATAATACTTTGACGATTCGTGCCTTGCTCCAATTTCCCTGTCAGAGGGATTATACCCTACTCTGTGGTCAAAAGGGATAGTTGTAATCAGCCGGCACATCGTTTACAGCCGACAAGCCTGCACGCTACCAGTCTAACACCTTCTCGTCCCATCACACCACAAACTTTAAACCCACATACGCCGACCCACTAAACCTCAATCCCACACAACACTCATACGGCGTCCGACACTCCAACCCATACCCACAACGAACATGCTCATCGTTGTAAGGGTGCAAGGCCTTGCGCCCCAACAACCAACCCAACCCCCTACTCCAAAACCCCATCCACCCTGTCCAACGATAACACGCACGGTAGTTCAAACGCCTCATCATCCGTCCTATGACGGCACTCCACACGACCCTTATACTCCTTTGGTGTGGGGGAGAGATGGATGCCTTTTTGGGCGAGGTGTCGGCGTCCATAGAGGCGTAATGCCTTACACACTTACTGGTGGAGTTAGAGGATGCACTGCTCTCTATCGGGGTTAGTTTTTCTGGGTTGGCGTTTGGGGGTTTGGGGCAGGTCGTGCCGTCCTTGCTCACCGTATGATAGGTAGCGCTTGACCCATTTGCGCACGTGTTGGGCAGAGGTGTGCCAGCGTCGTGCCGTTTCGCCGGAGGGGCGCATAGGCCTTACGCCCCTACATGCGCCCTTACTGCCCTTTTGGTGGTCGGTTTGGACGATGCGTTGGCGTGCGTTGGTTGGATTGATGGTATAAACCTGCTTGTAGGTAAATTTTGTTGTTGGCGTGTCTTTTGTTTTGCGTGTTGTAGGAGCGGTTCTACAGGGGGCGCGCCTGCTTTTTTCAAGTGTGGGTAGAGGCTGGGGAGGAGGGGCAGGTCGTATCAATGTGTTGGCGTATTTAGAGACAGGAATTGACTTTGCTGTCATCGATGGGGTGTAGTAGAGATGCCAACGGGCAAGTTAGGTGTGCACCTTGACAATCGGGCGCAGTGGGAGATTTTGAGTTCAGAGGGATTGCCTCTGGCGGGTAGGTGTTGTCGCCTGCCCACTGGAGGGGTTGGTTTGTAGCCTACCTGTGAGGGATTGAAACCGATCGAGCAACGCCTGCCATTCGATTGATTTCGAGCAGGAATCGGACAAGCGATAGGAGTATTTAGTAGTGGGTAGAATCAGAGAAGTGGGGAGTGTGCCAATGGAAAGGCATGCGGTCTGGTTGGCGGCGTTGCTGCACGACATCGGTAAGTTCCAGCAACGGGCGGAGTGGGGCTCGTATGTGTCCCATCAGGAGCTAGGGGCGCGCTGGTGCGAGCAGGACTATTTCCAGCAGGTGTTCGGCAGCGACTTGGCGGAAGCGGTGCGCCAGCACCACAACCGCAACTTCCCGCGCACCAACGAGCAACGCACACGCCTGAACCAACTGGTGCAGCTCGCGGATTACTTGGCAGCGGGCGAGCGCGAGACCGAGACCCGCCCGCACGAAGAGCCACCCCAAAGCCAACTGGTGAGCATCTTCTCATGCATCCCACTGGCATGGCAAGACCAAAAGCGGGATCAAAAACGAGACGCATCACGAACCTACCCACCCGAAAAACGCTATCCTGTGCAAGCCCTCGATTGGGAGAGTGAGTCGCTGCTCCCCCAGGAGGCACCTCCATCAGCGGGCGACAACCCTTACAAACCGCTCTGGGAAGCGTTCCAGCAGGAGTGGCAGGCGTTTGCGGCGAACCGCACCTACACCGAGGCGGACTTCCGCACCATTTTGGCGCTGCTGGAGAAATACACCTCCTTTATCCCCTCCGCCACGCCGTGGGAAGAGCATGACGAGCGCACCGTGCCCGATGTATCGCTGTATGACCATCTGCGCGTGACGGCAGCGATTGCCGCCTGCCTCGACAAGCAACTGCTCCCCGATGCGCTGGAGCAGGCATGGGCGAACCCACAAGCCTACTCTGAGCCTATTCTGCTGTTGGTGAAGGGCGATTTGTCGGGCATTCAGGACTTTCTGTATCTGACGGGGCGGGGCGGTGTCGCCAGCGGGCTGAAAGGTCGCTCTGCCTTCCTGCAGCTGCTGACCGAAGCGATTGCTGATTTCGTGCTACGCCGACTGGAGCTGCCGCCCGTGTGCCTGTTGCTTGCCAGCGGTGGGCACTTCTACCTGCTGGCGCCTTACAACCAAGCCCAAACACTGGCGGGACTGCGCACCAGCATCAGCCAAAAACTGCTCCAAGCGTTTCAGGGCGACCTGCGTGTGCTGTTGGAGTGGGTGCCACTCACCAACGCGGACCTGCTCAGTTCTGATGCCATCAGCAACAAATGGGACATGCTGGCGAGCCAAATCGGGCAGCGCAAGCAACAACTCTGGGCAGAACTGCCCGACAGCGACTTGCAGTGGCTGTTTACACCTATCCAGCGTGCAACGGATGCCCAGTCGCTGTGCCAGGTGTGCTATGGCGAGTATGTGAAAGGGCGCGTCGACGACGACATTCGCAAGTGCGGGCGATGCCTTTCGTTCGAAGAACTGGGTAGGCAGATGCGTCGCCCCACCGCGCTGGTGATTCAGCAGATAGACCCAACGGATCCACCCCAGAATGCGAAGTGGGAAGAGGCGCTCCAAGCATTTGGCTGGCGAATGCATATTGTGGAACAAGGTCAGCCAATCCCAGAGGTGCCAGCCCCCGCAGTTCAGGTGAGCTTCACACCGAACGGGTTTACCCCCGTGCACCGTCGCGAGGGGTGGAGTTATGTGTTCCGCCCGCTGGCGACCGCCACCCCCGAACTCATCGAATATCGCCTGCCCGACTTTGAGAAGCTTGCCGAGAAAAGTGAGGGTGCGCCGTGGCTGGGCGTGCTGCGGATGGATGTCGACTCGCTGGGCAGGCTCTTCGCACAGGGGCTGAAACCCAAAGCCACGCTCAGTCGCATGGCGACGCTCAGCCGCACGACGCGCCTCTTCTTCGAGGGGTATGTCGCCCACCTGTGCGCCCCGTATGCCCAGGAGCAACAGCTGTACCTGCTGTATGCAGGGGGCGACGACCTCTTTGTGGTGGGCGCGTGGAGCATCCTACCCGAACTGGCACGCACCATCCGAACCGCCTTTCGGCAACTGGTGGGCGCAGACCACATCACCCTCTCGGCAGGCATCGCCATCAGCCATCCGAATACGCCGCTTTACCAACTGGCGGAAACGGCGCGCACCGCACTGGATGAGCAGGCGAAGGGGCATAAGTGGTACCATAACGGGCAGCCGCGCGAAAAGGACGCTATCAGCTTCCTACAGACGCCAATAGGCTGGGGCGAGTTCGAGCGCGTGTTCCAAGCGTTCGAACAGGTGTGCCAGATGGTGCAAGGCTCCGACGGCAAGCCCTCGGTGCCCCGCGCGCTCATCACCCAGTTGGCAAGCATCGCCGCGCTCTACCAGCGCAACACTGCCCATGTGCGTCGACACTTGCGCACCCCCACCGATAAGAGGGCAAACCTTACCTTCTACGCCCGCTGGCTCTGGCGCGGCGTCTACCACCTCACACGCTTCGCCGAACGGCACAAGGAGCAACGCGACGACATCCTCGCGCTCCGCGACCGACTCAGTGACCACAACAGCGGGCTAATCGAGCATCTGCATGTCATCGCCCGCTGGGCAGAACTCTACACACGCAGCAGTAAGGAGGGATAGACGATGAATCAGCAGAATAGACCACACGAGAGAACACAGTCAGGAGGGTCCTATTCGCCTGAGCAGATCCATCGTGCCATTCGCGAAGGCGGACGCGCCCTCGTCGAACTGGCAGAGCAAGTTGGCAGAAGGGTCAGAAATGAGGGATTGACCACCAGCCAAATCCGCAACATTTTCGGCTTGGTTAAGCGGATGGAGATGGAGATGCGTAAGGGGTCTGACTGGAAGCACGAGTTGATGATGCTCAAGCCGAAGATGGCGTATGCTGCCGCTCGCGCCAGTGGTAAAGGCGCAGAGACACTCGCACGAGTACTATCGCACGCTATCGACGCGGTGGAGAGCGACGCCTCTAAATTCTCTCGGTTTGTAGACCTGTTCGAAGCCATTCTCGCTTACCACAGGGCAGCAGGAGGGAGATGAAGATGGCAACCAGCATTCAGATGATGGGCAAAGTGGTGATTACGGGCGGCATTCGGCTGGTGACGGGCTTGCACATCGGTGGTGCGGCAGCAGGCTTAGATATCGGCGGCGTGGACAGTCCCATCATCCGCCATCCCGTCACGCGCGAGCCGTACATTCCCGGCTCCTCGCTACGCGGCAAGATTCGCGCCCTGCTCGAACGCGCTTACGATAAGCCCCTCAACAAAAAGGTGCAAGATGTACGCCTCCACGAATGCTTCACCGAAGCAGAGTATCAAAAGTGCGCTATCTGCCATGTGTTCGGTGTGTCGCCTGGTGAGCGGGAGCGCGGAGATGCCTCACGCGAGCAAGCCGATCGCAGGGGCGAATGGGACTCCTTCAAGCCAACCCGACTGGTGGTGCGCGATGTGGGTCTCACAGCCGAGTCGCGCGCCGAACTTGAAACCGCCGACACCGACCTACCCTTCAGCGAGGTGAAGTGGGAGGCGTCCATCGACCGCATCACTTCGGCAGCCGTACCCCGCCAGAACGAGCGCGTGCCCGCGGGCGCACGATTCGAACCGTTCGAGATGATTTACACGCTCTACCGCCTCAACAACGGGAACGACTGGCAGCAAGATGCCAATTGGCTCGCGGTGGTGTTCGAAGGCATGCGCCTGCTGGAAGACGACTATCTCGGTGGCTACGGCTCGCGCGGCGCAGGCAAAATCGCCTTTGAGAACCTGCGGGTCGAACTGCGCCCGCTGAAATACTATCTCGGAGAAGGCGACCCCGTCGTACTTGCCGACACACTTGACCTGCGCGACCAGCAACGCATCAAGACGCTGATTGAGCAGGTAAAGCAGCGCTTGCAGGGTGGATAATGCAAGGCACGGTTGTCTACAAGCTTCAGTTTCGTGCGCCGTTGCATATCGGTGAGCGCGGGATCGGGCAGGAGCAGACGCGCGACTATGTGCCCGCCGACACGCTCTTCAGCGCGCTCTGCACGATGTGGAGCCTGCTGTATGGGGTGCAGTCGCTTGTTGACGACTTGCTGGTGCGGTACAGCGATTCGGGGCGCGAGCCGTTCTTTCTGACCTCTGCTTTCCCCTTCGCAGGCGAGGTGCGCTTCTATCCCAAGCCGCTGCGCCCACCTGATAGCACCCCTGAATTCGCCAAACGCTGGAAGAGCGTTCGCTGGGTCTCCGAGCGCGTGTTTCAGGCATATCTCAACAGCGAGCCTGTTGCTTTGGAGCCTGAAAACAGCATGCCCAACGGCGTGCCCCGACTGCTGCTACAGGACGGCGAGATGCTCATCCATCCCGATGACTGGCAAGCTGTGCAACAGTTCTGGGACTATGAGGCAGACGATTTGCGTGTCTACCGAACGGCGGTGGTACCGCGTGTGACGCTGGATCGCGTCTCGAACGCTTCGCAGATTTGGCACTTTGGCGAGGTGCATTTCGCGAGCGGATGCGGGCTGTGGTTCGCAGTGCAGTTCGGGGAGGCACGCTTCCAGGAGCGGTTCGAGGCGTGTTTGCGTCTGCTGGGCGACACGGGGCTGGGCGGTGAGCGCAACGCCGGGCGCGGGCTGTTTCGCTTCGAGCGCACAGAGTGGAGCTTGCAAACGCCTTCTGATGCTTCAGCGTTTGTGACTCTCTCGTCGTGGCTGCCTGCCACTCAGGAGCAGCGCGGTTGGCTGCGTGTGGACGGCTCCGCTTACGAACTCACGCTCAAGCGCGGCTGGCTCGGCTCGCCTTTCGCCAACAATCTGCGGCGCAAAGAGGTCTGGATGGTGCGCGAAGGCTCGGTGATTGCCCACCCGCCAGAGTTCCGCATCGGTCAACTAATAGACCTTGCGCCCGACCTCTCGCCCCATCCCGCTTATCGCTACGCATACGCCTTTCCTGTGGGGGTGAAATAAGATGGCAACCCAAACCTATCGGCTGGAGATTCTCAGCCCGACTCATATCGGCAGCGGGCAAGAGTATGGTGCGTTCGACGGCGTTTTCCAGAACGGACGCTGGTACCTGATTGACCTCAAGAAAGTGCTGGAGCGCAGCAAGGAGGATCCGACCAATCTGGCGAATGCACTGATGCAATCGGGCTTCAACTGGGCAAGCTGGCTGCAACAGCGCAACATTTCGCCTGCCCAAGTCTGCTCCTATAGCGTCGCCTGTACCCAGAACCCAGGCGCCACCAAAATCCGCGCCTGCATTCGCGACCCCTTCTGGCGACCCTATATCCCTGGCAGCACGCTCAAGGGCGCCATTCGCACCGCTGTCTTGGAAGGTCTGCTGATAGACGAACCGCGCCAAAAACGCCAGCAGTGGGCACGGCGGGCTGTTCAGAGGGATCAGCACGGCAAATATCCCGACCGACGCTATGTGGCGCGCAATACCCTCGAACGCGACCTGCTTATTGGCAAAGTGCCCAACCGTGCCAACGAATCGAACTACGACTTGCTGCGCGCGCTGCACATCGGCGACTCGGAGCCAATTGACCCCGAACAGGCGCAGATTGGACTGGCGTGGGTGCATACCCTGCGGAATGGGCAACTCGTGCAGAAGCGGGCAGGAGGTGAAGAGTATAAGATGTTCCTGGAATGGCTGCCGGTGGGTGTGCAAACACATCTGACCATCCGCCTCGATGAGCGGCTACTTCAAGGCGATTACCCGCAACATCTTGGCTTCGCGGAGAAGCAGGTGAAAGCACTGCGCGAGTTTGCCGATGCATGCAACAAGCGTGCCCGCTCCATGATAGAGCATGAGGGCGAGTTTTATGAAACCTACGGCTTACCCGCCATCGCTAAGTTTTATCAAACGCTGGGCAATCGGCTTCAGCAGATAGAGGCGCAGGGAGGCTTCCTGCTGAATATCGGTTGGGGCGGCGGCTGGGAGATGAAGACCGTCACCAACCCGCTTACAGTGGATTTAGACGAAGAATATGAGCGCATCCGCCAAACTTACAATCTGGGGCGGCGAGGCTCAGATGTGTTTCCCAAAACGCGCCGATTAGCCTATCGGCAAAGCCAACCCTTTGCGCCACTGGGCTGGGTCGCCCTCATTCCGGAGGTGTAAGAGCGATGAAACTGATAGTCTTTGTTGGCACTGGGAAATATGAGCCGATTACTTATCGCTGGGGCAAGTACGAGAAGTACACAAAATTCTTCTCGGACGCGCTGGTGGAGTGGCTTCAGCCCCGGACAACCTGTGTCATGCTCACCGACACGGCTCGCCAACATCAGAACTGGCAGGAGCTGAAGCCTCTTCTGCAGGAGCGCACCGAAATTTGCGAGATTCGCATTCCCGACGGCAAAAGCGAGCAGGAACTGTGGGATATTTTTCAGCGCATCGCCGATGTGGTGGAACTTAAAGATGAACTGGCGTTCGACATTACCCATGCTTTTCGCTCCCTACCTATGCTCGCTCTGTTGGTGATCGCTTATCTCAAGCAGATCAAAGAGGTTCAGATTCGGCACCTGCTGTATGGGGCATACGAGGCGCGTGAAAACGGGGTTGCCCCTGTGTTCGACCTGACGCCGTTTGCCGAATTACTGGACTGGCTTACGGCAGCCAAGATGTTTATCACCACGGGCAACGCCAGCGAGTTAGCCCAACTGCTGGAGAATATTCAAGACGAGGCGTGGCGTGAGCGATTGCCTCAGCGTCCACGCCATCTCAAGAGGCTTGCCGATGCACTCACAAAAGTTTCCGCTCATCTTCTGCTTAGCCGGGTGCCTCTGCTGGCGGAATCGGTACGGAAACTCCAATCGCGTCTTGAGCCGCAGGATGGAGCGCGCGCCGAGATTAGTGAATGGGCACCGCCGCTGATACCTTTGCTCGAACGCATCACCGAGACCTACAGCCCCTTCGCTGATGACGACCTGCGCACGCAAGCCAAGCTCATCGAATGGTACTATCAGCACGGGCACATCGTACAGGCGATGACCCTCGCTCGCGAGTGGATTATCAGCTACCAACTGGCGCAGCAAGGCAAAGACTGGCGCGATAGGAAGGCGCGCGACCAGATGGAAGGGTACCTCAATGTGCATGTCAAGCAATATCCGCTCTGGAGCGAGGTGAGCAAACTGCGCAACGACCTTGCCCACTGCGGCTTCGGACGCGCCGAAGGGCAGGTGTTAGGCATCAAATCGATTCAGCAGCAGTCAGAGCAGGTAGTAAACGAGATTCTAAAGTTGTCGGAAGATATTGATCAAACGGTTTCATAATCGGGTATAATGCCTTGTGGGCAGATGAGGAGGTAGGATTCGATGGTGGAACGCAGTCTGAAGGTGAAACCGCCTGAATGGAGCGAGCCCCAGAGTGCACAGCCGCTCCAAATCGATATCGAGACGATAACTCCTCTGTTCGGAGGGGGTTATAAAACCCGTGAGTATGACGAGTTAATCCCTGTGCGCGCACCGACGGTGCGAGGACACCTGCGCTTCTGGTGGCGGGCAACCGCTGGTGCCCAGTATTCATCGGTTGATGAACTCTATCAAGCAGAGTGCGATCTGTGGGGTGGCGCTTCAACCACGAATCAAGCTCGCGTAGGCAAAGTAGCTGTCCAAGTGAAAATCTTGAGTAAAGGCACAAGAAAACCATATCACGAGATTGCCCCGCGTGCAAAGCCTAAAGAAGGGCCTTTACACGGCTTTTTTCTGTTCCCACTTCAAGCGATCAAAAGTGAAAACCTTCCTGAAGCAAAAGGACTTGAAGGGGTTTGGTTTCGGCTCTGCTTGCAGTATGATTCCCGTTTGACCGATCAGCAACGCAAAGAAGTCGAAGCGGCTGTCAAAGCCTGGCTGGTTTTCGGTGGGATTGGTGCACGCACACGGCGTGGCTGCGGCGCCCTCAAAGCGAGGGATGCGGCATGGCAACTTCCGAACGATCCAAATCAGCGAGAAGAATTCATCAAGCGACTGCTATTTCATCAAGGTGACAACCATGCCTATGACTACCCGACGCTGGTCGGTGCTACCGTTCTCATCGGTCAGCCTCAAGCTGATCCCATGACTGTTTGGAAGGAGCTTGGTCGGTTTTGGGCACGCTTTCGCAAAGGGCATTTCCCCAGTGACTACAAGCCCATGGTCGGAAGCAAGTGGAACGATTACAGACAGGTCCTCTGTAAGTTATCGAGCAATCTCGGCAGGGCACTTCCTCTGGCAAAGCCCTATCTGGGGCTACCTATCGTCTACCAAGAATTCCGAGACGCCTGCTTCCACGGCTCCATTGAACCTGCGCAAAGTGGTCGGATGGCATCCCCCGTCATTCTCAAGCCTGTCGCGCTGGATAACGGGGGGTTCGCCCCACTTATCCTCGTGATGCGCACCAAGAAACCTGAACAAATAAAAATCAACGGCGCGGGGTATTCGCTCCGATTACCGACTTCGGACCCAGTGTTGCAAGCACTGAAGGCAAGTGATGTACTGGATGCGGTCATCAAGGCTGCCCATCAACACTTCAAAGGAGTCCAGGAGATCCAACCATAGGAGGGATTTTGTGATGGCGTTTTTGGTAGTTTTTTCGATAGGACCTGTGCAGGAGTTTATTGCGGCTTCACGACGCACCGCTGATCTCAAAGCAGGCT
>OGCH01000530.1_pt1 | contig 18986 bp, 15 predicted proteins | sample 1570111 | NCBI WGS metagenome assembly OGCH01 (sample SAMN03436243, study PRJEB24508) | hot springs metagenome | biome: Desert Springs; feature: Hot Springs; material: Water | place: USA: Great Boiling Spring, Nevada | collected 2008-12-01 | depth 0 m m | reverse complement strand
GGGCGCCGCGCTGCAGGCGGAAGCGGTGGAGATTTATACCGATGTGGATGGCGTCAAGACCGCCGATCCCGACTTTGTGCCCGATGCGCCCACCCTGCGCGAAATCACCTACGAGGAGGTGGCAGAAATCGCCCATCAGGGCGCGCGCGTGTTGCACCCACGCGCCGCCGAAATCGCGATGGATTACGGCATCCCCCTCTGGGTCAAATGCACCTTCACCGACGAGCCAGGCACACGCGTGGTCGCCCAATTGCAGAACGGCACACGCCGCATTACAGGCGTCACCCACACAGGCAAGCTGGTCTATCTGAGCTTCTACATCCCCTACCCCGAGCATAAATCGCTGCTGGAGCTCGAAATCTATCGCCTGATGGCGCGAATTGGGGTAAACCTGCAGGGTGTGGGCGTGGATGAGGAGGGATTGGGCATCGCCTTCCCACGCGAGTGCTGGCAACGAGTGCGCTCGACCCTCGATGGGCTGGTGGTGCCCCTACCGATGAGTGGAGAGCGAAGCGATGGTGCCGCGCATCATCGGGACGCACGGGCGACCCGACTTGCCAAGCGGGAGGGCAGCACCAGCCCTCTCTTTTATCTCTTCCAATTTGGCGACCAGCCCAGCGAGGTCTGCCAGATTCAGCGCGGCATGCTGGAAAAAGCGGGACTGGGTGGCGAGCAACTGCGCCCCATCACGATCAATGTGGCAGAAGGCTGCACGATGGTCTCGCTGATTGCACACGGCTACAGTCAGGAACCGGGCATCTTCGCACGGCTCTATCAGACGCTGCTGCAAGCTGGTATCCCCGTGTGGCAGACCGCCGACTCGGAGTTGAGCCTCTCGTGCATCATTCCCGAAAGCGAAGTGGAAAAGGCGGTGAAAGTGCTGCATGAGCAATTCGAACTTTACGCAGCAACCTGATAAGCCTCCAGCGCAGGGGGATGAAAAGCGCTTGGAGCAGCCGCCCGAGCTGCCCTCCATGCCTGAGCTGCCAGAAGTGCCTGAAGTGCGCTTTGAGCGACCAAAGGAACCATCTCGCACGCCACGCTTTATGGAGGCGTCGCGCGGAATGGCACTCGCCTTCTCGGTGGGCTTCGCACTCGTGGGTCCGATTATTCTGGGTGCGCTGCTGGGCATCTGGCTGGACGCCCGCTTAAACACCTCGCCGTGGCTCACGATGGTGCTGGTGCTGTTGGGCATTGTAGCGGGATTTGTCGAGATGATTCGCGCGCTGAATCGGCTTCAACGGGAACAGGAGCGCAAGCCATGAACCTGATGGAGCAACCGAGGGCGATGTGGCGCGCGTTGGCACTGCTCACGACGCTGCTTGGATTGGCGCTAACGGGGCTGGCGACAGTTGTGGGGCTGCCCCAAGTTGGCATCGGCGTGATGGCAGGTGTGCTGACACTCGGAGGTGTGATAGCGTTTCATGGTTGGCTGGTACGCCGCTTCGCCCAGCCGGGCAATCCGAATTTCCAGCGGATTCTGATGCTGTCGGGTGTGGTGAAGTATCCGCTGCTGATGCTGGTGGTTTATCTGGTGGTGCGAGGTGGAGGTCAGATGGCGATTGGATTCGCAATCGGTATACTGCTGCCTCTTTTGGGGCTGACCTTGCTTGCCATTCGTGCCAATCGCGCATAAGCATCTCGGGTACACTCTGGTCGATGCAGCCGACACCGCTGCTGCCTGTGCGCTCTGCACGGCATCTGAAGCGGGGATGGGAAATCCGTGTGCCCAATTTGGCGATTCACAAGCCCCTCGACTCTCCCTGCGTGTGGGAGGATGCGGGGCTGCCTATCTCACTGGAGGGACCCGTAGATTACCTGCTCGACTTTGAGTTGCACCCCGTTTCGGAGCGACGCTACTGGCTCCACTTCGGTGGGGTGAGCTATCAGGCAGAGGGCTGGCTGAATGAAGAGCCTATTGGCTCCCATCGGGGCATCTGGGATGCTTTCTGTTGGGAGCTGACCCATGCCCTACGCTCTGGCACCAATCGGCTCCGCCTTCAGGTCATCAAAAATGGGGGCGAGCGGTTCCCCGTGCCGCAGGTGTTGAGCGGCTTTCTGCCCTATGTCAGCTCCACCTTTGGCGGCATCTGGCAGCCCGTTCACCTGTTTGATACGGGTTCGGCATGGCTAAGCGACCTCTATGTGCGCGGCGAAGCGGACGGCACCGTGCGCCTCGAGGCGATGCTCCACGGCGAGGGCACGCCCATCCTCATCCTGAAGATTTTGACACCAAACAACCGACCGATTTACCAGACCCGCTGGCAGGGGATAGGGGTCTTTCGGCATGAGGCGAAGTTGCCGAAGATAAAGCCGTGGTCGCCTCTCTCACCCGTTCTCTACCGCTGTCGCGCCGAAGTCTATGTAGACGGCGAACTGAGCCATCAAGTGGAGCGACACTTCGGCTTTCGCACGCTGGAAGTGGATGGCAGCCGCATCATGCTGAATGGATACCCCTTCTACCCACGCGGCTTGCTGCACTGGGGCTGGTATCTGCGTACCCATGCACCCGCCCCCTCACCAGAAGAGGCACAAGAGGAGCTGCACTACCTGCGGGCGATGGGGTTCAATATGCTCAAAGCCTGCCTTTGGGTTCCATCCCAAGACTATCTGACGCGGTGCGACCAGCTGGGGGTTGTCGTGTGGCTGGAGCTGCCACTCTGGTTGCCGCGCATGGATGACGCTCAAATCGAACAGGTTCGGCGCGAATATGAGGCGATAGTCAGACAGGTGCGCTCTCATCCATCGATTCTTATTTGGACACTGGGCTGCGAGCTTTCCAAGCAGTTCCCACACGAGGTGCTGGGCGAACTTTATCAGATGGTCAAGCAGCTCACGGGTAGCCCACTGGTGCGGGATAATAGCGGTGGGGGCGAATGTTATGGTGGCGTGCTACAGGAGTATGCCGACTTCGCCGATTACCACCTTTATACTGATTTGCCCTTTGCGCGTCCAACTTTTACCGCCTTTCTTGAACGCATCCGTTCCCCGATGCCTTGGCTGCAAGGCGAGTTCTGCGACCATGACACGATGCGCGACTTTGTCGGGCTGCGCCGCGAAGTGGAGGCGCGCCATCTCTGGTGGCTGGAGCGCGACCCAGCGGTCAACCCTCAGGGGGTACGATGGTTCTACGAGACTCCCTTTGTCGAAGAGCGATTGCACCAGCAAGGGCTGAGACCCCACCAGTTCGAAATGGTCGTTTCGTCTCGGCAGGAGCAGATGTTCCACCATAAGTTCACGCAGGAGCTGATGCGTGCCTTGCCCGGCACCTCGGGCTATGTCGTCACGGGACTGAAAGATACCCCTATCGCCACGGCGGGGCTGCTCGACGAGCGTGGGCAACCGAAAATGGTTGGCTTCGCCGACTATCGCACATTCAACAACGACACGGTGCTGCTACTCGATTGGCATCGGCGTCGTGTGTGGCTGGCGGGGGGCGACCGCCCAGCGAACCCCGACCCGTTCAATCACTTCGGCGGTCAAACCCTCTATCCCACGCTGGCGGTTTCCCATTTTGGCGCACCCTTGCGAAATGTGGAGCTGAGCTGGCAGGTGAATTATCAGTTGGGAGTGCATAGCTCTGGGAAGATGAGGTTCCCGCAGATTACAGGCGGTCAAGTCGAACCACTTGGGATGCTGGAGATATCGGCACCGCTTGTCGACGGGCATCCAAGCTTGCTGAAGTTGATGGCGTGGTTGGAGGTCGAGGGCAAAAAGGTTGCCCATAATCACTGGCATCTCTGGCTTTATCCCCAGCTGGATTGGCGCGAAATCGGCAAGTGGTCGCTATATGACCCTGACGAGAGCCTTATTGGGCTGCCAGCGCGCAACGAGGTGTTCATTCCGTTTGGTCGCGGGCAATCGCCAAGCCATCCGCGTCTGTTGGCAACGCGCTGGGAAGAATGGATGCGCGATTTCATTCGGCAGGGCGGGCGTATCGTGCTGATTCTGACCGATGGCGCCTCGCTTGCTCAGATCAAGGTGCCCTTCTGGCGTGAGGCGACCCATCTCATCCAGCCCGACGCGCTTGGGCGGGGCATTATTCTCCCCACCTATGCCGATGAAAGGGTGTACGGACTTAGCACGGATCGCGCCCTGTTGGGCGAAGAATCGCGGCAAGCGATTGATGCTGAAGCGGTGTGGCAACCGCTCTGGCGTCGGGTCGATACGCGCACGGGCTGGGTCAGCCATTACATGGCGGAAGTGCTGCTGGGCAAAGGGCGGATGCTGATGACCACCTTGCACTTTGCGGGCGAGTTCGGTGATACTCCCCTCAGTCTCCAGTATCATCCGGCAGGGCAATATTGGCTTTGGGCGATGTGTTGCTATCTGCGAGACACCAAACCCTGCCAGCACTTGCCTCGCTATTAAAGGCAGCACCAGTGCGAACGCGATTTTCATTCTATTATCTGGGAAGCTTGAATCCAACAAACCACTGCTTGTTTATATGGGTAAACAGGGATAGGAATTCGCTTTGAGGGGCATTATGCGCTACCGTAGTGGCAAGCGCGGATAAAGCGGATAAATGGGTAATAGGTTGAGTCAGGTAGGAATCTCTGTCGAATGACACCTCGCAAGATGTAACGAACCTGTATCGAACAAGACAGGGAGGCATGGTATATTAAAATGTGGAGGTGAGATGATGATGCGATTCGAACGACTTCTGGTTACGGTAGGATTGGCAAGTTTGATGGTAAACGCAGCTAGATTACACGCCGATGTATTCGTGGATTCTTGGGGTCATTCTCTACCCCAATGGGCACCTATTTGGAGCTGGGAGCGTTCTGGGGCTCCTACAAAATGGCAGTACGACACAGACCAAATGGCAACACTTCACGCCTTGATTAGCCAAGTGACTGGTGCTGGAAGAGTTGGCTCACATTGTGTCGAAGGTGTCAGCCGAACCGGGCAGGTGATACATCTGTGCTTTGATGAGAATACACCCGAGTGGTACATCGAAAGTGTTTCGCGTCGAATTTTTGGTGATTTCTCGCCTGCTTATTACGCCGTGGTTCGCTGGAGCAACACCTCCTATGGCAGTACGGGACCGCGTGGAAACCCAATCCGGCTACGCTGGAGCTTTATCCCAGATGGCACCGAAGTGACTGATATCATCAATGGCGGACGGGTACCAAGCGATCTTCACAGCGTCTTAGATACTCAGTTTGGGGACAGACTGCTTTGGCAAACCCAGTTCCGTAGAGCTTTTACCAGCTGGTCAGCAGTAGCAGGTATCCAGTTCGAGGAAGTGCTAGACGATGGTGCAGACTTCCCTAATAGTCCAGGTTCAGCCTCTGCACCGCGCGGGGATATACGCATTGGCGGATGCCCAATGGATGGTCAGGGCAGAGTGCTTGCCTACAGTCATTTTCCAGATGTAGGCGATATAGTCATTGATACCAGTGACTGGTGGTACTATCCATCGGATGACTACCAGCGCTTGCGATATGTAATGATTCATGAACTCGGTCACTCAATAGGGCTACACCATGTAGGTCCATGCGATTGTACGAAGATAATGGAGCCTAGGCGGTGCACGAATTTTGACAGCCCACAAGATGATGATATCCGTGGTGCACAGCGCTTCTATGGCGATACCCACGAGGTCAACGACTCCGCAGCTACTGCCACCTTTATTGGCAGCCCCGGTGAGCTTCCTGGTGGTGGATTACGAATAGAAGCGAGCCTTGATCGCATCGACGATATCGATTATTACCGCTTCACTGTAGGCCCTAATCGGAGAATCAACATCGGTGTCGGTCCGATTGGAAGCACCTATAATGTCGGTCCACTTACGACCTGCGATGCTTCATATCCCTCTGTGAACACCCGAGCCATCCAGAATCTGGAATTAGAGCTGCTTGCACCCGATGGTACAACGGTGCTGGCATCCGCTACAAGGAACGGCATAGGATTTGGTGAGAGGATTGTGGCACCGTTGTATCCTGCAGGCGGCACCTTCTATGTGCGAGTCTTTTCAGGCGATGGCTCAACGGACGATGTGCAGCGCTATGCACTGGGGCTTTCTACTGAGAGCTTGCCACCAGGTGATACCAACGGTGACGGTTGCGTGAATGATTCTGATCTCCTGAATATCATGCTTAGCTATGGTGGTACAGATCCACGCTATGATTTGAATGGAGATGGGATTGTGGACGATGGGGACTTGCTTATCGTCCTATTGAACTTCGGGCGTGGATGTGGTGAACCATAAAGTAGGGTCTGCCGCTCCCCCTTTACCAGTTCAACAGAGGTTTCCTTCAAAGAGGGAAACCTCTGTTGTTTATAGTTTATTTGATTTTTTGAATCCATTCTGCACGCTCTGAAAACCTTCTAACCCGCGCCCCAGAAGCGTCGATCGATGCTGCGGTATTGCACCGCTTCGGCGATATGGGGTAGCTGGATGGTGTCCGCACCTTCGAGGTCGGCGATGGTGCGAGCGATTTTGAGGATGCGGTCGAAGGCGCGGGCGCTCAGCCCCAGTCGCTGCACCGCCGTGCGCAGATAACCCCGCACCTCCTCGCCAATCGGGCAGAACTGGCGCACCAGCTTGCTGCTCATCTGCGCGTTGCACACCAGCCCGTAAGGCTGCAGCCGCTCCAGCTGGCGCAATCGTGCCTGCACCACGCGCTCGCGTATGGCAGCCGACGGCTCGCCCGGCTGAAGCCCCAGTAGCTCCTCCTGACGCAAGCGCGGCACCTCCAAGTGAATATCAATCCGATCCAGCAGCGGTCCCGAGATGCGCTGCAGATATTTGCGAATCAGCGTTGGTGAGCAGTTGCAGCTGTGATACGGGTCACCATGAAAGCCGCAGGGACAGGGGTTCATCGCAGCGACCAGCATGGTTTGCGCGGGGAACTGCACGGCGGCTTGCACGCGCGAGACGGAGACCACGCCATCCTCCAACGGCTGGCGCATCGCCTCCAGCACATCGCGCTTGAATTCGGGCAGCTCATCGAGAAACAGCACCCCATTATGCGCCAGCGAGATTTCGCCTGGTCGCGGAATTGTGCCGCCGCCCACCAGCGCGGCATAGGAGGTGGTATGATGGGGCGAGCGGAAAGGTCGCGTGGTCATCAGACCCGTTTTCGGCGGCAGCAGTCCTGCTGCACTGTAGAGCCGTGTGGTCTGCAGCGCCTCCTCCAGCGTCATCGGCGGCAGAATGGTTGGCAGGCGGCGCGCCAACATCGTTTTACCTGAACCAGGCGGACCTATCAACAGCACATTATGCCCGCCAGCCGCCGCAATCTCCAACGCCCGCTTCGCCTGCTCCTGCCCCCGAATCTCGGCGAAGTCCACCTCATAGTCGGGCTGGGCATTCAGCAGCGCGTTCACATCGACGCGCGTCGGCTGCTTGCTCTGCGGGTCGTGAAAATAGGTCACCACCTCCAGCAGGTTCTCCACGCCAATCACTTCCACCTCGCGCACCACCGCCGCTTCCAGTGCGTTGGCAGCGGGCACGATAAGCCGCCGCTTGCCCGACTCGCGCGCGTGCAGGGCAATCGACAGCACCCCATTCACGGGGCGCACGCTGCCATCCAGCGATAGCTCACCCACAATCAGCGTCTCCTCCAGCCGATCCAGCGGGATTTGCTCCGAGACCGCCAAGATTCCAACCGCAATCGGCAGGTCATAGGCAGGTCCCTCCTTGCGCACATCGGCAGGAGCAAGGTTGATGGTCAGTTTGCGCAGGGGGAAGTCGAGCCCCACATTGCGGATGGCGGTACGCACGCGCTCGCGCGATTCCTGCACCGCCGTGTCGGGTAGCCCCACCAGCGTCCACTGCGGCATGCCCGGCTGCATATCCACCTCCACCTGCACAGTGAAGGCGTCGATGCCGTGCAGCGCCGCGCTGTCCACCTTTGCCAGCATCCACGAAGCGATTCGACGCAACGGCTTCCTCTCCTGCTTTGCGCCATATTGGGTATAATCCTGGAAGGCGACATGCGCAATCCGTTTCCTGGCATGAACCCGTATTTGGAGGAGCCTGCGCTGTGGGGTGGTGTGCATCATCTCCTGATGAGCGCGCTGCACCAGCAGCTGAATCAGCGGCTGCCCAAAGGCTATGTCGCACTGGTGGAGGAGCGCATCTACTTAGAGACGGGCGATGCCTTTCAGCACTATGTGCCTGATGTGCTGGTCGCGCGCAGGCGGGAGGCATCGTCGCAGACGCCAGCCCTCACCGCAGTCGCTGACCCACCCGTGCGTATCGAACTCCATGACCCGATTACCGAGCCGTTCCTGCAAATCTTCTCGGTGCGCAACAAGCAGCGTCTGCTTGTTGCCGTTATCGAACTGCTTAGCCCTGCTAACAAGACGCCCAACGCGGAGGGGCGACGGCGCTACCTCCAAAAACAGCGCGACCTACTCCATAGCACGGCGCACTTGCTGGAGATTGACCTGCTGCATTACGGCGAGCATACCATCTTCCTACCGCGTGAGGCGTTGCTTCGGGAACGAACCGAATGGGACTATCTCATCGCCCTGCATCGGGCTGGTGAGGGTATCTATACAGGCGAGGTGTGGTTTGTACGCCTCTCCGAACGGCTGCCGCGGGTGAGCCTGCCCCTACTGCCCGACGACCCAGAAGTCATTATTGACCTTCAGGCAGCCATCGACTGGGTGTACGAGCAGGGGCGGTACCACGAGTTGCTGGACTACTCGACGGAGCCGCCTATCCCCCTTCCCGACGAACAGCGTGCCTGGGTACGCCAACACCTGCAAGGGCAGAGTCTCCTATAGGGTGCTGCACACGACACCGCCTGCATTTGATAAATCTCCCCCCTTCTGTGGAATAAAGAGAGTGGCAGACGCCTGTTTCTGCCCGATTGGGGGTGGATGATGGAACTGAGTGCCTTGCAGATTCGGGTGGCGCGCACGCCGGGATTAGGCATGCTGCCCCAGATTACGGCGCAGATTCTGCGGTTGGTGGACAATCCGAACGCCTCACCGCGTCAAGTGGGCGCGGTGATCGAGCGGGATGCGGGGTTGGCATCGAAGCTGCTCAAGACCGCCAACAGCTCCTACTATGGCATGCCGGGCAAGGTACGCACCGTGTCGCAAGCCATCTCAGTGATGGGGCTGTCGGCGGTGCGTTCCGTGATTGTGAGCCAAGCGTATCAGCAGATGGCAGCGGGACGCGCCCATTCGCGCCGCTTCGATAAGGTGGCGTTCTGGCAGCACTCATTAGCCACCGCTGTTGGCGCCCGTATCTTGGCGCGTTTCAAAGGCTGGCGCGATCCGGAGGAGGCATTTTTGGCAGGGCTGATGCACGATGTGGGACGACTCGTGCTGGACCGCTTCTTGCCTAATGAGTTTGATCAGGCTATCACTCTCTCGCTGGAGCGTGGTTGCAGCCTCATCGAGGCGGAGCGGGAGGTGTTGGGCTATACCCATGTGGAGGTAGGAGCAATGCTGGGCGAGCAGTGGCAACTACCCAACAACCTCATGGAGGGCATCCGCCTGCATCACCAACCTATGCCCTTTGAGGATTCGCCACTCGGTTGCCTTGTCTACGCCGCGAATGTGCTGGCGCATCAGGCGGGGTTCGGACTGGCAGCCCCTGTTCTCTATGCGCTTGATCCAAAGGTGCATGAATCGCTGAAGTTGCCCGAAGGGCAGTTTGAGGGGTTGAAGCAGGTGCTGGTGCAAGAGGTCAGTCGCACCCAAGAGCTGCTGAAGATTGCATAAGTGCGTGTATAGCAAAACGGCTGCCCGACAATCACCAGTTCACGCATCCTCAAAGGTTGCCAAGCATGGTCGATACCGTCCCGCAAAGATGAAGAGGGAACCATGAGTTGGCTTAGGCAAGCGTGGGAAGCGGGACGGTATTGGTTCACACGCCGACGCGCTCTCCACTGGGACGAGGAGCAAGCCCCTGTAGAGATTGAGACGCTTGGCGAGCGCGATGCCACCTCCTTCGACGATGACCTCTTGGCGCAACACGGCTACACCATCTATGACCAGATGCTGACCGATGCGCATGTGCGGGCATGCTTTAATCTCAAGCGGCTGGGTATTCTGAGCGTCGGTTGGCGTCTGGAGCCTGCTGATGGGTCGGCGGACGCGCTCTTTGCCCGCGATTTCGTGCTGTATAACCTGCAGACGATGGCAGGTGGGGTGTTCAGCCTGCTATGGCGGGTGCTGGACGCGCTGGCAAAGGGCTTCGCCGTGCTGGAAAAGCTCTATGAGTGGCGCACCGCCCCGCCTTATGAGGGACTCTGGGTGCTGAAAGGCTTCAAGGCAAAAGACCCGTCGCGATTCGCTTTCGAGGTGGACGCTTTTCGGAATGTACGCGCCCTCATTCTGAACGCGCCGGATGGGCAACGCATCGCCCTGCCGCGTGAAAAGTTCATTCTGTATGCCTATAACGCTCGCTATGAGTCGCCGGCGGGTGAGTCGGACCTGCGAGCAGCCTATGCACACTGGCGCAGCAAGCAGCGCATCCTGCAGATGTGGGATCTCTTTTTAGCCAAGTATGCCTCCCCCACGCTGATTGGGGTCTATCGGCGCAGCCTGCCGCCCGCTCAGCAAGATGAGCTGCTCCGCGCGCTGGATCGGGTGCAGCAGGAGACGGCGATGGTGGTGCCCGAAGATGTGGAGGTGCGGGCGCTGGAGCTTAAGCAGGCGGGTGCGGAGAGTTTCGCCGACGCCATCACCTATCATAACGCCGAAATCGCCAAGAGTCTTTTGGGTCAAACACTCACCACTGACGAGGGGCAGCGGGTGGGCAGTCTCGCGCTGGGGCAGGTGCATCTGAAGGTGCTGCAGACCCAGCTGCAGGCGTTGCGTGCCGACCTCGCCGAGCGTGTGATGCAAGACCAGGTGATACGCCCCCTACTCCAGCTGAATTTCGGCACCATCCCAGAGCCACGCTTCATCTGGGAAGATTGAGACTATGGACGGAGATAAATAGGACTTTAGTCCCGAAATCGGTTGCACCGCAATTGCGTAGAGTACCTCGGAGGGCAACCATGCGGGAGGCATGCAGGCTATTGGTGGGCTGTTTGCTGGCGATTGGCTCTTTAGGAGCGCAGATGCCCAAAGAGAACTCGGAATCGCGGCTCACACTCGGTCCGCAGGTGATGACCTATGAGGAGCTGGCAATCGCTCTCTCCACGCCTGAACGGCGCGTGCTGGTCGCCCCCGATTTGAAACAGGGCGCCGTGTTGGTGTACCTCAAAAATCGGTCGTGGCAGGAGGCTGTCCAGCTGCTCGAATATGGATTGGAGCTGCGATTCACTGCTTCTACGGATAGCGACGGCATAACCTACTGGCTGATGGAGCGCGACCCAGATGTTCGCAAGCGGGATGCACGCTTTTTTGACCAGTACGCACGGGTGGCGACGCAGACCATTCAGGCACGATTGCGTCTCTACGATGAGCTGCTGATGCGCCCCCACAGCGCGCTTCGAGAAGAGTATCACAACTCAACCTTTGTGGCGCCCGAGCTGCAAGCGGAGGACTTCACTTGGGATACGCCTCTTTCGTTTGACACCCTTGAGTCGGTGCGTAGGTGGGCGCGACTGTACTGGGCGCAGTCGCTGGATGGCTATGTGATGCTGCGTTGGATGCGCTCGCACTGGAACGAAACGCTCACGCGCCGCCTGCTTCTGGAACGCGGGTTGATTATGCTGCAGCCCCGCGCACTCGGTGTCGAAGGGCTTACCGAGGACGAACTGAACACCTTTTTGCGCGGAACCCATGCGGATGAAGAGTATAACCTTGTGCAGGGTGTGGTGGGCTGGAGCAGTCGCGAGCGGATCGTCATCCCATTTTGCGACCTGCTCTCGCCCTATGGAGGGGGCACAGGTTGGCTGTTAATCCCCATTCTGCTGCGCGTCGAACCGCCTACACTGGAGCAGCTCTTCCAGCAGATGAGCAAAGAGGCTTATGCTTATTACACCCAACTGAGCGAGCGACAGGTGTCCACCCTATCGGGCTATAAACCGGCGCAGAAGTTGTTTCAAGTGAACGAAGCGAACGCCCTTTCGGAACTGCTGGAAAACTTTGCAAAGGAGCTGAACCACGAGGTGCTGATGGAGTTGGCACCCGAAAGGGAGGCGGTGGTCTCCTACGTTTGGCAGGATGAGAAGGAGGGCAAATGGCGTTTGAGCCATCTACTGAACCCTACCGCCGTCCTCTTCGAAGCAAACGGCTCCGAATCAAGCGTTTGGAAAGGTCTAGAGGACCTCTATCTGCTTTTCATGGCTGGAGTGCTTACAGAACCAACAGAGGGCGATATCAGCTTACGCCAGATACTGATTCGCGCGCTGGATTCGGGCGTAGGTGTCTGGCGCTATGAGGTTCACGAGGGCGTGTTGATAGCGCGTAATCTGTTCGCATTTCTGGATCGACGCTATCGCTACCCGCTTAAAGAGCTGCTGGAGCTGGAACGCGCCTTCGCCCGCCTTGAGAGCGACGAAACGCCGCGAAAGGCAGAGAAGGAGCTGGGCATCCTGGCACGCTTTGCCCGCGCGGTCTGCCACCAGCCCGACCCGAATCTGCCCTGCCTGAGTGATTATCGCCTCCTAAAGCGGCTGGGGGGTGATATATTTATTCGGACACTTCCTGCGATTATGTTGCTGGAGCGACAGCCAAACAAGACGCGCCTTCTCCACAGGCTGCGCAACGGGCATGAGGTAAGACTGCCAATCAGCGCGCTTGGCATCGTGAATCTCGACAAGATGGTGCGCCTGTGGCGGCTGAATGTTTTCCATGAGTGGGGAGATCAGCCCTTTGGCTACCGCCATGCCTGGCACCCCGATTTCGTGGCAATACTGCGGCAGGGACAGTTGCGCTTCGATCCCGATCCGGAGAGGAACCTTATTTTCGTGTACCTTCTCTATCAGCCACCCGGCGCAGACAGCGAGAACGCCGATTTCATCGGGTGGTTCCCTTTAGGGCTAATCACTCAAGATACCTAAAGGACGTAAGCCGCGCAACAGGATTTCCTCCAGGGGCTGATGGTTGCGCACCTGCAGATAGAGCGCGCCGATGCGGCGACAGGTATTAGCAATCGCCTCGCAGTGCGCTTTGAGCCGACGCTGATACTCAGCCAGCACGCCACCCGTAGCCGTTATCTCCAGCGTCTCACCCGATTCGGCATCGATGAGCTTCAGGTCACCCTCCAAGTCGGGATCCAGCTCAACTTCCGAGAGGATATGGAGCATCACCAGCTCGTGTCGGCGGCTGGCGAGGACACGCAAGGCATCGGGGAACTGTTCATCCAGCCCATCGGTCAGCAGGAACGCCATACCGGTCGGGATGTTGGCGTGGGCGAATCGCTGTAGGCTGCGAACAAGATCACGCCCATCCGCCTCGCACGAGCGCAGCCACTCCATCAGGCGACGATAGCTGATGCGCCCGCGCAGGGCACGCACCTCCATCGAACGACCGCCAAGCGCCACCGGATAGACCGCATCGCCCGCTATCAGCCCGATGTAGCCCAAACAGGCTGCCAACGAGCGCGCCAAATCGAACTTGGGTGGCTCCCCAAACGCCATCGAAGCGGAGCTATCCAGCAGCAGATAAACGGGCAGCTCCTGCTCATCTTGATAGGTGCGGAGGTAGGCGCGATCAAGGCGAGCGAGAATGTTCCAGTCCAGATGGCGCAGGTCATCGCCAGGCGCATAGTGGCGATAGTCGGCGAACTCGATGGACAGCCCCTTGCGCGGCGAGAGCCGCTCCCCGCGAATGGTGGCAGCATGCATTCGGCGCGGCTGCAGCCGATACCGCTCCAGTCGGGTCAGCACCTCCGTTGGAACACCCTGCCAACTCACGCTTGGATTATACCTCTGTTGGAGGTATACTCTGCCAGACGCTATGGGTAAGCGAGTGGATGGACGGGCGGCGGACGAGATTCGACCGCTGAAAATCGAGTATGGCTTTCACCCCTATGCCGAGGGTTCGTGTCTGATTACGATGGGGCAGACGCGCGTGCTGATTACCGCCACGGTGGAGGACAAGGTGCCGCCCTTTCTGAAGGGCACAGGCAGCGGCTGGATTACCGCCGAGTATGGGATGCTGCCCCGTGCCGGCAAGCAGCGCAGTCAACGCGATATCGCGCGGGGCGCACCCAGCGGACGCACGATGGAGATCCAGCGGCTCATCGGGCGTGCCATTCGCGCCGTGGTCGACCTATCGCAACTGGGCGAGCGCACCATCACCCTCGACTGCGATGTGCTGCAAGCCGATGGCGGCACGCGCACCGCATGCGTCACGGGCGGCTTCGTGGCGTTCGCCCAAGCCTGCCGCTGGATGATCGACGAAGGCTACCTGCAGCGGTTTCCCTTCCAAGAGCGCGTGGCAGCCATCAGCGTCGGCGTGGTGCGCAACGAGGAACTGCTCGACCTGTGCTATGAGGAGGATGTGCAGGCAGCCGTCGATATGAATGTGGTGATGACCGATCGGGGGCGCTTTGTGGAGGTGCAGGGCACGGCGGAGGGCGCGCCCTTCTCGCGCGAGCGACTGCTGCGCCTGCTCGATCTGGCACAGCGCGGACTGGAGAAGGTGTTCGCCGTGCAAGCCGAAGCGCTGGGGGCGATTATGCGGTGAAGCGCGCCCAACGCATCGTGTCGCTGGCTCCCTCTATCACAGAGATCCTGTTCGCGCTGGGGCTGGGCGAGCGGGTGGTGGGCGTTACCGCCCTCTGCGACTACCCTCCTGAAGCCCGCACCCGCCCCAAAGTGGGCGATGCCAACATCAGCCCGGAGCGCGTGATTGCGCTCAAGCCCGACCTGGTGGTGGCGCACGAACTGCTCAACAGCCGCGTCCTCCCCACCCTGCGTCGGCTCAAACTGCGTGTGGTGAGCGCGAACCCGAAGGATTTTGACAAACTCTTCGCTTTCATCTTGCAGATAGGCGAAGCAGCGGGCGTGTCGGAGCGCGCCGCCCAACTGGTGCGCCAGCTGAAGCAGCGCATGGCAAAAGTGGAGCAGCAGGTCTCGCGCAGGCGATCGCGCCCGCGCGTGCTGTTCCTCATCAGCGTGGAGCCGCTCTGGGCAGCGGGGCGCGACACCTTCGCCGATGACCTCATTCGGCGGGCAGGAGGCATCAACGCGCTGGGGACGCAAATGCAGGGCTTCCGCGCTATCAGCATGGAAGTGGCACTGGCAAGCCGTCCCGAAGTGATTATCCTGGCAGGACCGAAGCGGGCTGCCATTCTGAACGATCCCCGTTGGCGCAACACCCCCGCTGTCCAGCATGGGAGAGTGTACGAAGTGAACCCAGATATCTACCTGCGCGAATCGCCCCGATTAATCGATGCCCTCGAACAACTGGCACAGCTGCTTCGCCTCTTTGACAAAAACTCCCCCAAAAGCAGGGCGACCGTGCCCCTGCTTTTGCAACGATAAGCAGCTCCGCGCTGTCGCTATAGAACCCTGCTCCATCAGCAGGAGGGGTTGTGCCCGCGTCGAAAAGAGGGCGCGGAGCGAAGAGCGTGGTTAGTTTGAATCGGTTGGCGGAGGCGTCCGAGCGGCTGCAGGAGCAAATCGGACGCGTGATTATCGGGCAGCAGGAGGTGGTGCAGCAGACGCTCTGTGCACTGCTTGCTGATGGGCATCTGCTGGTGGAGGGTGTGCCCGGCATCGCTAAAACGCTGCTGGTGCGCGTGCTGGCGCAAACGCTGGGATTGGAGTTTCGTCGCGTGCAGTTCACACCCGACCTGATGCCCTCCGACCTTATCGGCACCACCATTTTCGACACGCGCACAGGCGAGTTCCGCGTGCGCTACGGACCTATCTTCGCTAATATCGTGCTGGCGGACGAGGTGAACCGCACCCCGCCCAAGACCCAGGCGGCGCTGCTGGAGGCGATGGAGGAGCGACGCGTGACCATCGATGGGGTGTCCCATCCGCTGCCGCGCCCCTTTATGGTGTTCGCCACGCAGAACCCCATCGAGTATGAAGGCACTTACCCACTACCTGAAGCCCAATTAGACCGTTTCCTGCTGAAGGTGGTGATGGGCTATCCCACCGAAGAGGAGGAACGCGCCATTTTGCAGCTGCACGATGCCGGCTTCCGCGCCCACCGACTGGAAGAGGTGGGGCTGGAGGTGGTGCTGAACGCAACTGAGCTGGAGATGTGCCGCGAGATGGTGCGCGAGGTGCAAGTCGCCCCTGAAGTGATGGAATACATCTTGCAGATTGTGCGCCGCACGCGCCAAAGCGATTACCTGCTGGTGGGCGCCAGCCCGCGCGCTGGGATTGCGCTACTGCTGGTGAGCAAAGCCCTGGCTGCCCTGCGCGGACGCGCCTTCGTCACGCCCGACGACATCAAGCAGATGGCACTGCCCACGCTGCGCCACCGCCTCATCCTGAAGCCCGAAGCGGAAGTGGAAGGGCTGAACGCTGACCGTATTCTCAAAACGCTGCTGGATCAGATACCGGTGCCCCGATAATGGCAACCGCTCTGCTGGAGAAACCGGAACTGCGTGTGGAGCCTGCACCCCAATGGGAAGAGCCGGGTGTAGCCATGACCCCTGTGCTGCTCGTGGTGCGACCCAGCAGCAGTGGCATGCTGCGCCATGTGCAGGGGCTGCTCAAATACCTGCCCGAGCATCATTTTCTTCCTACCCTCACCGGACCTGACTTTATTCGCGATCGGGTTGGGCTGTTTGCCGATTCGCGTGCGGTGCGCCTCCTGCGCGAACAGGCAAAAGACTTTCCGATTGTGCATTGTCATGGCGTGCGAGCGGGCTGGATCTGCGCATGGGCGTTGCGTCGGCACAAGCCATGGGTCTGGACGGTGCATCACCTACTGCTGCATAGGAGCGCCCTGGTACGCGCGCTGTGGCGATGGATTGCGCGCTACCCCTGCATCATCACCGCCGTCTCCGAGAGTGTGCAGGCAGGATTGGTGCAGGGCGGCATTCCCGCAGAACGCATCGAAGTGGTGCGCGGCGGCATCGATCTGACCCTGTTTGAGCATCTGCCGAACCGTATCGCGATGCGCATGCAGTTCCATGTGCCACGCGAGCGCCCAATTGTGCTGGCAGTAGGACGCTTCGTGCCACACAAAGGGTTCGATGTCGCCCTCAAAGCGATGGAGAGCATCTGGAAAACGCTGCCCGATACCGACCTGTGGCTGGCGGGCGACGGTCCCGATAATGCGCGACTGGTCAAACTCAGTTTGCAGAGCAGCCAGCCGCATCACATTCGCTTCTTCGGCTTTTGGGGCAAAGTGGAGGAGCTGTATGCAGCTGCCGATGTGCTGGTAGCGCCTGCCCGTGATGCGGGGCTGGGACTTGCCGTGATGGAGGCGATGGCGGCGGGGCTACCCGTGGTCGCCAGCCGCATCCCACCGCTGGAGCGGCTGGTCAAGCACGAAGTCAACGGCTTGCTGGTGCCACCCGATAACCCGACGGTACTGGCAGAAGCGGTGCTGCGCCTGCTGCAGAACCGTGCCCTCGCTGCCGAGTTAGCAGCAAATGCTCGCGCCACCGCCGACCGCTTCGACATCCGCCACACCGTTGCGCAGACCGCTCGCCTCTACCGACGACTTCTGTAATCCGCCTTTTCAGCCCCTGTGTAGGTACAATAAGCGTGCTATGCCGATTCGGGGCTGGGTGCTGGATTTGGGGTTGATAGGCTACGGTCAAGCCTATACCTTACAGCGTCAGTTGCACGCGGCGCGCCTTCGAGGCGACATTCCCGATACGCTGCTTTTGCTGGAGCATCCGCCCGTTATCACGCTGGGCAAAGGCTTCCGCGCCCAGCATCTGCTCTTTCCCCCTGAATTTTATGCCCAGCGTGGTGTTGAGGTGTGTCCGACCGATCGGGGGGGCGATGTGACCTGCCATATGCCTGGTCAGCTGGTGGGCTACCCGATTTTTGACCTGCGGGCGCACGGGCGCGACCTGCACCAGTTCCTGCGCCAACTCGAAGAGGGACTGATTCGGCTGCTAAGCGAGTACGGCATCCAAGCGGGGCGCATGCCGGGCTACACGGGGGTCTGGGTGGGCAACGAGAAAATCGCCGCCATCGGCATCAAGGTGGCGCGATGGGTCAGCATGCACGGCTTCGCCCTGAATGTGAACAACGACCTGAGCCTCTTTCGGCTGATTGTGCCGTGTGGCATCGCCGATAGGGGCGTGACCTCCATACGGCAGCTGCTGGGCAAGCCACTCCCAATGCCTGAGGTCAAGGCGCGTGCAGCCCAACAGCTTGGAGCGGTGTTTGGCTTGGAGTTGTGCCTTCCAGAAACGCCTTTAGAATCGGTTTTAGCTGCGGTTTGACCCGCTCCACCAGGAACGAGTCGTGCCCCCAAGGGCTGTCGACTATCACATGTTGGGCGCGTTTGCCCAGCGCCTGCAGCGTTCGCACCGCCTCCTCTTGACCCGCAGGTGGGAAGAGCCAGTCGGAGGTGAAGCTAATAAAGAGCATCTCGGCTTCGACGCGCTGGAGGGCTTGGCTCAGGTCGCCTCCGCCATAGGTGGCAGCTAAATCGAAAGTGTCCATCGCCCGCGTGATGTAGAGGTAGCAGTAGGGGTCGAATCGCTTCAGGAAGGTGCTGGCTTTGTACTCCAAGTAGCTCTCCATCTGGAAGGTGATGCCCCAAAAGTCCGCTTCGGGATGGCGTTCGCGTCCAAATTTGTGCCAGAGTGCCTCTTCCGAGAGGTAGGAGATGTGGGCGAGCATGCGGGCGAGCGCCAGCCCGCGCTGGGCGCCCGACTCGCCGCCTTGCATCAGTCCCATCAGGATAGTCTGGCGCTGGATATGGTTGAGCGCAATCACCATCGGGCTGGAGCGAGCGGGCGCGGCAATCACGATGGCTTTTTGCACCCGCTGGGGGTAGCGCACCGCCCACTCAAAAGCGCGCATGCCGCCTGTGGAGCCACCTACCACCGCGTAGAGCCGCTCGATGCCGAGCCGATCCAGCACGGCGCGTTCCAGCTCCACCCAATCGCTTACCGTGATGGGAGGCAAGGTCAAGCCGTAGGGCGCGCCCGTCGCCGGATTGACAGAGCGCGGCGAGGTGGTGCC